>Ga0208629_100130_pt1 | contig 37467 bp, 29 predicted proteins | sample LakWasMet19_HOW5_2_FD_183865 | JGI IMG/M metagenome (GOLD analysis project Ga0208629, IMG submission 183865) | Freshwater sediment methanotrophic microbial communities from Lake Washington under simulated oxygen tension - Sediment Metagenome... | ecosystem: Environmental > Aquatic > Freshwater >... | reverse complement strand
TAACGCCGACTGCATCGGCGGTGGGGTCAGGAAATGCAAAGTGGGTTGGCTCGGGTCGGGGGGCGCTGCCCTCTGCGCTTCCCGCCAGTGGTGCCACTGCGCTGCCTGCGGGTCCGCTCGCACCACGCAGACTGGGGCTGGAGGCAGGGGATGAGTCGCCCACACCAGCCAAGCCGCCAGCAAGGCGCATGCCGCGGGCCCCGACGGCAGAGCGCGCCGGATGCATGGCTGTCATCGCAGCGGCGCCTGCGTCAGGGAGGCCTGAGACGCCCACTGCGACATTGGGGCTGAGGATCGGCACAGGAAGGGACCTGCTGGCAGGGCCGCCGGCGCCGCTTGCGGAAGCGGCGTCACTCGATTCCGAGCGCCCGTGGCCCTGCGTCGAGGATCGCTGATGCTGCTGCGCGGCGGGCGCAGCGGCGCCTGCGTCGTCCCAGTCCTTGTCCTTCCGGTCAAACATCGCGCGCACGTCCGCCTCCGCGAAGGAGCCGCGGCGCTGGCGGAATACCGACAGCGGGGGCGGCTCCGTCGGCGGGCCTGCCGCTGCCAGCAGCTCTCCGTGGTACTTCTCCAGCAGTGCATTCGCAAAGACGAACTGGCGCGCCGCCACGCGCAGCTCCCGCGCGAGGTCGGTCGCGGGCAGCTCGTCGGGGCGCACAAAGATGCCCGCCCACATCTTCGCCAGGTTGCTCACGTGCATCTTGTTGACGCCCGAGTGCGCGCCAATGCGAGCAAGGTGCCGGCAGATGACGTCTATTCGCTCGTACGCCGTCACGGGCAGCGCGGACACGACCGTGAGCAGCGTCGGCAAGTCAGCGGCCGCAGCGGCTACTAGTGGATCGTACATCTCATACCCGGTGATGGGCTCAAACCTGTTGAAGGCCTGCTTGATGGCGGAAGCCCACTCATCCATGCCTAATGCCGGATACGACAGCTCGGCGCCGGTCAAAAAATGCGAGACGGCACGAGTTACGTGAGTGCCCAAGCCAGGAACGCGATAGATTCCCTCCCGAGCGTATGCGCCATTCACCTCCAGGTAGTGCATCGCTGCGGTCAAACGCAGCCAGGTCGCCTGGTCGAGCGGCGGCTTCCGCTCCCATGACGGCGCCTTCACCGGTTGAGACTCGGTTTGCCCCATGGTCCCGCGGGCTTGCAGCTGCGTGCGCGCCGCTCAGTAAATCCGACAGCTGTGCCGCATGCGCGGTCTGCTGCACTGGCCATACATGAATTCCCTGTGATGCTGTTTGCCCGAAGAGAGGAACGTCAAGGTCGCACACAGCAGCACAGACAGTGTGTATTTCAGAGATCAGCGCGCTATAGCGAGTCCAAGACTTGGATCGCTGCCGCTGGCATCATGGGCAGGGACACGAGGCATTGCGTGAGACCTATGCATCGATTCGACGACGAAAACCGTCCGTCTGCTCGGGTTTGGCAATGCCCAGGATCGCGGAGTAATGCAAGCACAATCAACAGAAAAGAAAGCTCCCACTGCTTCATACCTTTCGAGCGTCCGCGATGCCGATGTGGATGTCAGACCGGAAGTGGGTATTCGGAAGCACAGCCAACTTCAACCGGTGACACAACATGCCGCCTGCAGCTGGCCACTTTCTGGCTGCGCTGCAGGTAGCTGCTGCTATCACGTGGGTTGGAGGTTTGACGGGCTCGCTGTGCGCTCTTATAATCCCACACAGCTGGCGGACGGTTGCGTTCGCGTATGGCAAAGCAAGCTTGCGAACGAATCGCGCAGGTTGCGACAACGCATTGCCCCCATCACCAGTGCCTGCGGTCCCAAAAAGCTGGTTTACTGGGTTCTATGTTATCGGTCTTACCACTGCTATAGCAGCGTTGAGGCTCGATGATGTTGGCGCTTTCCACAGCGCTGAGGCTGTCGGGGACGCGGCGCATCCAGATCATTTGAAGGCCAAGTGTTCCGCCGCAGGCAGCGTTTTCCCAATAACTAGCGGCTGGGCAGCCGTCTCTACGATACTGCTGTTGTACTGCTGCCACTTGCTGCGTCGGCTATACGAATGCGTTGCCGTCCACAACTTCTCACCGACAGCCCGAATGCCCTTGCACCTGTGGTTGGCGGGCATGTTGCACTACCTTGCGGTGCCGTTCACATTGATCCCCGCCGCACTGCCGTCGTGCATCGTCGGCATGCAACCCGCAGCAACTGCCGTCCCGTCGATGCCGCAGCAGCTGGTGTGGTGGCCGACTGTTGTAGGCAGCGCTGCTGCGCGCGGTGTGGCCCAGCATCGCGGCTCGATCGCCGCAGCTGGGCTGCTGCTCTTCGTGGCCGGCAACGTGGCGCAGCATGTGGTGCACCTGCAGCTTGCAGCCCTGCGGCCGCGACCAGGTCGCAGGGCTGTCGCGGCAGACGCTTCTGTCCCACCGCCGGCGTCGAGGACTGGTACGAAGACTGTGGCAAGTCAACGCAGTCGTGCATCGCGGTCGCCATCGCCGAGGAGGCGTCAGCAACCAGTCGATGCTCTCAGAGGGCACGACGAAGCCTCGTCTGACGGGCTTCGGCTGCGCGTGCACAAGAGCATCAGCGCGCCAGAGTCGCACCCGGCTGCAGCCGCACGATCGCCAGCGGCAGCGGACTTGCTCTCCGGAGAGCAGCAGCCAGCGATACCAACACCCGCAATGGCTCCCGAAGTACTGCAGCGTCGCTATCCCCTGCCAGCGGGCGGCCTCTTTGACTGGTGCCTGTGCCCCCACTACACCGCTGAGGTCGCCGTGTACGCCGGCCTCCTGCTGATGAACACCGACGCGCTACTGGGGGTGCTGCAGGTGCCCGCTGCCGCACACGCTGCCCTGACTGCAGCCAGGGCGCAGCTGTCGGAGGCGGCGGGTGCCCTCACTCTACATGCACTGCTGGAAATTGCACGCCTCCTGATGCCGGCGCTCCGCCTGGCCGCGCCCGCGCTGCTGGTGCTGTGGGTAGCCGCCAACCTGACCGCGACCGCGCTCTCCTCGAAGCACTGGTATGCCGCAGCCTACGGCCCAGAGGCGCTGCGGCGGCGCGCTGCCATCTGGCCGGGCCTGCTGTGAGGGGCTGGGATGCGGCTGTGAGTGGCTGCGGGGCACCTCGTGCGACGGGGTGGAAGGTCTCGAGGCGACGGGGTGCGCAAATGAGGAACAGGGCAGGGCGCCGGCGAGAGCTGGCCAGCGTGTCAGGTTCGTGGAGCAACGCACAGCGGCAGAGGAGCGCACCTCGCCCGCGCGCCTTTATCGCAGACTGCTCCATCCTCCTCCTCCTCATCGTCTTCCTCGTGTTCCTCTCCCTCACTGCCGCTTGAAGGCGTTGTGCAGGGCCGCCACGGCAGCGGAGGACATGACGTCTGCCGCTGCGGCGGCCGAGACCTCCGCGCTGCCTGAGCGAGTGCCAGCAGCGGGGCCGGCGGCACCCGCTGCTCCGTTGCTCGCACTTAGACTCCCTCCAGCGCCGCCGAACGCCGCACTCCCGCTCGCGGACAGCAGTCCTGCACCTGCGCCCGGGACGCCTGCGCCCGCTGCAGCCGCCGCTGCGGAGGAGGCAGCGTAAGACATACCGGGGAACTCAACCGACAGCAGCGTGCCGGACGGCAGCGAGTACAGCGTTGCAAAGCCCGAGGCGATCGGGCAGCGCTGCGGGTGCGCCTGCTGCAGCACGCCGTGCACAGTGGGCGCATGCGCCGCGCGGCCGGCGCCGGCGCCTGCAGCGTCTGCGGAGGATGCCGAGGAGCTGCTCTCGCCGCCCAGCGCTGACACCTCCACGCTGTCCTCGTCGCCGAGGCGGCGGCGCTTGCCGCTGGGTTCCAAGCCTGCGAGGCCGCTGCCCCCGAGCGTGAAGGCGAGGGATGCGGCGCTGCCCGCCCCGCTGAGATCCCCCAGCATGCTGGCGTCGCCCGCCAGGCTGGCGCCTTCACGCCAAGCGCGGGAGAGAGGCGCCCGGCCCGTCAGGCGCGCTTGCTCCCGCTCCTTGATGTCCTCGCCCTCGTCGAGTAGCGCCCGGAGTCGGCCCAGCGCCCTTTCAATCTGTTCCCGTTTGAGAGCCACGTCCTCAGACAACGACGCCTGGTTCTTTCGTCCGCGTTCCTTGGCCTTGTCTTCTTCGCCTGGCATCTCCCCGAATCGCTCACCGATGAGGGCTGGAATCAATCCTAAGAAATCTTTGGGTCGGTTGCGCGCCCCCTTCGGACGGCCGCGAGAGGGGCGGCCGTGAGCCCCGTCCATGTCATCCCAGACAGCAAGAGCGCCGATGCCCCCAGGCGAAGCGGCTAGCGCCTGCAGGCCCCCTGCGCCGGTGACGGCATCGGCGGCCGCCGAAGCAACCGGGTCCGTCATTTGTTGAGGGGAATGCTTCAGAGAGCAGTTGCACGTGTTGCAGCAGAATCAGGGGTTTGCGCACAAAACAGGAACATAACACACACGCGAGCATTGACTCGCACGTCTGGCACGCGGGAAAGCAAAGATTGCGGCTTCGAGCTCGCTCCCATTCTTTATGACTAAGCAATTTTCAACTTCGCGCCGCGTCTCGACGTCTGAGTCACGATCTCGCTCGTGTGCCGTTTCGTACACCCGTGCCTGAGAAGAAAGAAGATGCCGAGGATGGCCCATGTGCTGCATTCTAGCGTGTCGATACCGCTGTAAAGCTGTCCAACAACGACTCGACGTGAATAGCTGCCGTTTCTCGCTGCGTCGGCTGAGGGCACTGCTTGGAGTCCAAGCCTTGGACTGCCGCTACCATGGCTACCAGCGGCCCTCGGCTCCCGGACTCCGTCGTTGAGGCCGCGCACAAGCTGGCGAAGCTGGAGTATTGGGGAGATTGTTAGTACGGCTCACAATAGGATGTGTCGGACACAGTCGCCAGCGCGAATGCAGACGCGCTCACATTCATCCGGACTGTGCCACCTGGTTTGCAGTTGACGCTGATGCCTTGCTCGCGGCGATCAAAGAGAAGCTTGGGAACAGCGTCTCAGAAGTGACGAAACCGCAACTAAAGGACGTGTTTCTGGGGCTGGGCTACGACAAGGAAACGATCGAGGAGTTGCCTGAGGAGGAAGAGGCTGGGGAAGGAGAAGGGGAAGAGGGGGAGGAAGCGAAGCCGGCTCGCCCGCCTCCCAAGAAAGAGGTCTCCCAGTTCGCCGAACAAACCTTCGATCTGATCGCAGCAAGCCGAGACCCAGTCCAGCTGCCGTCTACTGCCCAGAGCGCCGACGCCATCGACCTGACATACCTGCTGCCAACGCTGCAACTGTGCAAGAGCGGATACGGGGAGCCTTCCCTGCGCTTCGCGCTGAAGGTGGCAGACGTGGAGGGGGCGGGCGCTCTGAAAGAGCGGCCTCTGTGGACGGCCCTGGTTCGGTGCACGAACACGAACTTGGATTCGATCGCGCGCAACCACTTGCGCCGTGCGGTGAGTGGTCTCAGCCGGACGTGGTGCCGACTTATGCTTTACTTGCCTCTTGGAGCTGCAACGCGTCTTCTGCCGCCCCTACCCGCGCCTGTCTGTACCTTGCAGTGGCGGACCGCCGAGAAGCAGCCGCTCGAGGGCGAGGAGGGGGCGCCCGAGGAGGGTGCTGATGGCAGCGGAGAAGAGACTCCGGCTGCGTCGGAGGGAGAGGGGGAGGGGGAAGGGGAAGACGCTGCTGATGGGGAGGCCGCTCCTGCGGCGCCTGCTGCCCCGAAGGCGCCCAAGCCGAAGCCCGGCCCTGAGGATGTGAAGGTGCTCGTAGACAGCTTCCTGGAGAAAGTGACGGAGGATGAGCGCCTCTCAGCGCTCCTCTTGCGCGAGGTACCGATTCCTGAACCGCCGAAGGGTGCAGATGAGAATCTGCCGCCTGCTGAGGAGGATTGAACGAGCGAAATGCCGAACGATCCGCGAGCAATAGCTCACAGCCAATTCAGGTGCAGGCGCCTACGGGAATGCCCGCAAACTGCACAGGAAGCCTCAATCGTTCGAGTGCGTTGCATTCACCGCCCGGCAGGTGGAGCTGTCTTCGGCCGCCGCTGTGGATGTGCCTGGGCCAGTCTTCGCTGCGCCACCAGTCGTGGCCGGCTTGTGGCGGGTGCTGGCCTCTGCGATGCCTGGCGCTGCAGGTGCTTGTTGCAGGGGTTGTGTGGAGGCTATGCTGTGTGTTGACCGTGTGACCTCGCGCTGCTCACCCGGTAAACCGACCGGCGTGTGCCCTGTCATCACTGGCATGTGTAGCAACAAAATGGTACGCAATGCTTTGCACGTGCGATTGCAATTGCACTCGGACCGGCTGTTCTCAAGTCGTATGTGCTGCGCTGGTGCGGAGCCGCGCGGAAGCCATCTACTGCGCGTGCGCTGCGACTGAATGTTCGGGTGCGATGCCCCATGAGGAAATCGAAGTTGCAAAGTCGGGAACTCAGGCGTTTAAGTGGTGTTGGCGACTTCGTTAACATTCGCGGTTCAAATTTGCAGGTGTGTGCGTAGCAGTCATATGCACATGACGACATGGTTCGTGATCCGAAACATCCGATGAGTCATGATGGACATCATGATGATCACCGCACACGGCGTGCACGGCCCGTGACCGGCGCGTAGCGCCAGACGCATGCTTGCTGCTCTCGCGACGGAGCAGTGCGCAATGAGCACACCGCGCTCAGTAGCTGCGGCCCCACAGCGTCCAGGCCGTTGCCTTGTGCCCGCAGCCGCAGAAGCACTGCTGATCAGCGGGCATGTCCGGCTGCTCCATGGGGATGCACAGGGTCTTGGCGGCGCCAGTCAGGCCCTTGGCAGCCTCCTCGCCTGCGGACACGAAAGCAGAGGGCAGGACACAGAGCGACGGAGTGAAAGCGGGGAGCGAGCACACAGCACAACACACGGGAAGACATTCACCCGACAATTCTGCCTCGGCGACTGCGCGCGTGCACGTACCGTCCTTGGCGGCGTCAGCCCCCGCGCCCGCCGCGGCGGCGGACTCCTTGGCCGCGGCCTTCGCGGCAGCGGCGGCCTTGGGGCCCGTGGTATCCTTGACCCACTCCTCGCAGGCGGTGCGCTCGCACCAGGGCGCGAGCACCATGTTGCCCAGGTCCAGCGCCGGCACGAAGTCCTTCCACTCCGTCACGATGCTCAGGTGCGAGTCGCGCTCCGTGCGCGCCTTGGACAGCATGTCGCCCTGCACGGCCACCAGCAGCTCGCTCGCCGCCACGTGGATGCCCTCGTCCAGCTTGAGCGGCACCTTGGCGCCCGTGTCGCGCCGCACGGCGGTGACCTGCCCCGCCGCCACGTCGCGCGGGCCGACCTCCATGCGCAGCGGCACGCCCTTCTGCTCCCAGTGCGCGAACTTCCAGGCGGGCGTGTAGATCGTGCGGTCGTCCAGCTTCGCGCGCACCCCGGCGGAGGAGAGCTGCGCCTCCAGCTCGCGCGCCGTGCGCTGCACGTTCGCCTTCACCTCCTCCGAGTCCTTGCTCGCCACGATGGGCACGATCACCACCTGCACGGGCGCCACGCGCGGCGGCAGCGCCAGGCCGCGGTCGTCGCCGTGCACCATCACCATCACGCCGATGGTGCGCGTGGTGAGGCCCCAGCTGTTCTGCCACACCAGCTTCTCCACGTTGTCGTCGTCCACGAACTTGATGTCGAACATCTTGGAGAAGTTCTGCCCCAGGCAGTGCGAGGTGGCGCCCTGGATGGCGCGCCCGTTGCTGGGGATGAACGCCTCCACCGTGGTGGTGTACAGGCCGCCCGCGAACTTCTCCTTCTCGCTCTTGCGCCCCTTGATGACGGGCACGGCCAGCAGCTCCTCGTACACGCGCGCGTACAGGTCCAGGATCTCCAGCACCTCGTCGTCGGCCTCCTCGCGCTTGGCGAAGGCGGAGTGGCCCTCCTGCCACAGGAACTCGCGGGTGCGCAGGAACGGGGTTGGGTGCTTGAACTCCCAGCGCACCACGTTCGTCCACTGGTTCAGGCGCAGCGGCAGGTCGCGGTGGCTGCGGATCCACTTGGAGTAGGCGGGGTACATGATGGTCTCAGAGGTCGGGCGGATGGCGATGGGCTCGGCCAACTCGCTGGAGCCGCTGCGCGTCACCCACGCCACCTCCGGCGCGAAACCCTCGACGTGGTCAGCCTCCGCCTCCAGCGCCGCCTTCGACACGAACACGGGAAAGTACGCGTTCTGCACACCGAGCTTCTTGATGCTGCCGTCAAAGAAGCCCTGGATCTGCTCCCAGATCGAATACGCCCACGGACGCAAGATGTAGCAGCCCGAGATGTCGTAGTAGTCAATCATCTCAGACGCTGTGATGACGTTCGAGTACCATTCTGAGAAGTGCTCTGCCTGCAACACACACATCACGGTTCCAGAGGCGCATCGAGTGACACTGCACCGTTGTGCAGTCTGCAGACGCGGGTGAGCGAAGTACACGAGCGAGCGCGCACCCACCTTCTTGTACCTAATGGCCAAGCCAGTCTCCTTCTTGACCTCCTTGTGCGACGCCATGATGGTTGCAAGAAATGGGAAACCACGCGAATCTGCGAGCTGACAACCCAACGGCGCAACAGGAGTCTCTGTCGCTGCTGACGCAGTTTGTGCGTGCTGAATAGGCACAGGCGTACACAAAACGCCCACGAGCTGTAACACACGCCACTGCCTTGTCGAGGGTTTTGCGCCTTCAAGTCCCGCGTCTGTCGTCCGCAGGCACCGCCGCGGATTCGCACGCACAGGCCGCTCCCAACCATCACCTCCATCCGGGTGTGATTTTCATCAACTGGGGGTTGAGCTACGTGTTTGGGGACGGGATCGTCTCTCTAGAACGTGCGCGGTAGCCGCCTCCCTCTTCTCCGCTGCCCCAACTCCAAGATGTTGAGGGTTGCGGTTGTCGCTTCCTTCCTGGGAGCTGTCGCGGGCTACCCTGTGATGCCAGATAACGGCCGCTGCGACCAGAGTTATGATTGTGAGCGCACAACAGGAACGCCCGCTCGCGGAAATCTATGGCCGGCAGCAGCGGAGCCTTGAACGTAAGCTGTCCTTGGGTTGGGTGCGCCCTCTGTGTTCCGCAGGCAAATGGACGTACGTGGACAACAGTGGTACGACGTACGACTTCGATTTCTCACGTGAGTACCGTTCCTTGACGTTTTGGTGCCCCTGCGTCCAGCTCCGAGTGGCCCAGACATCGCAAATGCCTGCCGGTCACCCCTTTATGATGCTGCAGATCACTGCTCGCCGTATGGCTATCACGCCGTGGACGCGAGCAACCACACGTACTGGTTCAACATTTGCGGGCAGACGCCGCAATTGTGCTTGCCGCAGACGTACACCACCCCGTACCGCTACGGCGTGGCCGTGCAGACGTTCGGCGCCCCACCGCCGTGCAACCCGAACGATCCGAGCACTCAGTTTTATGACCCCGTCCTGAACAAGACGTTCTGCTACACGAGCAACTGCGAGGTGCTGGGCGTGGGCACGCCGATGTGGGGTTTGATGAGCCCCACGAACCCCGCCACGGGCGGCGTGTTGCTGCAGCACACCGGCGTGGCTGGCACGACCAGCGACGGCAACAAGTGCCCCGTCGACCCCTCCACGGGCGACCAGAAGAAGCGCAGCGTCACGATGCTGCTCAACTGCAACGCCACGCTGGCGCCCGGGGTGCTCAACGTGCTCGGCGCCTTCGAGGACAGCGAGTGCCAGTACATCATTGAGATGCAGACAGCGGCAGCGTGCGGCTGCGCGCCGCAGTGCGGACAGAACAAGATCTGCGGCCCTGACGGCTGCGGCGGGTATTGCAGCGGGCCAAGCCTGTCGGGCTGGTGCCCGCAGGGGCAGAATTGCATGGCGGACCAGACGTGCTGCAGGCCTGACTGCACCAACCGGTGAGCGATGCGGCAGCGAGGATTCTCGTCCTCTGAGAGCGACGGATGGCGCTGCGTAGTCAGACGCAGCTTGGGCTCACGCGCCGTCTTGCAGCCTGCCTCACCCTTCGTATTTTTCGCTGCTCCATTCCGTGTTTGTCTATCGCCCCCTTGCAGCGACTGCGGCAGCGATGGGTGCGGCGGCACCTGCGGTACCTGCGGCGACAGCGAGGTGTGCTCGGGCGCCCAGGTGTGCCTCTCCTCCGTCCCCCTCGTCCCGCAGGCACCTGTGGTGTACGGCACAGACTCCGGCGGCCTCGCCGGCTCCTTCTTCGGCGGCGTGGCCGCCTCGCTCGCCTGCGCCGGCGCGCTCTGGTTCTTCGGCTTCGGCGGACGGGCTTCCTTCGACCGCTGGCGCTTCGGGGCGCGCGCGAGCGAGGAGGCCGAGGCTGGCAGCAAGCTCATCGGAGGGGGTGCGTCGGGCCGTGGGGCTGTAGCCGCGTCCGCTGCGGGGACCGGGGCGGGCGCTGCCGCGTCAGCTGCGTCGCCGGGCGCGAGCTCCAGCAAGTTCACTAGTTACGGAGGGTACGGAACATCGAGCTCGTGAGCTGTCAGCTTCCCCGCGCACGTGCACACAGTAGCGGTGTGCCGCAGTGTTGAAGTAGGATCTCAACATTTGTCGTTTGCTGTCGTCAGCACGAGCCTCGGTCCGGACATTTGATTGCAATTGCGTCATGAGCGCTCGAGAGCCACAGTCAGACGTTCACGCGTGTCTGCATGCACAGCGGCAACCTTTTTCGTCGAGATCTAAAATGCAATTGCATGGGTGTGATCGGTTGGTGCGTACCACATGACTGGTGTCGACACGCATCAGTGCCACGTTGGGAACACTCGAGTTGAAATTCGCATCGGCTTGCCTCGGTGACGTCTCACAGCGAGCTTGACGGAAAATGAGGCTGGGGCTGGCAGCCAGCGGAGATTGTCACTGCTCGTGAAGATCAGTGACACTCGCGCCGCTCGCAACGAAGCCGCACCGCTGGTCCAAGTCCACGAAACCGCGTCAACAGAAAGAGCATCCGATCCTGCAATCCGGGCTTGAAAACCGCTGTGCGTTGCGGGAGTTGTGTAGACACAGGATGGGAAGGCGCGGGGCCGCACCGCTGCTGCATCCGCAACAAATCGCCGGTGGCCGCCGCTTCTTCCTCGATGAGTTGAGGTTCCACCGCAGCCCCGTGGCAACTGCGCGCATGCCAGCCTCTTCCCGCGAGCCACAGCTTGGCAGCGCTGACGTTGGGTGTTGGGACGCCCGCGCCGATTGAAACAGGACGGCAAGATGTGCGGCCTGAGGTGTGGCTCAGCATCCACCGGGTCTCAAAATGCGGGAATCGACCATTCCCAACGTCCCGTTCGTGAGTCGGGCAGTGCTCCCAGCGTGCGGCAGGCAGGCCTTCCAGGGAAGGGAACCGACCGTTCCCCTCAAAGCGAACGGTGCTGCAGTCAAGTCGTACGTCGTATTTTACAGGCGCACCCGCAGGCATCGAACCCATGATGCAGCGACGGAGCTCCCATCAAAAGTCTCCAGCGTCCTTTCAGACACCGTTGCGACAGCGCTGCCGCGATCGCCGTCAGCGGAGGCACCGTCGACGCCAATTCCGCCGCCGCGAGCGCAGCTCGTAAACCATACAAGCGCGCTCGATGTTCAGCAACGACACTCGTGCAGCTATGTTTCGAGGTGCGTGCCGCGTTATTGGATGAGCTCGGAGGCGGCCCAGTCTTCGTAGCTTCCATCGGGCAAGTAACGCCGCACGATCAACGGGATTTTGTTCTCCTTCAGCTCCATCATTGCAATCTTGAGCGGGTCTGTTTCGTCACGAGGATCCACCATCGGCGGTGCGTTGAAGCTGCACACGTAGCGGCAGAAACGGGGGTCATGGATTGTGGCACAGCAAAACGGAAGGTCGAGCCACACTGACGGCCGTTCCATCGTTCCACACACCTCAGCTGCAGGGCGCGCGTGCCAAGCAGGCGTGCTCGCTCGTATTTCGTCATGTAGCGCGTCGTCACCCGCTGTGACGGGTCCACGGCGCGAGCCTTGGCACCAGCGCTTGCGCCTGCTCCCTCCCCTCCCGCTTGTCCTTCGAGGATGTCGACCTCCTGCTCAGCGCTTTCGCCGGCGCCCTCTTGAGGAAATTCGTCTGCGCCGTACAAGCCATCGTCCTCTGCCCCAAACCCAGCTGCTCCATCATCGGCGTCCATCCTCGTGGTGACGACCGAGAACTGTGCACCGACGTATTCGGCTGCTTTCAAACCCAGGTTTGAGGCTTTTACGGCCAATATGACGTGAATCGGTTTGCTGCAAGAGCCAGCCGCACAATCGCAAGCTCTCGAGCTCGCACAAGGCATCGTGCAGACGGACATCCAACTTTTCCTCAACAGCGGGACGCCCTCCTCCCCGTTTCGAAATTGGAACAGTGCGGCTCTGCGCGTCGCCAACCTTCATTGCTACTGCCCTGGCGCGTGCAGCCACTTTCTGGTCCCGTTAAAGCTGACAAGTCGGTCTCCGAGTCCTGTGCTCTCTGCGACGCGACGTGCGCAACGGCGCGTGCTCGAGACACTCGTTCCTGGGGACATGGCTGCGCACTTTTGAATATCCTTTATACCGGGCGTGTATACTACGAGCTGCTGTCCGTGGTCTGTTCCACAGGTTGATCCTCTCATCTTGGGTGACGCTGCGACCGCGTGCCTGACGGTTAAAAGAAGCCCTCCGTCCCCCAGGCGCAAAACGGCAGCTTTCACACCAATTGGCGGCCCGCCATGTCTTGAACCTGCTGCTCCGACTCTTCACATAGAGCATGGATGCATACGAGGACTTGCGCTCCCTCGGGCGCGGCTCGTACGCGGTCGTGAGGCTCGTCAAACGCCGAGAGGATGGTGAGCTATTCGTCATCAAGCGGTTTCACACCCCTCTCAATGAGCTGACGGCGAAGGAGCGCAATGAGATCGCGCAGGAGATTCGGCTGCTGGCGCACTTGCGGCACCCCAACATCGTCCAGTTCGTGCACAGCTTCGTCGACAACGGCACGATGCACATTTTGATGGAGTTTGCCAAAGGCGGCACGCTCTCCAAGAAGATATCTGATCGCGAGGGAGAGCTTTTCCCGGAGGAGCAGATCTGGGAGATGTTCTGCCAGATCGTGATGGCGCTGCGCTACGTGGCTTCGTGCAACATCCTTCACAGGTGCGTGCGGGAACAGCAGGCACGCGGAGCGACTCTGCTGACATCGAAACGTTGCAGCACAGAGTATGACCGCTCCTCGACGTGCCACCTCGCCCGTGCCCTGCACCAATCCACACTCCGCTCGCGCGATTGCAGGGACTTGAAGACTGAGAACATCCTGCTGTCGGGCCTGGAGGACCGCGTCGTGAAGCTGACTGACTTCGGCATTGCCAAGGTGCTGGGGTCGCAGCAGGACATGGCAGCCACCATCGTGGGGACGCCGCACACGCTGTCGCCCGAGCTGGTGCAGGGGCAGCCGTACGACTCAAAGTCCGACGTGTGGGCGCTGGGCTGCGTGCTCTACGAGCTGTGCGCCCTCAAGAAGCCCTTCGACGCCTCCAACCTGCCCGCCATCATCTTCGCCATCATGAGGAACCGGCCGCGCGCGCTGCCGGAGCATTACTCGCCAGCCCTTCGGGAGATGGTCGGCCTGCTGCTGAATTCTGACCCAGCGAGCCGGCCCTCTCTGCCCGACATAGAGGCCCTGCCTGTGGTGCAGGCGGCCATCAGCCGCTGGAAGGAGGATTATCGGCGGCTGGAGCGCGCTGCAGGCCTGGTGCCCGCGGCTGCGACGGCAGGTGCCACGACAGGGGGGCTGCCCTCCGCGCGCACTGGAGTAGAGGCCCTGCCAGGGGCGACGCCCTTTACGGCAGGGGGCGCGCCCGAGGCGTTCCCGCTGGGGGCGAGCACGCTGGGGGCGGGCGGGGTCGTCACAGCCGCAGCCTCTGCGACGCTGGGCGGCCCTCCTATGACCCCCTCCTCCACCGCAGGCGCTGCAGTGCCCGCTCACCTCCTCCCCATGTCCCCCGCTGCGGGCCGCCAGGCTGCGCTGGCCTTCGAACGCGACATGCTGCGCGAGATAGACGACCTGGCGGGGGAGGCGGAGAGCGCGGCGGGCGCCGCTGGCCCCGCTGCGCTGCACGCGCGCATCTCTGAGTTGCAGGCGCGGCTGGACAAGGGGCCGCCCGTGGGCGGGAAGGTGTGGGAGGGCGTGGGGCGCGCGTGGGCCGACTGCGGGCAGTTCAACCGCGCCATCATGGCGTACCGGCGCTCTCTGCGCGCCAAGAGCGCGAACGCTTCCCTCGTGGCGATGGAGCAGCTGGGCAACCTGCTGGTGCGGAGGGCGCAGCAGGTGTGGGCCGTCGCCAAGGCGGGAGACCCCGACGGCGCGCTCAAGGCGGCGGAGGATGCGCTGGCGGGCAGCAGCGGCAACGCCCTGCTGCAGCGCATCACCGCCAAGCAGGCGCGGGTACCCGCCAAGCGAAGGGAGGCGAGCTCAAGCGCCGCCGCCCTCGACGATGCAGCGGCGGCAGCGCACACGGGCATCGCGGGATCGGGCGAAGACTCATCCGCCACATCGGCGGGCGAGGAGGAGGAGCCCGCGTGGCGCCGCGCCGCCTCTGCCCTCATGTACGAGGGTCTGGCCTACATCGAGCGCATGTGCTCGCTGGGGTCCACTGCGGAGCGCAGGTCGCTGCTGGGGTCAGCCTACAAGCGGCGCGCGTGGACAGGCCTCGGCGACTCTCGCAAGGAGGATCTGGTGCAGGCCGCAGCCAACTACGCTGCCGCCCACGAGCTGGAGCTGGAGGAGGGCAAGGAGCACCCCTCCCCGTACGCCCGCCTGAACCAGCTGACCCTGGAGATGCTGGCGGGCAACGGGACGGACGAAGAGAAGGCAGTGTGAGTGCTGGGCCCAGGCCCCAGAGCAGGGGGCTGCGCGCTTTGACCCGTCCTGTGCTGGAGAATTGTGCCCCCGCCGTCGGTTGCTGTCGCTGCCTTCACGCCCCGATTGATGCTCCCGCTCCCTCACTCACTTCGCTTCCTCCCTTGCCTTCGACCGTGTTCGCCACCGCTGCAGGCTGCTCGAGGGCACGAAGGAGGCCGAGCAGTGGGCCGCCGCACGCAAGGAGGAGGACCCGACAGACGTGTGGCTGTGGGTGCAGGCGGTGGATGCGCGCTGCCTGCGCTTCCTCCTGGACGACCCCGAGGTGCGCCGGGAGGAGGTCATTACGGGGTACCGGGAGCAGTTCGCCTTCGGGGCGAGCCAGCGCGTGAAGAGCAGCGTGCTGGACCAGCTGTCCTTCCTCGAGGAGGTGCTGCAGGGCCGCACCAGGGAGGTGGAGGGACAGATGCGAGACCTCGCCGCAGCCAGCGCCTCCTCTGCTGCCGGCGCGAGCGGCGGCACGTCGGGCAGTAGCAGCAGCGGCACGGGCAAGCGGGGCAGCGTGGCTGCAGCGGCCCAGGACGCGGCCGCTGTGCTGCGCGTGCGCACCTGGCTGGCCAGCGTGATGGATAAGGTGCGGGACCTGCGCAGGCCGCTGGAGCGACATATGGTGGAGCTGACCACGGCAGCGTCCTCCGCAGCGCTGCTGGCACAAGTACAGGCGGCGGCCGCGGCGGCGGCGGCGCAGGCTGCGACGCAAGCTCAGGCCGCGGCCACGGCAGCTGCTGGGAGTGCGCGAGGCGGGGGAGTGCCGCCGCTCGGCACCCCGTCTCCCGGCATGAAACCGCTGCCGCTGCCCGCTGTCGGCGCCGCCGCGGAGGCTGCGACCCGGGCGTCGTCGTCGCGGCGCGAGTCTGTCGCCTCCTCGCGCACAGCGGCGTCCAACAGCTCCCTCGTCTCCGGCACAGCCTCGGAGGACCCTGAAGGGGGCGGCGGAGGCGGCGCAGGGGAGGCGGGCAGGGGCGACGATGCCACCAGCAGGTCGCGCTCCGCGCGGGACAGCGCGGCTGCGGGCGGGTACAGCGCTCGAACGACAGACAGCGCCGGGCCTTCCTCGGCGCGCCGCGCGTCTGCGACTGCCTCAGGCCTTGCGGGCGGCAGCGGCGGGGCTGAGGATGCGGCGCGGGCTCACAGGCACAGGCACCACCACAAGCACCATCACCACAAGCACCGCCGGCACTCCGCAACCACCACCCCCGCTGTAGGCTCCCCCGCGTCTGAGGTGCCGCGCGCTGACACGGGCAGCGTGCACACGGGCAGCCCAGGGGTCGGCTCCCCTTTCCTGGCCATCCCCTCCCCTGCCCCGCGCAACCACTCCGCCCCCACTGGCCCGGCAGGGCAGGCGCACGCCCACGGGCACGCTGGGAGCTACCCCGCTACCGGTGCGACCCCGAGCGGGGTCGCTGCCGCTGGCGGTGCCGCAGGTGGCGTCAACCCCCGCGCGGGGGTGCAGCGCACCTATTCTGCCACGAGCGCCGGAGGGGCGCTCAGCGTGGGGGGCTACGACGGGGACGTCTCCGCGTCGGAGGCGGGCACTCCCGGCAGCAGGATGCCCTACTCACACCACCGGCAGCCGAGCGAGCAGTCCGTGCAGTCTGCGACGAGCGTGAGCCTGCCCAGCCCCGCCACGGCACCTGCAGGCATGAGCACGCGGGCTGGCGGCAGCAGCAGCGCTGCGGGCATCGGTCGTGAGACGCGCCCGCGCTTGCAGGACAGCGCCCTGGCTGGGGGCTCCGGGCCGAGTGCGGTAGCGGGCTCGAGCGCTGCTGCGGAGGCGCTGAGCCAGGCCATCCTGTCCCCCGCTGCCGCGCGGCAGTACAAGGAGAACCCCTTCGCGCGGCGCGCATCGCGGCCCTTCGAGTCGCAGCGCCGCCGCAGCGCCGACCTGGGAGGGGGCCCGCCGCAGCCCAGTCCGCTGCGGCACGAGCTGTCAGGGCAGGCTCTCACGGAGCCCGACGCCGCTGGCACGGCACGCATGCGGAGTGGCCTCTCCTCCGTGGTGGTGGGCGATGTGGGAGCGGCCGCCCCAACCCCCGGCACCGCTCAGACGTCTGCCTCCACGTACGCACGCAACCCCTCCTTCCCGTCGGCCACCACCAGCCTGCGCTCCGGGCCATCGGAGGGTGCCCTGTCCACTCCCTCGAGTGCCGTGACCGCACCCACAGCCGTCCGGTTTGATGCATCGACCCCAGTCCCCCCGCCGTCTCTTGGTAGCCAGACGGGCGCGCGATCGGCGTCTGCTACCCTCGACCCCACTGCCTCGCCCGCCTCTGGTTACCCGGGGTCCGGCACCCACTACAGGGGCCCCGGCACGTCGGGGTCGACGGAGGGCTTCGGCAGCCCCTCCGCAGACGTGCCCGGCCTGCCGCTGAGCGCACACGCCGCCGGTGGAAGCAGGGCGCGGGATGCCACAGCTTCCGGGGGCGCCGGCGTGGGGCGCAGCACCAGCAGAGGCTCAGGCGCGGGCGCCGGCCCGCCTAGCGACAAGACCAACCCCTTCGCTCGCTCGACTCCCGCTGGGGAGCGATTCAAGTCCCGCCACACGCCTGCAGCTGGGTCGACCTCGGGCAGACAGACCAGCCTGCAGCGGGAGGGCGCTTCGGAGCCGGAGGACGCTGGAACGCGGTCTCGAACTGAGCCCTCGCAGCCGACGTCGAGGCTCGAGCGGCAACAGGGTGCAGCTGGCGGAAGCATTCCCCCACTCGTGGCCGCTCCCGCTGCTCTTGGTGCCTCGCCTTCGCAGGATGCGATTGGTTTGCTGCATACTGGGCGGCCGGTGGCCGGCTCCTCGGTCCCCGCTCCCGCTGCCCGGGAGCGCACTGCACCCGGTCTGTTGGAGACTGCGCGGCCCGGGGATGAGGCCACTGTGGTGAGCGCTCGAGAGGAACCGACCGTTCACGCCGCTCTGCCTGTACCTCCTGCGGCGGCCACGTTGGCGGCGCCGGCCGCCAGGGCGACAGCAGTGCAGGGCGCTCCGTTGTCCGCGCTCTCTCCCTCTGTGACTTCAAGCGTCGTCAGGCTCCCGCCAATCCCAGAAGCGGCACAGCGCGGGAGCAGCTCTGGCAGCAGCAGCGCCGCAGAATCAGGGCCGCCGTCTGCGAACGGCGGCGGCGACGGCGGAAACGGGAGCGCCAGCTTCGGCAGCAGCACTTCCAGCAGCGCAGGCGGCTCCAGCAGGCGGTTTCACGTCCCGCCCGCCCTCGTCATCCACAACAGCCACACCAAGGCGTTCAGCGCCTCCTCGACGATGCCCGTGGCGGGCAAGACGTCGCAGCGGGTGCTGGTGGGGGAGGGCGGCCACCTAGGCGCCACTGCCCTGACGCCGCCGCCCGCCGGAGCGGGTGCCGCTGCGGTGGGGGTGCGTGACTCGAGCCAAGGCAGCTCCACCAGTGGCAGCGTCGCTTCGGGCAGTGGAGGCGCCAGCGCGCGCATGGATCTGTCCGCGACGTCCAAGAGCGAGGGGATGCTGCCGGCCATCGGGGGCATGCTCACCAGCAGCAAGTCAGCCTCCCTGCTCTGCGCGAGGGGCGGCGGCAGCCCGCCGGGGCCTGCCTTGTCCTCGGGGTCAGCGAGGCTGCCGCATGTGCTACCGCATCAGATTGCGGGTGCTGTCATGGCCGCGGACGGGCAGAGGGTGCACGCAGGCGCCACCACCACGACGGGCGCCTCCAAGCTGCTCCCGTCTCATGCCGGCAAAACGGGCTCGTCAGAGACGACGACGATCGAGCCGCGCGAGAGCGCCCTGCTGGCTGCACTCCTGCCGTCCCCGCACGGCCACCTGCTGTCCTCCTCCGCCTCCGCGCCGACGGAGGGCACGATAACCGCCACGCCTGAGGGCGGCCACGCTGGCACGCGGCTGGCCAGCTCCACCCGCTCCACCCTGAGCCAAGTGTCCACTGGCAAGCAGGAGGCGCTGCTGGCGCCGTTTGCGGCTGCTGCCGTGGGCACCACGGAGCCGCGAGTGACCGCGCACAAGCCGGCGGACGGCCGCAGTAGCGAAGACGTCACCACTGCCCGCGCATCGGGGTCAGGGGGAGGCTTGGACCAAGCGCTCGTGAGCGGTGTGTCAGAACACATGCTGGACCTCGCAACGCCCTCGGGCGTCAACATGACCACTCTCGGCACCCCTGACCTCAGGTTCGCCAGTTCGAGGATTGTTGACCGCACCGCGGCTGCCTCTGCTGTAGGCAGCGGCGCGGGGGGTAGCAAAGCGCCTGCCACTGCCGCAGTCGATGCGCGAGAGTCTGCCAAGAGCACGAGCAGCACTGGGTCTGACGTGGTGGCGCAGCTGTTCCGCAACGACGCTGAGGCTGCAACGGGAATACCACTGCCACACACAGGCATCGCGGGTGGAGATGCTGCCGCAAGCGCCATTCGGCGGCTCTCCGCGGGCAACGTCACCGCCACCTCAGCGTCTGGCCCAGCGCCTCTCCACCCACCGCAGGCGGGCCGTGGTGCCCCGGGGGCTGGTTCAGGCGCAGCTCAGGCGAGCGCCCACCGGTCCCTCAGCTCACACGTTGGGCAGGCGATGGACGGCACTGAGGCAGCGATCCTCACCGGGGCTAGCACCGGTGCGCCCGTGTTTCGGCGCGCCTCCGCGTCTCGCAGCCAGCACCAGAGCCACGTGGGGACCACGTCGCTCTCCCCCGGTCACTACGCGAGCACCACTGGGCACAGCAGCAGCAGCAACAGCAGCAGCGGGTCGACAGGCCCGTCGGGAAGTAGCCTATACCTGCCGCAGCCTCCCCCCGCGCGCATCCCGGCTGCAGCGGCTTCCGGGGTCGTTGCGGAAACCGTGCAATCACACAGCGCGCGGTCCGCAACGAGCGCTGGTCCTGCCGTCGGACTGCAGGAGCCTGCGCTGCATGTTCCCGCGGCGGCAACCCCAAGCGCCGGCGTGGCAATCCCCGCTCCAGCAGTGGGTTCGGAGCTTGCTGCCGGCAGCACCACGTCCGAGGGTGCTGGCGCAGGGGCTGGCGGGGCGGCCGTGCTGCCGCAGACCAGCCGGCCTCGCAAGAAGTTCTGGTTCTCGAGCTCTCGCAAGGGGAGCGATCCAACCTCCGTCTCGCATACGCAGTCTGAGCGCTTGTCGCGGCCGCTTCCCGGGGAAGGTCCAAGCCCAGACGTCGTGGACGGTGGCGCTTCACCTGGACCCAAGCCGAACAAGGGATGCTGTGTTCAGTAACTCCTGCGCTGGCAGACGCGCCTTCGTGGTTATGACCAGGACGGTACTGGTTCTCTCGCATCCTGACACTGCGGCTTTTACGTCATGACTGTGCATCTGTATTTTTTTGCATCGTGAGCGGGCCCGACTTGATGCTACTTCACGCGGCCCGACGTCTGATGTCGGTCCGCCTGTGACGTCGTCGCTCCTATGGCAGCTCGCCTGCCTCTGTGACTCATGTGCAGAAAAGGCGGCGGGCAGTCGCAGCAATGGCGGCGGGCATGGCAGCTCTTCATGGCTGAACAGACTCACGGATCAGATCCAGATAGCGAGGCTCCGGAGCGCGCGCCACATCGCAGGCAGACCGGACCTTCAGGCGACCTCAGCGCGATGACACAATATCCGCAGGCATCGTGCAGCAGCGCTGTGCAGCGGGCCTCCGACGTGTCGGAAGGCTCTGAATGTGCAGTACTTGGCCGCCTGCCGGTGCTGTCAGTGGCTGTTTTGAAGTAGTCGCCTCTTTGCCACTGCCACACTTTACCACAGCCGGTTCACGGGCTGGGACGCATACGCCAGGAAATCAATCGAATTCTATCAACCCCGGCATCACACATGTAGATGCAATCAATCGAACGGTTAACCGTTAAACGTTTGGCGGCGGTCAATTCGAATTCATATTCGAGTTGAATTCACGTTGACGCGTCGTACGAGCGCTGCTCGAGCACAAAGCTGGATTAATATTCATGTGCGTAGTACGCATGCGTGGCCAGTTGCACGAGTCGAATGCGCACGTGAATGCCGTGCTCGAGGGCTACATAGCGAGCTCGTGTTGAGGGACACACACATGTGTTCACGTCGACGTTTCACATTTCCCAAGCGATGGGCCCCGGCATATGCCTGCCGTGTTGTGGTGCGATCACTTGGATGTGGGTGATAATCGGGTCATGGTCAAGGGTGAACGCCCGGCACGGCGACAGAGTCGTGATGCCTTGCAACACGACACACCCGACGGCCACAAACATCTTCAATCGTGTTCAATCAGACTCGACGCTTGGCTCAGGGATGGACTCAGCCGCGCTCCGAAGCATGCCTCAAATCCCTCACGGCTGCTGCCAGAAGCTATCGCTAACCGATTCACGACATCGGCAGGACTACCAATGTGGGCCACCCAGTCTTAACAGGATACACGCTGCACACACACCGATACGGACACACGCAGCTGGCTGCGCAATCAAGATACCTTGACTTGCTTCGCCAACTCGGACTGGTGCACGTACCCAGGTGCCTTGCGCTTGTTCGCCCGAATGACCACGTCGTCACTGATCGCCGTCCCGAAGAGGTAGTCCCACAAGGGAAGGCTGCTCCCGTAGTTGCCGGTATTAACGCTGTGGTGTGCGTCCTGCAAACCAGACAACGGCACATGGCATAGACGAAAGCTGGCTCGTCACAGTGTGGGGTGCTCGTTCCACCCGCTGCGCTGTCACAAACTGCAGCTTCCACTCACATGGTCTTGCCCTGAAGGCGGGTACACTCGAAACAGAGAGAATGGGAAGCAGAACCCCGAGTGGCCCTCCAGCGTACCGGCGATGCGCCAGCACATCCATGAATACAGCACAACTGTATGAACTCCCAACAATTTTGGCCCGACGATGAACGGGATCGCGCCGCTCAACAGGAAGTCCACCGGGTGCAGATATTCGGCGGCAACCGACACCGAGTAGTGGAAGCTGTGGTGCTGCTTGTGGAACCAGCGATAGAACGGCTTGATGTCGTGCATTGCGCGGTGCGCAACGTAAAATGCGAAGTCCTCGGCGAGCAGGCATCCCACCAGCTGCCAGGCGATCGTCCAGCCGCTCGGAAACGTGGACAGGCGAGTATCACCGTACGCACCCGGCGCAGCGTCCCTATACGTCAGCACAGAGAGTGGAAGACCAATAACGATGTTGTTGAAGAGGGTACAGAGCACGGCAGTGGCGACGTGGCGCAAGAAAGCTGCCCGTTGCTCGCCGCCCTGCTGCCACGGCCACGGCCCCGGGTTGATCTTGTATTGCTGCAGCGGCGCCAGATTGCCGCGGTAGAGAGCCAGGAAGAAGAGGTTGGCCACCGCGTACACGGCGAAGTGGACAATCTGCGAGCCCACTGTATTCGCAAATAGCGGAGTGCCGAAAGCTGCCATGAGTGCAGGCCAGACGGGCCTGAACACCAGCTGGGGGAGCACATATGAGAACAAGAAGAAGCCACAGGCCGTTCCGCTGAGCCGGACGATCCACTGGCCTGCTGGCAGCATCTTCCGCACGAGTGGCTTCGCCTGAACTTGGCTTCGAGTACCGGTACGTGAGCTGAGAAACCCGAGTTTCAGCAGAAATGGGCGGGAACCAGTGAGAAACCGACACCGCCCCTCGCAAGCAAGGGCTGAGACACCCAGCCTATGAAGGGTTGCAGCGAGCTGCTGCCGATGCAAATCTGAGCCCTGCCACGGCCTGCTTGGACTCGATAACCCAATGACGTATGAATCCGCTACGCAAAATTCGACCCGCGTCACAACATCACCGCCCCAGCATCTTCCGTGCTCTGTTTCACATTTGCAGGGAACGGTTGGGAGTCACCGGTTTGCCATCCCCCGATCGCCGTATGCCCAGTGGATCTGCGGCAACGTCGACTTGATCGGCTGCCAATCACCTTCGGCCTTCGGCTCACTTTGGAGGGGCAACCATCACTAATCAGGGATGTGGACGGTCGACTACTACCCGCTTTCCGGGAGCATCGGCGCCTCGGCGGCCATTGTGATTATTCCGATCCTTGCGCTGTTTGTGCTGCTGTTCATGACCCGCGTCATTATCGCTGGCCTCGTTGCGCTGGCAGGATGTCTGATTGTGGCGACTGGTGAGTTGCGGCACGCGTGCCAAGGCAAGCAGAAGCGACACGTGTGGAGTGTGGAGGCATACCGGGAGGGTGTGTGGCGGAGACACGCATCAGTCGACGGGTTGAAGCGAAGTTCGAGGGCATCAGCCGTGGTGCAACTCAGCACCCGAAACCCGGCTTCATTTCTCGGTTTCACTCATTTTGGACGCGCGAATGCCGCCTACCCGGCATCGTCCTTGGTGTCGCCCGTCTCGTGTGCGCGTTTGCTCTGGGCGGGTGCTGCCCGTGGCCCGCGATTCTCCGGCTGCCGTCATCAGCTTCGGTCGCCTTCGTCGCCATCGTCCGTTTCTTCGCTGTGCAGTCTTGTTCAAGATGCCTGTTGGAATGGCATTCCTCGCCGCCTGCAACGGGGCGCTGTTTGGCGCATGTGAGTGGTGGCACATTGTCTAAGCACAGCAAAGCTGTGGAAGTGGTTGGCCATCCAGCGATCCGCGAGGCTTGGGTGTGACTGCGCTCACGGGGCCACCCTGAGCCAGGCACCCTACTACGGCCCCATTTCTACGCCATGCTGCCTCTCCACTCCGTGCTGACGCGCCTCTCTCTCCCTTTCCACCTCTGCAGGGCCCGTGTGCCTCATCATCTTCGCGGCGATCTTCCTCTATGACATGTGCGTCATCACAGGCCACTTCGAGACCGTCAAGTACACCATCGTCACCGTGTCCAAGGACCGCCGCGTGCTGACGCTGCTGCTCGCGTATTGCTTCTCCTCCTTCATCGAGGGCGCCACGGGCTTCTCCACGCCCGTGGCCCTCTCCGCCGCCCTCCTCATCGGCATCGGCGTCGCGCCCCTGAAGGCTGCGCGCGCCGCGCTGCTCGGCAACACCGTGGCCGTCACCTTCGGCGGCGTGGGCATCGCCGTGTCCACCCTCGCCTCCGTGACCACCCTCGACGCGACGGTGCTGGGCATCGCCATCACGCGCCTGCTCATCCCCGTGGCCCTCGTGATGCCCTTCATGGTCGTCATCGGCGGCTCCGACAGCGTGCGCGAGGCGCTCGGCATCTGGCCGGCCTGCCTCGTGGCGGGCGTGACCCACTGCGGCTCCATGCTCATCATCGCCCAGTTCCTCGGCCTGCAGACGGTCTCCATCCTCGGCGGCCTCATCACCGTCATCGTGACCGCGATCTTCGTGGGCGTCGTCTGGAAGCCGCGACACATCGTCATGACCGCGGAGATGGAGGCGCAGGAGGCGGCCATGAAGAGCGAGCTCGCGGCCAGGGCGCTGACGGACGGAAAGAGCGTGACGAGCGAGGGTGCGGAGGAGGGCGACGCGCACCCGCTGACCCCTGGCGGCGCTGCCCCCAAGGGGAAGGCGCAGGACCCCCTGGCTGCAGTGCTGCGGCGGCACCTGTCCCTGCGCATGGAGCGCCGGCACCCGCTGCGGTCGGAGACGGGGAGCTGGGGCGCGGATCACCGCAGCCACAGCCCCGCATCGCCCGCGGACGCTGCGGCGGCGAGCCCGGAGCCCTCCGGCAGCACGCCCCTGGCCGGCAGCCTCACCCCGGCAGGCAGCGCCCCCGCGCTGCCCTCCCCAGCCGCCAGTGCTGCAGCGCTTGCCATCCGCGCCCCGCGCCAGGGGGACCTGGAGGCCGGCCCGCCCTCTTCCGCCTCCTCCGCAGCCGCCGGCGGCAGCGGCGGCCGCTCCGGCATCCGGGTCGTCATCTCCCACACCCCCAAGCCCGGGCCGCACCACGACATTGCCCGCACCGCGGCGCAGAGCGAGGGCGGGGGCGAGGAGGGCGGCGTGCACGGCGGGCCCTCGCACGCTGAGCGCGGCGCGCTGCACCCCCGCGTGCTGCTGCTGCGGCGCGTGCAGATGGACGAGGGCGCGCGGCGCAAGCTCGACTCCTCAAACGTGGTCACGGCCCTGCTGCCCACCACTGCCGAGCACCCCTTCCTCTGGCCCGCCCGCGCCCGCGGCGTCTTCCGTGCGTCGCGCACCTCAGGGTCCGCTGCCGCCAGCATTGAGCTCACCTCCGCCTCCGCTTCCGCCTCGCTGTCGGCGGCTGCGTCTGCGTCCACCGCAGCCAGCCCGCCCAACGATGCGGTCATCGCCAGCGCGCGCAAGGCCGGCAAGACGGGCGCCGGCGGCGAGGGCGCCGGCGGCGAGGGCGCCAGCGACGCTGATGCGATCAAGACGCCGCTGGTCGAGGCGGATGGCCGCGCCGCGGGCGACGAGGAGGAGGCGGGTCGTGTGACTGCCGTCGGCTCGGCGGCCCCCGGGGCCGATGGTGTGTGCTACCCGTCGGCGGGCGGGCCCGACAGCAGCGCCGCCGACGTGGCTGCGATGGAGGTGATCGCTGCAGACACCGCGGCGGCGCGCGCGCCCTCGGCAGCCGCCGCGCCGGCGCCCCCTGCCTCTGCCGCTGCTGCAGCCCACGTGGACGGGCACGCGAAGGAGGCAGCGGGCCCGCAGGCGGAGGTGACGGTGCACTACGACGCGCTGCACCCGCCCTCCCGCAGGGAGATGCTCGTGGCGTGGGCGCCCTGGGCGCTGGTGTGCGTGGCCGTGGTGATCTGGGGCATCAGCCCCGTCAAGGCGGGCCTCAGCGCCGCCACGATCCTCGTGCCGATGACGGGGCTGCACAACCAGGTGTACAAGCCCGATCCCATGGGCGGCCCGCACGGCCACATCGTGCCCTCGCTGTGGACGCTGGACCTGGTGGCGGCCACGGGCATCTGTCTGTTCATCTGCTGCTTCATCACCAGCTGCATCTTCCAGCTGCGCCCGCTCAAGACGGCCTCCATCCTGTGGCGCTCCTTCCGCCGCATGTCCATGTCCTTCGTCACCATCATGGTGCTCATCTCCTTCGGCTACGTGATCAAGTTCTCTGGGCAGGACACCACCCTCGGCCTCGCCATCGCGGAGGTGCAGAAGGCGTACCCCTTCGTGGGCCCGTGGATCGGCTTCCTGGGCGTGGCGCTCACGGGCTCCATCACCACCAGCAACGTGCTGTTCGGCTCCATGCAGACGGTAGCGGCGGACAAGATCGGGCTGAACCCCGTGCAAATGGCCGCCGCCAACGAGACCGCGGGGTGCATCGGGCACATCATCTCCACGGCCAGCATGGTGGTGGCAGCGGTGGCGGTCGGCGGGGATGGCAAGAGCATCACGCACATCGTGAAGACGATGCTGCCCTTCGGGCTCGGCGTTGGAGTCATGTTTGCGCTGTGGAACACCCTCGTGGCGTATGCCTTCCCAGACTTCATCCCCACCTCGCCCTACGGCGGGTGAGCGGCCCGTCGCCTGGCTTGCGCCGCTCCCGCTCCTCTCCGGTCCTCCCCTCCGCGTTGCCAATCGCATCCCTGTCTGGTACCCCGGAAGGGCATCCGCGCGCCTCCAAACGCTACTTCTCCTGTCACGCGTGTGTGCTGCCCCCTCGGTGTCGTAGGCTCGCCCACTTCCGGCTCGTCCAGAGAATCTTGAGCGTGGCGAGCCGCGCCACACGCAGGTTGTGTGTGAAGCAACCACATATTGCTCGGTCAAGCGCAGTGCACTTGTTTCCAAGTCTCGGTATATCCAGCCCGGCGGTCTGGACCAGGCTCCCATTTCAATTCCCGTCCACCACTGTAACCTCTTCGAAGCGAATTCGTTCGACGCCGTCCACGTCAGGCGCGTTTTCGAATTCGGGGATTCCACAATTGGAAGTCGATGCCGCTAATTGTTGAAGCGAATGCACGTTCGACGCCTAGGCGGCTGAGCGACTCGGACGACCGACCTAGGTGCCAATTGCAAACCCGCCGGCGTGTCAACCGCGTCGAGTTGGCCCCATTGTGGGGTTCAAGCCAGCTCGAGCTCCATGACCACGGGCAGCTGTTCATTCGCTGCTGTCAGCCCACTTCGGATCCGGCGCCGGCAGTTCAATGCTCACTGCCATGGCAGTGGCAGCAGCTGCAGCGCTGTGCCAGCAACACCTACCTCCCAGCTCATTCGACGCACCCACTCAGCGCACCACAGCCGCCTGCCGCCTGACCGGCTTGCGGCGCTACCTGCGGGCGTACGGCTCGCCTGCTCAGCGCTCGCCGTAGTGCTACCTGCGTGCGTACGGCTCGTCAAGCCCCGACCGGTCCTTGTAGCCCAGCTCGCTGGCCACGCGCGCTTTGCCCCTGCCCGCCACGCGGCTCATCTCCGCCTCCGTGTGCTCGGGGCCGTACGTGCCTGCGGAGGTGCCCGACCAGGCGATGAAGTTGCCGGCGTCGCGGTACCGGTCCGGGTGCACGTTGCGGCGGGCAGTCAGGTCTCGGAAGTGCGGGTCGCGCGGCCCGGCCGCCGTGGCCAGCTCGTGCAAGCTCTCCCCGAAGCGCCCGCGCTGCTCCACGCTCATGAGGTCCACCGCGGGGGAGTGGAAGTCGTACAGGCGCCGGTCGGGCGCGCGGCGGCGGCTGTCGTGCTGCTCCGCCTCGCCGCTCGTGGCAGGCGTGCTCCACCCCAGGATGTCGCCGTGCCCGCGCTGGTACGGATGCGCGTGCGTGCTGTAGTACGCGCCGCCGCTGGTGTGGCCCTCAGCGAAGGTGTGCCGGTCGCCGGAGGCCTCGTAGGCGGAGGAGGGCCTCACGGGGCGCGAGAGGTCCGAGGCGTCGTCGCGGGCCAGCATCGCCTCCCGACCGATGGCAGCAGGCGCCGAAGGACCGGACGCGGTGGCAGGGCGGCGGCCGTCACGGGCGCCATCGAACGGACCCGTCGCGTAGGGAGCCCCGGAGACCCGTGCTGCCTCGCGCGTACCGGCTGCCGGCCTGTCTGCAGGTGCAGGCGCAGGGGAGGCACCGGCCCCCCAGCCGCCGCCGTCCTCTCGCTCGCGCGCGCTGCTAGTGCCGCAGCCACGCGGCGATGCCGCCCGCGGGCTGCGCGCCGACGCCGCCGCGGCAGCAGGGTCGCGGGTGGTTGCAGCGTCAAAGAACCCCTCGAACGCCTTCACAAACACGGGGAACGCAGCGCCGCCGCCGTAGCTGTACCCCTGCAGCAGGCGCTCCACAGCCGGCGGCAGCTCGATGCCGAGGTCGGCCATGCGGGCGCGGAACTGGCGCACGGTCACGTCCCCGGCGTCCAGCGTGCGGACCGCAGAATACACTTGCTCGCGCAGCAGGCCACGGTCCAGCGTGCCGTACCCCGCAGAGGTGGAGGGGCGGTGCGCATCGCCCTTGCCCCACAGCCCCGTCCGCTGGGCCGCCTGCGTGGAGGACTCGAAGCGCGCGTCGGCCGTAGCGGTGTCGAAGTGCCCGTCACCACCGCGGATGAGGTCCCCCGCACCCTCCTCCGCCTGCAATACGAACAGCAGCAGCAGAAGCAGCAGCAGTGCGGGTGGGAGGGCGGGCGTTTGAAGAGCGCAGCAGCGATCAATACCGCCCGCACTCAGAAACACGGCCACCCTGGGCGCATCCAGCCGCCGCTACCCGTCCCCCAGCCAGCCAGCTCACCAGGTACGCCTTGTCGCCCCGTGCGCCCCGCCCCTTCTTGTACAGCTCCTTGCTCATGCGGTAGCCAGCCCCCTCCGCATGCTCGCCGTACTCCACGCCTGCGCAGCACGAGGCAGATGGGGCGGACAGAGTGAGCGAGCACGCAAATATCGTTGTCGAATGAGAAATGCGGACGGGGCCAACGCGAAGTCAGCGTGCATAGCGCGGCACACAGCGCACACGCAATGAGAGGTGGTCAGGCTGGTCTCGCAGCAAGGTGCGGGCATGCAACGCTCAGAGAGGGGACACACGCCCAGCCCAGCCCGCGCAAGTACACGCACCCGGCTTGTTCTCCCCCTTGTTGTAGATGATGTTGCTGGCTCCGCTCTCCTCATACAGCACCCGTCTGTCCTCGCGGGCCTTGCCGGACGCGCTGGCCGCCCCGCGCGTGACGTCCCCGGCCACAGCGGTGTTGTAGGCGCCCACATGCGCGCCGCGGTCGATGCGCATGGCGGCGGTCTCGTTGTCGCCCACTTTGCCCTCCCCCGTGATGGGGTTGTAGGAGCGTGCCGCGGTGCCTGGCCGGGTGCTGTACTGCCTGCCTGCGGTGGGGATGTGCTCCTCGCCCGAGGCGCCGATCTTGGTCGTATAGCTGCTGGAGGCCACGTGCGCGTGGCCGCCGCGCGGGAAGGAGGACCCCACCGGCCGGAACAGCTCCACCTTGCCCGGCGCGAAGCTGCGGTCACCTGTGGGCCCGTCCGCGGGGTCACTCTGCAGGGCCCTGTACAGCGTTGAGAACTTGAGGGGCGGCTGGTGGAGCAGGCGAGTGACCTCGGGCGTTTCCATCAGCCCCATGTTTCGCAGCTGCGCGCGGAAGTGGTCCAGGCTGATGCGGTTCGTGTCCAGCTGCGTGAAGAGCGCTGCGAGCTCTCGGCTCATCAGTCGCACACGCTCCGACTGCGGCAGGGACGCCAGCTCGGCAGGCATGGACGACGCGGGCAGCACAGTGCCTGTGGTTGCTTCAAGTGCCGTGCGAAACTCGTAGCTGCTGTCCGTCATTGATGGAGCTCCTCGTGTCGATGCGGAGGCGGGGACGGGCGCTCCACGCTCATACTCGCTGCTGCCACCGCGGGCGCTTTCAGAGTCCTTGTGCCGGCTCATATCTTGATGAAACTTCCAGAAGTCAACGTTGCCCCTGCCATCAATGGAGCACTGCAGCATGATCCGGTCCACGATCGGGTCGCCAAAACGAAGTCCCAAGTGTCTCAGGACTGCTTGGAAGTCGTCGGCCGAAATGCGCCCCTCCCCACTGCGGTCGTAGGTGCGCAGCTCTTCCAAAAATCGCTGCCGAATCGGGAGCTCCCCTGGCGGGACGGACAACCCCTCCATCGTTGGTGGACGATGGCGTTTGACAGCAGCAATGCGCGAAGCTGGTTGGTGGCTGGTTGCAAGAAGAAGCGATGGGCTCACACCGGGCAAAAGCGCTCAATGGTGCGAACTGGTCGAGTCGCTTGTCTTGTAGCATGCGACTCCGCTTCCTCGACGGCCCGTCAAGCGCCAGTGCTTGTCGACCGGACGGAAGGCTTCATTGGCCATTTACCCGCCGTTGCAGCGCGGCCGCACCCGTGAGCGGATCAGAGTCTCAAAGCGTGTATCTCCGACCATGCTCACATTGGCAGGGAGTAGTGTCGCCGACTTTTGGACGCTGCCGCGATCCGCTGATTCACTCGACCGAGTCGGCTCGCGAAATTCGAACTTCGAAGCTCAGCACTGCAACGAAGCTTAGCCGCAGACCCAAACGATGGTCCAGCAGCTGGCGACGGCGCTGATGCCCCAAGAGTAAGAGACACGTGCGCGTCGACCCGCGCAAGCAGATATCGCATACCTGGTAGTAGAGCAGAAGGTACCGTGCGTGTTCGCACACCATGCACAAATCTGAACGCGTCAACCCGAAAGGTGGACGAAAAGGGAGCTCGAGGTATCAAAAACGTTGCCAATGCACTTCCGCCAGTACTGAGCTGCCCCGCTCAGATAACACCGGCCCACCCGGGTGGCCACAGCACACCGACAAGCCTCGCCAGCGACCTCAGTGGGCATGTCTACCGCACCCGCGATGAGCGTGAATGGAGGCTTGTCACACGGCAGAAACGGCGGCAGACGATAGCCCGCTCAATCCCAGCCGCCTACCACATCCACGCCCTCTTGGCCTTTCACGAGTGCGGCAAAGTCACCGCCTGGCGCGGCGCTGTCGGCAGCGGCCTTGCTCGCAGAGTGTGAGGAGGCGGAGACGTACTCGACCTGCGCATCACCCTCCCCGGCATCTGCGGCAGCCTTGCTGCGGCTGGCCTTGCCGCCGCCTGACCCGCTGCTGTGGGCCTTGTCCACAAGCCCCGCTTGCTCCACCTTGCTGCGGCGGCGCTCCGAGCGGCTCGCCCCCTGGCCAGCCTTGCCTTCCCCTTCGATGACTGCGGCTCCCTCCGCCTGCCCAGCGGCGTCGCGCTTGTCTAGATGCACAGACTTGCCTCTGGGTGCAGCGTGGTCGTCGAGGTGGCCGCCAGCCTTTGCTCCAGTTGCCTCGGCCAGTCGCGCCCGCTTCCCGCCCATGGCTGCGCCAGTGACGGCCTCCGCAGCTGGCCCCGCAGCGCCGTCTGCGCCAGCCCCCTTGCCGCGCTGACTCGCGTGGCCAGTAATCTCCGCCCGTTTCCGCTTCGACCCAGACAGCACATCGGGGGCAGCGGCAGCACCAGCGCCCGCGCGCGCATGTGCCAGCTCGCTGCTGCTCTCGCGGCCGTGATGCTTACGCTCAGCGCCGCCGGCTGCGGCTTCGGGCCGCTCGGTCGTGCGAGCCCCGCCCTTTGCGCGAAGGGAGTCATGTGAGCCGACCCTGGCTTTGCCAGCGGCGCGGTCTCGCGCGGCCGCGCCAGGCTCGCCACGAGCTGCCTTCCCGCCAGGGCGCGCCGTCGGAGGCGCGGCAGAGGCGCCGGCCTCGGCCTCGTCGTCCTCCTCCTCGTCGCCACGGGAAGCGCCGCCCTCGTCGACTTCGCCGCTGGCGGCTGCGGCCGCACGCCTGTGCGCCGACCCCGCAGCCGCTCCCGCGCCTGTCTTCCCCGCTGCGCGGCTGCTGGCACCGCCCTTTTGACCCTCCCGCCGCGCCAGCTTCTGATTATCTAGGTGGCTCAGGCGCGGACACAGCGCCAGAAGCGCAGCCGAGTAGGCCTCGATTTCTTCAGCTGACGCCGGCACTCCCGCCGCGGTCCCAGCGGCCGTAGCGACCTTTTCGTCAGCAGCAGCTGCATGCACATCATCTGCAGAGCCCTCCGCCGCAGCGCGGGCGGCAGGGCCGCCGCGTCCCACGGGGCAGCACGGATTGCCGCGCAGGTTGAGGTTGGCGAGCATCGGCAGCTCGCCCAGCACGGCCAGCCCCTCCAGGTCTGCGATCTGGTTGTGGCCGAGGTCCAGCAGGCGCAAGCCGCGGCAGCCCGCCAGCGCCGGCGGCACTGCCGTCAACGCGTTGCCGTTCAGGCGCAGCTCGGCAAGGCGTGTGAGGCTGCCAATGCCCGACGGTAGGGCTGTGAGCGTGCAGTGGCTGAGCGAGAGCTTGGTGAGTTCTCGCAGGCGGGAGATGGCCTCCGGCAGACTGGTGATGCGTGGGTTGTGGGAGAGCACGAGGGAGTTCAGCTGGGTCAGCGCCAGTAGAGGCGTGATGTCCTTGTCTCGCAACGAATTGTTGTTCAGCACCAGTGCCTTCAGCGATGATGCCTGAGCACGCAGGGCTGACGCCGGCAGGTCTTTCAAAGCGTTGTGAGCGGCCGACAGAACCACAAGCGCACGCATCTCGTCGAGATCTGAAAGCGCAGTACCAACGAGCTTGTTCTTTGACGCATCTAACCACGTCAGTGACGGCAAATGGTGGAGGCCTGTCAGCCGCGTGAGGCTGTTGTCTGAGAGATTCAGGCGGCGCAGTGGTGCCGCAGTTGTGCCAATGGGTCCCAGGGAGCCGATCACAGCAATGCCCCGACCCGTTAGATTCAACACCTCGGTTGGCTTGCATTCGTGCCCCCGAGCGCACAACGCGGGGTCGACGACTGCTGCATCGGCAGCGCCAAAGGCTTTCGTGGCCATGGCAAAACGTCGAGGGTTTTCACGGTGTGACTGAGATCCTTCAAAGCGGCAGGAGTTTCCTGCACTGACAGCGCAGGGCTACGCCCGGCGGGGCACGGTCGAACACCAAACGAGAACAGCGCTGAAAGCAAGGCGTTCATTCCCACCGAGCGCTTCATTGACCACTTTTGACACGGGATGTTTCGACGTCGTTGTTGAGAATAGCGGTCAGTTCCGGGCTGCGACGGCAGCATTCGGAGATTCGTCGAGTATTTTTCTCCTTTGGCAAAGAGACTCGTGATTGCGTTCAACGCACAGCGCGCCGCGGACGCTCCTGAGTCGGACACGCTGAGCCTCAGGCTGTCACTGGCAGTGTCAGATCTGTGACTCCGACCTCGGGCCAAAACCTACCAGTGCCTCACTTGAGTTGTCTAGAGTGCCGAAACATGTTTTTGTGTGACTAGCTGCTGCCCACCACGCCGGCTTCCAGCTGCAACAACTTCACTGATTTGGCAAGTTGAAGCCGCGGCGTTGTGACGCAGGAGCCACCACTCGGAGGCTCGGAGCGTTTTCGTGCACGTGGCATTACAGGTAGGTGTGTGACGGTTCGTCCACGGTGGCGCCTACAACGTGAGCGTCCACCATCCCTCGGTGCGCGGCGAGAAGATCATCATGATGCTGACTCAGGCTGTCGGTGTATCGAGCGACACATCAAGTCTGGTTGAGAAAGTTTGTAAGATCGACCTGTGCTTGTTGTCGCACCCATCCGAAGGAATATCGTTCGGCTAACGACTGAACGCGTGGTGACCCGAAAAATGTGGCACGACACGCCAGACGACAATGACGACTGAGGCGCAATTGCACAAAGGTGCGACACTCGGGAAGAGTCGGAATGAACCTACAACACACACATGCAGCGCTGCCCTTGAAAAACCACACACGGTGCTGAGCAGAACCGAGTGAGCCCCACACTCGAGGCGCGCGGGACACGCAAGCCAGACACCTGTGCTGCTGCCGTTGCGCCGAGTGTAGCGCGCGGCCGCTGGTTCGTGTTGCTCCACGAGGGCTGGCGGCCGCAGTTTGAGCGGCGGCGCGCTCTCACCGATGAAGATATCCTCGCAGCAGATAGCACGTTGCGCTCGTCTGGGGAGGGGCAGAGCTCCTTGCTGTCTGACAGTGGTTGTGTGGGCGCCCTCCACCAGGGTCTCCAGGCTATGTTGCCAGCTGACCAGTTTCGTCATCTCGCAATTCAGTTTGGGCCGTCGACCCCGCGCCCGCCACTCCTGCTTCCCCTGTTGGTGCGCGACCGAGACCCCAGTTCCCCGCATCGGTCGCTCCCCACATCTCCGCAGACCGCACCGACGGCCCGCCAGAAGAGGAAAAGCCAGCTACCGTTCCTCCACCCCCGCTCCCGGCACCAAGGTCCTCTCCGTCTTCAACGATGCGGCCTGCGGCCCATGCGGACGTGCCCGGGAGCAGCCCTGCCTGGAGCACCCGACGATACGCTTCCATCATGTGCCGTTCCCTCACAATCCCGTCGGGGGCGTCGCCAGCAGCATCGCGAGTGTCCACCGCTTCTTCACACAGATGCGTTGCGAACGCTTTCGCCGCTGCGGCCAAGCTGATTGCAAGATCGTCTCGATCGGCCTCCTCCATCGACAACGGTACGTGATCTGCCAAAATTTGTAGCACCAAGTCTGATGGGACTCGGGCAGCGTTCAGCACCTTGTACCTCAATGCATCTGCTGGGGACAGCCCGCTCAGGAATGCGAGCTTGTCGCCGGCGCCAGGGGCGCTCGAGCTTGAGCTCATCGTGAATGCTTGCCGACGAGCGTGAAGTGTGCCAAAATTGACTTTCAGCCGCCGGTCCTTCTATTCAATGCACTTTCAGTTGCTATCTCTGGCTCAGGGTGAGAGCAGCGGATTTGTATGGCGTAGGAAGACATGGCAATGCCGCTCGCCTTGACTTGTGTTCGGGCGTATGAAGCCTCCATGATTCCGAACTGGTGCAGGGAGCGCCAACGGTGCTGCGCCGCATGCGAACCGATACGTGGCCTCTCGACGGCCCTAACTTCAATGTTGTTGGGTGTTACTGGAGAGAGAAACTTCCACCCATCCAGCAAGTCGGCGTAAAAGTCCACGCGGTCTTGCGGCCGGAGGGCCGCCGAACTATGTCTGCGGGCGCAGCCGATGCCGCTGCTGCAGCTCTTTTGCCAACCGTAGAGATCCGAGCTCTGAAGGCGCATCGTGGCCCGTTGCAGTTTGCTCGGTTTAACAAAAGCGGGCGGTATGCCATCACGGGCGGTCAAGACCGCAGCATCATTTTGTGGAACCCATATCGAGCTGGGGACGACGAAACGGGAGCGCTTGTTCTCAAGGAGTACCGCGGCCATGGCTACGAGGTAGTCGAGGCGTGCATGTCGGACGCCAATGACCGCATCGGCAGCGTGGGCGGCGACAAATGCGCGTATGTTTGGGACGTGATCACCGGCAAAAGCATTCGCAAATTTTTCGGGCATGAGCAGCGCCTGTCATGCTGCGACTTCAACCCGGAAGGGACAATGCTGCTGACGGGCTCCAACGATAAGACGGTGCGCGCCTGGGATTTGAAGAGCGCGTCTCGGACGCCCATTCAGGTCCTCGAGGGGTTCGCTGACAATGTGACGCGGGTGATTGCACGAGACGGCGAGATTTTGGCCGCGTGCATGGATGGGCACATTCGGCGCTTCGACTTGCGCACTGGCAAGTGCTTTGACGACACGGTGGGTGCTGGAGTGGCGAGCGCCGCCGTCAGCAACGACGGCAACTGCGTGCTGGCAGCCACGTTCCGCCTGGGTGGCAACCTCGTGCTGATGGACAAGCTGGAGGGCATGCAGCTGAAGGAGTATACAGGTCATGCCAACAGTCTGTACCGTTGCTGCCCGGGATTCACGTCTGATGATGCCCACGTGATGTGCGGCGGCGAGGACGGCAGTGTGCACTTCTGGGACCTCGTGTCTGGCAGTCTGGTCCACCAGGCCAGGCCGCACTCGCGCGTCGTGTCATGGGTGGAGCACCACCCGGACCCAACCGTCTCTGTTATGCTTACGGCGTCGTACGACGGCACGGCGAAGCTGCATGCGAAGCCTGGGACAGACCTGCGCGCCCTGTCTCTCGTGGATCCAGCCGCCGATACCGGGAGCTGAAGTGTTCACACCAGCGCCCTTCGTGACGGTACATCGCTGCCGACAGGCGAGGCGCTTCGGCGTCGTGGCGAATACGGCGGCGACGGTCGCACTGGCACGATTGAATGCGCCGACTCGGATCCGGAGCTTCAACCGACCAAACACGATTCAGGCTTGAAATACTCCCCCGTTATCATCACGATGCTTGTGGCGAACAGCTAGTCTTGAGCACGTGATTGGTATGCTCATCTTGCGGCATCTTTGAGACTTCGCCCGCAATTGATGACCCAATCCATTCGTTGTTTTCCTCATTTCATGGAGCTCGTGCTTGATGTCGGCTCATCGTCGGTCCGCGCCTGTCTTCTGCAAGAGGGCCGGGTTGTTCGGGTGGGAAAACAACCCATTCGGCTAGATTTCTTGGGAAACTTGCTTTTGAGCGATGTGTGTGCCGCCGTCGATGCTGCAATCGGCGAAGCGCTCCACACGTTAGATGCGGAGAAGCCCCTCAATGTGGTGATCAGCTGCCTCGTGGGCAACTTGCTGCTATTAGACCGAGGCTTGGCTCCGAGCTCACACGTGTTCACATATGCGAACGCCGTTCCGGCTTGTAAAGTCGCCGCAGCGACACTGGAGCGAGACGCTCCGGGGCTGCTGCTTGATGGGACTGGCACGCCTGCATTTCACACCGCATATGGTCTGCCGACCATTCTGGCCGCCCGCAGCGGGGACTTTTCATCATTTTGCTCGCTGTCCGCATGGTTGATCTCGTCGTGGACCGGGCTGTTGCCGGTTGAGGTGGGCATGAGCCTGTCCGAGGCTGCGTGGCTGGGCATTCTTGACTTGCGCTCCGGCGGGTGGCACCCGGAAGTTGCCCGTCGGTTCCAAGCCGCCCTTGCCCCTGGGATGGCCCTGCCCGTCATTCGTCGGCCTGAATTCCGTGTGAGGTTTCATGCTGGGGTGACCGAGAGCTCTGCCGACAACTTGGGACCGGATCGCCTCCCGGCGCGGGATTTGAGAGGGCCGTTCGCCAGCCTTGCAGGACGCGCTGCTGATGTGACGTTCAGTTTGGCCGTCGGCGATGGCGCAGCTGCTACGGTTGCAGCACTGAGCAACTACGCCCGCGGCTGTCACGAGATGCCGGTGTCCATTGCAGCCCCACTACGTGACACGCACTCCAGCCCATCGGCAGCGTGCCTTGCGGACAAATCGGCGCCCCTTCCGCCTTTGGCCCTCTGCTTGACCCTTGGCACCAGCGCCGCTCTGCGCGGTGTGTTTCCCCTCGCCCTCGTGGAGCGGGCAGTGTGCACCGGTCATGAGGGCAGTAGCTGGACCGCGGCTGATGAGCGAGGGCGAGTGAGAGACGCGCACCCGAGCGCATCGCCAGAGCAAGCAGCTGCGAGCGGCACAGCGCCGACTCGGACGGATTCATTCCGCTGTCCGGAGTGCGGCCGGTATCGCATGTCTCGCCTGGGCTTGTGGTGCTACCGTTTCTCGGCGCAGCACGTGCTGTTGGGCGGCGCTCTGACCGACGGAGGCTCTCTGGTACGATACTGCTCCGAAAGGCTGGGGGCATCCACTGAGGAGCTCGACAGGCGCAGTGCTACGCGGGTCGCCTCTCACCGGGCGGCGACACACAGTTGTGCATCTCACACGGAGGCTGATGGGAGATGCGGTGCCCACGACACACGCGTCACGCTTGAAATCGCCCCCGTCGGAGCCCCCCGTCCTGCGGCTGAAGGCGATTCTCCGCAACTCTCTTCGTATTCTTGCTTCCACCTGGCCTCGGCCGCTGCCTCCCCGAGCCTCCCCACTCCTCCAGCAGCTGCTCCTTCCGGCCTGTTTGCCCTGCCGAGCTGGAGCGGCGAGCGCAGCACGGGCTGGAATGCAGCCGCCACTGGCGCCTTCATTGGCGTTACTCACAG
>Ga0208629_100126_pt1 | contig 38326 bp, 21 predicted proteins | sample LakWasMet19_HOW5_2_FD_183865 | JGI IMG/M metagenome (GOLD analysis project Ga0208629, IMG submission 183865) | Freshwater sediment methanotrophic microbial communities from Lake Washington under simulated oxygen tension - Sediment Metagenome... | ecosystem: Environmental > Aquatic > Freshwater >... | reverse complement strand
AGGGGAGGGCGGAGAAGGGCGCCAGGCACGCCTCCACCCCCGCGTCCGCAGGCAGCGCCGCTGCGCGCAGGGTGCGTCTGGCCATGCCGGCGGGCAGGCGCAGCCACGGGTGCAAGGGGGGCACATCGTGGCTGCTGCTGCTGCTGCCGCTGCCTTTACAGGCGGGGACGAGAGTGAGGCCCGGGGCCGGCAACAGGGGCGGCACGTCAGAAATCGAGAGGAGGGGGAAGGCGAGGACGCCCCTCCTCGCGCCGCCAGGGCCCGGCTGCTGCGCCGCGGCGGCTGCCAGCGCCAGCCGCCCCTGCAGCGCGACCACCGCCTGCAGCAGGCGCCGCATGTAATCAGCGGCTGAGAGGGTGAAGCCTGCCTCGCACGCGGCGGGGTGTGCCGCGTGCGCCAGGCCGAAGGAGGGGTGGCACAGCACGCGCACGACGGAGGCCCTCCAGTGCCGCCGGTACAACGCGTAGGCCGCAAAGGCTGCAGAGCGGGGGGCAGGCGGCGGCGGTCCGAGGGAAGCAGGGGCGCCAGGCAGCGGCCCCGACCCCAACGCCGACGCCGCCTCGGCCGCCGCGCTCTGCCTGTGGGCGGCTCCTGCATCGCCCTCCTGCGGATGCGGGCACAGGGCTCGGAGGGGCGGCAGGCGGAGGGCGCGCTCCAGCCGCAAGGCCAGCTGCAGCGGCGAGGGCGGCGGCAGCAGCACGATGCGGTCAGCGAGGCGGGAGCGGAAGCGCTTCTCAAGCATGCCGGGCAGGCCCACAGAGGAGGTGAGGCCGAGGAGGGCCACGCGCGCCCTCGCTGCGAGGGGGGCGTCCAGCAGGAAGTAGAGGAGGGAGGGGTCGCGCTGCGCGATGACCTCCACGTCCTCCACCACCAGCAGCAGGCGCCGCTGCGAGGCGGAGAAGAGGGCGGAGACGAGGGAGCGCAGGTGCTGCCGCCGCAGCTCGCTGCTCCGGAGGACTGGGGCCGACCCGCGCTGCGTGAGCCGGCGCGCTGCAGCTGCCGCCAGTCTGTTGCCGCCCTCCTCCCCCGCCCCGCTGGTGGCCTGGGACCTTCCCTCCCCCCACCCAGCGTCGTCAGACGCCTGGTCTCTGCCGCTGAGCACACTTTCAATGTCGCGGCCAGGGAGGCCAGCAGCGTCTGCACGACAGTCCAGACCGCCATCCGCAGGCCCAACGGCACCAGCAGCCTCCGCCGGATCCGTCGCCATAGCAGCGGCGTGTGCCACAGGCGCAGCGGGGAGCGCATCAAACGACGCGACCGCTCGGCGTTTCCGCCTTTGCTGCCCTGCTGAGCTGGCCGTCTCAAGAGCGAAGTGCCCGTTCGAACCGGCATCGACCTCTGCCCCGGCGCCAACGTCATCTGCGTCGTCGAGAACCATCGCACGGGCAGCCATGGAGGGCGAGAGGGGACGGGCGTCGCCGGGTGCGGTCGTGCTCCGGCAATGCAGCGGGAGCGCTTCGCAGTCTGCAAGCACCGGTGACTGCCTCAGTGGACCCCCTTGGGTGACCCCCAGCAGGGCACCTCCAGGCGCGTATACGTCAAAGTCGAGGGTGGCAGAGCCGCCAGCTGGAGCAGCAGAGTCAGCACCCCGCGCTGGAACTGACACGCGGGAAGTCGCCACAGGCCCTGTCACAGTCGTGTCGTCAGACTGGCCCCCTGCACCCGCCCCATCCGCCTCGTGAGCGGCAAGCAGGCGAGAGGCGATACGCAGCGCTCGACGCTGCTGGGCCGCGACGAGGGAGGCTGGGCCGCAACCGAAGCCGTCAGCCTGCGCTGCGGCCGCAGCGTGCTGGCGCAGCGCAAAGGCCGCCACTGCCTTGGGCGGGAAGGCACCGGCCGCGGCACGGCGAGCTGTTGCGGCAGGCTCACGGGGAGTAGCTGCTGCGCTGAGGCATTGCTGCCCGCCTGAGGCGACACTGTCGAAGGCGGGTGCCCACAGCAGTCGTGACGGGATATGCGGGGCTTCGGACGAGAGAGGTGCCCCTGGGGCACCTGCAGGCATCCCCGCACCTCCGCTCGCGCCCTCCCCAGCCCCATGGCAGGAGTCGTCAGCACGAAGCCGCCGCCTCTTCGTGCTCAGCGCGGGGCTGCAATCGCTGCTGGCCACCACACCGGAAGAAGAGCGCGCCCGCGAGCCGCCAAGCCACTGGTCCGCGGGACCTGCGCCCCCCTCTCGCTGCTGCTGCTGCTGCGGCCGCCGCGGCTGCTGGAGTTCCGTCGGCATCCACCTAGGCTCCCGGTGTGGATCGGGCAGGCACTGGCGCAGGATATCCATCAGCAGCAGGGCTTCCGAGGTGCAGGAGGAGGCGGAGACCCACACCACGCTCACCGAGGCTGCTGCTGCTGCAGACGCGGCTGCAGACGCTCCGTCTGCGGTGGGGGCGGTTGAGGCGTCGGCATGCGGGAACCCGGAGCAGGGAGCCGTTGCCCCTGCACTGCGAGGCAACTCGGGGACGTCACCCGCGGGCGGCCGCGGCAAAGGGGTGGCGGGCTCTACAGTGGACGCTGGGCTGTTGGACCCTCCCGCCGCCAGGTCCTGCTGCTGCCGAGGGGTCGGAAGGCGCCCAGCGGCAGCCACCGCCTGCCGCAAACAGTGTCGCAGCAGCGTGCGCTTGCCCGACCCCGGCAGGCCTATCAGCGCCATGCTGCCCGAGGCGTGCCCGCCCACGAATGCCCGCAGGAAGGAGGCCAGCTCGCTCGCCTGCGCCTCCAGGCCGACGGGCAGGCAGGGGACGGCGAGGCCATCGCACGGGGGCAGCGCGAGGCGAGCCCAGCCCGCTGTGGGGTCGTGGGAGATGGCGGCCAGATCGCTCATCAGCCCCTGGCGCTGCAGGCTGCCGGAGAGTCGGCCCAGCAGCACGCTCAGCGCACGCAGCGTGAGTGCCGGCTGATCCAGCGCAGCAGGCGGCAGAGCAGCCAGATCCACGGGGCGTGGCCTGGCGCTGCTAGAGCTGGGCGGCGCAACAGGCCGAGTCCCGCGGACCACCTGATGTTGTTTCACCTGGAGCGCCGCTGCGCCCGGCAGCGGAGCTGCACTGGGCCGCACTGCTTCCACCTGCACGCCGTCCACAGTGGAGACCAGCCGCGCGCCTTGACCCGTGGCGGCAGCGCTCGTTGCTGCGATGGTACTTCCAGCAGAGATGCCGGCATCACTCGCATTCTTGCGCTGGAGTCGACGCAGAATCAGGTCTGCTGCGCTGGTCATCCCGACCTGGTTGTCAGCCATCGCGACTTCCAGTGGGCAGAGCCTGACAACCTTCTGCCACGAAATCCCAACCAACAGCGACACTAAGTGACCTTGCAGCTTCCGGCCGGAACCACGGAACTGTTGCGCGGCTCGCAGCGCGAGACCAAAGCGGCGAAGAACCGTTTGGCTGGATCCTGGATCCGACCGAGCGAAATTCTAAGTGGGGGCGTTGCTGCTTGAAGAAAACGCCGCCCAGCATCCGCGGCTAACGTGTAATCCGCCAAAACGTGTAGTCTACAGGAGAGCACACCTCGGTTACATGACGAACTCAATCCAGAGTCTGTCGGTGCGACGCTGACGCACAAGATGGCAGTATTGGCTTCTCGCCACGGACGGCATTGCCAAGCAGGCGAACCCGTCAGCTACTGAGGCTCTGCGACGTGTAATGGTCGGGCGCTATTTGCGTCATGCTGAGTCGTGACAGCCTGTGGTTATCACCGCAATGAGGCTTGCACGATGCAACTGTCACTATGACGAAACGGCGCTGACACCACATGCGGCACGGCGGTACTGGTGTCGAGCGCCTGAACGGCCTCTCGCCGCTCGTTGACTGCAGAAGTCCATGGCCCGGGGGCAACGGCTTCCCAAACCGCCTGAGAACTGCCAGTGCCGCAGTGCGACGCGGCTGGTCAACTTGAGCGCACAGTGCCAGGCCGTGTTGTCATTGGTCACTCCCCGGTACCCGCCACCAGACGGAGTGGTCCGCGTTGCCGTGGGAAGGGTCTGCCTGCCAGTGAAAGGAGGCGTCGACTTGTGATCCCAACTTGAACTTGAAGTTCAACGAGACAGTGTGCTGCTCGTGACTCTTCGGAACTTCTCGCGGCCGCTGGTCGCAGCACAGTGCGGCACTCCTACCGCGAGTATTAATCTGTGCAGGGCTTGGTGGCCGCAGCAGTGCCGGGCTTCCTGCAATCTTCATTGCAACATCGTGTTTGGGCGATGCGCTCGAGAGGCGCAGCTCCTCAGATGTCAACTCTGCGGAAGGGCCACAGCACAGGGCACCCCACCGCATGGCGTTTTCAATTCGCGAGTGTTACGCGGCCGGCGCAACCGGCCTGGGCTACAAGGAGGAGGGCATCGGCGAGCGAAGCTACTCAGAGATTTGTGCAGCGCTAGCCGGGTGACTCGATCGAGCAGCAACTGAGAGCGGCTGCACTAGTCGGCTCGTCCGTGGGAGCAGCTCTTCTGCGTAGCATGTGGACACCAACTCCTTCGACATGAATAACGATCTCCGACAGTCATGCGAGTTGACACGTTCGAGCGGAGCACGACGTGCCGGGATCCCGTGTCGAGGAGGGATGCACACATGCACCGTGCCGGGCGCATCTCCGTCGAGCGGCAGCGATGCGCCACTCGCTGGTCTGTGTCGCGGCCGCAGCCCGCTGCGCCAGAACCCCTATCTCCACCGCCTCTTATACTCATCGCCGGGCAGCACCACGCCTGCTCCTGGCCTGCCGCCAGCGCCGGCAGACGCCGACGAGCCAGCGCCCCCTCTGTGGCCGTCGGCTGCCTCCGACGCGTCCAAGTCCCCGCTGCCGCCGCCGCCCTCGCCCTCTCCGCCGCCTGGCCGGCGAGTGCGCGTCACATCCCCCGTGGCCCCTGCCCCCAGTTGGTCAGCAAACTTGCCCGCCCCGTACCGAGCCACCTCGTTCAAGTGCAGCTCGCCGTCGCCCAGGCGCCGCCGCTTGACTGCGCGGAAGGAGGCCCAGTGCTCTGCGCGCCCCTCGCGGCCCGCGGCCCACGCCGCGTCAGCTGCGCGCTCCGCCGCGGCTTCATCCTCCTCCGCCGCCTCCTGCTCCGCCTCCCGGCGCGCCTCCGCCTTCACGCGGGCTTCGTGCCCCCGCTTGCGCTGCTCCGCCTCGGCGAAGGCGCGGCGCGTCTCGCGGCGACGCAGCTCCTCCAGCGCCGCCTGAGAGGCCTGGGCGGCGGAGGAGGGGCCTGCGGCAGCGCCGCCGCTGCCGCCGCCGCCCTGCCGCCGCCACAGCTTGCGAGCCGCCCTGTACGCCCCCGCGATGACGGTGAGCACAGCCCTCCGCCTGCCCGCGTCCGCCAGCGCCTCTGCGGCTCTGCGCACCTCATCGAAGGCGGCGCGCGCGGCCTCCGTGTCCCACAGGTTCTTGTCCGGGTGCACGAGGGCGCCCAGGCGCCGCTGCCGCGCCCTCACGTCCTCCGGGGAGGCCTCCGGCGGCAGGGCCAGCACCTCGTACGGGTTCAGGTTCAGCCACGCCGCGTGCGGGCCGCGCAGCCGCTCCACCTGCTGCCGCCCGCTGCCCAGGTCCTGGGCCGCGATGCGCGCGGAGAGCGCCTCCCGCGCCGCGCGCTGCTGCGACGTCTCCTCCGCTCCCGCCGCCTCTGCCTCCGCCGCGGCCGCGTCTACATCGTCCTCGGCAGCCTCCGCAGCGTCGCCCTCGGCACTAGCGGCGCCGCCGCTACGGGCTGATGCCGCCGCCGCTGCCGCAGCTTCCCTCGCCTCGTAGGTGTCCTCTTCCTCCGCGGCCAGCGCTGCCGCCGCCTGCGCCGCCACCGCATTGGTGGGCGCGGCGGACGCGGGGGCAGGAGCGCCCGCAGCAGCTGCCTCCACGCCGCGCGGCCTGGCCTTGGCAGCGGCCTCGACCTCCTGTATCTCTGCGAGGAAGGAGGCCAGGGGATCGTCCTGCACAACGGCAGGCGCAGCGGTGCCAGCAGCGAAGACGCTGGACGCCGCAGCCGGCAGCGACGACGAGGCAGGCGCGCCTGCCCTGTCACTGCCACTGCGGGCATCGTCCCCGCCGTGCCCCGACGTCGCTTCCGCCTGAGCCGCCGCTACCCGCTTCGCAGCTTGCGCTGCTGCCAGGGACTCTCGCAGAGGAGCATTGCCGGCATCCAGGCGCAGCCCTTGGCGGGCCGCCACGGCAGCCTCATCGTGCTGACCCAGAGCCAGCAACGCGCCCGCTTTGCGACTGAAACCCTTGACGAATGTCGGATCAAGCCGCAGGCAGCTATTGGCGTCAGACAACGCTAGCAGCGCGTCGCCCGGCGCGCTGCGCGCCAGAAACGCCGCGCTGCGGTTGGAGTACAGCACGGCATTCTGGCTGTCGAGCTCGATTGCGGCCGAGTACGCGGCAACCGCCTCACCGTACTGGCGTGCCGCAAACGCAGCGTTGCCCTCGTCCTTCAGGGTGGCGATGGAGCGCGTCGAGTCGGCTCCAGCTGCCGCCATGGTGCGATGGATCCTCTGATCCTCTGATCGTGGCCGCGATCCAGGCGGAGGTTGTTGAATCACGGCAGCATTATGCAGCCCCGAGCGAAAAGCACCCCGGTGCTGCCTTTCGCGGCAAAAATCAACGTTGTCAGGAGTCATGCACAAATCAGCAGACGTAGAGCGATTGGAAACTTTTTGGAATGCGAGCTGTTGGGGGGTCGGTGCCCCCTGACCCCTCGGGCCAACAAAACTAAAGAAGCGAAAACTCACGAAATGCATGCTCGTGTCGGGTCCGCGCCGCTCGGTTGTCTCCCTAGCCGCTCGAACCTTTGCTGGAGTTGTGCGACCGCGTCATCCGGTCCCGAAGAAGCGCCGCGGCTCGCAGTCGCTCTGCCCGGCCCCCCTGTTGGACTTGACCGTGACACCGCGTGCTAGAATGATCCCGTTTCAGCTCCCCGGACGCCTCCAAACAATCCGCAAGCGGATGTTTTACTGGCGGGTGGTGTACTACTACCGCTTGGCGATGCAGCACGACTTTTTCAACCGCAAGTGAGAAACCCGCTTGCGTCCCCATGAATGAACGACTGCGCTGTTTGCTGCGGCAACGCGCGGCTCATCGGAGCTGCCTGGGTGGCGGAGAGATCAGCCGCCGCTTGCACGCGGTGGGCCCACGCCCGCGTGCGAATCTTCGGCGCGGTGCGCATGTCATCTGCTGCTGCTGCAATTGTGCAACGCGCTCGCAGGGTTTTGCACAAGTTTTCGCGGTTCTTCATTGGCGTGCTCGTGATCAAGATGTTCCAGAAGGGCGCGCGCGCACGTGAGTGGCATTGACCGTTGCTGTTGCGGTGGCTCATGTCAGCGATTTGCGGCACCTGAACCGGTTGAGCACAGCCGCGCCCCTCTCCTCTCGGACTGCAGGCAAGGAGGAGAAGTTGGAGGACTACACTGCGCGCAAGTCCAATGTTGCCGCCTCCGAGTTGGCGATGTGGGACGAGGAGCTGTCGCTGCACTCTGTTGACGTGGCCGAGGCCGAGGCCTCCGTCCACCGCCAGCGAACCCTCGAGTGGGAGCTGCGCCAGGACGACAAGGGCTGGGCCACCGTCATGCAGGCGTACAAGTTCCCCTTTGTGCAGTCTCCCTCTAAGGAGCTCAAGTAAGCTGTCGAGTGGGCGGCAGCCGCGCTGCCGGTGGCGGGCAGGCAGGCGGATCAGGCCTGCGCGCCTCGGCCCTGCTCCGGCGCCCATGGTTGCTGATAGCAGCGCGAACGCTCCGAGGCTTCCTGGAACGCGCTGGCCGCGCGGCAACTTGATGCCTCGGGCTGCCAGTGAGCGGAGAGGGGGCGACCGTCGGGCGGCCCGAGCGGTCGCGGCCCGCGCAGTGAGCTGTCGACGCCGCAGCGGTGGGCATTTGAGCGCCGCAGATGCAGCTTGAGACGGTTCATGTTTGCTTTCTGTCTGCAACCTCGCTCGCCGACCGTAGCGGGCTCGAATTCGTCCTCACGAACCAACGACTGCTCTTCAGTGTCCGGGATCGGGGAAACCCCGTGGACGCAGTTTTCATCACAATGTACGCAGTCAAATTATCACGAGTTGTGTTGAGTTCGAATTTCGGCGTTGATTCTTTTGTGCAACGTGTCGAGCTCGTGCACACGGCTAAGCCGTTGATCGCGTACGCGCAGCTTCAAGCCCCTGCCCACACACTATGCCCGCTCCAAGTGGCAGGCCGCCAAGTCTCGGCGCGAAGCGCAAACGGTTGCCGCAAGCGACATTTGAAAATGCGCCGGCTCTGTTCGACACAGAGAAAAAAAGCACGAGCCTGAAGAACCGCATCCGCTCGCTTGAGCGCCTCTTGAAGAAGCCGGTGAGCACACCGCTGCCCTCGGATGTTTAGCACCCAACGGGCAACTAGGAGCGCTCACTCGTTGACAACTCAAGACTTGCTGCTGCAGGGCCTGGCAAAGCAAGCGTTGAAAGACAAGCACCGGCTGCTGAGGAAGTTGAAGACGGAGGTGTGTCCCGACATGGTTGGCGGCTCGGCTGGCTCACTTTGTGGCCTGCCGCTCCGGCGGGCGGCGTGAACCCCGTGTGTCTTGAATCGCCCCCTGCTATACTCTGCAGCTGTCTGATGCCGCCTTCGCCGCGTCTGAGTACCGCATGGGAGCCAAGTATCACGCCGTGAAGTTTTTCGATCGACAGAAGCTCACGCGGCGCGCACGGCAGATGGAAGCACTGGTGGAGGCCATGGAGACCGGCGGTGCCGTCAAGAGTGCGGGAAAGCTGACGGCAGAGCTCACGCCCGACGTGTTTCCCACACACCTTCAAGAGGCCGCTGCCGCCGTCCTGGCGTCGGCGCCGGGTGGCAGCGCCGCTGAAGCGGGTGTGGCTGCGTCCGCCGAGCGGCTGGCCGCTGCGCGTGAGCTGCTGCAGCAGCTGCAGCTCGACTTGCTGTACACGCGCTGGTTTCCGCGTCACCTGCGGTACCTGCCCCTGTTCAGCAGCCGCGGCGAGGGCACGGCCGGGGCGAAGGCGGGCTCGGCCGCTGCAGGCGAGGATGGCGACGGCAGCAGCGACGAAGAGGAGGCTGAGGGCGGCGGGGCACCCGCTGCCAAGCGGAGACGAGGCGAGGAGGGCGCGACCCCTGCAGCTGCAGCAGCGGTAGGGGGGCCGAGCGACAGCGCGGCCGGCAAGGCGGGCCCACTCAGCGGCAAGCAGCAGCGCTTTCAGGCAATGCGGGCGTGGGCCCTGGCCAACGCTGCTGCGGGGGACTACCTGCGGTACGAGCCAGGCAGCGAGGCTGCGGCAGCCGCGGCAGCTGCTGCCGCGAGGCGGGAGGCAGGCGGCGCCTCCGACTCAGACTCCGACAGTGGCGACGAGGCGGAGGAGGGCGGTGGGTCCGCCAGGGGCAGCGGCAGCGGCAGCATCGACCCCGCAGCGCTCATCGCGAGGCGGCTTGGCGGGGCAGCCAGCAGGGCGAGCAGCGGCGGCAAGCGGCATCTGCCGGCTCCTCCAGAGGACGAGGAGGGCGAGGATGCGGCGGGGGATCGGGGAAGGCGGCCCCACGCCGCAGCTACGGCTGCAGGCGCAGGCAAGGGCAAGCCAGCAGCCAAGGGTGGCAAGCCAGCGCAGGCTGAGCAGGCGGGAGTGGTCGATGCCGCCGCCTCTGCCGCTGGCGCTGCTGCAGGCAGCAAGGGGCGCGCTGCGAAAGCAGCGGCGGCTGCCATGCGGCCAGCAGCTGACGAAGAGGAGGGCGAGGCGGAGGCGGGGGCGGCAGGTGCGAGCCGCAAGCCCTCTGCTGCTGCTGCTGCCGCTGCCTCCACGTCCACCTTCGCCTCAGACCCCTTCTTCGCTGCGGGCGCGACCAGCAGGCGGCGCGCGAAGCCGGGCCGCGCAGGCGCCGCAGACGCGGAGGCGGCTGGCGACGCGGACCCTTTCCTGGCTGGGGCGGGTGCGGGCAGCGACGGCGAGGGCGAGGGCGGGGAGGGCGACCTGGACGTCGACCTGCCCGTGTTCGTGCCCGAGGCGCTGCCGGAGGGCGGCTACGAGGCCGCGGGGGCGCTGGCGGCGCCGGGCGGCTCCGGCAGCCTCGGCTTCGGAGGGGTGCGCGGCCACGCGGCGAGCCGGTACGAGCGCGAGCACATGGCCGAGGGGGCGAAGCGGTACCGGGACAGCGCGGCGGCGCGGGCCCCGCCCGCAGGTGGCGCGGCGGAGGGCGACGGCGCAGGGGGCGGCAGCGACCCCCTGGGGCACCTGTCGGGTCGCCAGCGGCGCCGCGCGGAGCGGGCACAGACGTGGACGCAGGGCGGGGGCAGCGGCGGGGCTGCCGCCGCGGGCCTGCCCCGCAGCGGCCACTTCCGCGAGTCGTTCTTCGGCACGGAGGCGGACACGGGGGCACGCATGCGCAGCGCAGCGCCGCGGGGGCGGGGCGGCGGAGGGGACGGCGGCGGCAGGGGTCGCGGGGGCTTCGGAGGGGGCCGCGGTGCCGAGGGGGGCGGCAGCGCCCCTCACGATGGGTTCAGGGGCGGCCGGGGCGGCGGCTTTGGAGGCCGCGGAGGCGGTCGCGGCGGGTTCGGGGGACGAGGCGGCGGCCGCGGCGGGGCTGGCGCGGCAGAGGGGTGGCGCGGGGGCCGTGACGCCTCCTCCGCTGCTGCACCCGCTGCTGCGCGCGGTGCGGGCAGCGACAGGTCGGCGGCGGGTGCCGCGGGCGCACCTCGTGCTGGCTCGGCGCCGGGCGCTCCTCGCGTTGGCGGCCACCTGCGGTTCGTGGGCTGAGGGGGCGAGGAGGGGGCCGTGCGAAAGGCCTCTGTAAAGATCAGCGCCGCATGCACTGGCCACATGTGACTCGCTTCGTTGACTTTTCGACGATAGTGCGCTGCCTGCCAGTCGCCACCTTTTTGAACTACGGGAGCGACATGGAGCAGGCAATCACTGACAACGCAACGTCAACCACGATTCGTGTGACTCGTGATCAAGCACCTGCACTGCGCACATGCACTCGCAGGACAAGCCTTGCAATTGAGCTCGTTTCAGCCCGCCCGCTGCGCACAGCGCGCGAGCCCAGTGCTAGCCCAAATCGCGATCGTTCCGCTACCCTTGTGCGAACGGCAGGCCAATCAGTCAGCCCAGTGATGAGTGATGAGATTGGCCAAATCGCCGACCCAAGCATTGTTGGATGGCAGCTCAGCAAGCCTTGCGATGGGTGGCCTTCCCGGAAACCCGAAAGCCAGCGATATCGCTCGAGATGGCGGCGTGCATTGTGTCTTGGCATGCCGCAGCCAAGTACAGCTACACACTGTGGCGCGCAGCAGAACAGGGCGGCGGACATGGGCGACACACCTCATCTCTGCACATGTGCAACTCCCTGTGCGCCACACGCACGACGAGGCCACTCGTGGCGCACACAACTGGTGCTGCGTTCTCGTTGCATCATGGCACCACCCGAGCGAAAGCGGTAGGCGCGCCGAAGGGCAAGGTGGCGCGGTGATCACGGGCGACATCCCCAGCACTGCGCCCAGCTGGTGGCGCAGCACACACTTGCCGCAACCCAGCGCTCCGTTGCGTGTAGCACTCAGAGCAGCGCTCTCCACACCGGTGCGGTTGAAACGGTGGGACGCCACAGTGAGGAAGCGCACACGGCCGCTATGCAACGAACACCAGCCCCCACACTCGCTCTCGCGTATGTGCGGAGTACTCGCCAGACAAGAAGTGCCCGGGGCCATCGATCCTGCGGATAGATAGCCCGGCAGATGCTCGGCTGGAGTCGCACCGGCAGTCGTCGTCACAGCGCCCAGCACTTCCGGACCTAATTCGCCCTCGTCACCAACGCGCGTCGAGTGCCCCCCAGCGTTCCTGAACCGCAGCTTGGGCTTCGGGTCACTCCTCAGCGACATGCAGCCGTTTTGCTTTGCTCCGAGCTGAACTCGGCTTGCTTTTTGAGCGGGTGCGAGCATGGTCGGCCGCAGCCCCGGCCTCCGCAGCGGACTTCGCGGCGGCATCCTTCAGAGAGTCTGGCCGCTTCCGCTTCATGGCGTCGCCCCCACCCTTCCTCGCGCCGACTGCACTCCTTCCTCGGCCCACACCTTTCGCATCGCCAGCCTCGCTTGCGGGGCGCCCCGTGGCCTTCACAGCAGTAGCAACGGCTGCCTCCGATGGCGCCTTTGAGCTACGCTCGCCGGACGCACAACTGCCCAATCCATGCTCGGTGTAGATCAAAGGGGCGTGGTGCTTAACAGGCCCTGCTATTTTTATGTCGTGCGGCGAAAGCCCATAATCAGCAAGTCCGCGCAGCTGTGCATCTGACAGGGTGTGCCCCGCAGCCAGTCGTCGCCGACAGAGGTTGAGCAGCGCACCCACGGGGTCGCCTCCAACCGAGATCTTTTCTGGGTGAGCGAAAGTCTTCTTGATTGGAGCTGGGCCGCCTGCTGCAGCTTCTGCGGCAAAGCGCTCTGCACGTGCAGCTTTCGCTCCCGCGCTAAACATTTGCGCTCCAAGACCCCGACTTCCGGAGCTCACACAATGGCAGCAGGTGAGGATCGCAGGAGCTTGAGCGCGCAAAACCTAATCACTAAGATACCGTTCTCGATCGTCTTCTCCGCTCGCCAAACTCAAAAGCGAGTCCTCAAACTTCGACGCGGCTCTGTGAAGGCATGAAGTTCTCGCAAGTGTGGCTCATGCGTGGCGACTTGCGTCGTTTCAGCGCAACGCTAGGGGAAGAAGCATGTATTTCACGGCTGGATTTGTCTTGGGATGACACCATCGATGATGTCTTGAGCCGCCCGTTGGCGAAACGCTCGCGAGTACGTCACCAGCTTTTGCGTGAGCCCTCAAGTTGCTGCGTAAGGTGCGCGGTCCGGCCTCCGCAACATGCCGGAGCTTCCAGAGGTCGAGGCTGCCCGCCGCTTGGTTGAGGAGCACTGCTTGAACGCGACGATAGTGGACTTGGTCGCCCTTGAGTCTGGCGGAGGGCCACGCAACGCGTTGTTTGATGAGATCGTGTGCGAGGGCGTGCAGTCGCCGGATGTTCTCGTCGCCGCAATGAAAGGGAAGACGCTGATAGCATCTCGTCGCAAGGGCAAACATATGTGGTGGGAACTGAGCAGTGGTTCCGAGTCGGGAGCGTCCGCCGCACTGGCTTCTGATGCCGCGATTTCTGCCGCCACTTCGAGCGCCGTGGCGTGGCACTTTGGCATGACAGGAGCTTTCTCGATGTGCAAACCCGGCGGTGCAGCCAGCACGGCCAAATACAAGCGGTGTGTTGCCCGGCGTGGAGCTGTTGGGCGTGTTGTGCGAGCCAGCTGCAGGATGGCAGGCTGCGCACGCTGCACTGGCGGTGGCGGCGTTGCGGCCCCACTACCGAATGAGCCGGGTGCCTGTGTCGCTTCTGTCTCATCGCTCTCGCCTCTCCGCCTGCAGCATCTCTGTGGATGTGACGCAGTGGCCGCCTCGCTTCACCAAGGTGGAGGTTGTCTTCTCAAACGGGGTCAGGCTGGCCTTCACAGACCCGCGCAGACTCGGCCGCGTGCGACTTGTGGAGAGCGGGGATGCATTGCCGTGTTTGGCGGGACTTGGTCCCGACGCCTTCACTGGCATGATGCCGCTGGCGGAGTTTGAGCGAGCTCTGGCCGTGCGATCCCTGCCCATCAAGGCGCTGCTGTTGGACCAAGCGTTTCTGGCAGGCATCGGCAATTGGATCGCCGACGAAGTGCTCTATCAGAGCGGTATCCATCCGGAGACAGCCGCCCACGCGCTCTCCCTGATGCAGGCGGCAGCGCTGCATGCTCAGATCGTGGCGGTCATCAGCACCGCCTGCTCGGTTGACGCCGACAGCAGCAAGTTCCCAGCAGAGTGGCTGTTTCACCGGAGGTGGGGCAAGGGCAAAGGTGCATCGCCGGTGACGTCCGCGGGCCACCCCATTACCTTCATCACCGTAGGGGGCCGCACCTCCGCGGTGGTGCAGGCTGTTCAAGGCAGCCGCGGGATGAAAACACCGGCAAGCCACGTTGCCGCAGCGCTATGCAGTGCCGCTGTCTTCGCCACTGCCGCCAGAGCAGCGAGTGTTGAAGTGGCGACCGCGTCTTCTGCCAGCGCATGCAGTAGCAGCGCTAGCGCTTTGAGCGCGGGAGTTGCTGCGCCGGATGCGGACGCGACCTCATGCGGTGTTGGTCGCAAGCGGAAGGCGCCGAGCTTGCCCGAGGCGAGCAGACCCGAGGCTGATTTGGCAACCAGCTCTGCCCTGCGCCGCACTTCGCAGACTGAAGTGCACGAAATGGTAAAGCCAGGCTCAGCGACTGCAACTGCTGCCTGTGCTGCTGATGGCATCTCTGTAGCTGGTGGCAGCCGGCGCCGCGCGAAGCGGCCTCGCAAGGCGCATCTGCACGGGTGATGCTGGCGCAGCATCAAGTTAGCCACGGAATACGTCACTGTCTGAAAGGTTACATGTAGCAGCTGTGCTGCGGCGTAGATGGCACGGCAGCGCATGGAATATGTATTCCAAATCCGATCAATATTGAGCAAGACCGCCTCGAGCGAGCGCCCCCGCCCATGATAACTGGGTGGCGCATCGTCGCATGTGCATGTGCAGATGTCATCACTGAAGCTCGGCGATGTCCGTCGAGTTTTTTTTTTTTCGAATATTCGAATATCATGAGTTGGATCCGGATCCGGAACGTTAACGTTAACTCCTGTCGGCCTCGTGGTCAAGAATTCGAATATCGATATCGATATCGATGCGCATGCCGCGACGTCGACCGATTGATCTTGTACATGCAAGCCTTGATCCGTATTCGGGTCACCACTATGCGCATGCAGTACTGTGAAGCACGCATGTGGACACTCGTCTTTTTGTAGGCCGCCCCACGCCATCGTATGCATGACCTTGACATCAAGCGATGCCGAGCACTTGACTGGCCCAGACGACTGAAGCAACCCCACGAACACTCACTGGCCTTGAAGCAGCTTGTCGACAAAATCACAGGACGGATTTGGTTTGCAGAGGCAACGGGTTGAATCCATCTGCAACACGACGTCGACAGCTCCGAGTGCTGAGTACAACACCGGAAAACCTCGCCCCTTCAGTTCACCCACCTAAGTGGAGGGCGCGAAGGCGCCCGCTGGCTGGAGGCTCGATGCGGTGCCAGCCTCTGCTGACGTGGACGCCACAGCCCCAGCCGCTGCGAGCGCTGCAGCCAGCGGCGAGAGCACCGATACGTTAGCCGCTGGGTGTGCCGGTTCCGCGGGCACAGCAAGCGGCTTGGTTGTGCGCGGCTGCGCCCCATCGGGGCGTGGCGTCGCCTCGGCAGGCGTGGCTAGAAGCGCCGTAAGAGCGTCCGAGATGCAGGCAGCTGCCAGGGTGCAGGTAGCGTCCGCGACTCCCGTGCCGAGCGGGTCCCTCAGAGCCTCGTGTGCGCCCCGCAGCGCGGCCTCGCAGCCGTACTGGGCCAGCAGAGCCCTCGTGGCAGCCACCGACGGGCCGACGACCACCAACTCTGTTTCCGCGCCCGTGACGGCAGCAGACGCTGGGTAGTGATGTAGGCTCCCGTACGCTGCGGCGCTGGCGCCCACCGGGGTGAGGTGGCTGCAGGCCGCGTCACCGTCAAGCCAGTCACCTGCTGCCGATGTGAGACGCGCGGCTTCGCAGACGCCAAGAGGATCAACAACCTGCAGCGGCAAGGGCACGGCCAGGGAAGCGTGCGGCAGGGCTTGCAGCCACGCGCGGGGAGGCGCCGACGATGCACCCTCTGTTGGCACAGGCCCCGGCCGGTGGTCGGCAGCACAGGCAGGGACGGCAGCAGCAGCGGCAGCGGCGGCATCGCCTCCGGTCAGCCCATCGCGCGCGACTCGCTCCGCGTGCAGGGCTCGGAAGACGTGGGTGAGAGCGTACGCCGCAGCGGCTGCAGGCAGCAGATGCTGTGCGCCTGGGGCAAGGCTGCCCTCGGCTGGCGCAGCAGAGCGGCAGCTCGAAACGAGACGAGCAAGCCGCGCGACGAGGAAAGGGGACCACCGCAGGGGCAGCACCCACGCGCCGTGAGCAGCGCTAGCCGCAGATGACAGCAGCGTGTCGCAGTCGCGCAAGCGCCTCAGAGCCGCGGCAATGAACGTGGCGAGCTTGCCGCGAGTCGCCCCCTCTGACTGCGGAATGGCAGGCCAGGCGGTCAGCACCAGCCTCCTGCGGCCTGATTCATCCGGCCCGGCCCTCCGGCGGCGCCGCAGCGCACCAAGCGGAGAGCGCGACGCCGCCTCCCCCGAATCGAGGCCATCCGCTTCGCCGGCTCGAAGCTGAGTCGCCAGCGCAATCGAGCAGCGGACAAGCCCAGAGACGTCCACAGCCGGAGACGCGCCACCGGCCGCAGCATCGAGAGCTGCCCCCGGTGATGAGGAACCTTCGCACCCGCCTGACGCCCCCGCGCCAGAGGGCAAGCTCTCGCACAGGGCCTCCGCAGCCAACAGCGCTACGCACAGCAGCGACAGCATCTCCTCTGGGGGCAAGCAGGCGCTCAGTGGGCCCGATCCAGCTGCAGGCGGCTGCCGGGACGAGTCGAGGACGTCGAACACCCCCGCAGCCAGCAGCACTTCCACGGCGGGAAAGAGAGCCAGAGGCGTCGCAGGAGCATGGGAAGAGGGCGAGCCCGGCAGCAGCCGTGCGTCTGCGTCCGCGCCCTGACGCGTTTGGCCTCGCTGCCCAGGCGCAGGCAGCGGGGGCACGCGAGAGGCAGCCTCCGGAGGCAGCACCACGACCCCTGTCAGCCTCCTGACCAGGTCGGCACCCATGCCCTCAACGACAGCGACAGCGCGCGCTTGCTCGTCCGGTGTCGGGGCTGCAGCAGCGCTCGGTGCCGCAGCAGCCCTTGACCTGCTCGCAGGCGGTGAGGAGGCTGCGGAGGAGACAGCTGTGGACGCAGCCTCATCGAAAGCACTCCGGCCAGCCAGCCCCACCGAGCCGCTGGCAGATCCAGGACTGCCCAGCCCTGCCGGCCCCAGCAGCGCGCCTAGACCGCTGGCAGTGCGCTCCCCTGCCAACGACTGCTGCTGCTGGCGCTGACGCCAACTGCTGGCCCAGGCGTCACTCACACCCGACCCTGCGGTTGTGACGCTGCCGCCGTCTCCCCGCCCTTGGGCCTCGCCCCTCTCCCTCTCGAGCATCGTCGCGGCCAGCTCCCCGTGCGAAGCCAGCTCCGGCAGGGTGAGGGCCTTGGCAGCGCAGAGGCGCAGCAGCGCAGCGGCAGCCGCCTGCACCTGCCGCTGCCGCACCTGAGCAAACAGTGCCTGCCCCTGCTGCCTGCGCACCTGCTCGAGGGCAGCGCGTTCCGGCGCCAGCTCCAGCAGCAGCGGCGCCACGCGGCGCCGAGCAAAAGCCAGCATCGCCGCCGAGGCGAATGGCTGCGCGCTGCTCCCTCCCGCGACTGCTCCACCCAGCAGTAGCGCGGGCTCCCACACCAGGGCCAGCACCCCAGCCAGGCGCCGATCCAGCGCCTGCGGCGCCTGCCCCTGTCCCAGCATTCCCACGACCCGGGAGGCAGGCTCGACCCCCGCCGCAGCCCCTTCCACTGCCGCACACAGCCGGGGCAGCGAGGACGAGAGAGCCAGCGCCTGGCGCACTGCAACCTGGTCTGGCGAAGACCACAGCGCCAGCCGAGCCTCCTGCGGATCCTGCGGGGGCGCTACCAGGGGCAGCTGCGCAGCAGGCGACGTCTGAAGGGGCGCAGGTGCCTCCAACGCAATCGCCGTGGGGGCGGCAAGGCCAGGGACCGCCGCGCCCCTCTGAGCGTCTGCCCGGTCCACACCGCCCCAGCGCGCGGCAGGCGACAGCAACGGGTGGGCCAGAAAATCGGACGCGGACAACACGGCCGCAATGGCGCTTGCAGAGGAAGGAGCCGCGACGTCGCCCTCCGCCTCCGCCTCCCCCTCCTCCTCGTGCTGCCCTGCCGCGCCTCCAGAGGGGTGGGGTGCCGTGGGGCCGCCGGCAGCCGGCAGGTGGGGAGGCACAGCGCGAGGCAGGCCTCGACGGCCCCCCGCAGGTGCACGCCCAGGGGCAGCGGCAGGAGAAGCGTGTGCGCCCGCACCCGCAGCTCCCTCGCCAGCGACCCGCCGTCCATCCACAGCCCGCAGCTCCAGCCCGTCGTCTGCCTCTTCGTCAGCTTGCCACTCTGCCTCGTTCCCCTGTCCCTGGCCGGGGCGGGGAGCGCTGTCGCCAGCGAGGTACACCAGAGTGCGCGGCCCAGCGCTGCTGCCTGCGGCGGCAGCACCGCTCTGTCCCTCTGCGCCGTCTCTGCCCCTTGGCTGGCCACTCACAGTGCGCAGGCCTCCTGCAGAGGGTCCCCGCGAGGGTGAGGGATGGCTCGCAGCAGCGCTGGGTTGCCCTTCAGGCGAGTAGAGGGTCGCTCGCAGCAGCGAGCTGCCGCCCCCCGCGCTTGGCAGAGGGGAGCCGCTGGGTGAGACCGTGGGACCAGACACAACCCTGGCCGCTGAGTTTGTGTTGACGCTTGGAATGGGCGCAGGCCCCTCGAGCGCGGGCAGTTGCGCCCGCCCCTGCACGGCCCGCTGCGGCGACTGCAATGCAGCACGCGGCAGCAAACCCTCGTCAGGCAGGGGGGTTGGCATGCGTGCCCCATACACCTGCTCCAGCCTCTCTCGCACCGAAACGGGGCGCCTGTGAGCGACCGCAGCAGCGGCCTCGCCTGCACTTGTCTGCGAAGAGGCGTCAGCGGGACCCCTCGCCCGTGGGTGAACCACTGCCCGACGCCGCAGGCTGCCGGGTGATGCTGCCGCCTCCGCGCGGAGTACAGATGATGCAGAAGAGAGCAGTGCGCTCGCAGGGGTGGCTGCCGCCGTACTGGCAGCGGCAGCCTCAGAGTCCTCCTCGTCCCCACCCCCCGTCCCCTCCGCCAGATCCCCATCCGTGTCGGCATCCTCAGCCTCGACCAGCAGCCGCAGGGCGCTCAGGCTGGTCAGCTGCGCCACTGCATTCAGGCGCTGCCTGCCCTCAGACTCGGCGACGGAATCCGGAGTCGCAGCGGGGAAGAAAGCGGGTGTGGTGCTGTTGGCCAGCTGCAGGAGCGCTGCGGGCAGCTGGGCGGCGCAGCTCGCGTCGCGGACGCGGCGTGCCTGGTCGCGCAGGCGATTCGCATGGCCCGCTGCAGCCAGCGCGCGCTCCAACCTGTGCCTGCTGCGCTGGCGGGAAGTCGCCCCAGACGAGCCTCCTGGGGCCGCAGCCACGGCAGGCAGCGGGAAGGAGGATGGGGAGGAGGGGGGAGACGCCCCTTGCGGCGACGCCTCGGAGCTGCGCGCGAGGCCTCGCCGGCTGCCGGCAGGGGCCGGTGCGCCATCGGCGGATTGGCGCGTGCTTCCCGCATCCGAGCTGGCGCTGCCGGCCCCCGTCGTCTGCGAGGCGCTGGCGCTGCCGCTGCCCGGGCCCTGCCGGGCCTTCGCCTCTGCCTCCTCGGCCGCGCCCGCCGCCTCCCCAAGGCCCGACGCGGCAAGCTCCGCTACTGCCTCCGCCGCCGCCGCCGCCGAGTGAACCAACGTGAGCAAGGCCTGCAGAGAGTGGGCCGCCAGCACAGCAGTGGAGAGGCCCCAGCGGGAGACACACGATTGGGCCCGCTCGCCTGGCCCGAGCGCAGTGCACAGCTCTGCATAGCCTGGGGCCACCTCGCAGCACTGCAGGCTGGCCAACAAGGCTGCGTGAAGGGCGCGCATCAGCTGCGGCGCAAGGCAAGCAACAGCGTCGGCAGCCTGCGCGGAGACGGCGGGATCGACGGGGCCCGGGTTGATGTCCCCGCTGAGGGAGGCGCAGGTAAAGGACGTACAGAACTGCAGGAGCAGCAGCAGGCAGCCACGCACGGTAGCACGGGCCGTACTGGCGTTTGCCCGCTGTGGGGTGGAGGAGGTGTGGGTGGACGCTACCGCCTGCAGCGCCAATGCCTGCGCCTCCAGGGCAGCCCCGGCCCCAGCCGCCTGCCGCCTCAGTGCCTCCTCCGCATCGGCGATCCATTCCTCAGGCAGCGCAGCGGCTGCCGCTGGAAGCGCTCGGGCGAGGGTTTGCAGAAGCCCAGCGGACACCGCATCTGAGAGGACCTCTCCCGGGCTGCAGGCGGCAGTGACTGCTGGACTGGTGGCGCTTGCGACGACTACAAAACGCGGCGTTTTCTCGACAGCGCTGCAACACAGGCCAATGCAGCGACGCGCCAAATTGAGAGCTGCCAGGCGCACTAGCGGTGGCGCTGTAGCCGGGGTCGCACAGCGAGCGATTGCACCCCAGAGGCCTGCAGTCGCCAGCTCAGCTGCAAGCCCGCGGCAGGCAGCAGAAAGCGCGCGCTGGCGCTGCCCGCCAGCATCATCCGCGTCTTTGCGGGCAGTTACCAGGGAGCGCAGACCCGACACCACGCCACTTCCCGCTGCCCCTGCGGCGGCTGTTGCTGTAATCTCCAGCTTCTGCGACGTCGTCGGTTGTGCTCCCGGCTCATCCAAGAGCAGGCGTATCAACACGTCTGCTGCCCGAATCCGCACATCGGGAGGCAAGGTTGGCTGGCCCAGGAACCCCACAAGCGGCTGCACTCGCGACTGAGGGTCGGTCGTCAAGGCACTTGCACCAGCATTCGTGGAAGGCGCGAGCCACACTGCGTCGAACGCCGGCAGGCCGGCATCAAGCAGTGCGAGCAGGGCAGCCACTACCGAGATGTCGCGCGTTCCGTCGCGGAGCGCTTTCAAGCAGGCCTGCGCAACCTGATCGGGGCCCTGCAGCTGCACGAAGTCCTGCCAGGCGTGAGCGGTGCGCGTCCATGCGTCAAACGTCGCCCACGCAGTGGCGCGAGCAGTGCTGGCTGGCGTCCCTGGTAAAGCCAGCGCTGCAAGCGTGGACGCCAATAGCCACGGCGAGATAGCCTGCATCGGAGCTTCAGGCGCCGCAGCAGCCTGCTGCTGAGCTATGGTCGCCCGTTCGGTTGCGCGAGTGGGAACGGGCGGCGATGTCTCAGAAGACAGAGCAGCAGGTGCGGGGGATCGCGGGAGCAGCGCTGGCGGATCCACAGCCGCAGCTTTCGAGTTGGTGCACCCCATTTCGGCGCTCAATCGAGTCCAGAAGCTGCTCGACGGGAGTCCGCGAGCGCCAATCGTATCGCACGAAAGTCTGCCAACGAACGAATGCTCTGAAGTAAAATGTTACGGCATCGCTGGAGGCTTGCCACTCGACTCGCTTGACCGTCTCAAACGTTTGTCTCCGTTGACGGAATAACGCAGAAACAGTAGTGCATCATGATTGCATTCTGTCGGTCATCATGTCCCGCGCTCGTTGAACGCCGAGCCTCGTTCAGGTACCTTGATTTGCGTCGCCAGCCTGCAACTGACGGGTTAAAGCGAGTGACTTGAGGAAACGTGTTGCGCTATCGTCTCTTGTTTGTGACGTTCAATGCGAACACCACATTTGCCAATGTCCTCTGTGGCAGAGGCTCACGCTGTGGCACCGTGACTACCAGCGGCAAGCCGCCTGAGCGTTAAGCCGGCCTGAGTGATGGCCCCCGGGATGATGGGGCGACGGTCCCAGACGGCTTCGAGATCACAACTTGAATTGCCAAGTTTGTGATTGTCGGCTGAGCACACTGTCTGAGCCTGCCACTCAGGCTGTCATTGCGGCAGGGCGTTGCGGCACGTGTCGTCTTCTGAAATCAACAGCGGCCAGCGGCCAGGAGAATGTACTGTCTGGCAGTTGCGAACAGCGCATGTGCCTCAGGACGGCTGCTGCTATGATACAGCCTGCAGTGACCACGGCAGCGCTCATGTTCCCGCACCCGCCAACGACCACAGCTGCCGCAGCGCCTCGAGCACCTGCGGTGGCAGGGACTGGACGACGTTCGGCGGCACCGCTGCAACGACGGCGGACGCGGCGTGACGTGCCGCCTCCGAGGCAGCTGGCGGCAGGGCCACCAGATTTGCCCGCATCGCAAGCAGCAACAGCCCGGCGAGCAGAGACAAGAGCAGCAGCAGCGACAGCAGAGCGGAACAGCATGTGTCGCCGTCGGCGGTAGAGCTGGCTGCGACTCCTGCGGCCCATGCAGCCTGCAATGGATACACGAGTACCTCGCGGCCTGCGCCCGCCACCACCGTGCCGGTGCGAGCGGAGTAGGCGAGGCCCATAAGAGGGTCGCCATCCCGCAGGGGCAGCGAGGTGCGCAGTCGCCCCAGCGTTGCATAATCGTGCGCTGCAACCCGCCCGTCGGCCGTGCCCAAGAGCAGAAGGCCAGCCTCAGCGGAGACCGGAAGCGCGGCGGCCGATCCGGTCAGCGCCGCGGTCGGCGGCACGTGCGCGAGGACGCCTGCCGGCTGCGAGTCAGCGACGAGCCAGCGGCACGCGAGGACAGCGACACGGCCCGGAGCATCCCACGCAGCCGCGCTCGAAGCTCCCGCGCTGCTTGCGCCGGCCGGCCCGCGTGCTTCAAACAGGGGAACACCCGCAGTCGACAGGCTGCCTGATGCGGACGCTACCGCCGATCCAGCGCCAGCAGCTTCGGTCGCAGCATCGCTGACAGCAGAGCCGGCTCGCCCGCGATGCAACAGTCGCACCTGTAGCTGCACGGGCTGCCCAACCAGCTGATCTGACGTATAGCCTGCGGTCGCCGAGGTAGCCAGTGGGGCTCGGGGCAGCGGCGGGATGAAGGCGACCCCGTCGCCCCCCTCTGCAGCCCCAGCGGGTGAGGCGGGGTCGCTGATGTGCAGCAGCCAGCGGCAGAGAAGCGCCGCGCCCTTCTCGGAGCTCTCAAGGCACGACACGGCGAAGGCAGCGGGCTCGCGGCCAGATGATGGCGCTCCATCCGACGCCGCGGCGGCGCCATCGCCCACGCGGACCGACACAAGCCCCCGGTGCCACCAGCGGCCTGCATCCCTCTCGCCGGGGCGTGCACTGCGTTTGCCGCCGACAGGACCGTGCCGGTGTCCCTCTACTTTGGGCCCCAGGCACGGGAGCGCAGTGGCGCCGGTGGCGGCGCACAGCGGTGGCGACGAGCTGCCCGCTGCGTCCCGCTGACCCCGCAGCTGCAGGGCGAGGGTCCAAACTGTCGTGGCGCCGTCCGCTGTGGACGCGAGCAATGCATACTCGCGGGATTCCCCCGCGGCCCCCACCCGCACGTGTGGCAGCCAGTGCACCGCCACAACCATGCGGCGCCCTGACAGCACCACCACCCTGCCGTTGCGCCGGACCTCGCCCTGCTCGCCGATGGGGCGCCACTCCCCGCGCAGCTCAGCGACCAGTTGCAGGGGGGGCTGGCCGTCGGGGCTGGCGCCGGTGGCGTGTAGCGCTGCCAGCTGCGCCTCGTCGCTGGCAGCCGCAGCAGCAGCATCCGCAGGCCGCGGCTTGGGCACCTGGCCCAGCTCCACCGGAGGCGCCACCGCATCCGAGACAGCCCACAAGCGCACGAGCCCGCTGTCCTCGCCCGTCGCCAGCAGGCGCCCATCCGGTGAGAAGGCGATGCACTCGACCGCGTCCTGCTCCGAGGGCGGCGCCCCCGCGACAGGAGTGGTCGACATGACGTGCTGGCGGTGCAGCGGCAGGAAGGCGCCTCGACGCGATCCAACGGACAGCGAGATCAACTCAACATCACCGGCCTCCGCAGCTGCGATCACCCGGCGCGATGGGTGCACGCTGGCGGCAGACACCATCCGCGCCTCGGTCGAGAGGCAGTCGACGGGTGCCGCCCGGGCAGCTAGGCCCGGCCCGGAAGTTGCTGGGGGCTCGTCGTTCGCAGCTACGCCCAAAATACCCTGCGCATATCAGGAGAAGATTCAAGGTCGGTCCATTTGACAAGGCTGCCGGAAATACCCGATGCAAAACTCGTCGCTCAAGGAACGGTCAGGAATCGGCGTACGCACCACAGCATTGGCCACCCCCGTTTTGGCTTCACCGCCGCCAATGCAAGCAATGAAGTAGTCGGCAGGGTCTTTCGGGTGAGGTGGCACTGCGCATAATCCCATCAGGTTGCCGGGGTAGGGGAGTTGGAGCATCTTGAGAGCTGCACACGCGGTTAGGTCCTCCGATGTGATCACTGGCGGCAATGAGTGCGGGGAGCACTCCCAGGCGCGAGATTCGGCTGATGTAGGCCGCATCGGTGCGGATACGAGAGATCGGATGAGGTTGGCGACGTGATTTTTGTCTGTCAGGACGGGGGCTGTTTGTGCTGCCGTCGTTGGTATTTCGCCGTGTCACCGACTGATCATTCGCGTATTTCCCGTGAGACACTCCTCGCGCGGCGCTCGATGTGCACGTGCACGATAGCCCCTCGCGCTTGAGTTTGGAACCGCTGTCGCTTCCTTGCCTCTTGCAAAAGATTGTCATGTCGGCGCTGCTAGCGAACGCCAAGGTCCGCCTTGGAGTCTCGACCGTTGTCGGCGCCCTGCTCGGCATTGTTATCGGCTGGTGCACGAATGCTGCCATGGTTGAGATCTCCATCAATGCGATTTTTGCCCTTTACTTCGGTGTGTTTGGAGCTGGATGGCTCAGTTGCGGCCGGCGGACAGCGATTGCGTGGATCACCGCGTGCTCCGCATGCACGTTGCGCTTTGCCCCACGGATGCAGGCTTTTTCTTCCTGTTTCTCGGCGGTATCATTACGTGGCGGGTCGTGACCTTCTCGCAGGCGGCGAACCGAAATCCGCTGCTCGTACTCTCTGGCCTGATGGCCCTGGCGGGTTTGATCTGCATCTTCTACCAGCGACACTGGTTCTTTAGCCTGAGCGCGGCTTTTCGCGTGCCTATTTACACCATTTTGGGTGTTAGCCTCTCGTTCGCGCTGGCCTTCGCCATCGCTGAGCTGCTCAACTACGCCTCCACGAGCGGCATCCCTGCCTCCAACGTCCCACAGCGCGCACAGTCCGCCATCGTTCAGACGCCTGAACAGATTTACCTCCTCGCCGCGGCCTCCGTGGGCCTGGGCTTTGTGTTTGGAATCATCTTCGGCTTCGCAGAGGTCGGGCGAGGCGTTTTCACTCTCCACACGTTGCGGGTGCGTGCGCAGGCAGCAATGGCGCGCGTCTCCGCTGCGCAGGGTTGCAACACGGCAGGGTTGTCCATGCCGGTGCCATTTTCTCGAGTCACTGGTCCAGCTGCAGCTGGTCATGTGCACCCCTTGCAACTCGCTTGACCATCGCTTTGCTTGTGCAGAGCCAGTTCATCCACGAGGAGAGATTATGCTTGCCTGTGGGCGCTGTAGCGGGAGCGATCACCGGCTTCCTCAATGAGAGGTGGCGGAACGGCAGCGGGGGTGGCAGCGGCAGCGCTGGGTCGGACAAGGAGCATGGTCGGCCAGGGCTGTCCGGCTTCGGCTCCGAAAGCAACCCGGTGCATGCCCGGCGGCCGTACAGCGACGCAGATGACAACAACATCGATGACGGGGACTTTGATCCATTCCAGAGCAGCGGATTGGGGCCATCAGGTGCCGCGGGCAAGCGATACTAGCGCTGCAGCGAACGAGCGCACGGCAGCGCACAGGCAGCTCCTGCAGTGCGGACGGCGCACCGAGATCGCATGCCATGGAAGACGCCCCGTAAGGCTGCCGCGTGATTGCAGGCCTGTAGCTGCGACCATGGCTGCTGCCAATGCGCTGGCTGTGGGTGGAGCTTCGACCTCCGGCTCTCCCGGTGCAGTCGCACCCGTTGCTGACTGTATGTGGGTTTAGAGTTGTGTGCCAACTCGTCTTGGTAGCCGGAGTGTGCCTACTCGTCCTGGCCGAGTGTCAATTCGGATCTGAGCCGAGTGTTGTCGTTGTCGACTACCGGTACGCATCAGGGTTAGGCCGATACGCAGTTCTCCGTGCTCGTCAAAAGCATGGTGAAAACATCCCGATACATGCACCGCGCATCAAGAACGGCTTCCCGATTGATATCGCGAGCTCCACAGTGGCAACTTCCTGTACAATTGCTTGTTGATGTTATTAGAACGCGATACACGATCCAACACGGAATTCGCATGTCCGGCCACAACCATTCGTCGCCCACACTCCGCTGAGTCAGCTGCGGAGCATCGAACGCGACTGGCGAAACGTCAAATCGACAGACAACAGCTACTGCCACAGCTTACGCAGGGAGCACGCCTCACACACGCTCCACAGCCCCGCACGCGCTGGCACGGCTCCCCAAAAACATGACTATTGGGGAACCTACGTGCCCAGCGCGGAGGCAGCAAACATTCGCACGTTGCGAAAGCTGGGCAGCGACAGGCTGGCCTCAGGAGCGGCGGCAGAGCCGTCAGAGCTGTCAGCACGTCGGCCGTTCACCAACGAAGCGCTCAGCGCCAGCTGCTCATCTTCGGACTCATCCTCTGTCTCGCCGCCGCCGCGAGGGCTGCAGGCTAGTGCGCTGCTACCCGAGCTCGAATGCGTTGGAGTACGTGCCCCCACACGCCCACTGCCTTCCTGGTGCAGTGCCCTGCGCGCTGCTGCGTGCCGTCCCCCCGACAGCGCCACCGCACGCTGCCACCACGCGGCGGCAAAGGCGGGCTGCCCCAGCGCCTCGCAGCACAGGCCCAAATTGAAGGCGGTGACGGCACTGCTCGCATCGACGGCCCGCAGAGACGCGACGTACCAGCTCTGAGCCGCCGCAAGCTCCCCGTTCAGGTGCAGGATGCGGCCGACGTCGAAGGCGACGTCATACTCGGCGAGGCGTGACCGGCGGCCGGCGGCGAAGGCCGAGTCCTCAGCACGGGCCGGCACTGACGTCGCGGCGCCGGTGGCGCCGGCTGCAGCCAGCGACGGTGGCATCAGAGGTCTGAAGTAGCCGACCCAGCTGTCGCGCAAGCCTGCCCACAGGCTGAACCGCCGCGGCGGCGTGAGGTGCGGCAGCCTCGCCGCGAAGACGTCTCGGAAGGCGTGGACCACGTCCCCGTCCCAGCAGCACAGGCGGCACAGCGCCACGGCAGAGCGAAGGGAGAGGAAACGGTGCGCAAAGGAGGCGTGCAGCGCTGCCGCGGCTGAGCGCGGCGCCCGAGTTCGCCGGCTGACAGCTGCAGTCGCAGTCGCAGCAGCCGCAACAGGAGGAGAACTCCTCGCGTGGGTCGACGCCGCAGAGTCCGCGTCGCTAGAATGCAGGCTGGGTTGCTCAGGGGCGGAGGCCTCAGAGTTTGACTCCGAATCAGAGCACAGCAGCAACGACTCCCCAGGCTCGCCGGCCGCCCCGCTGATGTGACCGCTCGCGGACGTGTGTGCGGTGGCGCGACCTGTGCGGGTGTCTCGGCGTTGGCGGCGCTGCTGCCGCACTGAGCGCTGATGTCGCCCTGGGCGCGGCGCAGAGCCGCCGGAGCGGCTGCGAGCGCCACGTTCACCCGCGGCAGCCGCGGAAGGGGGCTCCGTGGGCCCGCCCGCCGGGGCTCGGGCGAAGCGCCGGTCGCTGTCGTCGAAGCGATAGGCCAGCAGCGGGGCGGGCACAGCCCGCGAGAGGGCGTGGAAGAGATCGTACAGCTCGCTGGGGCCGAACGCGCAGAGGCAGCGCAGCCACGCGTCAGCGGTTGCCGGCATGTCACGGCGCAGGTCAGCCAGGCGTTGCTGTTTGGGGCACAGCGCCAGGACACAGGTCTTCAGGTTGACGTCATCGTCGGGGGAGACGAGGGCGCGGCATGCGGGAGGGGCAGGAGCAGCCAGCGCCGCAGCCCCTGCAAGCGGATCCCCACCCCGCAGCAGCGCGCCGCCCGCCTCAACCGCCGCAGCGAACACCTGCGCCCAGAGCGCAGTGGCGTGAAAGTTGAGCATGGTGGAGAAGGAGCCGTGCCTGTGGATGTCGGGGATGCCCGCGCCCACAAAGGAGAAAGGGTTCAACAGCCCCTTGTCCCCCACCAGCAGCAGCAGGCCGCCGCCCGATAGCCCGCTGCGCGCTTCACCACGAGCCGAGCCGACGGCTGCCGCGGGGTCGGTGCCAGCGGCAGCCGTCGTGAAGGCGAACAGGCGAGCCAGGCACTGCATTGCCCCCGAGGGCAGAGTGAAGGTGCTGGAGGTAGCAGACACAGGCGCAGGCGGGGGCACCGCTGACGGTGGCGCAGCAGGCGGGCTGGCGGTGTCGTCCGTGATTGGCTGCCAGGAGGCCTGAGGCGTGCCCCCGCAGCTGAGGCACGTTAGCAGCTTGCTTTGCTCCGCCCACAGCCCTGCGACGCCGCGGGCGGAGCCTGACTGCTGCTGCAGTGACTGCAGCAGCTCCGACGCGGCCGTCGACGAGGCCACGCCGCCTCCACTGCAAGTGATGGCGCCCTCCCCTGCCTCCTCCTCGTCTTCGCCCTCCCCATTCTCCGCACTCCCCGCGGAATCCACAGGCAGCCTGGGGCAGGCGAGCTCGGGTGCGAAGGCAGCATGCATGTCGCTGTCGCATGCGTGCTTGCGGTACCAGGCCAGCACCCCGTCCAGCGACGCCGCACTCAGACGCTGCATCGCAGCAGAGTGGCGCGCAGCGCGCTGAGTTGCAGCGACTGTGCCGCAGCGCCCTCCTCCTGCCCCCCCTGCCTCGCCTGTTCCGTCCCCGACGAGGTTGCGGGGCGGGCTCGCCCATGCCTTGCTGTAGTGAGACACCCCGCCCGCCTGCCCCGAGCAGCAGCACCAGCAGTGGCCACGGGCACACGAGCCACCGTGCCCATCGGAGCCCACAGCAGCAGGGGCCGCACTGTGCGCAGGCTCATCCGCAGAGACCTCGCCCGCGGGCCCGCCACAACACGTCGCCGCCTCCGTGTCTCGTGCCGTCGCCGCTGCGTTCACCGGATCCATGCGCCACTCCGCCTCAAATTCAGAGATGAACGCAGCAGCGGATCGAGTGGGCGTTGCGGCAGAAGAGGATGCGTGTGTCACCCGCACCAGCCCCTGCAGCAGGGCATCGGCCTGCCTCGGGGCGCCGCTGTCGCTGCTGCCCCCCCGCAGCACCTGCCACACGTCGCAGGGGAGGCTGTCGAGCACGTAATTCGCAATCACTACCGTAGGCAAGACGGAACGAGAGTCGTCGCCCCTGGCACTGAGGGGCGGCAACACGCTCCCAGAGTGCTGCAGTCGCAGGCCGCGCACCGCCCAGTCCTCGTCTCCGCTGTCAAGCACCGCGAAGTCCAGGAAGCCGGCGCGCGCCAGCTCCCGCAACTGTGGGTGCGCCATCCACCCGCGCACCACGCTCTCCGCGCTGTCGGTCATGATGTACCGAATACGCAGGGCGAAGGCTCGGCCGAAGAGCGCCTCCGCGCGCGGCAGCAGATGCCGCAGCAGCGAAAAACCGAGTTTCCCGCTGCCCGCGCCCAGTTCAAGCAGATACGCGCCAGCCTCACTGTCGCGGCTTGGCAACGCATCCTGCCAGCTCGAAAGAATCACGTCCGCATATCGCTGGGCCACAAATGCGTTCGATGTAATGAAGCTGGGGACAGCCCCGCCCTGCCAAGCGTCCAAGCCAGACTCCTCGTAAAAGCGGCGCTGATACGTAAACAGCGGGCTTTGACTCAAGGGCACAAACTCACTTTCGGCTGGACCGCCAGCAGCAGCTGACATCGTTGGAGCCGCTGTTGGAGGCCGGCGGCCACTGGCAATGAATGCCAATGCGAAAGCCGCGATCAACTTATTCTTAGAATTCGAGGCCAGATATCGCCGACAGGGAACGCGGCGCTAAGAAACACCTGCTGAGAAAGGAATTGCACTTGGCGAGTACCCTTCCCGGCAATTCGCATGTGGTGAACTTCAGAAAAAACGAGAGACGGACACGCCGTTGGAAGAATGCGCGCCCCAGGGAGCTTGCAGCAGGGCTCAGCAGACAGCAGCAGCAAATTCTCGGCACCGAGACCCCTTGGCGTGAGAGCGCCCGTTGCGCTCGCCAGGAGCTGCACTACGCTCACTCCGAAACGGTTTTCGTTGACAGCGGGACGACGCCGTGCGCGGCAGCGAGAGCATTCGAAGCGGCAGAGATGGCCGCCCCGGTACCCGATGCACGTTTCCACGCGACTGAGGATGTCGTTTCCGCGTCGACGGGCGCATCAACTGCACGAGCGCTTGTGCAGCCCCCGGTGGCGCTCAGTGTGCCGACGATGAAGGTGCGCGCTCGCACGCCGTCAGTTGCGGGGCGTTCGCGGTCTGCATCTCCCTTCGTTCGGTGCACTTTCAGCGTTGTCTGGCTACCGTTGTTCGCTCCTTTGCCTTTCGCTGCCATGCCGCAGCCACCGGGTACCAAGTACAGCTCCGTGGCCACGATCAGTTTTGCGGAGGACATGAATCCACGGTACCGCAGCACCATGGAGGATGCGCACTCCGTGGTTGACGAGTACGGCGGGGACGCGGGCACTGGCTACTTTGGGATCTACGACGGCCACGGAGGGCGCAACGTGGCTGAGTATCTGCGGCTGCACCTGCACCACACCGTGCAGCGCGAGCTGCAGGGCAAGGGCGACCGGTCCGTGGAGGAGTGCATGAAGGCGGCCTTCCTGCTCACCGACATCGAGTGCGCGGACACGGGCGAGCAGGCGTCGGGCAGCACGGCGGCCGTGTGCATCGTGCGGCGGCAGGGGGGCAAGCGGTACGCGTACACAGCGAACGTGGGCGATGCGCGTGCTGTGCTGTGCCACGCCGGAGTGGCAGTGCGGCTGTCGAAGGTGAGTGCAGGTGGGCCCAGGGTGTGCTGCGCCGCCTCGCCGCTGGTGCCCCATTCTACACGACCGCTCACTGCGCAAGCACTCGCTCACGCACGGTGCAGGACCACAAGGCCACGGATGCGTGCGAGAAGGCCCGTGTGGAGGCCGCTGGCGGGTTCGTCATCCGCAAGCGCGTCATGGGCGTGCTGGCCGTCGCTCGCTCCTTCGGCGACTTCGTGTTGAAAAAATACGTGCCTGCCGAGCCGTACACGAGCACGACCAAGCTCGATGCGATGGTGGGTGGGGGGGTCAGAGAGGGCACGGCAGGCGATCACCACGGGGCACCTTGGGGCCCCGCGGAGAGTTTCTCGTGGATTTGACGCAGATACTCACCCGGCCGCACAATCACCCGCGCAACGGCCGACTTGTCACGTGCACTCAATCCCCCTCTGCAGTCCCAATTCATAATAGTGGCCTGCGACGGGGTGTGGGATGTGATGGAGGACCAGGACGCAGTAGACCTGGTGCGCGAACACCTCGCCGAGAGGGGCAGGGCGCCCGCCTCGTCAGCACCCAGCGAGGGAGCTGCGGCAGTGGATGCTGGCGCCGGGGCACGACCCGAGGATGCTGCCTCCCGCATCAAGAGCGCCGCCCAGGTCCTGGTGAATGCGGCCCTTGCGAAGGGGAGCAGCGACAATGTCACGGCCATGGTGATCTTCTTGCACTAATCGTGCATCTCTGGCCGCTGTTTATTCCCTCACGAGGGGCCTTATTTAGTCTGCTCGCGCTGTGTGGGTTGGGCCGTGTGGCCGTCAGCCCCCTCCACGCGTGTCTGCGATGTGCGATGCATGCCGTGAGGTCTGAGGTACGACGTTCTTCGAGTATTGCGCACGATGCGCACCCAGCAGCGTGTGCGACGACACACCTTCAAGCTACACATGCTCTGCCTGCGCAGCCGAACTGCGTGCGCCTTCCCTGCCCCGCTTCGACTCGTGATTATTGAGTCGACGGCGCCGCACAGTTCGTGCGGATTACTCTCGCGTGCGGGTCCGTCGCAACGCATCGGATTGACACGCGGTTGTTGAGCATTCGGAGCTTTTGACGCGGGCCGCGACAGAACCGTTCTCGTAACGGCGAGAGGACGGTGGGGCACGGATTCCATTTCAATGCTCTGATCGATCACACAACCAGGGCACCCCTCAGCATTTCCAGCGCCACTGCCAGCTCAGCAGCGACAGCTCGGGTCGTGCGCGACGGCCGATTTACAACGCTGCACAGCTGGAGCACCTGCTGCTTGAACGGCCCAAGCAGCTGGCGCTGCGAATCCGTGAGTCTCTCCCACACGTTGTCCAGCAGCTCAAGCGATATGATCGCCATGGCGAACTGGTCCGTGTCCAGCAGCATCAGGTGCGTAAGGTGCCGCCACGCGGTTGTCGCGGCTAAGGCCCTGCCCCCACGAGACCCGTACCGGTTGCGCCATTCCTGCAGCAGCCCCGCTGTGTCCTCTGGGTGGGCGTCCTCCATGAAGGTATAATCCTGTCGCACGATCCGGTATTTGCGCATGCTGCCGACGGTGTGGGCCCACGTCCTGCCTGCTTTCTCCAAGTGCCTCTGCGGCACCTCTGCTGCTAAGCGGCGGCCAACCTGGACCGGGTCTGCATTCGGCGCAAGGACGGCAAGCAGTGCGCCCGCAGCTGACGTGGCGTTGGCTTGCGCGGCTTCTGCTGCCGGGGGCGTGTCCGGCGTGGGCGCTCCGTGCTTTTCCTTTTCTCGCTTTGCCGCTGCTTCCACCGCCTGCTTGTCTCTGGTGAACGCAACCAGATGCTCAGCCCACGCAACAGCAAAGGGGGGAGCCGGCCAGGAGATGGTCTTGCGTCGCAGCATCGTCTCCCAGCTGGCAGGGCCTGCAGCGAGGCTGTATCCCCAGTCGATGAACTTGTAGGTGCCCCCGTGGTACACCATGTTGTCGCTGCGCAGGTCCACGTGCAGCACCCCGCCCTCGTGCAGGCGCGCCAGGCCACGCCAGCCGTGAAGCAGAGCCTCCAGCTCGTGCAGCAGCGCAGCTCCCGACATGGGGAGTGCTTTGGCGCGGTGCAGGCGCTGGAAGCGGTCATTGAGCGCCTCTTGCGCCTTGGGGAGGAGCTGCTCCACCACACCGCTGCCCACCTCTCCCTTCGCCCACGCCTCTGCGTCCCCCTCCTCATGGCGGCCAAATTGAATGGTCTCCTGCCGTCGGTGCCCGCCAGCCCGACGCTTGTCCTCCTCCACCAGGTCCAACAGCGGGTCGGCGACTTCCTCCACATCGCAGTCGCGCAGGGCCTTGCGAGGTGTGTTGCGGAGGTGGCGCAGGGTCACAGGGCGTGTCTCCAGGGGGTAGAGACAGTGCTCCTGGCGAGGATCGATAGCGCGCAAATGGCTGAGAGGCATGGCGGCCTCCTCCGCGTCCGCATCTGCGCGGGGCAGCAGCTTCCCAACCAAGCCGTGGCCACCGCTCGGAAGTCGCGGTTCCCAGCCGTGGCGATCCGCGGTGAAGGGGGGCTCGTACACGCACCCGTATTGACCGGAGGCGATGAACACCGGTGCGGCCGCCTCGTTGCTGCCATCAGGTTGCACGCCTACAGCTCGGGAGCTAGGGCCACTGATGCTGAACCCGTCATCTTCGGTCTCGTCAGCATCGTCGTCCCCATCGCTGTGCGCGGGCTCGCTCACTGCCTCGCCCACTGCTTCCTCCTCGCCCCCGTCCTCTCCAGAGCGCAGCTGCCTGCCATCAGGCGAAGGAGCAGCGTCGTCGGTGCTACAACGGTGCCTGACAGGGTCCCACACAAATCCAGGCGGGCAACGTGCCACCGGCCTCCCGATGGCGCCCCGGACACGAGGTGCCGCCTGTGATGGCTCAGAGGCTGCGAGGGCGATGAGAAAGCAGGCGGTGGCGGCGCGGAGCAGTGCGCCTGGGCGGCTAGTGGGGCGGTCACGGCCAAGAGCGACGAAGCCGCGAGGGCGGCGCCCGTGACCGCGGCGCTGCATACCGCAGCGTGCGTGACGCGTCAGTCCGACGACTCGGAGTCGCCGGCGGTAAATCGCCCGTGACAAGAGCGCTTCCAACTTGCAGTGTCACACGGTGGGCTGACAGCACAGCCAGCGCCGGACAATAGCAGGTAACTTCCCCCGCCGTTGTGACGACTCGAATGGTGCTGGTTTGCGAATGGGGCCACTACGGTACCACTCAGACTCAGGCTGACACAACGGTTCAAGTTGGAAGGGTTGCGCCGCGCAACTTGCGCGCAGTTTGGAAGCTGTCGCTCGAGTTATAGCAAGGGACCGCCGGCTCCAACGTTTTTATTGCATGTACATCATTTTTTGTCGACACCATGCGATTATTGAGGGACGACGGTTCAGTGGAACGCGAGAGAACAAAGACGTTTCGCCTCGAGCTCGATCCTCCGAGTCGCCACTGTCGACGGTTTCTCGCGAGTCGAACCCGTGCGAGATCCGCGCGCAACGTCTTGAGCACTCAAGATAGAGGCGTTTGCCATGCGCGAGATTTCACGCAGGCGCGGCGCGCGAATTCGGCGCAGGTCACTGACTCATCGGATGCCAAATTGACTCGCCGACGGCGGAGCTCAGCAGCCTGAGGCTGGGCTCGCCGGCGGCGACACAACCCACGCTTGTGACGTGCCACACCCACGAAAAGGACCTTGGCGCCAAAATCTGCATGCTTGCAGCTTCATCACGGCCGAGGCGTATGACGACAATCATGGACCCATTCTCAACGGCCTGTTATCTGGTGCGTCCGCTGCCAGTGGCTACGCTTCAACTGCGTCAAGCTGAAGTCATTGCGGCACACCAGCACAATGTTTGCAAGTACTGCAGTCCGCTGATCAACCCAATGCACCTCCTTGTGCTCGACAGCCGCCCTCAGCAGTTCTCACCGCCCTCCAGCGCGGTGCGCGCCGAACCCCCCATTTGGTGGCAATCACGCAACGGACCAGCCGAGCATGAATCTCGCCACGTTGAAGTGGAGCAGAGTGCAGGCAACGCCCACAAGCGCAACCATCGCAATCCCCGCGAGCAGTGGCCGCAATTTGTCGTGTTGTAAAAAGGGGAGTACTGCAGAAGGCGGAAATGGCACGGGCGACATCAGAAAAAGTGAAGGCGAAGCCGCTGCCGAATGACACGGTTGCTATCGTTTGGCGACTGCGACGCACCGACAAAGCCCTGAAACGTGATGTAAAGGTACTGTCCGATGGCCGCCGTGTAGAGCGTGTTGCCCACCAAGCAGGGCAACAGGCCGTCGCTGCGCATGGTGAGCGGCAGCACTAGAAAGTCCGCCACGTACACGAGCAGCAGCACCGGCACAAAGGCGTTGCAATGGATGTCCCACGCAAACAGCCACTCCACGCTTTGTTCCACACTGTGCGGCAGTGTGCCGCTGATACGACAGTAGCGATTTGTGATCGCCCACAGAGTCGTCGACACGGCAAGGCCCCAACCGAAGAACGTGAGCCAGTGCTGAGTTATCAACCAGAGATAGGCGAGCGGCGACGTGTACCGGTACGCCACGCCGTACCCAACCGCAACGACGGCGAGAAAGCCGAGCAACAGCCCAACAAAGGATGGGTCGTCCCGAGCCCACTGATTTTTTGTTTGCTTGCGGTGCAGCGTGAGCTTATACACTTGCTGCGGAGCTCGGCAGCTATTGATAATCTGGTAGAACGCGTACTCCAGGTCCCATTGTGAAATGGCGAACCCTCTTCGAAGATAGCGCGCCCAGTATGCAGCGCTGTGCTGTGCCGGCAACGAACTTGACAGCGGGGCGTACGTTGCGCCGAACACGCTCGCGGAAGCGCTCGATGAGTACGGCGGGGATCTGTGCAGCGACGGGAGCGTCCCTATTCTTGTCGCACCCGAACTGAAAGGGTTTGGGGCGCCGAACATGGCAAACGGGGCTGCCCACCCCACGGCACGGCGGCCGGAACGAAGACGTCAAGGCCGCACGAGCTGAAGTGCGACGCGCGTAAAAACACACAAGTCGCAACAAAACGCCAAACACTGGCGGCGACGTGAAGGTTGGCCGACGAAGCCTCTGGCGATTGCTCGCTCCATGCTTGCAGGCGGCGAATCTCGGACTCAACTGTCCGTCCCGTACTAACTTCCTTCCGAACAAAAACGTGAGACGCGAAGAAATCTGTCGCATGCCAGCCAGCGTTCCCTTGCAAAAACGTCGGGTGCCTTTTCCAGAGAGCCGCGCGCAAGCAGAATCTCGATATTTCTGCTGCTTGGTACGTGGCGGCGCTTCACCAACCACGCGTGGTGCGCGCTGGCGCTGAACGGACATGTCGGGAGTCGGCGCAAAGCGGCCGAGGCCGCAATCGCGCTCACGCCCTGCGACTACTGGCAAACCTTCCTCACTGGGAGCGAATGCACGTGCGGGCGGCCGACCATCCGCCTCCGGAGGTCACAGCCGCGACAAACGGCCCGCCGCGGGTCGCCGCAGCAGGCTCGATGAAAACATTGAGCTGGACGGAGACTTTTCTGACGAGGAACCGGCCGCAACTCTCGGCGAGGAAGCGGCTGCAGAGCTGACCCTTGAGGACACGGAAACTGCGGATGAGCGCCGCCTGCGCCTGGCGAAGGAGCTGCTGCGCAAATACGATGCCGTGGCTGCGGGGCCAAGCGGTGGCGAAGGCGACGAAGACGAAGAGACGGGAAGCGATGAGGAGAGCGAAACCGGTGTGACGGGTGCGGGTGCAACGACTGCTCGCAGGGGCGCCGGCAAGGTCTTCGATGCCATCGCAGCTCGGCTCAAAGAGGACGCCCTGGCTGCCAGTGGCGCGCTGTACAAGCCGCTAGCCGCAGCCATTATGATGCAGGGTGGGGTGACGCCCTCGCAAGTATGCTTCCGGCGAGCTCATGAGGTGCGTAGTACGATGCAGGAGCCGACAAGCGGCCTGCCCCGCGATAGTTGCCTGTTGCTGCCGTTGATGAACACAACACTACAATGGAATTACCGACTTATGGCGCGGGTAACACGTTGGCTTTCTCGCCGCAGCACACTACCCAGTCGCTCCCTTGGCTCTTCGTGTGTGTTGTTTCTCATATGCAGCTCACGGTGACGTGTGTGGCAGTGTCTGACGACGCCAGTCGCGTGTACAGCGGCAGCAAGGACTGCTCCATCATCGCGTGGGACACAGCCGCCCTGCTCGACTCAGGAGCGGCGAGCGCGGCGGCGAGCTCGACTCGCTGCCCGAGTGCTGAGGCGGCCTCTCGGACGTGTGCTGGCAGCGGCGCTGCTGCTGCCGCGCCTGTGGACGGACCCACCATCCAGCGCGCAGTGTACCCCGGCCGCAAGCGCACGAAGGCTGACTCGAAGGCGCAGGAGCTCGCTGCGGCGCGGGCGGCCAAAGGCAGCGTGTCCGCTGCCGCCGGCGCCAGCGCCTGGACTGGCCTGCGGAGCGTGATTGGCTTGGGGTACGGCGGCGGCCGCATCGGCTCCACGCACGAGATGGCGACCGCGCTGCAGCCGCAGGGCTTCGGGCCGAAGCGGGGGCAGCGGGCAGGCGCCGCGGGCGGTGCTGGCGCTGGCGCGGGGGCCGCGCCGCCGATGGTCGAGGACGAGGAGGGGGAGGATGGGGGTGATGCGAGTGCCGGCGGCGCGCGGGCCCGCAGTGCGGCAGCGAGCTCCGCCCTCGCCCTCACAGCGCCGAAGATCATTCACTCCGACGGGGTCAGCTCCATCGTCATTCCGGGGACGGCCGCCGGGGCAGCGGGTGGGTCGGGGACAGGGGGGTCCAAGTCGGATGCGGGCGCCGCTGCCAACGCTGCTGCCATCGCCCGGCTGCGCACCGTGCCCGATTACCGCATCGTGGGCCACTTCGAGCCCGTGCTGGCGCTCGCCCTCTCCTCGGACGGCAAGTACCTGGCCTCGGGCGGGGAGGACAAGATGGTCCGCCTGTGGGACCCGCACGCACACGCGCACCCACTGCGGGGCGTGCCGTCCAAGGCCGCCAGCAGCAGCGGCGCGGAGGCGGCCAGCGGCAGCGGCGACGGTGCTGCCGCGGGTGGCGACGGCTCGGCCGCCGGCGGCAGCAGCAGCAGTCGCGTGGACAGCGCCGGGCGAGCTGCCGGCGCCAGCAAGGGCAGCGCCGCCGCCGCCCCGTCCGTGTCTGCGGGCCTGAACGTGGACAGCTTCGTGGGGCACAAGGACGCCGTGACCGCCCTCGCCTTCCGGCGCGGCACGCACGCCCTGTACAGCGGCAGCGCCGACCGCTGCGTGAAGATGTGGGACTGCGACGAGATGAGCTACGGCGACACGCTGTTCGGGCACCAGGCGGACATCACCTGCCTCGCGGCCCTGGCCAAGGACCGCTGCGTGACGGCGGGGCGCGACCGCACGCTGCGCCTGTGGAAGGTGCCCGAGCAGAGCCAGCTCATCTTCCGCAGCCACGGCACCGACGTCTCCACGGACTGCGTCGCCCTCATCAATGAGAGCTGGTTCGTGAGCGGCGGCGCGGACGGGTCCCTCTCCCTGTGGCACGCCAGCAAGAAGCGGCCCGTCTACACGCGGTACAGAGCGCACGCTGTGGCGGCGCACGCGCCCGCTGCAGCGCCCGCTGCGGGCGGGGGCGGCGACGGTGCGGCGGCGGCGGAGGAGGAGGAGGCCGTGACGGTGCGGGCTGCGCAGGAGCAAACGCCCTGGGTGTCGGCGGTGGCGCACTGCCCCTGCACTGACGTCGTTGCCACTGGCAGCGGAGACGGCTTCATTCGCCTGTGGCGCCTGGTCACCGAGCAGGAGATCGCCGCGGCCAAGAGCGGGGCGGCGGAGGAGGAAGACGAGGAGGAGGAGGGCGGTGAGGGGGA
>Ga0208629_100120_pt1 | contig 39388 bp, 32 predicted proteins | sample LakWasMet19_HOW5_2_FD_183865 | JGI IMG/M metagenome (GOLD analysis project Ga0208629, IMG submission 183865) | Freshwater sediment methanotrophic microbial communities from Lake Washington under simulated oxygen tension - Sediment Metagenome... | ecosystem: Environmental > Aquatic > Freshwater >... | reverse complement strand
GCATCACGCTGTTCGATGAGCAAGACAAACAAACCCTGCTGCGTAACCTGATCAGCCATAGTCCCAAGGAGTGTGACATAGACCAGCTTGATCGCTACTCCTGGCAAATCGGGCAATGGAAAAACGCCTTTATTACGCCGGAACAATCATTATTGATTGCTTCTCCCGACGAATACCCGGCGGCTCATCTGTATGTCGATTACACCCGCAGCTTGAAAGCCTATAACGCCGTCGACTTTGACGATTTGATCCTGCTGCCGGTATTGCTGCTGCAACAGCATGCAAAAATCCTGGAAAAATGGCAGAACAAAATCCGCTATTTGCTGGTCGATGAATACCAAGATACCAACGTCACCCAATATCAATTGGTGAAACTAATCGCCGGCAACCTGGGCCGCTTTACCGTGGTGGGTGATGACGACCAGTCCATTTATGCCTGGCGCGGCGCCTCGCCTAAAAACCTGGAACAATTGCAAAAAGACTACGCCCGCCTGCAAGTGATCAAACTGGAACAAAATTACCGTTCCACCGGCCGCATCTTAAAAGTCGCCAACCAGCTGATTGCCAACAACCCGCATGCCTTTGAAAAAAAGCTTTGGAGCGAACTCGGTTACGGCGATGCGTTGCGGGTGTTAAGCCACAAAGATGAGCTGATCGAAGCCCAGCAAATCGTCTCGGAACTGATTCATCACAAATTCAAAACCGGCAACGACTACAAGGATTACGCGATTTTATACCGCGGTAATCACCAATCCCGACTGTTCGAGCGCGGCTTGCGGGAAAACAATATTCCCTACTTTATCAGCGGCAGCACCTCGTTTTTCGCCTATTCGGAAATCAAGGACATGCTCGCGTACCTGCGCTTGTTCGTTAACCAAAACGACGACGCCGCATTTTTGCGCATCATCAACACCCCGAAACGGGAAATCGGCCCGACCACGCTGGAAAAACTCGGCGCTTACGCCAACGAACGGCACGTTAGCCTGTTTGCGGCCAGCACCGAATTGGGCCTGGCGCAAAAACTGTCGGAAAAATCCGTGCAGCGCCTGCAAAAGTTTAGCGACTGGGTACTGGATACCGCCGACCGCATCGAACGCGGCGATACTTTTGCGGTAATCGAACAATGCATCAGCCAAATCGGCTACGAGCAATGGTTACGAGAAAACAGCAAAACCAAAGAGTCCGCCGAACGCAAAATGAAAAACGTCTACGAGCTGATCGACTGGCTCAAACGCATTGCCGACAAGCAAGCCTCCGGCACCAATAGCCTGAGCGAAATCGTCGCCAAAATCATGTTGATGGACATCATGGAACGCAATCAGGAACAAGAAGCCAGCGACCAAGTCAGCTTGATGACCTTGCATGCCGCCAAAGGCCTGGAATTTCCGCATGTGTTTTTAATCGGTATGGAAGAAAACATCCTGCCCCACCAAAACAGCATCGACACCGACAACATCGACGAAGAACGCCGCCTGGCCTACGTCGGCATCACCCGCGCCCAGCAAACCTTAACCTTTAGTTACTGCACGCACCGTAAACGCTACGGCGAAATCGTCGAATGCGAACCTAGTCGGTTTTTAAATGAGCTGCCGGAAGACGATTTGGAATGGATCAACAAAAAGCAGCTGGCTCCGGAAGTTATCAAAGAACGCGGCAAAGCCAGCCTAGCCAACCTGAAAACAATGCTCTCGTAATTGCCGGCCTGATAGGTTAGAATGCACGCCCCACGCGCCCGTAGCTCAGCTGGATAGAGCGCAGCCCTCCAAATACTTTGAGGCTGAAAGGTCAAGGTCACACATTTTACCGCATTTTGAAATGCGCCCTTAGCTCAGCTGGATAGAGCGCGGCCCTCCGGAGGCAACAGTCGTCCGAAATTGAGGGGTCAGGGTAACGGTCAACATAGCTTGGCCGAAAAAGATGACAAATTTAGTAGCAATTCATATTGCGCCTTTAGCTCAGCTGGATAGAGCGCGGCCCTCCGGAGGCCGAGGTCAGAGGTTCGAATCCCCTAAGGCGCGCCATTTTGACATCAACCCTCAAACTGCATATTTGGCTAATTTTGACATGGTGACCAAACGGTGACCATTTCGTGACCATACTCTAATAGGGTATGGTCTTTGATGTAAAGATTTGACTGTAGCCCTCATTGACCAACGTCAAACTTCAAACTTCAAACTTCAAACTTCATTTAGCTACTTTCTGTTCTTCAAGTTTTCTCAATTGGTCATCTGAAATATGCTCAACTAATTCTTGAATATCACATTCAAAATAAGTACACAACTTGTCCAGGTTATCCGTCACAGTGCTATGCCCACGATGATTAATAATTTTTGACAATGTCATTCTGTTAATTCCTGTTGAATCTGCCACCTCATTGATTGTGATTCGTCTGTTCTCTTTGAACTCCTTCCTCTCTATTAGTTCTTTAATTTTAAATCGCAACATTTTTTAAATCCTTAAATAAACCAACAGCGCAACAAAAAAGTCTCGCAATGGACGGTATTAACAAATTCTTCATCTATGTCATCTCAATACCCTAACTCTAGTAAAAATACTCCTTCTCATACAAAGCAATAAATTTAGTACGCTACCAGAGGCTATCTATTATGGTCGATCTCAAAATTTACTAATTGTTCAGTTAATAGTTGCAGAAACTACCCAAAAACTCAGATTTATATCGTAGAAAGGAAATAGCTATTCAAAAAATAAACTAGCTATATTTCTACGAATCTTGAAATATCAAAGCCATTAATTATCTGAATTAACTATCATCAAAATCTTACACTCATCAATCCGATACAAATAAGCTATCAAATGATAATTTATTTTATCAAATGACTTGCAGCTTTCTTTGCATGTGATATAAATAACATCAATTGATAGTTTTATTTATCAATTGTATTTTTTAACAATCACTCAAAGGAAACTACATGTCTACAACATACCTTACAACTGAAGAGCTTTCTGAAAAAATCAAATATGATCCGAGAACTATTAGGCAACAATTAAAAGATAGTGTGCTGCTCGAAGGGCGACATTACATTCGGCCTTTCGGTGGAAGAAAAATTCTATACCTATGGGAGGTCATTGAAGAAGACATGGTGAAAATGGCACTGAATAGCGTGCTAATCCCATTAGCCAAAGGAGGTGTAATCCATGGCTAGTATCAATGTAAGAAATGGAAAGTTAGTAATCGATTTTCGTTATCAGAATATGCGCTGCAGAGAACAAACCTTAATGGACGATACACTTTCAAATCGTCGTACTATCCAAAAGGTTTTGTGCAAAATAGAAGCGGAAATAACGCTTGGTACTTTTAATTATGCCAACTACTTCCCTAAAAGTTCCATGGTAGAGAAGTTCCACGATCTGTCAGATCAAGAGCCAATCAATACCTGTGATAAAACTCCCAAATTCAACCAATTCGCCCCCGAGTGGTATGACGAAATGCAGGTCGGTTGGCGGCATTCGCACAAAATCACTGTACTTCGGCTGCTCAATGGTCGAATTACTGACTGGTTTGGAGAAATGGAAGTCAGCCTCATCACCAAAGCAGATGTTTTGAAATTTCGCGCTTCCCTCGCCAAAGTCGAGCGCAATGATGGAAAAACTCTCTCTGCAGAATACATCAACAAATACATGAAGATTTTACGCATGGTCATTAGTGAAGCGGCTGACCGGTTCGATTTTACGTCACCTTTTCGAGGAGTCAAGCCGTTAAAAAAACCGAAAACGCATATTGAGCCGTTTACGATGACGGAAGTAAATCTGATTCTGGCCACGGTACGGACTGATTTTAAGGCGTATTACAGCATCCGTTTTTTTACCGGGATGCGCACGGCTGAAATCGATGGTCTGAAATGGAAATATGTTGATTTTGACCGTCGGCAGATTTTGATTCGCGAAACCATTGTATTGGGCCGCGTTGAAACCACCAAAACCGATGGCTCACAACGCGAAATTGATATGTCGCAGCCGGTCTTTGAGGCATTGCAACAACAGTGGCAAGCGACGGGAAACAAGCATGACTATGTGTTCGCTAACAAAGCAGGAAAGCCACTGGAGTATAACAATGTGTCGAGGCGCATCTGGCATCCGTTATTACGCTTTCTCAATCTGCCTCGCCGTAAGGCTTATCAAACTCGCCATACAGCAGCGACGTTATGGCTGGCTGCCGGTGAAAATCCGGAATGGATTGCCCGACAATTAGGTCATTCGACCACGGAGATGTTGTTCCGGGTGTATTCCCGGTACGTGCCTAATTTAACCCGCAAGGATGGATCGGCATTCGAACGGTTGTTGGCAGCCAATCTGACGGCTGGCAAGGAGATATCAGAATGAATGGTTTAACAACACCAAACACCCTTAAACAGGCGCAAAGGCTCAGGCTCTCTGAAGCCGTCAACATTCCACCTAATGTATCCCCAGTGATGTTTACAGCTATCGTTAATACTTTGCCATCGGAGATTGCGGATTTAAGAGATGCCGCCACCTTTAAACGTCTGCTTGATTGCTTGAGTTATGCGCTGGCCATTGATGACTCGGTGAATGTGCCGGCAGCGCTGGGGCTCATTGAATCAATGAGTAATCAAGACGCGTTGGGGATGTGGGTAAAAAATGAAATTAACGGCATTCAGTTTTTAGATGCCAGTGCCCTGTTCAACTTTTTAGTCCAGCAGTTAGATAATTTTGTCTTTACGGCAAGGAGCACACAATGATTTCAGTTTTCACCGTACCTCAAGCTTCACACCACTTACAGCAAGGGCCAGCGGAGTCTTCAAAACCTGTTAATCGCCCCCTAGCAACCGAGCAGATTCGGTTGCTGGGTCAGGTGGAATCGGTGATGACTCAGCACACTGCCAAAGGGGATGATAATTTTGTGCTATTAGCGTTGGCAGATGGCACTTTGTTTCGCGGCAAGTGGCCGGCGATTGCAAGTGAATCATTGCCTGGTTTAGGCGATGTTATTCGTATCGAGATAAGCCTTGATGACGTTATCGCAAGGGATAAGCAAGGACTTTCAGCAGGGGCGACAAAACACTTAATAGGCAACCGCTGTTACCCGATATCTCGTTGGCAAGCCATTACCGCGCCCTGCTCTCTTGAGATTCTGGATCAACTGTATGGTGCCACAGCACAAGCTGAGGCGTTAGATCGTTTATGGGGCATTATCGACCGACTGTCGCTGCCGTGTTTACGCACTTGGCTGAGTGATGTGTTTGCTCAGTCCCGGTTTTCAGTGCCATTTGTTCAAGTAGCTGCCAGTCATAATCACCATCATAGTGTTGCCGGTGGGCTGTTGTTACACAGTGTTGAATGTGCGGAATGGGTTGAGCAAGTTGCCTTAATCACATTGAATCCCAAAGAAGCGGCGCTGGCTATTGTCGCGGCCTTGCTGCACGATTTTGGCAAAATTGACACCATGAGCTCGTCAGGGTTTAGTCAGATGGTGGCCCATGAAGTCTTAACCCTGACCCTGTTGGAACCTGACCTGCTGAGCTTACAGAGACAATGGCCGCAAGGTGCGCACGCGCTTAGGCAGATGCTGAGTTGGTCAACATTTACTGAGAGATTTCCCAAATTACCCGGGACATTATTAGTAAAAATGGCTGACCAATACAGCACTGCGCTGTCAGCACGCGACAAAGCATTTCAGGCACAGCCGAAGCATTATTTTTGGACTCGGCTAACAACAGCCCATAGCACGCACATATTTAATCGGATTAATTGACGCTGACGTAAAGCGCTGATCAACGCCGCTTAAGCTTGAAGTTTTGCGTTGATCAGTGTCACAGCGCCTTGCTTGACTAATGAATACGCCCTTGGAGAACCATCAATATGTACGCTCATGAAAAAAATAATAGGTTGAGGCATTACCTCAAAGGCAAAGCTGACGCTGACACCGGACGCTTGTCCACAAACAGCGCCTGTAATTTTGACTCACTTCTTCTGGATACCGTGGAAATCTTTGATGTTGAGAAAATGCATGCTGTCATCAGTGCACACTCGTCCAAAAATAACCTGTACCGCAATCACCAACGCTATCTTGACTGGCTAGGCGATACCGCGGGATTTCTGTCGCTAGCCACAGTGCCGACTGGCATTTTTGAACAATTTGATGCGTTACTGCTGCAATTCCCCAATTTTGAAGACGTAATTGCTTATTATCGCGAGCAGATGGCGTTGGCTCAGGTGGTCGATCGCGCTGTATTTGCCGCGAATCCATTATTAATTGCCGGACCGCCCGGCATTGGTAAAACCGCATTTTGTCAGGCGCTGGCCAAGCTAATACGAACACATTATGAATTAGTCAGCTTCTCTGGCGTAACCGCAGGATTTGTCATCGGCGGCAGTTCATCAAGCTGGGCAGAGGGTAAACCCGGGAGAATTGTCGAAGCCTTGGCAAGAGGTCACAAGGCGAATCCTTTAATCGTGATGGATGAAATAGACAAGACGGGGGGCGATAACCGTTATGACCCGCTGGGGGCGTTTTATCAACTATTGGAAATACAAACCGCCAAGCACTTTGTTGATGAAGGCTTAGAAGTATCCACCGACTGTTCACATATCGTTTGGATTGCCACTGCAAATGAACTTGAAGTGATCGCCGACCCCATTGTTTCCCGATTTACCGTTATTGAAGTCAACTGCCCTACCCGATACCAGATGAAAAATGTGCTGCTGTCTATTTACCGGAAAGTCCGGCGTAATCATCCTTGGGGCGGTCAATTTAGCGAGGATTTATCACCATCGGTTGTTAGTAAAATTATCGATAGTGGCTTGGCCCCTCGGCTACTTCAGCGCGAATTGGTCAGTGCTTGCGGTAAAGCCGTGCTGAGAAACACGGGGAAAAAGCATCGTGACAATTACCCACATGAAATTCTTCCAGACGATTTTAAACCTCGGGAGACTGGCAAACGTCAAATCCGAATGGGGTTTGTGTAATCTTATAACTTCTTATCGCTAACGCCTTAGCAGCCAATAACCATGGAGTTGATTTTACTAACTCGACTCCATGGTTCAACTGATCAAACAACTTACTAAGAACAGGCTAAACTGAACGCCGCTAGATTAGCCAGAACAACATTGTGTTTCTTCTTCCTGTCATATCCTGTTATTAGTATCAACAGTTCAAAACCTGTAGGGCTTGTGACCAAGGCACATTTTCCCACAAGCTTGCCAATAATGAACTCGACTGTTAGAGTCCATAGAATGTCACAAGGAGGTACAGCTACCATGTCAATTATTGATTCCATTATTCCAATCAACACTTACCGTTTTTATTTTGGTGTTGATAACCCCGTTAAATTGCCTAAATTCGCAGGCTCCGCTTGGCGTGGCGCCTTTGGGCATGCGCTAAAAAAGACTGTGTGCGTTGTTCGCAATACGCCTTGCAACGAATGCATGCTCAAAAATGCCTGTGCTTACAGCACTGTGTTTGAAACGCCGCCACCCGCCAATACTGAAAAAATGCGCAAATACACTGCGGCGCCGCATCCGTTTGTCTTGCAATTCCCTATGACCTCATCAACAGATGACTCGATTTATACGTTAGACGTAATTTTATTTGGTCATGGTCAACGCTTCTTTCCCTATATTATCCATGCTCTTAAAACAGCTGGGCTAGATGGCATTGGTGGTCATCAACAGGTTTTTGATTTGCAAAAAATAGATGCAATCAATCACCAAGGATTTAGTGAAACCATCTATCAGAACGGTGAATTAGCCCCTCAACGTACCGCTGAATTGATGTCAGTACCTATTATGCCCAAACATATCGAAATAACATTTCATACGCCATTGCGTATCAAACAGGACAACAAAAACCTAGCCAGCCGGCAATTCAACTTCGGCTCTTTTTTCGGCACGTTACTCAGGCGTATCTCTATGATTAGTTACTTCCATACCGACATGCCACTGGAAACCGACTTCGCCGCACTCACTACCAAAGCCAGAACTGTCCAATTCACCTCACAACAACTCAAATGGTTCGATTGGACCCGCTACTCATCCCGCCAACAAACCGAAATGAACATGGGCGGCCTGATTGGCAACGTACTTCTGGATATGGATGGCTTAGAAGAGTTCTGGCCTTATCTCTGGTTGGGACAATGGACCCATCTCGGCAAAGGCACCAGTATGGGCATGGGGGCTTACACCATAAAGTCGACAAGCTTGCCAACTTCATAACAAAAAGTAATTTTAAGGAATAATTCAAGGATGAACTCACAAACAATTTTACTCGCCGTAACAGGCCTTACTCCGCAAGTCGTTACAGAAACCCTGTATGCGCTGCATAGCCAAGGCCTGGCATTGCCTGCGCAAATCCATATCCTCACAACGGCAGAAGGTTATCAGCGGGCGCGATTAACATTGATAAACGATGGCTGGTTAAGGCGGTTTTACAACGACTACCACTTGGCAAAACCAAATTTCAACGAAGACCATATTCACATTCTGCAACAGGCCAATGGCGAGCCTTTAGCCGATATTCGCACCCAGGCAGACAACCAGGCCATGGCAGACAGCATTACCGAATGGATCAGAACACTGACCGCTGATCCTGATACCTCTCTGCATGTTTCCATTGCCGGTGGCCGCAAAACCATGGGCTTTTATGCTGGTTACGCACTGTCTTTGTATGGTCGTCCACAAGATAGCCTTACTCATGTATTGATCCCTGCCGACTACGAAGCTCATCCGCAGTTTTATTACCCCACACCCTATTCGCAGGTCATCTACGGCAACGACCCCACCCGCAAACCACTCGACACGCAACATGCCGAGGTGATGTTGGCCGACATTGCCTTCGTAAGATTACGACACGGCTTGGACCAAGCCTTATTACAAGGTAAAAGCAGCTTCAGTCAATCGGTCGCCAAAGCCCAGCAAGCGCTTGGACCGGTGTTTTTAAATATCGACATTAACCAACGCACCGTAATAGCTCATGGCACGACAATAAAATTAATCCCCGCTGATCTGGCGTTTTACAGCTGGCTGCTCAAACGCCAACTGGCAGGACAGCCATTACCCACCTGCCCCAACGATGGCGCACCGGAACCCGCGTATGCCGAGCAATACCTGCAGATTAACGGCGAACTGGGCGGCACAGACCGCACCTTCCAGGCATTACAACACGGCATGAGTAAATCGTTTTTTGAACAACGTAAATCGCGAATAAATAAAACCCTGCAACACACATTGTCACATGCCGCTTCGGCTTATTTGATCAGTCCGGTCGGTACTCGACCGAACACCCGCTATCAAATAATGCTGGATGCAGATCAGATTCAGTATCAACAGGAGGAATGATGAAAAAAGAGGATTATCAAATCAGCTTTAATGTACCGGCGTTTCTCGGCGATGCCGAACAAAAATCCGTCTGGCGAACGCCACCGTTTAAGGCATTGATTCAGCATTGGTGGCGAATAGCGGTAGCCAAAGAACATGATTACAAATATGAGCAAATTCGCGAAAGCGAAGGGCGGTTGTTTGGTCATGCTTGGTTGAAGGATAACAGCGGCAAAGAATGGGCAATGCGCAGCAGGGTGCGGATAAAATTGGAGCATCAAAATCAGGGAACGCTGACTCAATGGAAAAACTCGCCAGCTAATAACAAAGTTACTCATCCCGAAGTAAAGGATAGGGATAATACTGGCAAGTTGCGTCCTATGGCCCCGGAAACCTACTTGGCTTACGGTCCGTTGCATTTTAGAGACGGTTTAGTTCATTCACCTGCCATCAATGCAGAAGAACAAAACCAGCTGACCCTTATTTACCCAAAAAAAGATGACGCAACATTTGAGCAAGTCATGCAGCTCATCAACTTGTTCGGCACTTTGGGTGGTCGCTCTCGAAACGGCTGGGGTTCACTAGAGATTCAGGGCTTGGGGATTGATGAGAACTCTATTTGGAAAGTCGACAACCCATTATTTCATTCAATTGCTCGGCCATTGTCCCAATGCCTAAAGCTTGATTGGCCGCACGCCATCGGCACAGACGATCAAGGTTTACTCATTTGGCAAACGCCAGAACGGGACAATTGGCAGTTAGTCATCAAGGATTTGGCCCAAACAAAAATCAAATTCCGCACAGATTTATCTTTTCCCAATGCCGCGCCGGGAGGGTTTGAAAAACGTCATTTGTTAGCTTATCCCGTAACTAATCACAAAATACATGCGTGGGGAAATACCGGACGGCTTGCCAATCAACTCAGATTTAAAGTTGCAAAAACAATCGGTAATAATTTTAAGGGAATAATCGTACATCTACCCTGTGCATTACCGGACGAAATGAGTAAAAGTTTACGTAATGCACCATCTATCCAACAACAAATAGAAATTTGGCAGCAAGTACATAATTCGTTGAACAGCCAGCAAGATTTAAAAAGGATAGCCCAATGAAAAATACCAATCTCTGGCAAGCCAAACTCGCTGCGCGTGTTCATGATCCTGCAGAAAAAGCATTGGTGTTAATGCGTGATCCGGCAGGGCATGAGGGTGGCACAACCAGGACGCTATTAAATACTTTTTTCCCTAATGGGCTAGACACAAAAACCAAAGGCTGGATTAAAAAAGCAGACCATTGGGCATCTGCTGCCGATAGACCGCAATTCCCGCAAGATGCCAACAATCGCTTTGCGAGTTGGGCGCAAGTGCGCTTTGATCAAAATCCGGAAATTAAACACCCGCTAACCGGTAAATCCGCTGAATTAGGCAAGTTGACCATCGACCCGGCACATATCAAAGCCTTCAGTACTGACAGCTTTATCGGACTGATTGAGCGCGACGAACAAGGTGAAATCGATTGGCAAAAAACCTTATTGAGTTTCTGGCGTTTCGGCCCTGAACTTAATCCAAAAGGCTTAGGGCTTCTATGGCATTTATTACCCGCCGACACCCGAGTACCCGACCACACTATTTGGGCACATCTGGATTTAACTTCAGCGTTTTGTGGTGCATTTGCCGACGATGCCAATGAACAACCGGCATTACTCAATATCAGTTTTGGCCCAGTGCAATCGTTTATTGCTGCCGGTCGCTCGACTTCGGACTTATGGGCGGGTTCACATTTATTGTCACGTATTGCTTGGGAAGGCATGAAAGTTATCTGTGAACGACTGGGGCCGGATGCCATTATTTTCCCGCAATTGCGTGGGGTGCCGATGGTCGATTTATGGCTGCAAAATGAAATGGGTTTGCCATCAACGCGCTTTGAAGAATGTGAATGGCGCAAAGCCAAAACTGATGCCAATCCCCTGTTTGCCGCCACTTTGCCGAATAAGTTTGTCGCACTGGTGCCGGCATCTTTGGCTAAAGAGTTGGCTGAGCAAGTGACTGAACGGGTACGGCAATGGGTGCAAACAGAAGCCTTGGCTATGCTGGAGGTCTGCTTAAAAGAGGCTGGCATCAACAAAAAAACCGATTTTTATTGTTATCAGCAATTAAAAGAACAGCTTAATGGCTTTCCAGAAGTCTATTGGGCTGCTGTGCCGTGGTTGTGCAGTGAACTGGATGGCAATGTGAATACTGATGAACTGCAACAAGCCATGAAGCCGTTTTACCCGGAAACCAATCTACCTGGTTTTCTGAATAGTGACTTGTGGAAACTACTCAATAAGGAAATTGAACCAGACCAGAACTGGAAGTTTTATAAGCCTAATCCCGGTGTGCTGTATCCGGCTATTTACGATCTACTCGATCGCGTAGCATCAGCTGCAAAAACTGCACGGCCTTTTCAACAAAAGCCGCAGCAAGGTTACCGCAATACCTTGAGCGGCGAATACGAATGGCTGACGACCGACCAGAATCAACTTGCCGTACCGCCTGGACAGCGCAAAGATACCTTGTGGCAAAAACTTGCCGAAACGAAACCGTCCTGGGTGAAAAAAGGTGAGCATTTAAGCGGCCTAGATATGTTGAAACGCTTATGGCCGTCAAGATTTGTTGGCGAAATCAAAAAATCGGTTGATGGATTGGATGCAATGTCTCGCTATGTAGTTTCAACCCATGGCATGGCTTTTTCCACCAGTTTGGAAAAATGGCTGGATAATTCCAACCGTAAGCCATTGCCTGATTCTTTAAAATGCCACTTGGAAGGCTTTGCCTATAAAAGCGGCGAACAACTCGCGCTACCTAAAAAAATATTAAGGAAAGTTAAAGATGATGACGCGCGTCTAGTTGCCAAAACGCTCCTGCCTTATTGGGAATGGTGTCAATCCATCAAAGAAAATGCCAATACGGTGGAAGCAAAAAGACAAGCTGAAGATATTTTACAAAGCACCTTGAAAGGACTCTATGAGGCGGGGTTTTTATCCAAAAAAGTCGGCAACTCTGATCAATTCTTCGAAGAAAACTACTACGCCCTTATTCTTATGGATGGCGACAACATGGGGGCTTGGCTTTCGGGCAGTGAAGACAAATACCGTCTGGCCTATCAAGACAGTTGGCATAGCAAGTTACAAGATGGGATTGAACGACGTTATCAGGAAAAATTAAATCCTTATCTGGAAAGCAAACGCTATCCCTCACCCGCCCGGCACATGGCAATCTCCGATGCCCTCAATGGCTTTTCGCTGGACTTGGCCCGTTATGTCGTAGAAACACTATACAAAGGCAAATTGCTCTATGCAGGTGGCGATGACGTGATGGCGATGGTGGCTGTAGACGATTTGCTGCCGATGATGTTGCTGTTGCGCTTGGTTTACAGCGGTGGTTTTCCAGTTAACGGCGAACCGTTGACGGTATGGAAGGAATTATTAAAACAGGATAAAGCCGAACTGGATTTGAAAAACGGCTATGTGTTGAAAGATAAATCGCTTTATCGCGTAATGGGTGAAAAAGCGACCGCTTCTTGCGGTGCAGTCATAGCCCACCATACCGCACCGCTAGGACAAGTATTACAAACCTTAAGAAATGCAGAAAAGCGAGCCAAAAACAGTGGCCGCAATGCTTTTGCGATTGACTTGCTCAAGCGTTCCGGCGGAGCGGTAAAACTAACCTGCCCCTGGTTTAGCAATCCGGATGACCCTGAAAACTTGTTAGATAGTCCAATGGGGCAGTTGATTCGCCTGAGTGGTGTGTTAGCTAAACCTGATATGTCGAGGCGTGCTGCTTATATCGCCCAAGATTGGCTAAGACAACTGCCGCCAGAAAACTTATTTAAACAAGACCCGCAACTGTATCAAGCACTTTTACAAAAATCGCTTGAGTATCCATTACTACGGCAAAACCAGGGCGCTACCCAACACCAAGACTTGGCAAAAAGTTTGGTTGAATTGGGGATGTACATAAAACATCAACAAATAACTGATTTTATAAGTCACTTCATAGGCATCGCCGAATTTTTAGCCCGCGAAAGCCGTTCAGGAGCTACACAATGACGGAATTTCATTTTCTACAACCGCTAGATGTGTTGTATCTAAGAGGTAACCGATTGTTCGGTGATAGCTCTGCTACAGGTGAAGCTATCATGCCACCTTGGCCCTCAATGGCGGCGGGGGCGTTGCGTTCGCAAATGTTGGTATCTAATGGTATTGATAGCGGTCAGTTTGCCAGCGGTGTTAAATTGACTGGCGAGTTGGCGCAAAGTTTGGGTACACCTAACGAGCCGGGATTGTTTCGTCTTAGCCAATTCCTGTTAGCTAAAATTGATGGTGGAAATTTGCTGGATGTTTATTTCCCGTTGCCATCCGATTTGATCGCCATTTCAGAAGAAGACGACAAACACATCCACTATTTGCAACCCCATCGCTTTCATGCCTCGATTCAAACCAGCGCCCCATGTGGGCAACTGCCGGTGTTTCGTGTTGCAAAACAAGCTAAACCTGAGAGCGGTTTATGGTTAAACAAATCTGGTATTCAAGCTTGGCTAAACGGGTATCCCATAACCCAAGAACATTTGGTTGAGTCAAAAGATTTATGGAAAATTGATTCACGCTTGGGCATTGCCCTTGATACAGCCGGTCGTACCACTATTGAAGGTCAGCTATATACGGTGAATGCAGTAGCCTTAAACGAAAACATCGGTTTTTTAACAGGTATTGATGATGCAGATGGACTGGTGCAAAACGGTTTGCTGCGTTTGGGTGGCGATGGGCGCGGCGCACAGCACAACAAAATAGACTGGACACCGTTACAACCGGATTGGGACATCATTACGAAAACCAAACGTTTTCGTCTTTCATTAGCAACCCCTGGTTTATTCGAACAAGGCTGGTTATTACCGGGTATGCGCGAGGAGGCAGACGGTTTGATCTGGAAAACGCCGGAATTCTCTGCACATTTAGTAACCGCCAGCGTATCTCGATCGGAAACCATAAGCGGTTGGGATTTGGCTGAAAACTGCCCGAAACCCGCCTTAAAAGCAGTCAGTACCGGCAGCGTCTATTGGTTCGACCATTTTGAAGGCGATAGTAAAGCTCTTCGCAAGCTTGTCGAGCACGGCTTGCCTCTCATTAGCACGTATCCTGACACCAAGCGATGCGCTGAAGGTTTTAACAACATATTCATTGCGGCATGGCCGCATCAATCTTAAGGAACAACAATGTTTCAAGAATCTAGAATTGCCTTTTTATACTGTGTCAGCCCAGTTCACATGGGCACAGGTACCGCCGTCGGCGGCTTGATCGACAATCCCATTCAGCGTGAACGCCACACCGAATACCCAATGATGGCCGGTTCCGGCATCAAGGGCGCGATACGTCATGACTATTGGGCGCAAGGCAAAGACAATGGCAGCTTGTTGAACCGGTTATTCGGCCCCGATCAAAGTGCCGCGGAACATGCGGGGGCGGTTAGCTTTGGCGACGGCCAATTGCTGGCATTTCCGGTACGCTGCGCCAAAGCCGGGTTTGTGTATGCAACTTCACCATTGTTATTGGCGCGGTTAAAGCGACATTTAGGATTAGCAGGGATTAAAGCGGACTGGTCAATTCCTAGCGTGGAAAGCGGAACATGCCGGATTTTAAACATCGATTTAATGACAGACAACCTATTGGCTTTGGAAGCTTATGAACTTGAACCGCAATTAGACCCAACCTTTAAACCGGTTGCAGACTGGCTGGCAAAAAACGCACTGCCAAAAGCTGACGACTACGCCTATTTCCGCGACAAACTCGAAAAGGATTTGGTGTTGCTGTCCGATGATGAACTCCACTATTTTGTCGTCAATTCCACCGTCGTAGAGCCTCATGTAAAAATTGACGATATTAGCGGTACGGCAGATGGTGGCGCGTTGTTTTATACCGAAAACCTGCCGCCGGAAAGCCTGTTATTTACCGTGTTAATGGCGAGTCAGGAGCGTTATAAACGTGGGGATAGTTCAGAAAATCGTCTGGATGCAACTCAAATTATGAATACCTTGGTTAACGGCAACGATAACTGGCAAGCCTTGCAAAGCCGCATGGTGCAATTCGGCGGCGATGCCACCACCGGACGCGGGCAAATTGTTTGCTCGATTGTGGGAGGTCAACAATGACAACCAAAACACCTAAACCCAGTCTTGACCAACAACGTGCCGCTTATGCCTGGAAGAAAGTTCAGGGGTATGGCGATGACTACACTAAATTGGCCAAAGGCGCACCGGCACTGATAATGAATAACGGTTTGATGCAAACCTTAGCGTTTTATGAAGATAAAGGTAAAAAACATCATCAGGCTTTAAACCAACATATTATTGATTGGTTGGCGACCTATTTAACCGGTAAAGAAGTTTCGAATCTACCGTTTAAAACCATGATGGATGCCTTGCAAAATGCAGACAGCCAAAAATACCGCAAAGCCACTGAAGAATCCTTGGCATTGCTCCGATGGATTCGCCAATTTGCGGCCATTAACCAATAAGGGGAATGTAATGACCAAAGCCGCATTACCGACTTATATGGACAAACATCTTGCCAACCAGGATAGTCCGCCCGGCCACCGCTTCGGTTTGTATTTCCCAATTTGGAAAGACGACTGGAACAAAGCCGATCAGGAAAAAACCGCAGCTTTAAAAAAGTCCACCAGCTTGCCCAATACCTCCATCAAAATGGCTGAAGCTCTTCGCAAACGCCAACAAGCGATTGCTTTGCAAACCGACGCACTGGGGCACTTCCCGGCAATCAGTACCTCGCCGTTTATGACCGGCATCGGCAACGAACACCCGCTGGAAAACGGCTTTGCGTTTCTAAACCCCTATGGCTTGCCTTATTTACCTGGCTCCAGCATTAAAGGCGTGTTGCGCACTGCCGCGGAAGAATTAGCTTTAGGCTTGTATGGCGACACCGAAGGTTGGGATATGCTTAGTGTTTGGTGGCTGTTTGGTTTTGAAGCAGGGATCGCTGCGATAAGCACCAAGCCATATAAAGGTGATGCTATCTTGGTTGAGGAAGCGAAACGTCGGCAAGATAAATACCAAGACTGGGTAACTAAAGGTGCTTACGACCAAAACAGTTTGGAACGATTTATCGACGCCACCGTTACCAAAAAAGACCGCAAGAAATATCAGGAACTACCGCAACAATTCCTGCTCAACTTGCCGGATGATCTTAGCAACAAAGGCGCACTGAGCTTTTGGGATGTCTATCCACAAAGCAAAAACCTAGCAATGGACATCTTAACTCCGCATCACGGCGAGTATTTTAAAGGCAAAAATGCCCCGCACGATTCGGAACAACCCAATCCAAACGTGTTTTTAACCGTGCCGCCCAGCAGCCAATTCGATTTTTACTGCACATGCGAAACTGTGCGCCTGACAGATGCGTTACAACAACACTGGCAAAAGTTACTAGAATCGGCTTTTGCATACGCTTTCGACTGGCTAGGCTTCGGGGCCAAAACAGCGGTTGGTTATGGACAAATGAAAAAAAATAACGTCGCAGTACAAAATCTTCTGGAGCAAAAAGAACAACGAAAACAACTCGACATCGCTAAAGCTGAACAGCAAGAAACTGAAAAACGTCTCGCCGAATTACCACCAATTGAACGTGACATTGAACAGCTACTCAAAGCCAAATTAGACCCTAACAAAAAAGACTATCTAGTATTACTTGATGCTGTGAAAACGGGAAACTGGCCAGACGACGATAAAAACTGTGTTCTTGAAAGAATTAAATTGCTAATGCAACAGGGCAACGATTGGAAACCAACCACCCAAAAGAAAGACCCCAACAAAGATAAAGAACATATTCGAACACTTGAAATTTTAAAGTTACTGAAGCAATAATCAAGTATGGAATCAACGCCTTATAAACCTTTGCTGCAAAACTATACCCAAACTAAATGACCACCTACTTTGTAACACGACATCCTGGCGCTATTGTCTGGGCGCAACAATCCGGCATTAGCGTTGACCAGCAATTGGCTCACTTAGACATTGAACAGATACACCCCGGCGATACCGTCATTGGGAGTTTGCCAGTTAATCTAGCTGCAGAGGTTTGCGCAAAACAAGCGCTATATATTCATTTAATATTGGAATTACCGTTTGCTTGGCGCGGTAAAGAATTAGGTGTGGAGGATATGAATCGCTTTGGCGCGAAACTGCAGCAATATGAAGTCCAAAAGGTAAGCCAGTGATCGAAAACCTAATCAACGATGAATGGTGGACCTTACTCGACCACTACGGCATCTTGCTCGGCGATATACTCATGACCTTCACATTGGGCATGGCATTATTCGGTTTCATTAAACGCAACGATTTACGCAATTGGCTATACCGCAATCGCTTTCCCAGCATCGGCGGAATACTTGATGAACAGACTCGCTGGCAGGGGCTTGTCTTTACCGTAAGTCGTGCAGAAGTGCCGATTTGGGTAATGGAGAAGTTACAACCGGCCAGTATTGGCTTGTTAATCAGTGATGCCACTCAAGAAGATGGGAAAACAATTCGTCAAAAAGCCGAACAACTGGGGATTATCGTTTTTACAGAAACCATCCATGACCCGGATGATCCCGCCGAAGCGAACCGAAAAACCAAGTATTTACTGCAATCCTTACGTGAAAGTGGCATAGAAAACATTGCTGTCGACATTACCGGCGGCAAAACGCCGATGAGTATAGGCGCATTTATGGCTGCCGAAGAACACCAACTCGACAGTATCTACGTCACTGCCGATTATAAAGACAGCAAACCCGACACCAGCACCGCCAAAATTAAAGCCATCTCACAGGCCCAACCATGACCATCACCACCCACCTGATTCTGGTATCCGCGCAACCGATACCCAACCTCACCCCCGTACTTGACGACACCTTAAAGCCTAAAAAAGTCGTCATGCTGGTAAGCGCCGATATGCAGGAGCGCAGCAACGCCCTGGAAAACATCTACAAATCGCGCGGCATTCGTGTCGAACGCTGTTTGCTTGCCAATCCCTGGGATGCCAGCCAAATCAGCGACCAAGTACTGGACATCATCGCCAGCTACCCTGAGGGTGACATCGCCCTTAATGCAACCGGCGGCACCAAACTAATGAGCATTGCCGCCTACGAGGCGTTTCGCAGCTGCGACTTGCCGGTGTTTTACGTCCACCCAGAACATGATCGTTTGATATGGCTCACCCCCAAACTCCCCGAAGTAGATTTGGCCGACCGCATTAAACTTAAAGATTACCTGATGGCCTACGGTGCCAGTACCGTAGAAATACCTGAACCTACCGGCGTGATTGCCCCCATTCGGCAATTAACCAATGAATTGCTTTCTGAAATTGATCGCTTTGCTAATGCATTAAGCACACTCAATTACTTAGCCTATCAGGCCAACAATCCTAAATTGACCACAGAAATTGAAGACGGCCCACAATCCAAACCCCAGCTATGGGAATTACTGGAGCTGTTTGAAACCGCCGGACTTTGCCAAATCAACGGCCACAGCCTGCGCTTTACTGACGAAAATGCCCGTTTTACCGCCAACGGCGGTTGGCTGGAAATGCATACTTATGGCGTGTGCCTTAACCTAAAAAAAGCCCTTGGCATCCAGGATATTGCTTACAACATCCTCATCAACCGACAACCGGCCGGCCAAGCGCTGGTAAAAAACGAAATAGACATCGGCCTAATTAAAGCCAATCGCCTGCATTTAATTGAATGTAAAACCAAACGTTTTGAAAAAGACAAACATGCAGACGTGCTGTATAAACTAGACAGCCTCCGCGACTTAATGGGAGGCCTGCAAGGTCGAGCCATGCTGGTCAGTTTTAACAAACTTGATAAAGTCAGCCGCGCCCGCGCCAAAGAACTTAAAATTGAAATGTGTTGTCATACCGACCTAAGCAATTTGCAAGGTCATTTACAATCCTGGTTAATCAATGAGAGATAACTTTTTAAACATGAAAAATCTTGTCAACTACCCCGCTAACCTATTGAAAGTAAAAGGAGGAAAATGCCCGAGCTATTTAAATAACAGACCTTATTAAGAAGGGATTAAGACGCCCAAGCTATTATCAGTTCACTATGCTTACGTTTTATTTAAATAACAGACCTTATTAAGAAGGGATTAAGACAATCAATGCTATATGTTTCATCATTTGGCATTTAAATAACAGACCTTATTAAGAAGGGATTAAGACTTTGATGCCGTTTTATAATGTTGTGGTAGTTATTTAAATAACAGACCTTATTAAGAAGGGATTAAGACACTATGTTTTCGTTTGATGTTTTCATTATCGTGTTCATTTAAATAACAGACCTTATTAAGAAGGGATTAAGACGCAATACCTGAAGTCGATAGCAAAGTATTATATTGATTTAAATAACAGACCTTATTAAGAAGGGATTAAGACGTAGATTTATATTGCTTTCCGTGTTTTTCGAAATTTAAATAACAGACCTTATTAAGAAGGGATTAAGACTTGGCAATGTGTATCTTGGCTAACTGGCGTTGATTTAAATAACAGACCTTATTAAGAAGGGATTAAGACGAGAGAAGAATCTCATCATCCTCAATTTCGATGATTTAAATAACAGACCTTATTAAGAAGGGATTAAGACGCTATGCCGCGCAGCAAGTATAAAAAAGTGTATTTAAATAACAGACCTTATTAAGAAGGGATTAAGACAGGCTCATCATCAGGGATACGTTCTTTTGTCTCATTTAAATAACAGACCTTATTAAGAAGGGATTAAGACTTTTCCGGCGTTGTGTTAGTGCTTACGATTGATAAAATTTAAATAACAGACCTTATTAAGAAGGGATTAAGACCGGCACGGGTCAAATCAAGAGTAGCTCTAAACGTGTATTTAAATAACAGACCTTATTAAGAAGGGATTAAGACAATGCTATTTTTTAAAGAGCGGGCTATAAAGCCCATTTAAATAACAGACCTTATTAAGAAGGGATTAAGACTTTACCAATGGATAACTTCAATTTTTTAATAGCATTTAAATAACAGACCTTATTAAGAAGGGATTAAGACGTTTCAGTGCACTGCAATGTTATTTTGTTATTTAAATAACAGACCTTATTAAGAAGGGATTAAGACTTTAGTTGGTTTACCTGTTCCTCGTTCTTCTAATATTTAAATAACAGACCTTATTAAGAAGGGATTAAGACCAACTATTGAAGCTTTTAAACTTTCAGCATTTAAATAACAGACCTTATTAAGAAGGGATTAAGACTGTTTGAAGTTTAGCGTAAGCTTTTTGTAGAGATTTAAATAACAGACCTTATTAAGAAGGGATTAAGACGTAAAAGCATTATCTGGGTATTGACCATCCTATTTAAATAACAGACCTTATTAAGAAGGGATTAAGACAAAATATCATCTTTCATAATTGCTCGCCTATCAATTTAAATAACAGACCTTATTAAGAAGGGATTAAGACGTTGCCCCCATGCAGGACCACCAGATGATTGTTGATTTAAATAACAGACCTTATTAAGAAGGGATTAAGACTATTTGGTAACATCACAATCAACCATCTTTAAGGTATTTAAATAACAGACCTTATTAAGAAGGGATTAAGACCTTCAATCAAAGTTTTGTTAGGTTTTTGAGCCATTTAAATAACAGACCTTATTAAGAAGGGATTAAGACTGACCCACCTGTTACCCTGCATTAAGTAGAATTTAAATAACAGACCTTATTAAGAAGGGATTAAGACAGATTTTGTGATTGAAGGTAATCACTAGCAATGATTTAAATAACAGACCTTATTAAGAAGGGATTAAGACGGTACGTGGCCCTTGAACCACGCTATCAATTTACCATTTAAATAACAGACCTTATTAAGAAGGGATTAAGACGCCAGTGGCGTCGCAGACGTTAATTTTTCGGCCATTTAAATAACAGACCTTATTAAGAAGGGATTAAGACAAGAATCCTTTCTCCTTGGCCAGGAGAAATTGCTATTTAAATAACAGACCTTATTAAGAAGGGATTAAGACCGGCTTTTTGTGCAGTTACATTGTCGGCAAGAGCCATTTAAATAACAGACCTTATTAAGAAGGGATTAAGACCAATGTTTCCGGTATGATCGGAAACCCTGTTTAATTTAAATAACAGACCTTATTAAGAAGGGATTAAGACGCGGGCTATAAGGCCCGCTTTAATTTACGCGGCTTATTTAAATAACAGACCTTATTAAGAAGGGATTAAGACTCAGACTTTGCAAGGCCTAACGCCGTTTGCACGGATTTAAATAACAGACCTTATTAAGAAGGGATTAAGACAATTGCGTCGCCAGTGGCGTCGCAGACGTTAATTATTTAAATAACAGACCTTATTAAGAAGGGATTAAGACAAGCCGCAAGCTTTGCTTTTTGCGCTTCTCTTTTTTATTTAAATAACAGACCTTATTAAGAAGGGATTAAGACGGTTATTTTGACTATCATCATTTGTTTAAAATCATTTAAATAACAGACCTTATTAAGAAGGGATTAAGACCCCATATAGGGCACTTCTAAATCAATACAAGTCTATTTAAATAACAGACCTTATTAAGAAGGGATTAAGACTGCCAGCCATGAATGATACGACGGCTTTTTGTGCATTTAAATAACAGACCTTATTAAGAAGGGATTAAGACTAACCCGTACGGTTTACAATACCAATTCCATTGATTTAAATAACAGACCTTATTAAGAAGGGATTAAGACGGGTCGCCCAATCTCTTAACGTCTTGGTTTGACCGTTTACATTTAAATAACAGACCTTATTAAGAAGGGATTAAGACAGGTTTAGCCTGTATGGTTTCAGAATGCCATTTGATTTAAATAACAGACCTTATTAAGAAGGGATTAAGACCTTCCAATATGAGTGCCACCGTTGGCACTAACCCTGGATTTAAATAACAGACCTTATTAAGAAGGGATTAAGACGAGATGGGCGTCGCCTATTAAAGTGTAGAGAATCAATTTAAATAACAGACCTTATTAAGAAGGGATTAAGACCAAAGATAGCTAATAGCGCACCTTTACCATTTAAATAACAGACCTTATTAAGAAGGGATTAAGACAACCCCTTGCTGATAAATACAAGGGTATCGGCATATTTAAATAACAGACCTTATTAAGAAGGGATTAAGACATCAGCGGATTTTAATAACGCTTTGTCCAGTTTAATTTAAATAACAGACCTTATTAAGAAGGGATTAAGACGCGTTATTTGATAATGAAGAAAGTATTTGTATTTAAATAACAGACCTTATTAAGAAGGGATTAAGACCAACTGTCTCAAATGAAAAGGGGAGCTGATCCTATTATTTAAATAACAGACCTTATTAAGAAGGGATTAAGACAATCGCTGTGAGTTCTAATTCGTTGAGTCATTATATTTAAATAACAGACCTTATTAAGAAGGGATTAAGACAGAGCCAACAATAGGGAGTTGGTTTTTTGGATTTAAATAACAGACCTTATTAAGAAGGGATTAAGACTTTTGATTTGCTCACTCATAACGCGCAAATCAAAGCATTTAAATAACAGACCTTATTAAGAAGGGATTAAGACCGGCCATCTTTTGACCGGATAGCATGCGGCATTTTGATTTAAATAACAGACCTTATTAAGAAGGGATTAAGACACACGACTATCGTCAATATCTTTAAAATTAATTTAAATAACAGACCTTATTAAGAAGGGATTAAGACATATATATTTAGATTAGTATTAAGTTAGTATTATTTAAATAACAGACCTTATTAAGAAGGGATTAAGACCTTCGGAAGTGTCGGCGTATCAGAACAAGGTATGTATTTAAATAACAGACCTTATTAAGAAGGGATTAAGACATCACTGCAAGCGTCTTTTTTCGGTGCGCAAGGACATTTAAATAACAGACCTTATTAAGAAGGGATTAAGACCTCCCGGTTTTTCCGATCCGGTACGTTGTTTTATTTAAATAACAGACCTTATTAAGAAGGGATTAAGACCGCACAAATCATTTAAATTCAGCCCACATCGGTATTCGAATAAGAAACTTTTAGAATCCTCGGTGAAAATCTCTGGAAAACCATTGCTTAAGCCTCTGTTATAATCTAGCCAGATTAACTGGCCAGCTAAAAGAGGTGTGTATGCAAACCGAACAATGGTCGTTACAAGATGCCAAAAACAAATTTAGCTCCGTGGTCGATGCCGCACAAAAAGGTAAGGCTCAAATAGTCACTCGGCGTGGCGTCCCTGCGGCAGTGGTATTGTCTATTGAAGAGTTTGAAAAGTTTCAGCGTTTTGACGCCTCTCAATCGCCTTCTTTTATCGATCACCTGCTCAGTATGCCTACTGATGACGGTGAATTTGAACGGTTGGATGTTCAATTAAGAGATTTTGAATAATGCCTTATCTGTTAGATACCGATATTTTGTCGGCAATTCGCCGTAAACAGCGTGACCCCAATCTGGAAAAATGGCTGCATAGCATCCAATCCGCAGATGTTTATCTGAGTGTTGTTACCCTGGCGCGGCATTAGCCAACAAAGGCGTATTAATCCGGAATTTGCTGAAGATTTGGAGCGCTGGTTGGACACTATTTTACTCAGATATGAGCAGCGTATTTTGCCCTTGTCAGTCAGTATTGCCCGGCGTTGGGGACGGTTGAGTGGAGAACTCGGCCACAGCAGTGCTGATTTAATGATTGCCGCTACTGCTTTGGAACATAACCTGACCGTTGCAACGCGTAATACCCATCATTTTGAGCCGACTCAAGTTTCGCTAATCAATCCCTATCTCTGATCATTACCATTGCCCGCGGCTGGTTCTTGCGGGTTAGCGCTTTCTCTAAGGAAGCGCTGAACAAATCAATTTCGCTCATGGTTCGACAAGCTCACCACGAACGGAACTTATTGATTTATTAGACGACGCCGTTCGCATTTATGCCCTTTGGGTACTGAGTTTATCGAAGTGCAGAGTTTTTCGAGGTTCTCAGAATAATAGGTTGGAGCGACGTGTGCGTTGTTCCCACAATGTCATTGCCACAATCGAGCTTTCATTTCTTCCTCTTCTTGTTCGCAAGCTTGTCAAAACCGCCAAGGGTGCTGGTGGCTGGTATTGTTTTGCCATGACGAAACGGCAATTGTATCTGGCAGCTTACGACATCTCCTGTAATCGGCGGTTGCGCAAGGCGTTGTATGTGCTGCGCGGTTTTTCTTCCGGGGGGCAAAAGTCGGTGTTTGAATGTTTTTTAACTCCGGCAGAAAAAGCGCAATTGCTGGAAGAGATTGGCCAAGTCATTAACCCTGAGGAAGATCGTTTTATTTTGCTGCAATTAGCGGGCGCAAAACATATTCGCACGTTAGGCAAAGCCGTAGTTCCTCAGGATGGTTCGTTTTTTTATGTGGGGTAATGAATGAGCAGTTTGTATCTGGACCGCAAAAATCTGGCCATTAAACTGGATGGGCAAGCGTTGGCGCTATATGAGGATGGCGAAAAAAAAGGCACGGTACCGTTGCATTTGCTGGATCGGGTGGTGTTACGTGGCAATGTGCAATTAGAGAGTCGGGTACTGGGGGCATTGTCGGAACGTAACATCGGTTTACTGGTGTTATCGGGACGTAATACCGAGGCAACGGCGATGCTGGCTGGGCGTTCGCATAATGAGACTAACAGGCGTCTGGGACAGTACTGCACCAGCGTGAATGAGGAGTTACGCACGCCGCTGTCGCGCTGGCTGGTGTTAGTTAAGGTGCGTGCCCAGCAAAATTTGTTACGCGAGGCATTGGCCGCGCGTCCTGATTGTCGGTATCCAATAACGTCGGCGTTACAAACTATTAACGGCATTATCGGTCAGTTGCGTGAGGATAGCTTTGCTATATCTCTGGCCAGTTTACGCGGTTTTGAAGGCGCGGCAGCGGCGGCGTATTTTGGGGCTTATGTACATTTGTTTGCTGATTCGCTGAATTTTTCTGGTCGAAAAAAACGGCCGCCGCCAGATCCTGTTAATGCTTGTCTGTCGTTGGGTTATACCTTGCTACATTACGATGCGGTGCGGGCTTGTCATACCGTTGGCTTGGATACGATGTTGGGCTTTTATCACGATGTCAGTTTTGGCCGTGAATCGTTAGCGTGTGACTTGATGGAACCATTGCGGTCGTTAATGGATCATTGGGTGTGGCAGTTGTTTAGAGAACGGCAGTTACGACCCGAGCATTTTAGTGATGACAATGGCCGCTGTCAGATGAACAAAGCCGGTCGACAGTGTTTTTATGGTTTTTATGAATCGCAGGCAGGCCCGGCACGACGATTACTAAGGCGTTATGGCTATGCGTTGAGTAAGCGATATTTGGCAGGCAGTGACTTAGTCGGTTAGGCATCATCACTCTCATTACTTATCTTTAAAAGGAGTATTAATGCGGCCTTTATATATTGATGGCTCGCCGGGCTGCCGGGTGGTATTTGATGAACCTGCATTGCGGGTGGTTGTTCCCGAAAAGGCCGATCAGTTGTTTCCGTTATCACGAGTTTCCCGTGTGGTATGCAATGGGGTGGTGGATTGGTCAATGTCGGCATTACTGGCATGTGCAGATGTCGGTATCACTCTGTTGTTTTTAGAAAGGAATGGCGAGGTGCGCGCTCGATGGCTAGGACGGGGCGATAGCAGGCAAGCATTGACGCAGCGTTTGGTGGATTTACTATCGCGCGCCGATGGTCTGGCTCGATACGAAAATTGGTATCTGTCTATGCAAAAATTGGCAGCACGTAGTTTTGCTAGGCGAATGGGCCTTAAAGAATGGCGGGAAGTGTCGATTAATGAGCTACGCCACCGGCTAAATTTGAGTTTATCGGATCAGGGCCGGTATCGTTCGAATGTACTGCAAGGGGTATTGCACAGTGAATTATTGAATTGGCTCCCGGAGTGCGGTTTTTGCAGTGATGATGAGGCCTTGTTATCCAGCAATCTGGATCTGGCGGCGGATTTAAGCAAGTTATTGGTCTGGGATTTTTATCCGTCATTAATGGCTGCTGATGAATCTGACGATACGTCGGCACTGGGTGCCATGGCGTTACTCTCGGAACAACGCGCTGACCGGCTTTATTTGTTATACAAAAGTACTATCAATAAATTGCATCAATTCTTACTGGCCGTGAGCTGATGGCGGATAGTCAAAGCGGTTTATATATCATTGCTTATGACATCGCCAATCCAAAACGGTTGTCGCGGGTACATAGAGCGCTAAAAAAACTGGGCTTGCCGATACAGTATTCGGTATTTACGGTGGTGATGAAACGTAAAGCGTTATTAAGACTGCTGGAACGTCTGAATGCGCTCATCAAATCAGCCGAGGACGATATTCGTTGTTATCGTTTACCAGAACGCACTCATATCAACGCGCTGGGAAAGCAGTTTTTTCCAGAAGATGTAATGTTGTTTACCGGGGGTATCAATCGCTTATTGAGTTGAGTACCAAATGATCTGAATAATTGAGCACAAGTTCACCCCCCATTTGCGTAAATCTTTATTTTAAAAATTGGTTAATATGATGACGCCCGCCGAAGCAATCCTATACCACTTAGCAAACCGCTATCTTCGCCAGTTGATGCCATCAGAAATTCTTGATGCGTTGCAAGATCGCTTTATTGCTGCCGAACAGTACATTAATGACCACCCAGAAATATTGGCATGGAGCCAACGGGTTTTTTGGCTAGCGCATTGGGATGGCGTGTTATCCAGTCCTGATAAAACGGAGCACATTGCTTGCAAGCTTTCCAACGCATTGCTAAATAATCGGCAAGTGAACCTTCAATACAGTGGCAAGGAACGCCCAATTTTGTTCAATGTGTTTGGCTTGATTAAGCGCGATGAGAGCTTATTGGTGCTGGGTTCTTATGATAAAAGTAGTGATCCTGTACTGTTGGCTGTGCGCAAAATCTTGACGCTTGAATTGTCAAACCAGGCGGCCATTCAGCCGGCAGCAGAGTTTGATTTACAATGCTTTTTAAAAAGCCAACTCAATTTCTCAAAAACTTCCGATAAAATTAATTGCTTACAAATTGAATTTGCAGAAGAACTCTTCAGTTATATTTGTGACCACGAAGTTGTAGCTGAGAATGTCCATATTGTTCCTCCCAAGAATTATCATCATAGCGGTTATTTTTTACTGGAAGCCCAGGGTATTGTCGATGGGGAGCGCTTACGGCAGTGGATCAGGGGCTTTGGCTTGCTAGCCCAAGTACTAAAACCAGATACATTGCGCCTGGAAATGGAACAAGCCCGGCTTGATACCCGTACTAATTTACTGACCGCTACTGAGTTTAAACGCTGCTTGAATAGGGAAATTCAGCGCTGTCTACGCGATAGTCAAATGATCTTTGCCTTACTGATTCTGGATTTGGATCACTTTAAGAAAGTCAATGATCTTAACGGTCATGACTTTGGCGATGTCGTGTTATTGCAGGTGGCCGACTGTATCCGCGACTATGATGAGGCCGCTCGCCATGGTGGGGAAGAATTCTGTATCTTGTTACCAAACACCAGTGCGGAAGAAGCGCTTATCATTGCCGAACGGATTCGTCAGCAAATCGAACATCAGGCGCTCAAAAATCTGCATGGTGAGGTTGTGCCAGTGACCACCAGCATTGGCTTAGCCACCTACCCCGATCATTTACCCGCAGATCTCAAGAAAGAGATTTTGTCTGATCAACATGTTGCTGAACTTAGTAACAAAATACGCCTAACGATTTTTCAACAAGCTGATCAGGCACTCTATAAAGCTAAACAACAAGGCCGTAACCGAGTCTGTCTGGCGTCAAATTGATGTAAGAATGACTGTAAGAATGACACCCTCGGCAAGATAATTGATGCCGGATTCTTTTAGTATTTTGGCAGGTAAGGTTCGCCTTGATAGCGACCGCGAACTGTGTTGGTTTACATGTAACAGACACAGTTCTTTACTTTATGGCGGCCAAATTCATCAAACTAACCTCTCCCGCCGCTAGCATCAAGATCCCCATCATATAAATGCCATATCGAAAGCCGTAAGAGGCCTGCGTTTGATGCTTGCCTGATTGTTGGTTCAGTATCAGGAATAACGTGCCATGGGCGCTGCCGCGGATTCGCAACGGTTGGGAAAGTGTGATCTGGGCTGGATTGATCGAGAGCTGCTTAGCCCAAAACATCACTTGTTGGTCAATGCTGATGGCCCCTGCCCTGGTTTGTGGTTTTAACTGACAATGTATTCGGGTACGCGCAAAACCTGTCGCCACAATAAATTCGATGAATTTTTCGGCCTGGTGTGGCGCGTTCATTCTCAGATGACTACGCGATGCCACGCTGTAGTTAAGGTAGTAATCTACGCCAAAGCCAGCTAAATTAGGATTAGTCTGTCTTAAATGCTGGATCCCTTGGACCGCTTGTCGGCTGTCCTCAATATCTTGTTGGCTATGCGGTCTGTGCATGCAGCGCGGCGGCTAAGTGCTATGTTGTTCGATTAGCTGCTGTTTGGTATTTTTATTCTGAAGTCCCCACCATTGCGGGCGGCAATGTCTGAGTGCGCCCTTCCCTGTTTTCAACTCTGCCAGGCCACGCCCGGCATTAATCCATTGCTGCACGGCATACTCAGAAAAAGCAATTTTGCCGGCCCAATACACAGCATCCTTGTCGATGCAATGAAAGCGCTCAATGATCTGTTGCAACAAGGCGATTGAAGGTTCCTCTGGTCGATTGACCAGTACCGAATTAACCATGGCGTCGGGCCAGTCAATCAGGGTCTCTTGAACTACAGCCGGAATGCCTAAGATCTCAGGGGCGCTGTGCTTGAGCAACGCTTGGCGCATTTTGATACGCGCAACGTGAGAGATGGTTAAGTCCGGGTAGTGACGACTTCGGGTTTTATTAAGATTTTCTTTATTTAGACCGGCGATCACACTCACCGTTTTGATGGCTAACAACCGGTCATGCCTGGCATTCAGGCTGTGCATCAATAACAGATCACACAGATGAATATAATGCAGCAAGGAAATATCCGGCCCGCCGTGCCCCAGCAACGCACTGATCTGAAATAGGTGTTTACGGCTTGTTGTTGCTAACGACAGCCCAAATAAGGTGTCCTGCGAAGTGTTTTCTAACCTGCCGTTTTGAATAGATTGGCAATCCGGTCGTTTCCAACCAGGAATCGTTAGGCCTATGCTGCGCATCAGCAAATTATTGGCAAAACTGTGCCGTAAATGATGGTAGCGCACCGTTTTGTCACCTGATACCGCACGTAACACGCAATGCAACACCACAAAAATTTGATTTTCATCGACCAGGCTGTTCGCGCTATGTTCATTGCAAAACAAAAAAGTGTTATCCGTTTCAAAACCGGTAAGGCCTTGTTCCGCGCGCCGTGACTCAACCCACACCCGAAGCTCGGCCAGTTCCTCATCGGGTAATAGAGGTTGTAACGGTAACTGACGAATCGCGTTACCTGATTTCACCGACTTATGACGGGTAGCCACCACCATCAGTACCGGGTAATGCGTCCAGTGGATATCGCATAGCCGTAATTTCCAGGCTTCGGTGCGTCGCAATCCGCAGCGATACCCCAGTATCAACATCAGGCGACGTATTTTCTGCAAGCGTGGATTGATTAACTCAATGCGGGTCAGTTCCAGTAGCGACTGCCGGTATTCCAGCTCTGAAATGTAATTGGCATCCACCCTGCTCGCCATTGCCTTGCCATGTACCAGATCATTGAGATCGAGCGTTTGCTCGTAACCATTATTAATGAGGAAATGCTGAAATTCCTTGATACGCCCGACTTTGTAAAACTTGCCCTGTAAGGTTTTGGTTTGATCAATCATCAACTGGTAAATTTCCAGCAGTTCATCGGCCTCTCGTTGCATGGGATCAAGCGGTCCCAGATGATGAATACTATCTTGCAGTTGTCCGAGGTATTTTGGAATTGTGCTGGTCGCTAACCGCGCTTTAGTGAAGCTGCCATTCCGGTACATTGCAATGGCCCATTGGCAAAGTCTAAATAATGGTGCGGCAACTTGGCCTTGATGAGCCGCTAAAAATCGTTCAATAACCTGAATAGATGCCGAATGCGATGGCTTTTTTGCTGTTCTGCCTGGCGATAATTGCCTGATCATCGCTTTGTACAAACGATGTTGATCATAGCGCTCAATACATTGACTATTCTCTGAGAGGTGATCAAGTTCCGGCATTAACACTGCAGCTTCAGGTTGCTCTAGTTCGAGCATTACCGCCGCTTTTCTGCAGCGGCTATAGCATCGCTGCCAAGCATCAGCTGGCAAGGAGCGAGTGGCATGTTTACCTTGCGCAACATTGAGCAGAAAGGCCGGAATTTCTAAAGCAGTGCTCGTCACTGCTCGTTGAATCAGCTCGCTGGCTGAACAGAGGTCACGGCTATCAACACCCGCAGCGGTACAGAAGACGCGCAATAGATAACTGCAATATTTATCAGGGGCGGTGGATAGCTTAGATATTTTCGGAAACTCACCTAATTTGTCTTGATGCCAGCGCAGCAGCAATAATTCGGTAATTGCATCGGGAAACCAGCGTTTGAGCAGAATCTGTTCCTCACGCAGGCGCTTGCGCTTTTCTTCAGTACTGCGCGTTTCACCCATTTCAACGGGTGAGGCCACCAACGCCATGATGTCGATCCATAAAAAATCCTCGGTCAATTTAATCGTATTAATGTGCCCCGGTAACAAATAGACAGCTTTTTCCTCTAACAAACCGCCGTACAGTATGGCTGTCAGTAATAACTGTCCGGCCCGCAATTGCTTGTGATGCTCTTTGCTCAACAGGCCTTTGAGCGCTGTTACATGTGTCAGGTACGAACCGTCAGCCAAATAAAACTGTGGATCATTGAGGGTAGTATCTAGCGCCGATTGAATTCGGCGAATTTGTGGCAGGTGGGCAAACGTGTCGGGTTGAAACAATGCCGGCTTGCGACGCACTGTGCAAACCGGGGCCGGCACGTTGATGAGCCATAACCCCTGGCGTTTACCTTTATCGAGCGCTTGCACAAAAAAATTACGGCTATGTTTTAACGCATAACCCGCCTGCTTTTCTTCAATTTTGTCGAGAATTTCCTGAATAATGCTGTCATCCACACTCTGATCTTGATCGCCATAGGCGAGTGCCGGGGCAGATTGCAGGATGATAGACATAACCCGTTCCTGCAGGCGATAACGCCGTTCTCTAATCTGGTAATGGCGTAGCGCCGAGCCACTGTCGGGGCGATCCCCCAGTTTGATAAACGACCAGCCAGACCAATAGGGGCGTTCGTTCATGTGTGGCCAAAGCCGACAATGGCACACCAACCGTCTTCTTCAAGAATTTGCTCAAGTAATGGCGCAATCGTTTGTTTATACTCGAAGGGCGACAGCGTGGCATAGGGTCCAAAAGGCTCCTCGCCATTTTCCCAATGCCCGAGAAAATAGTTTACCAATTCACCCGGGCAATCATGTTCGCGCAACCGGTTACGTAAATAGCTTCGATTGACATTGACGGGCACAGGAAACACCGCCCTTAATCGCTCTGTAATTTCGGCGGGACGTAGATTTAATAATCGACCATTGGTGTTAAGTAAAAACAAAAACGGCGGCCGGTCTTTTTCAACTTTGCTATTTTTGTTAGTCTTTTTATCTGTTCTGTTAGCTCTGTTAGTTTCAGCATTTTGCTCAATGCTGACCCCGTGATTCAGCAGGTTTTTAGCCACTTCTGGATTTATAAGAATCAATCGCTCACCAAGACACTGACAATGGTATTGATAGTGACGGATTTGTTGGCAGACTAAAGGCGGCAGCCAGACCAATCTGGCATTGTAATAATCCAGATCATCTTTGTCGGAAATACAGGCAAATCCGGTTAACCAATCGATTTGCGTCAGACTGTCCAGAGGATCTCGAACCGCTCGATAGCCCGTGGCAAATCCCAACATTTCAGCGACATACAGGGTGTAGTCGTTATGCAGGTTGACCCAGTAATCGTTAAAGCCGGCAAATTTTAAGCATTTATTAAAGCGCTGCACTAAGCCAAATTCACCCTCGACGAGTTTGGCTACACTGCCTTTTTGCAAATAATGCCGCCCGCCTGTGTATTGCTTGCTACTGTGTTGCTCTGGAAGCTGAAGGGCGTTCACTTTTGCAGGTTTTACCGGCTTTTCTAATGACTGATACACGGCATTGCTAATGTGCTGACAGGTCTGCGTATAAACACGCTGCAACCTTAGATGCGTTGGACTTGAATAATGCAAAGGCACCGTCCCTAAGTAATGCTCACGTCCTGTGATCAGCATCGCTTCGACGATGTCGCCGCTGGTTTGATGCAGTCGTTGAAACAGATCATTTGCAATGCGGGTTTTGGTCAGACGTATTTTGTATTTGCGGTTGAGTGAGGCCAAAAAAGCGCTAACAGCAACTTGATAATCTTCCAAATCGTGTTCAAATATTTTTTTGCTGTGCCGCTTCTTTTTAGTCTCATCGTTTCTGGTAATCAGATATTGTTGCAGAATATGTGCTGTGCCATTGCGAATCGGCAAAATCACATAGCTATAGGTATCATATATATAGGGTTTACTCTCTGCTTTTAACAGACTTTTATAGTTGGGTCTGAGCGAGCCATGCGCCCATTCCTCACTACCAATCACGAAACGAAAATCATTGGGTTCTAAACTGGTCGCTTTGGGAAGGTCATTCCGGGTTTTACAAAAACGGTATTGACACACAGTGGGCAAATCATTACTTGTCCAATATATCGCCGTTAACAAAGCAGCCAGTTGTTTATTAGATATTCTATCGCTATAGCTAACTTTGATTTTGCTTCTATCTTCTCTGACCAAGTTCGACACGCTACTAAGAAATAGAGTCAATTCCTGTAACGTTAGCCTGCCCCACTGGGTCGGCAGCAGCTGATTACTCATTGCTACGGCATGGTGTTTATCCCGCGTCCGCCGTATATGGGCCAACGGCGAACGCCCCGCCATGTAAGTCGGTGGTGTCCCTGGCTGGTTAGGGTTTTCACTGTAGATGAAATGCTCAACGCCCGTTTTTACTTCACCGGGCGCACAGCCAGCTCGCCTAGCGGCATTCTCTATTACCATTGTCTGGCTGGGCATAAGTAACGTTTCAATAGAGAAATCCACTGGTTGTGCGTCAGGATCATTGCTGATAATCGGGATACGAATAGCTTCACGTTTAAGTATGGCGTCCCAGCTTCGATTATTGCGACGACTATATCCACCTCGATGCTCCGCGGCATACTCGAGCATGCGCCGAAGCACGGCAAGATTCTTTTTAAACACGTTGGCAACTAAGGCGTCTCCCTCCTCCTCATCGTCATCCTCCATCTCGCGTAGTTCTTCAAGAAATTCTTCCATCAATACCGGCTCAGCAGGCATCAGTGCCAGTAATGGCCGCAATGCCAATATGGTTGTTGGCTTGGCCGTATCAGCAAATTGGCGAATGAGTCGTGTCGATTCACGGGTGGTACTTTGGTAATTTTTACCTTCCTTTTCAGTGAACTTTCGAAAATAAAACTGCGTTAAGAGCAAATAGGCTTGTATCAACTGATACGACTGCTGCAGGCTGGGTTCCGGATACTGACACCATAACGCCACATAGAGTGGGTATTTCTCGATGACTTTTGAAAACGGTTTTTGCTGATTTTTTGCTGGAAGGATAATGCCGGGGAATACGTTATCAAGTGTCTTTGCCTCATCCCTGATATATCGGCAAATAGCTTACCATTGCCCGATTGTTGTAGATGACAGTTCAGACACATTCGGGCCAATTTCATCTAGCAGATCAAGTATGGGGATTAGGTTTTCAGCGATGATGGCTAATCCGCGTAACTCAGCATGACAATCGATAAATTCTAATAGGTCGTCAACAGTTGCCGCCTCAATCGATAATGCAGAGACGATGTGGGCGGTAAACCGCGAAAAAGTCGGATTGTTCTCTTTATTTTCCAAGGTCATTTTTTTTGCCGTTTGGCTCTCGACGGCGATATGAAAGATTTCGCGATGTGTTTAGTAATTTCGCCAGTGTAGTTTGATGTCTGATTTCTGGCGTGATTCCCCGCATTAAGTTAATGTCCAGCTCAGTCCAGAATCGGCACAATTGTTCATCACCATCCTGAGGCCGTAACGAAAATAACAGATGACTGAGATAAAAATCTGTTTGTCCCACTTCAATAACAGACTCTGGTTTTGGGTCCAGAAGTTGTCTGCACGCCAGTAACTGATCATCAGAAAAGATAATTTTGGTCATTTGAAATAGCCGTGGATTACTGACACAGTAATACCTGCCTGCATCTTTGGCGAGAATAAGAGGATGTAGTTGTAACAGTTGCAGAAAATAGTCTGGTGCAACGACCTTAACAGAATCTAATAGATATTCCAGGTTGCCGGTGATAACGGCAAGGTTTTCCAGCATCGGATGTATGCCGACAATTTGACCGACATTTAATTCAATAGCCTGAAATTGATACACCGGTTTTGCAGGGGCTTTCGCTAGCTTTTTTGCCATGGCGTCCGTATTGCCTGAGTATCGTAAAGCTGTAAGTATTATTCAGTTTTAGATATTTGCCAGCCACTGACGTTAAAAGTCAGTGGAAAAATAATTTTTCAATACATCATAAATGCTAATTTCGTAAATCATCACCCTTGACTTACCAATTATCAACATGAACCCTTCCAGCCAATAACACTATAGACTATTGATTTAGTAATCAGAAATCTTGAGGTCTGGACAATTGTTAAAGTTAATTAAACAGACTCCTTGGTAAGTTTTGTAGCTGATTAATATTTTTTTCAGTGGAGATTAAAAACGGCAAATACTACTAATTGAGTTTAGCCTTTAATGTCTAGATTCGAGAATCTTGAACTTCCATTTTGGGTTGGAAAAAATTGCTTTTTAAAGCTAAATGAATTTGAATGTCAACTATCAAGATTCGTTGTTTGAAATTGGCGAATTCACAGTTTCGGCCATAAAGAGACACCCACGGTCATAATGCCAACGGCAAAATACTCACCGAAAGCGGCCCGTCGCTGCGGATGAAATTGACGATAACGCTCGTTGGCATACAATTGCTGGCGGTTTAACAGAATCAAGTTTTGTGATGTCAAGAATTGTCACGAAATCTTTACATCAAATAGCTTTAAATGCTTCATAAAATTTGATATTTTAGTTTCCATACTGAAAAGCAGCATTGGAGGCTCGTTAGCCCCAAGCTCCAAGTGTTTGGCAGTTGCTGACGCGTAATGCGCAACACATTAGGGGGTGGCTGTTGGCGACCTATTTAAGGTGGCCAACATGGAAAATAGGTATGCGTTTAACCAACCTTTACTGGCCGTCGGCCTGCTTTTGAGCTTAACCGCCCTCCAATGCCGAGGCGGCCTTAACGCCTTTCATCGCGGAAGATCAAAGCCTGGTCCACAGTTAGTGTTAGCGGCATCACCTGGCTCCGCCCCCTAGCGCTAACCAGCTCGGAATGATGATGGTCTTCACAGCATACGACCTTCCTTGGTTGGGACTACTATCGTGTGCAATGAACTTTAGCAATTTTCGTATTGGGCTGGACCGATCTAAAAGGATTAATATCAAATTATGAAAACAAGAAATTTATATAAAAGTGCGATTTTAATGTTTGCCTGGCTATTTGTGCCTAATCTTTCCTATGCAGCGCAGGTTATTACGTTAGAAATAAATTCATTGACAAGCTGGGTTCAAGATAAACCCTGGGTTGAAGTTCTTCCAAATTCAGCGGGCGAAATACCGGATTTGTCTTGGGGTGTACAATTCGGACAGCCAAAGCCTGAAGCAATTTATCACGAGAAGGAGCGTTTTTCCTTGAGCGGTAATATTAATGTAATACTTGGCCGCAACTATTTATATTCGTTAGAAATTGAAACCATTAATGTATCGCCTGGTATTCTGCCAAGTGGCCGTGAAGTTATTCTTGATTTGGCATCACAGACACTAAAGGATGGAATTTTTCCAAATAACTTGGCATTTTCTTTACCTGATGGATCGATATGTGCCTGCTCTACATCTATTAGTCCATTTGAACCTAATATATCTGGAGTGTTTGATGGTACGTTGTTATCCGTTGATTTTACGAGTAACGAAATGCAATTTGCCTTTTATTCGACAGATAGCGTTACATGGATAGGTGGTTCACCGTCATATTCACCGACAGGCGAAAATAAGTATTCATACCATATAGAGGCTAGCGTTGTGCCTTTGCCGCCAACAGCTGTGCTTTTGTTATCCGCACTTGGATTTATGAGTTTATCTCGTAAGCTGCGGTGAGGCACGAACAATATTTACCGTGATCGATGCATTTCAGGTTATTCTGCACATCTATGGCCTGGCATACGTTGGCTAAGCCGGTTTAGTTGTGTTCATAACGCGCCCATTTTTATTTTTTGATTTACCAGCCCTTTCCGATTAGCTATAGCGTAAACGGCCATTACCCGTCAATCAACCGTTATTGCCTGATGACAGTTGGCGACCAGGAAGGCGCCATTCTATTTTGCTTCACTCATGAATTCATCGACACTTTCAATTGGCAAGGCAAAATCAAATTGATAACTAGAAGGTTGTTTATCCGACTCAGAGAGCCTTATCGGTGGCGATTCTGGTAACACGGGGCTAAGATTTCCCTCAAGATGTAGTTCCAATGTAACACCCGAATTTTTGCAGGTAGCATTGACTGATTTTATATCCCTCCCATAAGCACCATTTTGTGCTCTTTCATAGCCTTCAAACTGCCACATTTCGCCAATATCTGTGCCCTCTTGACTAAAACGTCCGATAGAGAAAAGCTTATACATCTGTTCTGGCGTTAAGCAACTAAACCAAAAATACGGGCCTGTTGCTTTATATTCTTTTTTTAGCGTGATATTTGCTGGCAAAATCAGAGGAGATTTTTCATGATAGTAGTTTGGTCTTACTGGCGCTAAAAATAAACCAGTACTTGTGGCTTCAACTCGAAGGCGTGAATTAAAGACAAACCATTGTTTTGTAAATTCTTGATACTTCTCCATATCAGTTCGTTTTAATTTTTTATCGCTACCAAATATTTACAATCGCTTAACTAATTCGAATTTGAATGAATCAAGTTCACTCCGCCGTCATAAAGGCTTTATTAATTAAATTGATGGGCAAATGTAAGTCACTATCGCACTCGAATTTACGAGTTCGACCTGCGCAACATACAACATTTTAGTGACGGGATTGTGGCACTACCCGGTTATTTGACAAATGACGATTACAGTCTGCTTGGGGTCGACTACTGCCCGACAAATTAAATGCAGTATGTTGAGTTCCCCAAGGTGAGTAATAGTAGGTCATTACTTTTTATTGAAAACTACGGTAGCTAGCATGCTAGCTTGCCGTTTTAAATATAAAATGCCACACTCCCCTAATTTTTAATGGTATTAAATTTTCAAACTTAAGTTAATGCACTCGCCAATACTGGTAGGTCACATCAATCTCTTGCCGAATTTGGTAACGTATTTTCCAGTTCAACCAAACATGTTCAATACCGGGGTTAAATCCGGGCGGCCCCACTAGGTAATAGAGTCGACCGCTATTGGTTGTAATACACATTTTGTCGCGGTCAAACAATTGAATTGCTGATGTGACTCGCCCAGAGTTCCTGCTGGCAATATAGCCCACAATATGTTGGGTTTTATCACTTCTATTACCGCCTGCCACTTCTCGAATTGACCAATCGCGTATCGATACCTCAGGTTCATCATGTACAGATACAAGTCTATAAATAGGCATAGCTACCCTCTTAAATTATTGTCCGGATTTCAGGGGCCCACGTTACTATTCGCATCAAAGAGAAAGCGTGGTTATTACTTACAATTTTGGGCAGGATGCGAAGCGTTACTTGAACCCAATGCCGTTTGCCATTAAACATAATTAATTTATGCCATGCGGGACAGCTGAAAAACCAGTTTCGCCAGTATTTAAAAACTCATAATGAAATACATAGCTCAGTTGCGATTGAGGAATAGTGTAGGGTCTGGTTTCTTCAGTATTGATATAGGGTTTTTTCATTGCCTGAAAACAATATTGAAGAATATGATTGCCGGCATCACTTCTGGATAGGGTTTCTTTGACAACATTGTCAGAGACTTCACGCGCAGCATCTCGCATCAATGAAAAACACTGGGAGACTGAATAATGCCGTAATAGAGTTAAAAAATTATTTTTTAATTTGTCAGTCATATTAAGCTCAAACTTTCTTTCATCTGCCAGAAACTCTAGAAATTCACAGCACTCTAACAAGGCAATTTCCAGCCAGATCGCTTTGATCTGATGACGCCATGCAGGAGGCCAGGTTGCGCTTTGTATGATCTGATTTAACTGTATTAGCGTTTCTTCAACGTTATCAAGATGAACGCTCCATGTTGCCGCCATTAAATCGAAGTTTTGAAATATATTATCAATCACTATAAATGCTGAATCATCTGACTTGGCACTGAGGGTGATTAATTCCCGTTCCACAAGATGATTAAAAATGATGCTCTTATCATGGGGTGATAATGGCGGAACATGGGTGAAAGGGCCTATATGACCTTCAGACACTATGAGGGAAGAACGCATCAGCGTGATTAGATATAAAGCATCTTTTAAAGACAGATCAGCGAAGTGTAAGGGCTGAGTAATATCTTGTGCTTCAAGGCATTTAATAATGGCATCTTTTAACGAGGCAGAATTTTGTTGGGAAAATTCCTGCTTCTTACAATGAAAGCAGCGGCAATGACTTGATTGACTATGTTTGCAGTTTTGACAAAAAGGCTCACTTGGTTTTTGCTGAGATGTTTTGCTTCGAATTTTGCGCACCATCTTCTGCTGGCAATAGGCACAATCAAGCTCCGTTATCACTAACGGGAGCGCTTTTAATAGCTTACGTGGTTCGCAGTTAAGTCCATATCTGTTAACGAGTTCTGTTGCGGAATCGTCACTAAAACAATAGCGCAGAACCAATTCTTCAATTTCAGAATGACTAA
>Ga0208629_100116_pt1 | contig 40571 bp, 37 predicted proteins | sample LakWasMet19_HOW5_2_FD_183865 | JGI IMG/M metagenome (GOLD analysis project Ga0208629, IMG submission 183865) | Freshwater sediment methanotrophic microbial communities from Lake Washington under simulated oxygen tension - Sediment Metagenome... | ecosystem: Environmental > Aquatic > Freshwater >... | reverse complement strand
CCCCCCAGCGCAGAAAGTGCTGCTGACGGCGATGCTGCCGACCTGTCTGATGCTAGCGAGTCACTCGCTGGCAGTACTGACGGCTCGAGCAGCGCGGGCTCCTCAGACGACGACTCTTCGGAGCAGGAGACTGAGTCTGAGCCGGATTCCGACTCGTCGGACGCCGATCGATCTCGTGATGCTCGCGCGCCGCTCAGCTGTAACCGCTGCTGCGTGCCTGCGCAACCCGCGCTGCCCTACCGCGCCAACGGGCCCCATCCTGTCTGCCGCTGCGATAGTGCGGGTTCGGCCGTCTCCCACGTGCCATCTTCGTGTTGGCATGCCTGCGAGGGCCGACCCTCACTCGGTGCAGTGTAGCTTGTCGGTGAGGCCGCGCTCCCCAATGTGCGCGTATCCTGTCTGCTGCGGTGTGCTGCTCTGAGCTCCACTGCGCGGCTGTCGCAGAAATGCTGACGGGTATCGCGGCTCCCGCTTTGCCGCACTACTGGCGGGGACTTCGGCCAGCGCATGCCTGACTCTCGCCCGTCTGCTTCGCGCGCAGCTGGAGGTGGACAAGCTTCGGCCTTGACCTCCTGAACATCAGTTCAATACATCGCCTTGAGCACGATATCAAGCCCTATGGGGGCTACCCTTCCGATGAGTGGGATTTTCGAGCACCGTGCAAGGTCAGCGATGCACCACCAACGGCTAACTATGCGAGCCCGCGCTTTGTCATCTTTCCGAGCCTGGAAAGGTATGAGCGGCCTGTCGCACCTCCTGGAACCGCTGCGCGGCGTCTGACACCTGCGAGACATGGAGACTTGACCGACAGCACGGCCTTGCAGTACATCGCCATCTTCGAGATCACGTGCGTCGCGGAGTAGGAGAAGGCCCTGCTGCCGCGCTTGGAGGCGCGCTTGCAAGTGACGCGAGAGCGCGCACGAGAGGAGACGGGGAACGCGTCTTTGGGTGTCTTGGATATCGTGGCCGTGCTTGGCGTCGTATCACCGAAGTCTCGTCAACAGGCTGTCGCTCGAGTGGTCACCGTGGGGAGTCCATTCAAGCTACTGGACGCCGTGATGTAGGCGGGCCGATTTGTGAGTCCCAAGAGCAGAGGCTCCAGGAAGCGTGGTGCTGGATCCTGCTGTGGTGCCTCAGGCGGTCACTGTGGCGCTACAGACGATGTTGCATCTGGCGGCAGTCATCACGGTGCGCGCGGTAGTGCACGTGGGGCCACTGGGGCTCCAACTAAGCCAACCAGCTCTTAACGCGAGCGCATTTCAGACACTTGGCGGCTGCGTTCACCGCGACTTCCGCAACGGGTTGGAAAAAGAAGCAGCTTCAGGCGGCAAGCCCCCTGGAATCACCTTTTGTTGCAGCGGGAGTGCCAAGTTGAGGTCTGAGCGGGCGTTTCAAAGTCAGTGCACCCGACAGCAGCTTACTCACTGGTGGCATGAGTGCGGAGAGCCCGAAGCTGCCAGAGGAGGGAACCGTGTGAATTACACTGTGAAACGCCGTGTGACTTGAACTAAGGTGCGACACCCCTCCACGGCTCAGACTCACCGTCATGTTTTGCGCACAACAGCGCTACGCATTGGCCTAATAGTATGAACTCGACCATCTCAAACCATTACCGTGGTGACCGGGGACACCACGCATTCTCGCACAACAGCACAAATCATCGCTCCTACACAGGAAAACACTAAGGCTCGCGGAGCAACTTGGCATTTGCTCTCCACCTTGCCAGTAGGTACCCGCAGCTGAACGTTAACTTACCGCAAACAAGGTCTAGTAGGTTATGGACAAGTGTTCAAGTGTTGGGGGGCAAGATCTGCACATTTGAGCTTTAGACCCAGCGACTTGTTCGGAGTTGTGGTGTTCCCGCAGCCTGACGGCGGACCTCGTACTGTAGCAAGCGACATCATCACTGACAAGAGACCGTGGAATATGCCGACTCGGGGCACTGCGTGTGGCACCTACGGTCTGCCGAGCGGACAGGACATTGGTCAGAGACCTGGCACTCAGGCTGGGGATCCTTCAGACTGGGATACCATGTTGTACCGTATATACCATTTCGCACTTTGAGTGGCATGCCCTGCTGGTGTTGCGGCAAGCGCAAATCTCGTCGCTCTTTAACACAACACTCAAAAACTCAATCCTCAAAACGGTAGAGCCGCTGCAGGACGTTGCGATGTACAAGTCAGTGCACCCCACGGCAGCTTCAAGTGCAAGTTGCGCAGGAGTGTGAAGGGTGCGCGGAGCCCGAAGCTCAGCAGGTTGCTATCGCCTCAACCTGCCTTTGCCGTCTGCCAGTGAAGTATATCCGACAACTTGAAGCATTTGCGGACAAGCACAACAAAAACATTGACCTCTTCAGAGACACGCCGAAAGACATTTAGGCATAACGGTACCAAACCTTGACCTCCGAGAGTCTTCAGGGATGCACCGAAAGGCATTTAGGCACAACGGCATCAATCTTCCAGATGGGACTGAAAGGCACTTCGAGATAGTGAAAAAAACACCGACCTCTCCAGGACAAGCCTTAGGCTGAAAGGCATTTGGGGATAACCAAGTTAACCACTGACTTCTCCAGGATGAAACCGAAAGGCGTTTTGTCTTAACAATATTAATCACCGACCTCTGCAGGAAAGTCGAACCTCAAACACGAATCCTCAAACCGTGAGCCACAAACCTCAAACTGTAGTCACACGCCGAGTTCGGCAGGTACAACGTGAACCCATATGAGCGCTATCAACCCTCACGGCCGCTTTTGGCGCCGCACACGGTGTGGGTCCTGTAAGTTACCCCAGTTTGGCTGGCAGTAGTCGAGATTGACTGCTCAGACCGCACCCCAACGACCGCAGTGAGGAGAGGTCTGCGCTCGGAGTAGCCACTCTCCACTACTCACATGCCCGCAAGCTGCAAGCGCGCACAGGACATGCCTGCAGACCTAGTGAGAGAGCTTGACCGGGCGGCGCAGACAGGGGAGCTGGCTGCCTATCTTCCTGGATTATGGAGTTACCTCCATCACAGAAAATTCTTCTAACCTGGAAAGGTTGCAATTGCGATCCGTTGCAAGGATCACACTTGGTCGCTTGCGCCCCCGGAGCCGCCACGGATTCGAACGGACCGGCGCAACATTATTTTTTACTATATTCAGGGCAATGGTCTGACTCCAAGCGCACTGTAGTTGTAGGAGTATGCCGTGCTGGTGTTGCGAACACTTGGATAAGGTGCAGCCTTAGGTGCTTTGGTTTGGATCAGGTCTTCAGCATCCAAGTGTGGGTCCCAAGTATGGAGTCCCCCCGGGATCGATGGAAACTGCGGCCAACTTGAAGTCTGACCCGGATATCGTGCAGTGGGCAATTTCAGCGGTAGGCATGCAGAGGGAGCAGGAGGTCTCAGGCCGGCGCGTCGCACCTCTGCCACTACATGTGACAAGAGCATGGGCGGCCCCCGCTTCTGCTCCTGCAACTCCCGCAGCCGTTGCAAAGGGTACGGGGGCGGCATCTGGATCCGGCGCCCGCCTCTGTCTGTCGCACGCAAACAACGGCGTAACTGCGCTGCAAAGCCTGAACCCACGGGCGTCCTCCATACAGGCCGTAGTCGCGCCTAGCTTGAGCTGCGCGCCGGCACAGCAGCATCGTAGACAGTGGATGCCCGCACCTGCGAGAGCGGCGTCGTCAGAGGCAAGAAGAGGGAGTGCGCCTGTGGCATGCCGGTCATAAGAGCCCAGCCGCTGCTGCCGTCTTCCACCCACGCAGAAGCGTCAGCCGCCGCGCGCACTGTTGCGCTCCTGCCTGCGCGACCCGCCCCTTCCACGCACATCAGCTCGCGGGGCGCCAAAGCGGACACCCGCCCCGCGGCCAGCGCGGGGGCCTCATACTGAGCCAAGCACAACAGAATAACGCTGGATAGCAGAAAGAACCAGCCTGTGAGCGCCCAGTCCATGGGAGGGTAGGACCATGCTGACCAGTAGACGAACACCGCGAGAAACGACCAGAAGGAGACGCGTGAGAGGAGCAGCATGGTGGCGCGAGTGCGCGCGAACAGCAGGCTGGCGTACTCTGCGAGGAGCACCACCGCCCACATGCTGACAGCAAGGCCTGCAGGGTGGCTCTTCGTCTCGACGACCCCGCTGCCCAGCACGCTCACCAGCGCCACATACCCGAGCAGGGGCCAAAGGACAGCCTGCAGGTGCGCAAGAAGGCTGGCGCAGTGTTCACGGTTAGACATACGCCACCAAGAGGTATGCGGCAGCAGCGACGCAACTGCGGCCGCAGCGGAGCGCCAACGCCCAGCGAGTTGCGGCGGGGCAGGTGTGACTACAGCCTCTTCGCCAACCACCCCCCACAATGTTCGAGTGTCCTCAGGCTCGGCAGGCACCCCATCAGTCTGCATATCGCCCGCTGTTGCGTCGCTGTGTCTACGATGACGAGCGGGGCGCGCAGAGGGCTGCGAAACGCGAGATGCAGCCGAGGTGCCTCTGGATTCGGCATCGGCGCGCGCGCGAGAAAGCAACGAGTCGCGCCCTCCCAGCGTGGCAGTGGAGGGCACCGCGTGCGCTGCTGAACCATCCAAGTGCCGCGCAGGTTCGCCGGTGGAAGCACCGGGTGGTGCATTTGTCGCTGCAGCAAGGTGATCGGATTGTCTACCCGACACATTCACCGCTTCAGCCAGCGAAGCTTCGCCCACGGTCGCCAACGCTCCCGCGGCTCGCCGCCGCGTCAGCCGCAACCGTGCCTCCTCTAATTCCCCCTCTCTGCGCTGCTGCAGCAAATCGCGACCGATCCAACCGTACATAGCACCAGCCGATGCCCACGCAAAGTCCAGCAAATGGTCGTCAGAGCGGCGCGCCGCAGCAACCTCCCGCGCCAGAGCATCAGTCGCCTCATTCCTCCGGTCCCCGGCCCCGTTTACCCCACCAAGCCGTGGCGCGCGGCTCCCAGCTGACGCGTGCGCAACATCATCGCCACCGGCCGCCGAACGACTGCCCATCAAGACACCGATGTCTGGGTCGACGCTCCGCGCATCGATCACAACAGAGTCCTCTCTCGCGACAGGGGTGCCCTGTAGAGTGTGCACATGCACGTCCAAAGCAGTGGGCCAATTAGAAGGGGGGGCTGCGAGACCACCCTCGCGAGACAGGCCGATCTCGCCCGCGTCGCCGCGGCGACCCCCTGCCGCCTCGGGCATCCGCTGCAACTCTTCGCCAGCCAAATGATCGCCACCATCGTCCGTGTCATCGCCATCCTCGTTGATGAGCTCGCTCGCTGGTAATATGTAGCGCGAGTCCGCAGGCGTGAGCACGTCACAGCAAGGGCAACAGAAAACAGCAGAGCAGGCGATCAGACAGCCGAATGCGGCAGGACACACAGCAACACAGGTCCGCGCCGCGGGCGGCAGACCACGAGCGCGCCTTCGACGAGGGCCCCGCAGGAAGCAACACGCGCAAAGGCCTCGAGCAGTGTCGTTGGGTCGCCGGCAGCCATCCACCGCAGCCAGCACAGCGAAGATGGCGGCCCCGCCGTGCAGGAACAACGCCCGCAACATCAAGGCAGCGCTTGTACTGGCGCAGTAATACGCAAAAACAGCCAGCAACAACGTCCCGCCACGACTGAACAGGTGTAGAACGCCACGCAGGGCCGACGAGGCGTTCGAGGTCAGGAGCGGGGCTGTAAAACGAAGGGTGTGGGTCCCCTCCGTTACGTCAACGCTTGCGGTGCTCATCTGAGGCCGCCAGCCATAATCTATCCAAGCTTGCTGCACGCTGCCCCAGCTCCAAATCTCGCCGGTGTTGGCGGAAAGTAGAAACCCCCCTTGCCACGGGAACGTCCACTGCAAGGCATTTACAACTAACGCGTCGCTGTCCACTAGCGTAGCAAGCAGCCACATTGGCAAGGGCGACCCCGCGTCGATCTCTCCGCACAGTATCGGCACTGTTAGATTCACGACCGGAAAACGGTGGCGGGCTCGTGCCCCCTGACCCATCGTGACGGGTTCGCTGCGCGCGCTCAGCAGATAATCAGGACTGAAGTATGCGTCCTCCGCAACCACGTCTGCGATAGCGGCGGGCACCCATGCACTTCCGGTTGCAACAACTGCATCGTCGGCGTGTCCTCCGCTGCTGGCTGCAGTAATTTGCTCGTGGGGGGAGCGTGGTGTTGTACCGTCGAGGCGGCGAGTGAGACTGGAGGTCGCATTGGTCTCGTCACCAACGTCCAACTGGGTCCACACTGCAGGCCCAAGAGATCCAGCAGGCAGCGACGATGCGCTCCACACATACAATGAGGAGTTGCTCTGAAGCTCACCGGTGCCAACTCCTGATGGCAGCGGTGCTCGGGCGAGGGTTGCAAACGCACTTGTTAAAGAGCTGCTGTTCTCTGGCGGCACGAGCCGAATGCGAAAGACGGTTTCAGCGGGCAGCGCAGCGGAGACGCCATAGTGCCCGCCTGTTGCTTGCGCGGCTGGCCACGCAGCAACAGCTGAGGAGAGGGCAAACCCAACACAGCCCACGCGGTTGACAATCAGCGCATGCACCGCAGCCAACGCCCCCGCCGCAAGGCCGCTAAGAACAAGGCAGCAAAGCGAGCAGCATGTCAACAGTGTCCGAGGACCCCGAATAGCGGCGCACGTCGCCAGCGTTTTCTCGTGGATTCGGAACAGCGATGCCTCAAAGCTCATGCTGCCGGATATCCTTGTTTGTGAGCAAATAAAGTTGCGGATTGCCCCCTCAGATGGACATCGGCAGGTGTGGGCAACTGCTGTGTGACAAGTAATCTCCGTCGTGGGCATGAAGTTATGGGTGCAATTGGGGTGGTCGTGAAGCGACCACCCTGCAAGACCGACTGACGCCGTCAGCAGGCCGTCACCCACTTATGGCGCTTGAACCTGCTTATGACGGTTGAAGATGGTGCGCTTACGAACGAAAACCACGCACGCGGGCGTGGACGACACGACCCATGCATGTCCCCACCGAAAACTTCTGCTTCGGGGGTAGGTTGCCACACACGTCCGACGTCGAAGCACACGACGATGCACGCGCACGCGCACGCCGAAAAAACACGACCTGTGGACATTTCGATCCTCGATCCCGTGCGCACGCCCCACGGCACGCCGGACAACACGGGGTCGTCACCCACATTTGAGGGTCGGCGTCACCATTGAGCAAATACGCTGAGGACGCCTGCCCACTCGCACACGCGTTCTCTAAAATCGAGAACTTGCTCCGACAGCAACCGCCACACCGAGGCGCACCTTCGACCACACACGCTGCGCCAACGCGAGCGCGCGCACGAGCGGCGACCATGTCGGACACTACAACGCATGACCTGCAACGACACAGACGGACAACCAAGCGGATGCAGCAGCAACGCGCGCGACAGCAGCTGCACCTGATGGAACCGCAACCCGTGGCGCATTCACTGGGACAACCCGTACAACCGCCTGATTGAGATCGAGACGGGCTGGTACAGGTGAGCTGCAGATCATGTGTGTGCCGCTGGCTCCTGGCGCACAGCCCGCTGATCACGCCCGCAGTGTTCCGAAGGCCTGCCGCAGCACTGCGCGTCGCATTTCGTGTTGCGCTGGAGCCCAAGTGGCTTGCATCGACGGACAGCTGGAACCGGCCCGCATTCCACTACGAGCACCCTCAGCCCCCGCCCCCCAACAACGTGATGAACATCTCCGCCATCACGACCGTCGGCGACCAGCAGGTGAGGCCAACCAACTGCCTGTGGGATGGCGCCGTGTTGCTGATGTGATCCCTCCATCACAAACGCAGTCTGCCTGAGTCTGCAATCCCTGCACGATTGGACAACTGCATACGAGTGCTGCCGGCAGACTGTCACACTGCAGTGTCTGTGCCCTCGCTTCTGCTGCTCCCCTCCATCGTACAGATCGTTGGCGATTACACGCAGCACACCTCGGACCAGCTCGCCAACTTCGTCGACACGGGCGCCATTGCCCATGACATTGCACTGTGACAGCTGCGCACCCTGCCCTCTAACACCGTTGCGCGGGGTCGGGGGCGGCGCTCCAGAACACTGGCTCCAGCAATGCGGAGCGCCGTGAGGGCCTGGTGTACCGCTGGAACGTGACGCTGACTACCTGCACGCCCGGCTCCTCCGAGTGCACCCGCGAGGCCATCCCCGCCTCCAACGGCCCCAACCTGGCCTTCACCACCCCAACCACCTCGGGTGCCCTGGAGATGGCGGTGCAACGGCGCCCCAGCTGGTGCAGGTGGCGCTAGGTGCCCCAACGTGCCCGTGCTACTCCGTCAGCGACCCAGACCCCAGCGACGGTTCCAGCGGCGGGGGCAACACTGTCCGACGAGTCGGCTCGAACAGCGGCTCTGGTGTGGTGTCCAACGGACAGCATCATTGCAGCTGCCGCCGTCGGCATTGCTGTGATTGCGGGCGGTCTGTACGCGGCCGGAGTGCCCCAGTAACAGCACTCTGTCGATTACATGCACGTAGTTACGGCAATGGGCCACTGGCAACAAGCACACACTTGAAGCTGCCAACTGCCCACAGTGCCACTGCACCGCGTCCGACCGAGTCGTTTGGTCCGCCGGGAGGCGGCCTCAGGTCCAAATCACAGTCGCCGTGTGTTAAAAAACCGCTCACGACCACCCCACTCATCGGCGCGCGGTCCGCGCGTCGCATAAGATCTATTTCGAGTGTGAGGCCGATTCAGCTTACTCGGCCCAGGCGGATGAATCGCGTAATAGGCTGAACGCTCGAGGACCGGGCCGCTGCTCGCGCTCACAAACGCGTGAAACGCTGTCCTCAAACTGCAAAGCAGTCCGTCGTGTCTCATGAACATCGAATGCATGTTGAAAATGCGGGAAACAGATAGTGACCGTTGCGCAAGTTCAAAGCAAGCTGTTCACGGCTTGCCTGGCTTGGACTCCAAGCCTGTCGCAACCGTTAGCTGCTCGGGCCGCTGCAGCCAGCAGTGGCAGCGGCGAGATCAGGAGGCAGCGCGAGGGTCTTGAATGCTCCGCCAGCCCTCGACTGGTACTCCATATAGACGGGGCTGCCGCGCGGAATCACGTAAAAAACAGGGATGTCCGCCACCGTGTTTCCACGCTGCACAAGCGGTAATAGAAGCGGGGCTGCCAGCGGCACGCGGATCAACACCTCCGTTCCCGTCGACTTGTACAGCCCGCTCCGCTTGGGGGCGGCAGTGATGGCAGAGGAAGAGCTCGTGCCGTCAGCCTCGTCGCTCTCGCCAGCGCTGTTCAGGCTGCTGCCAGTCACCGCTTCTGCCTCGACGTCAGCCCACGCCTGCCCCACCGGCAGCGGGGACGCTGCTCCCGCCTGGTAAAACACGTCCACGCCACCCAGCCAGTAATCGCAGCGAGAATCCCATGCGAGGCGATCGGGCGGCGCCGACCAGGCGGCGGGTTGTGCCGTCGGCAGCACCGTTGCCAGCAAGTCCGCAATGCTCGCCACCTCCGGACAGGAGGCGACGAAGTCTGCGGTATGGTGCTCCGGATACAGCAACAGCACAGGCCAGTTCAGGAGGGAGGGGTGCTCCTCGTCGAAAGCGGGCACCGGGTCCACGGCGGGCCCCGCAAGATGCGCCGCCAGTTTGCGGTAGAGGGGCGGCCCCACCGCGACACCACGCTCAGTCACAGCCTCCCGCGCCCTCCGCACCCGTGTCAACATCTCGCTCCGCCGCCGCTCGACTTCGCGTCGATTTGCCTCTTGTCGCCGGAGTGTGGCAGAGGCCTGCGCCGCCAGCTCCCGAAACGCCGCCAACTCGCGGATACTGCTGCTCGCACTGACGGCACCGCTGCCAGTGCTACTTCCGCTACCGCTCGTTACTGACCCAGCAGAGGCGGCGGCGAGCGATTCCGATGCCCCACTGTCCACTGAAGCTGCAGGGGCCGGAGCTGGGGTTGCTGCCGCACTGAGACTGGCCATCCCTCGCTCGCAAAACGCACTGGCTTCTGCAGCGCGCCCCGTCTCCAGGCACGCTTTGGCAGCGCGGAAAAGAGCCTTCGCGTGCTGCGGGTTGCGGCGCAGCGCCTGCTCGCAACAGTCCAAGGCGCTGATGAACTTGCGGCGTTGCAGATAAATAGCTGCCAGGTTGGAATACGCCGCCACCAGCAACGAAGTGCACGCAATGCGGTCCTTCCGTCGGCCAACCCCGCCTCCAGCGGCGCCTTTAGTCGCGTGGTCGATACAGTCATTGTAGTGCTTGATGGCGTGCCCGAAAAAGGCGGCGCCCTTCGCAAAGGCGGCGTTGCCTTTTTCCTTGGCCTCGGTGGCCATCGTCAACGGTGTGTCATGCTCGTCGTACTCAATGTTGTGTAGCGCGGACAAGTACGTATTGCTGTCGGTTTGAGCTTGTGATGGGGACTGGCTGAGGAAAAGCGGGTGCTCGTCAAGCCCCTCGCAGTAGCGAGTCCGCTCCTCCGCCGACCAGCGCTGCAGCCCGGCGAACAACTGGTCGAACTTCTCGTCCGACATCACGCCTTCGTCTTCCTCCTCGGCCATGTTGAACGTGGAGCTGCGCGCACCTCAGGCCTCTGATTGTCAACAGCCACGAATGCAACCTGGCAGGGCGAGGCAGACGTCGTCACTCTCGTGCCGTGCAGGCACAGTGCCAAGAAATTAGGGGGAAATGGAACAGCAGCTCACCACAGCCGCTGGTGCAAGCGCATCTGCGCACAACTTAGAGATCCGAGGTGCAGTCGACTTTCCGTCCGTCCGCCCCTAACTCGGCTGTGCGGTGCGACGGCGTCGCCACCCACCGTGCCGTCGCTCTGAGGCACTGCCAATTTCTCGACGCAGTAGTCCCCCGCTGCTGAGCTCCTCTCAAGAGGCGATTGCGAAACATCATGTCAGCCGACGCCAAACCGCTTGCCATCAAGGAGATTCCCCTGTCCGAGGTTGCGAAACACTGTACAGAGAGCGACTGCTGGGTGGCCATTCACGGAAATGTGAGGTTTCGTTGTTGGTTGCCCCGTGTTTTGATGCGATCGGGCTCGACGACTCCGGGTATGTGTGATGTTTCCTACCTAACTCTCATTCGCAGGTGTACGACATCACGAAGTTCCTGCACGACCACCCTGGCGGACCAGAAACAATTGTCGAGGTTGCGGGCCGCGAATGCACGGAGCAGTGAGTTGTGGAGAAGCTGACGCACCTCTTATCCCGGGGCCGCTCCTGGGCGAGCTGGGTAATCCGGAGTGTCCTGCGCCCCACGTCCTGCTATTGCGATCGAACGCCTATCATCCCTGCAGGTTTGAAGATACGGGCCACAGCAAGTCTGCGCGTGACATGATGAAGAAGTATCTGATCGGCAAGCTGCCTGAGGGCGACGCGGCGGGCGCTGGCTCCCATGCGGCGGGCTCCGCAGCGGCCAAGCCGGCCTCTGCGGTATCGTCACAGTCGAACCACGGCGGCTCCTACTGGGCGTATGCTATCCCTGTCCTGATCCTGTTGGGTGCGCTCTACTTCCAGTTCTTCGGGAAAGCGCCGGCATCTCACGCCAGCTGAGGTGCCGGTGAGCCATCTGTGAGGATGGTGCGTCCTGGGCCCTCTGAGCGCCTTCGTGGTCGACGCTGCGGCTTCTCCCCACTCTCGAGTGGTGGCTGGGAGCCGAAACCGCCGGCAAGGCAGGCCAGCTGGATACATCAGACGACTTGAATCTTGCAATCGTTCCACGCCCCATCTCGCTGGCCGCGAGGACGCCTTCGTGTTCACGCGCACGAGCCTCCGTCAGCGAGCTGGCTCCAGAATGTTGTCGAGTATCCGCAGTCACGTGCGCATCATGCGCACCACCGGTGCGAGCTGTTCTCACTTCAGCCCGCGCCTGACAACGTCTGAGCGGAGTCCCGACGCGGCTCGTGCTGTGTCGTTGACAGTGCCCCCGCGGCCCCATTACGCGCATTCGACTACGATTCCAAACCTGAGTCGCTTGATTCCAACCTGGTATCACACCGTCAAGACAGACCAACGTCGACCGCAGCGGTGCTCTCAGAGGCTTCGTTGTCGTCCGCGCTATTTTCAACTGCCGAGCGACAGTGTCAAGAATCTCCGGGTAATGTGAACGCAAGGCAGAGCGTCACGTGGCGCGATGACTCAGTCGGACGTCGTGGCAGCGAAGTTTCCATCCATCATGATGCGGGATGCGCGAATCGCTTGAGCATGCGATGCCCCTCTCAAAAGCCTCCCCGCAGCTCCTCTTCGACCAGCTCCGCCACGGGCTTCGCCCTCGTTACGCATAGGGCGGCCAGGGCTGCCCCACTCGTGCCACCCGCCCGGAGAAGGGGCCCAGGCCGGCGGAGGTGCGGGTAGGAGACTGCAGCGCCGCCCTCAATGTAGCCTTCCAGCAACGCTGCCTCGTCTATAATGAACTCCGCGGGGCGCGGGCGTGTGTTGTATGTGCTGGCCATGGTGTAGCCGTAGGCGCCAGCGGTGTGCAGGGCCAGCAGCTGTCCCTCCGCGAGGGGCTGCGAGGCGCTGCCAAGGAGGCGAGGGCCATCGGGCGTGAACACATCGCCGCTCTCACAGATGTTGCCTGCCACGATGTACTCTGACGCGGCAGGCGCCGCTGGCTCGGAAGCAGCGTCTTGAACAACAGCGATCTCATGGTGCGAGCCATACATGGCAGGCCGCACCAGGTGGTGGAAGCCAGTGTTTATTCCGGCGAAGGTGCGACCGTAGGGTGTCTCCTTAATGGTCGTCACCGATGCAAGCAGGGTGCCTGCCTCAGCCACCAGGAATCGCCCTGGCTCCAACATCAGCTGCAGAGGTGCTGCTGGCGCATCAATCCCCGCGGCTCCACGCGCAGCCGCCACCCGAGCCTGCGTCTCTGCGAAGCGCGCAGTGAGGGCAGGCCCCAGCGCCGCCACGTCCATAGTGCGCTCGCCTGCCTTGTAGGCGACCCCGATTCCGCCGCCGATGTCCACGTGGGCCAGGTCGCGCAGCTCCGCAGCGTGCGCCTCCACAATGCCCAGAAGCACGCCCGCTGCGCCGATGTAGCTGGCAGGGTCCAGTACGCCGCTGCCGATGTGCTGGTGCAGGCCCACGATGCGCAGGCCACCTGCGCTCGCGGCGGCGAAGGCCTCGGGCAGCATCTCGTGCGGAACGCCAAACTTGCTGTCGTGACCGCAGGTGACCACCTTCTTGTGGTGCCCATCGCCCACCGGCCCGTTCACGCGAATGAAGATTGCGCGGCCCGTTGGCACTTTGCGGATGCGGCTGATTGAATCGCAGTTCACCCAAATTCGGTCTCCTGCCCCTCCCGCTTCTGCCGCTTCCGCCATCGCCATCACCGCGTCGAACTCGCCGTCGTCGATGTTGTTATTCGTGAACAAGATGCGCTGTGCGCCCAGGGAACGAGCCAGCAGGACCTCCCCCAGCGACACTGTCTCGATGCCAAAGCCCGCATCGATGATCTGCCTCACAACAAATGGATTGCTGTTCGCCTTCACCGCATACAGGAGCTGTGCGGTCGGAAACGCAGCGCGCAGCGCTGCTGCGCGCTGCCGCACAGTCCGCAAGTCGTACACGTAGGCTGGGGAACCATGTGTAGCAGCGCTTATGCCGTGCAGCAGCTCCGGCGCCGTCGGCTCGCACATGTTGTGGGCACAACAACAACAAAGCCTCAGGATTCGAGGAGGCAGGACTTGCGCTGATTAAGTTTCAATGTTTGCCGCGGTGCCACTCTTAGCGGCAGTGGGCGACGCCCAGTCCTCACAGGCTTAAAGAAGGTGTGCCAGACCCAGGTCAAACCGTAGTGATTTCAGACGCCTGACAGACGGACGGCCCACTTCGAAAGGCTCGGGCCGATGATCCCTGTGTTCGAAGGGTGCGGGGCTACCACCTGCACGTAGCGCTGCATGAGCCGTAATTCTGACAGCTTTCTTGTTGCGGTTCGAGCTATTTGTTTTTTGACGACGTCGTTCGGAGTCACCAGCAGAATACCTGAATCGTGGCTATTCCCTTGCTCCCGTCAGGTCTGCCCGTGCTCACGGAGCTGCTGCTTGCGTTGGCCTAGTGCGCTGTATTTCTGCGGAACCCGCTCCACGGGCGTTGCCGTGTGCGTTGGGCATTTGCCCACAGTGCACGAGTCAGTCCTGGTGTGGGTTCGCCCTCCCTTGGCCTGGTGACATCTCCTCGTTTGCCCCCAGCAACCCTTCTGGTTTTAGCCGCCAGCCCGTTGCCACGATGAGTTCAGAGTCTGGGGCGATTTCTGACGGCCCGCGCGTGCTCAGTGTTCTAATGCAGCCGTCGCTGGGGACCTCCGTGCGCCTTGCTCTCCCAGGCTTCGAGCCTGTCGTGGTCCAGTCGCTCGTCGCCACCTCCTGCGATTGCCGCTCTGGCGCGAGCTGTGATACTGGGGCGCGGACGGGCCCGCCTCCGCGGGTTGAGCTGTGGTGCGACGCTGGCGCGGACGCGGTGGATGCCGGGGCCATGACGCCATTGCCCGACTCCGCGGCCACTTCCGCGCTGTATAGCAGCGACGGGCGCTGGCACGCCGTGCCGTTGCAGGCCACTATACCAATTGCCTGTGTCCCGGGGAGCGGCAGTGACACGGCGCAGGCAGCGGCTGCAGTGGCAGGCAGAGCCTGCGGATGCTCACGCGTCGCCACGAGCGCCGCGCTGCTCTTCCCCTGTGCCTCGTTCGAATTCACTGCCCGGGTTGTTGCGCCGGCTCCGGTGCCGACCGCTGGACGCAGCAGCGGCGGAGGCAGTGGTGTGGGCTGGCTGGGCTCGTACGGGGGAAACAGCCGCGTGGAGGTGCCTGCTTTCGAGGACTGCGGCGGCACCGCCCGACAAGGCAACGCAACGAGCGGGCTTCTGCGGGCAAAACCGCACCCGTGTCTGCCCGCCCCCAGCCCCGCTGCCTCGCGTCGCTTTGTCGAAGCTTTTGGTCACGCATACCGCACGGCCTATCTCTCGCTGTGCTGCCCCGGCGAGGCCGCTGCAGCTGCTGCTGTGGCGGCGGACCCCGCTGCGGCGCCTGCCTCGGACCCATGCTGCGGGCCCTCCGTCTCCTCCGGCTGCGGCAGCCGCGGCAGCAAGGGAGCGGAGGGGCACAGGGGCGGCGGAGGGTGCCGCAGCGGGCAGCAGCAGCCCCGTACCTTCGGCCCTCTGTCTCTCCCGCACCTTCTCTTCGGGAGCCCTCTCACCCCAGAGGGACTGCTGGACACGGTGGCGGCACCCGCTTCCACGGCAGCGGCGTCTGTTCTGGGCAGCTCCTACGTGCCTGCCGCCCCCGCAGCGGGCCCGGTGCACACAGTCCAGCTCGAGACTCAAGCCGGCACCGCTGCCGCGGCTGGGTCGGCTGCGGAGGCCGCTGCCTCGACGTCCCCTGCTGCGGCTGCGGCGGCGCGAGCGTGGCATGCGCCCTCCCCCGCCCCCGACGAGCGGGTCGCAGCGGAGGCGTCCTACGTGGCAGCGCTGCTGCACAGCCACGTGATGGCCACGCAGCACAACTGCCCGCACGCGGGGGAGCGGGAGGTGGCTGTGGCGCTGGCTGAGCTGCTGGTGGCGCTGCCGCAGCTGCGCTCTGGGTCGGCCAGGGTGCGCCTCCTGGCCCGCCTCTCCGGCCTCGACTCCACGGCTGCAGCGGTGCTGCTGGACAGGGTGGGCCGACTTCCGCCCACCGCCCTCGCTGCCATGGCGACCCCCGACGAGGCGACGGCGGTGGCGCGAGCTGCGGGCGCAGGCGCCCGGCACCCGTCGCAGCCCGCCCCACCCGCACCCCGCGCCCTCGCATCAGCCCCCCGCGCATGCGTCTGCGCCTGCTGCAGCAGCGTGCTCCAGCCTGAGGCGCAGGGTGCGCCCCCCGCAGCGGCGGACAGCGGCGGCGGTCAATTGCTCGGGGAGGAAACTTCAGTCGCCACCACGTGCCCCTCCCCCGCCCCCTCCACCGCCTCCCTGCGTCTGACGATGGAGGGCGGGGGCCTGAGCAGCAGCGGCAGCCCCAGCAGGCGCCCCAGCGGCAGCTCTGCCGTCTCCGCCCTCTCAGCTGCCGACGCCGGCACCCGCCCCGAGGCCGCCTCAGAGGCCGTGGCCCTGTCGCACCGCCGCAGCAGTGGCAGCGGCGGCGCCTCAGGCTCAGGCCTGGGCGACGCTACCGCAGCTGTTGCCTCTGTGCGCGAGCCAGCGCCCTCCCCTGCCGCGTTTCCTGCCTCCGACGCACCCGCCTCGCCCCTCAGTGCCGGCAACGCAGCCCCAGCAACACACGGCGGCACCGCAGGCGCGGGCAAGGTGCGGCAGCCGCTGGCTGTGCGGGTGGCTCGCTCGCGGGCCGCCGCTGCGACGGCTGGCAGCACCGCTGCAGCCGCTCCCCCTGCGCTTGCGGCGGGCACACTCGCAGCCGGCGCAGGGCGTAGCGTGGATGGCGGTGTCGATGTGGAGATTGAATCCATCGGGGCGTGGATGGCTGCCTCCCCGGCGCCGCCGCCTCCGGAAGCTGCCGGCACCCCTCTCGCGCTGGAGGCGCCTGTGCGCAGCGACAGCAGCAGCGCTGCAGGGGCGCGCCCCGCAGAGCGACAGCGCGGGGGCTGTGCCCCCGCTGGCTGTGCCCTTGAGGCCGCGCACGCGCCCGCAGCCATCGCCGCGCCTGCCGCCCCCCGCTGCCCGGTGGGACACCCACCCCGGGACCTGGACTCGCTGCTCTACGCCCCCGGGCACGGCATCCGGGACATGGCCCTGGCGGCGACGCAGGCAAGGGCTGCGCTGGCGCAGCAGCAGCAGCAGGCGCGCCCGGCGTCGGTGGCGGATGACGCTAGGGCGGACTCTGACTCCGCTGCGTCGAGGCCGCTGGTCGAGTGCCTGCGCCTGCTGCCCTGCGCCGCTGCCGCACCCAGCATGGCTGCGGTGCACGCGCTGGCACAGCAGCCGGACGCAGCGGGCCTCACGCCCTTCCAGCGGGCGCTGCTGCTGCTGGCCCGCTGGGCAAGCGGCAGCCACTGGGACCTCGCTGCCTCCGCAGCCGTGGGGCGTGCCGCCGCCACGCCTGCTGTCGGCCGCACCCCGCAGACGCCAGGCAGTGCCTCCGCCTCCTCCTCATCCTCCTCCGCGCCCCCGCCCGACCCCCTGCAGCCGCTGGCCCTGGAGCTGCTGGTGGCCTGCCTGCAGTCTGTCTCCCCGGCCGCCATCCACCGCGCAGTCATCATGCACATCCTGCAGCAGCTGTGCAGCTCCCCGCCCACCAGCCTCACCCGCGTCTACCTCGCCCGCGGCATCAAGGCGCTCTTTGCCCGCGGCGAGACCTCTGCGGGACACGCTGCCACCGCGTCGGGGTTCGGGCTGGGGGCGCCGCTGCCGCTCCCCGGGGCGGGGGCAGACGCCTCGACCGCCGCCGCCTCCTCCTCCTCGTCTCGGCGGCACCGCAGCCGCAGCCACCGCAGCACCGGCAGCCGCGACGGCAGCCGGGATCGCGGGGAGGCCGGTTCTGACGCGGAGGAGGTGGCGGCTGAGGGCGCGGGCGGCAGCCGGCGGGAGCGGGGGGATCGGGGCAAGGACAGGGAGCGGGAGGGCAAGGACAGGGAGCGGGAGGGCAAGGACAGGGAGCGGGAGGGCAAGGACAGGGAGCGGGAGGGCAAGGACAGGGAGCGGGAGGGCAAGGACAGGGAGCGGGAGGGCAGGGACAGGGAGCGGGAGAGGGGCAAGGCCGACTCGTCTGCGGCAGCGGGCTCTGCGGGCAGCAGCTCCCGCGTCAGGCGCGCCCACCATCGGGCTGCCCCCGTGCCGAACCTGCCCCGCGCCGTGGTGGTTGCCGTGCATGACCTGATCTTCAACCACCTCGCAGACGTGCACACGGCGCAGGAGCGGGCGCGGCGGCACGAGCTGAGCAACCTCCCGCCCAGTGTCGTGCAGGTGGCGGGGCAGGGCGGGCCCTCGCCTGACGGGGAGGCCCTGGGCGGCAGAGCAGCGAGCGGCGCCAGCATGGGGGCGGGGGCTACGGAGGAGCCATCGCCGCGCTGGCGCAGCCTCACCCCTCGGCTGGTGCAGGTGACGGGCGCGAGGGCGCAGCGGGCGGCCAGCGGCGCAGGGGCGGCAGCGCGCCCCGGTGCCGCCTCGAGCCCTGACGGCGCTGCAGAAGGCGAAGGCGAGGGCGAGGGCGGCCGCGTCGGCCATGCCTTCACCTTTACGCCCGTGCACGCTGCCGCACCAAGCAGCAGCAGCAGCAGTGGGGGCGAGAGGGCCGGCACGCCTGCGCTGGCTGCCGACAGGCGTGCTGCGGCTGGGGACAGCCCCGCCCCTCCGGGCTGGGGTCGAGGGGAAGGGAGGGTGACCGATGAGGGGGGCAGCGCCCCTGCGGCTGGGGGCACCCCCGCCCCTGGCACCCCGCTGCCGCTCTCCCTGCGGACACCCGTGCCCACGCGGGGGGTCGCTGCCGCTGCTGCCGCGGCTGCGGGCGCCTCCCCCGCCTCCTCGACCTCCGCCTCCTCCTCCGCCTCCGCTGCGGGCCCCGGCTCCGCTGCCGGCTCCTTCGCGCTGGACACCTCAGCGGTCGAGGGCGGCTTCGACCTGGCCGTGCTGATGGGCTTCATCGGGGACCTGCTCACGGAGAGCAAGGGCGCGGCGAGGGCCGTCGTGTCAGCGCAGGCAGCCGCAGCAGCGCTCGCCGCGGAGCCGGTGGACGCCGCCGCCTCTGCGGGCGGCAGCGGCTCCTCCTGCTCGAAGCTCTCCTGCAACAGCTGCGGCGGCCCCTGCGCCATCCGCGTCAGCACCCTCACCGTCACCACCGCAGCGGCGGCGGCTGCCACGGCCTTGGAGGTGGCGGCAGCAGGCGCAGGCGAGGGGGCTGCTGCGGCCGGCCCCGCACCCCCGGGGGGAAGCCCCTTCTCCTTGCACCAGCTGGGGGGACTCGGCCGCGGCCTGCCGCCCGCCCTCTCCCTGCCCACTGTGCAGGTGCCCGCGATAGCCATGGGGTCGCGGCTGCTGAAGGTTGACGAGGTCGCTGCGGCCGCTGCGGCGGCGCAGGAGGCGGCAGGCGCGGCCACCCCCGCGGAGGCGGCGGCAGCGGGGGTCGCGGGCGGCGGCTTCTTGAGCCCCCTGGCTACCAGCCCCTTCCCCATCCCCGCGGGCGACGCCCTGTTCCACCTCTGCCCCTCCGCCGACAAGGGCGGGCCGTCGCTGCCCCTGTGGATCGAGGCGGCGCGGGCCGTGGCGCACGCCGCGGTGAAGCTCTCCGCCTGCATCGACGCTGGGGAGCAGATGAGCGCGGACTACAAGGCGGTGCTCTCCACGGCCCTGCAGCTCTCCTCCAGCTGCCCCCTCCTGCGCGAGGTCGTGCTGCGGCGGATCCTGCGGCGCTGGCCGGAGGGCTCCGCAGACAACGAGTGCGCCCTCCTCGAGTTCCTGGCCGCGGTGCTGGCCACCACCACCGCCGCGGCGGACCTGCGGGTGACTGACCTGCGCGGCCTCATGCTGCGCACCGTCACGCGCTGCCTGCGCAGCCCGCACCTGAAGGTGGCGCGCAACGCGCTCGTGCTCGTGGACCCCTCGCGCCGCCTCATCGACTTCCTCGTCGACGACCCAGACAGCATCTTCGCGGTGGTGCGGGCGCTGGCGCACAACGTGAGGCAGCACTGGTCGCCCTTCGTGCGCCGCGCCTCCGCGAGCCTGCTCACCCTGTACACGCAGGAGCTCGACGACCTACGCATCGCACGGGGGCTGCCGCCCGTCACCGCCTCGCCGGAGCTGGTGGCGCTGCTGCAGCCGCCGCAGGTTGCCGCGTCGCCAGCACCACCGCCCGCAACGCCGCCGCAGAGCCTGCACACGGAACAAACCACCCAACAACCGTCCTCCGGCGCAGCCGCAGCGCCGGCGGCAGCTGCTGTCGGCCGGTGCAAGCCTGGCGGCGGGTGCCGCTGCAGCACGGAGGCTGAGGCGATGATCTCGGAGGGCGTTGAGAGCGGCGGCGACAGCGCTAGCGGCTGCAGTTGATCGCAAGCGCAACTGTCCCAGCGTTCGCCTTCGCTTTGAGGTCTTGGTGTGTTTGTGCCTGCATCCCTGCGTGTTTCGGCCTGTTGCATGTGACGCCGTGGCGACGTTTCTCTGCCGGTCGCGGATGTGTGTCAGATTGTGAGCTCCCCTAGTTGTCGTGGACGCAGCTGTTACGTCAAGGGTTGAAACGCGCCGCCTTGAGCTGAGGGCTGTGGCAGACCGGGAGCGCGCCCTTGATTGCTGCCAGTGTTCAGCCGCGGATATTGACATGCACTTCGTAGTGGTACGCAAGCGGTATGGGAGCTTCATCTCATGCGGCGCCGAAAAGCGCACCTGTTGGACTCCAACAGTTGGAGCGATTTGCATCAATGGGCATCCGAGCTCGGAATGGCAGTGGACGCCTTGTTGAAAGAACGACTCGACGATTCTCTTGCAGCGTATCTCTGCTCCTCCTCCAATCCGTTTGATGGCATGCACCTACCACCACAAATTCCCGCATTATCTCACACCCATCGATGAATCTTTGGTAAGCTGGAGGACAGACAATTGCTTGCATTCGTTCAATTCACTCCAAAACAAGGCGCCGTTTGATTGTCTGGAACATGAACAAGGGTAGCGTGCGTTCGCGTTGCGGCGAAGACCTTGCCGTTGCCGTTGTCGTTCGAAGCACTGCTGGCCACTAAGATATCCCGCACCCCTCGAGATGAAAGCAACTGCCGCGCCGCTAAAGCGTTCTGGTGGAAGTGCGGCTAGCCACCCTGCGGCTTACAACCCAAAGAAGGTGGGCGTGCTTCCCAGCGGATCGAGTCGGCGAGCTGCACTCGATCATTTGCGCGGAACATCTACACCGTTTCGGCTTTCGCTGCCCTGCAGGTGTTTGTTGGGGGTCTCCACTTTCAAACGACGGATGCAAGCCTTCGGGCTCACTTTTCACAATTCGGGTCTGTTGACGCGGCCCAGGTGCTATTGAATCTCGATACGAGGCGCTCCCGAGGGTTCGGTTTTGTCGTGTTTGACAATGAGTCTGCCGTCGCCCAGTGCATGGCAAAGGGCGTGCGACAGATGGTGGATGGCAAGGAGGTGGAGATTAAGCCATCCGTTCCGCGCGGTGCGGATGATTCGGCAGCCCCAAAAACCGCCGTATCTGGCGCTCCTGGTGTCGCCGCCCGGCCCGCCGCACCAGCAACCCATTCAAAGCCTGCGGTGGCAGTGCCGCTCGTTCTTAAGCCCATGGTTGAATCCGCATGGAAAAAGAAGCTGGTGATTCATCCTAGCGGAGCGAGTGCGCCGGAAGCTACCACGACGAGTCTCGTCCCAGATCCGGTTGTCGCAGCGCTCAGTGAAGACGTTGTGACGGCGTTGAGGACATCGCCTCCCGCGACAGCAGGAGCCGGCAGCGATGACAGTGCTGCTACACATCTCGAGGAAGCGCTTGCTGGTTTGGACTTTTCTTCGGTGAATACCCTCGGCCTGGGCGAGGGTAATGTAGACACTTCTGTGTCTGCGTCGCTCTCAACTCACGCTGCCGGCCACCCGCCAGGCGTCAGTGCGCTGGGTCTTGCGTTGCCGTTGACGACCGCGCCGCCAGAGGCGCAGGCACAGGCCGATGTTGCGGCGGCTGCGAGCCGAGCTCTTGAATCGTTGCTCTCGCAGCATGCGGGCTTCCCTTCGGGTTCGCCGCCGCACCAACTTGGAATTGCGCCGCCTGGATATCTTGAGTACACGCCCGCCGCGCCTCTGTCGGCGGGCCTGTACCCCCCGCCACTGTTCTACCCGGGATCATTCCCAGGCGCTGGCGTCGGCTACCCTGTATTGGAGGCACCACCACCGTTTCCGCACGGCGCTTGGCAGATGCAGCATGCCAGTCAGCTCCCAGCGACGAATCTTAGTACACTGCTTTTGCTTCAAAGCTTGCTGCACGGCGGGCCTGGATTTCCTCCGCAGCCACCTTTGTAGCTGGCTCACGGAGGAAAAAGTGTCCGAGAGGAATTGTGGTGGTGAGTTTTCTTGTGCGCTGCCTCCGGCTCCAAGGTCGACATCGCTGCATTCTCGGGCTCAGGCGTAAATGGCAGACGTTGCACGCCCATGCAATCAAACCCGCTCGCAACTCGTCCGTCGCCCACGGCGGAACATGTCTGTGCGACTCGGGTTGAGAACGATCGCTTTCACCCTTCAAGTCACTGTGCCCCAGTCTACATCCAACATACAGGCTTGAATGGCGATCGAAGCGACCTCCTGGTTAATCTCGTCTCAGCAGGCGGTCCGAACGACGTTCACCGCCGGCCCCCGATGCCTTCGAAATCGAGCAGTGCGTGGAAGAACCGAAAAGGCCATCATCTGCGCTGCCTGCATCGTCTTGGTGTGCTGCTGCTTTCCTTCGGTTCGGTCGATTTCACAGTGTCGAGTGACCCAAACGCGGCGTGTCACACTTGAGCACTGCCGAATTGTGTCGAACCGACTCTCGTGGTTTCCTGTGTTCAGCCGCGCATTCACAATCAGCTTTTGCACCCAGGTCCTAACGCCAACATTATTCGTCGAGCTTGGTGAAAACCAGGGTCTTGCTACAGTCGCACTATCGTTGGAAAGAGATGTAACAGTACATTAACGTGGGACCTCAGCGAATCATTTCTGAGTTTAATGTGCACTTTAAAAATGTCGGTGGCTGTTTACAAATATTCATTTTGCTCGTATTTGAAATCATCAGTTGGAGATGCGCTTCTTCACTCGGTGAGCACTTTGACGGGGCTGAGCTTTCAACTGCACGCATATCCTGTCTGCTGCAATGTGCCGCCTGTGCGCTGTCGCGGCAACGAATGCTGACAGGCGCCCACCGCCACGTCCCTTCTTGCGCCCGATGCGTGTAGTGTTTGCTCTGCTGACTGTGCGTATTAGGTTTTTTTGACAAATCTCGCAAGGGGCTCTGTTGTATGCCGTTTCGGCGGTGCGAGCACGTGGATTTCTTGAATTGTAGTGGTGCGACACATCGGCCTGTCCCCCGCACCGGACAATCTTGTGACTTCTGCGGCAGATTCCCCGCAGCGCCGTTGACATTCGCTGCTTCTTCTGTTGCTGTTGCTTGAGACGAGCGAGCTGTCGGAACGTCTGCGGCGTGCGGAGAGGCGGTCAACTTCACAATCGGTTCGTGGAAATCCGACGTGATGAATATGAACACAAGCTGGGATTCGAAGCAAAAATTCCGTTTTGACCTCAATTTTGGGGCTCCGGCACCTTTCACGCCTTGATTTGTCGTATGGTGATGTCTCGCAGACTCGTTTGTACTGTATTTGTTGCGACAATCTGTCCCACTAGTGACATCGGTCCCGTTTTGCTGAATGCCGCGAGACATTTCGGGATGCGTTTCAGCACTGCAGGATTCAAACAGCAAACGGCATGTCCCTTTTCTCGTCTCAGTAGCGATCGCTCTCAGGCCACTGCATCGAAAGAAAATTGGGCCTGATTCACATCAAAAATCCGCGTTAGCGTGCGCACAAGGCCTCGCGACCAGATATCTTCACGGCCAAATGTCTTCACGGCGCTTCACGGGTCTGGAGTTGAATCCTGTCGGAGCAAGGGGCCCATTTCGGCAGTCAAATCGACTTTTGTGGAACCACGCATGTGTGCGCGATCTTCATCGCGTCTCATGAGTCTAACGTCGTGGCGAAGGTGGCAACCACCCAGTACCGTTCACGAATGCCAGCCAGACGCGACCTAAATCTTCATCAGCCGCTCCGGTGCCGACGGGGCCACCTCGCGGCCGTGAATGCTGCCGAGCTGCTGGCGGGGGCAGCAGCTCCCACGCAGCACCGACTTTTGCGCCCGCCTTGACCGCACCGCACAACGCCATAGTGCGGCACGTATTTAACCGTCGCGGGCATTCAGGACCCATCATCCCGTGTGCAAGCGGACTTCGCGAATCAGAAGTGCGGCCGGAGCCATTGGTGCATCCCTTCAAAGGTCCTTTCGTTCGTTTCGTCGAGAAAGCAATCTTACAACGGAGGGAGAGGACGTGATGCGCAACAAGTGGCACGAACCTGTGCAGCTGGACACGCAGGCCAGCGGTTGAGGCGCCTGCGCCGCAGCCGCAGGCAGGTGCCAGCGCAGCTCATGGCGACGCGGAGGGGCGGCGGAGCGAAGCGATAAGTTGGGCTCAAACGAGAAATTCAAACAGACAGCAATCAAGCACGCAAATATCGTCCTAAATGTCTCCGAGAGCTGCCCAATCAACCCTGGACGCGAGAGCTCTCCACTCTAGCCAACTGCTGCCTAGTGTAGTTGAGCACGGCCATCAAGAACCGCCTCCCGAGCGAAGGCGTACTGAACGAGCACGTCGTGTCCCCGTGCGAGATCGATGGGTTCCTCGAGGGGTCGCTCCGCCGCCGTCGCGCCTTCAACCGTGTCGAGCATACGAGCAAACACATGCGTCGACAGAGACGGCCGCATCGAGCCAGCGACCGCTGCCAAATCGTCGTCCATATCCTGTTGCGATCGCTGCGGCAGGTGTGCAATCACGCTGTCGGTGTGGTGCCCGGCTCGAATCCCAACGAAGTCCGAGAGAAACGCCGCTTCTTCGGTCGAGAGGCGAGCCTTGGCTTCCGCGTCGTACCACAGAAAGAAATGCTGTGCCTCGATCTGCAACAAGGGAGCGGACAAGCGCGGGGCCAACAGCAACGGGGTTGTGTTCGCTGCAGGTCTGCCGGAGGCAACTGCCACAGCGCTGCGATAGTAGCAGCCAGCCGCGCAGAACGAACTGCGGGCATGGACGCGAGCAATCGGCGCAAGGCACTCGCCTTCTTTAACCGCGTCCGGCTGTAAGCCGCAAGTAAATACCGGACTCGGTCGATGTCCTGCTGGTACACGCGAGGAGCCACGCTCCCAGCAGCGAGCGACATGCTCTCCACAGCAGCCTGCTGCGCTTTGAGACTTTCGGCAAGCTCGTGGAAGTCAACGGCAAACGGGAGCAGCTCGGGCGAGCACTTCTCGTTCACGTACGCCCGTCGGAGACGAACGAGCGCTGGGTTCAGATTGTCTGGCACAGAGTCAGATGCCTCAGCGCCTGCAGAGCTTCCAGGCGCCCCGACATCATCTGCCGCATCCATTGTGGTCGAATCGTTGGATCTTGTTGGGCCGTTGCTGCCGGCGTAGTGCGGGGTTTCCCTGTATCGACGGAAAAGAAGTGTGTCCCAAGTGCCCAACGTTCGCGCCTCATAAGTTTGGAGGTCGAAAATACGTGAAACGAACACTGCTCGATCGTTCTATCGACCTGTTGAAGCGCGATTTGAATGGCTTATGAAGCGTTCGTCGTCAGTTTTATTCAGCGCCCTCTGCTGCCCCTCTAGCACGCGTTGGGCGATCCCCGTTCCAAGATCACTGATACTTGGCGTGGTTGCAAATGGCTTGGTGCGTGACACGCGGGTTGTTGATGCGATCCGTCGATTTCAACGAGTGCATTTGAGTGGTTTGTGAGGGGCAAGCTGGCGGCTGCCCGTTCGAGTTCAGCCCCGGGCTACAGTGGCTACGGAGCTCGCCCAATGATGAAGCAAACAGTAGGAATCTCTCTGATACACAGCGGTGGTTGTGTGGTGTGCGGTGGCTGCAACACGGTCGCGTGGGTGGTGGGGCGGACCGAAGGCGTTTTGCCGAGGATCGCCCCTTCGTTCACGTGGCTGCAGTCGCCGAGCAAACGCACGGCCAGCGCTCCGTGAACGAGACAACGTTAGCACTTGATGCTTACTGAGGGGTTTGTCGTGCTGTCGTGGGTAAACTCGTGCGGATTGTCGGATCCTTGATGATAACCACTAACATTTCGTCTGAACGGATATAGCCTGCGAATCACAGGCCCGTGCGCGATGACAAACGAGTATTCTGAACGCTTGGCTGTCTGAGATCAATGTGTGATGTGCTGTTCTGCCTGCGCTGAGCTGTCCTCCAGCCGCGACGAGTTGTCGTGCCGACGCTCTTTCACCTTCCGCCGGCTCTGCCTCGATCGTCCCGACTGCAGAAGCCATTGCAAGACCATGAGCGCCAACTTAATGTGTTCCGTGGCGAGGAGGTGCGTTCAACCGCTGTCCGATGCAGCCTGCTGGGTTTGTGATGATGGACTGCGGGGTAGCTGGACTGCCTCCCTGTGAAGATAACACATGACTGTACAACCGCTTCGGCGGACGTGATGATACTTCATAGCATCTAAGTCTTTCGCTCCTATCAGAGGGTTTTGTTTGAGTTGTGCGATGCGCGGTTGACATGCTGTTGTGTACGCCACGGTCTATGATGCAACCTTTGAACAACTCTTTCGGATTCTTGTGACGAACAACATCAAATACGAGCTTTTTAAGTCTGAGACCAACCTTTAGCGTTCTTATGGTGTGTTGTGCTCCATGCGTGTCACGGATGTCGAGTGTGGTTGCGCTCACCCACAGCCTGATTTCCCACTTCATCTATGTTTTCGTTGCAGGCGACCCTCCCGATGACCCTACTGACTCACCGAGGACGTGTGTAATGTTTCAACGATACTAGCGTCTACCTGCACCCTTGTATGCTCCGGAGGCTCTGAAAATGCGACTGTCGGAATGATACCGCCCGCATAGCTTCGCATGATAGCGATTTCCGAGTTGCCTGCGGTTCGCAGTGGCAGGTTGGTGTTTTTCAAGCTGTTTCGCGCACTTCGATGCACGGATGAATTGCGTTAAAGCTCGCTCGACTGCATCGCATCCTTTCAATCAATGAACCCCGATGGTCCAAATTCTCGCTGTTGAGCCGCACATCGTGAGTTCGTCAGTCGGTTCACACCTGTCGAGACACTCACCGTTCGAACTTCGAGCTGCAATCGACCGATGACCATTTCCAACTCGGCTCGGTGTACTTCCGAGTCAGCACTTACACCACAGTCAGTGCGTCGACGCAGCGAGCTGAGCCCTCAACTAGAGTTCGGGATCTTCAACAGTCAAGGGGCACACGCACGCGGTGCAGGAAAGGTTTCTGGTCATGCAATCGGCCACGGATCGAGCTACGCCGTAGAACGGGCGCTGTTTTGGAGTGGGAAGGGTGCGACTCTTGCAGGGATCGGGGAGACTCCGACCGCTCATGCCGCGGATACACGGCAGGGTTGCCACCCATCAGCCCCCTCGTTAGAAGCGAAGAGGCAGTCCTGCAGGTACCGCAGCATGAGGGTGGAGTTCCCGAGCGGCAGGGTCGCAGAGACACGCTCGATCAGCCGCCGCGTCCGCACCCCGAGGGATGCGTATGATGGATATTTGGCCACCCGGCAGGGTTCGTCAGCGTACTCAGCCTGCAGCCTGGCAATCTTGCACAGCAACAGCCTGCCTGCCCCGCGCATGCAACTAGAATAATCGGCCTGGAAACCCGAGCTTCCCATCACTGGCAGTGCCACAGCAGAGCAGTGAACGTGAAGGCTTGCCAACTTGTTGAACTCAGTAGGTACGGCGACTCGCGTTTTTGTTGGACCCAACAGCAGTCATGCCGTATAATTGCTGCTGGTGAACACTCCGAGTCACCCGCCAGGTTACGGTGCACAAAGGCGATGTGCAGATGCCACACCGGCCGCCAGATCTGTAGATCTGTGTTGAGCACGTGGCAACAACGTTGACGCGCCGCCTGCGGCCTCGTCGGCTATCGAGTGAATTGGTATGATCCGACAGCTCACGTTAACACACCGGTACCCTTGCAAAGCTTGATGAGCGACAAGAGCCGGTCACTGATGGTAGCCACTGGCACTCGTTGCAATCGGTTGATCGCGATGACAGCCTGAGTCGGGGAGGCGCTTCAATTTGCATGCAAGCAAGCCAGGCCATGGTTTGTCATTGCCGAGGGCATAAGCAGGCAGCATCTACTACTAGTAGTACCCCCGGGCCGACCATTTCAGCATGAACTTTAGTGGGATCAGCAATAATGCACGCCGGCGGAGTGAGAGAGTCGCGGCTGGCAATCTCTGCAGTGTGACCTTCAGATCGCTCCCCGCTCCCGGCAGGGGATTCAGAGAGCTGTGTCAGCTGCGAATCTGTCTTGCCCTCTGCTTCCTGCACGGACAGCTTTTCTCGTACACGTTGCTGCTAGGCAACACGTCACGGACGGTCCATCGGCATCTCCAATCCCAGAGCAACAGCAGCTGAGGCTCTGAGCACTGCCATCATGGCATGGAATCACTCATGATGCTCGGACCCGCAACGCTCTCGTGCCTGCTGTCACCCGGCTGTTTGGCCACATTTGCTGAGCAGTTGTAGTCCCGTTGTGGTGGCGCTGCCAACTCGGAATTCAAGATGATCCCGCGCCGTCGCGAGAGGGGTCCGGGCTTTGAACGCGAATGCCGAGTCGAGCACAGTATGCGGCCTTCAGAAGCGATGCACATATGCGGCGGGCAGTACGGAGGAAGCGTGGCGATTTGGCGACAGCTCCGTGTGTAGCACCTCGTTGCTCCCCGTGCGTCAAGTTCAGCTTTTCACAGACGGGTTTGCATTCCCCTCGGTGTACACGAGCACTGCAGCGCGAGTGACTCACAGCTTTCGTGAAAGTGGCGTATCCGCGCGACGTTTCGCGATCGTGCGCAGCTGATCGCAGATCATGTCCGAGTCGCAGCTCCCACCAGTGAAGAGGCATGTCAGCGGCCCCAGGTCGTCGGTTGTCGACTCGACGGATGCACTCCGGCATTCATCATTGGCCACGCGAAGGCCATCCCACTGCCCGGCACGCTGCAGCTCGACTCGATTGACGGGATGTGGTACGCCGCGTACCGTTGGCTTTCCCACTCACACACAGAAGCCAGCGCCTGTTGAGCCGGGAGGCAGGGCAATGCTCCTCAAGACGTGAGCTTCAACCCTGCACAGGCGCCCGGTCAGTCCGGGCCACGCGGTCGCTTTCCTGTATCTCCCCTGGCTGCCTCCGCAGTGCTGGCGTTGGGCCTCTTACCACCAAAGTACGCAGCAATGCCACTGCCCTGCCCGCCGCGGGAGCGGGAAGCGGACGAAGTTGGGCCGTCACTCGAAGCACGGCCGCCGATACCGGCAGCAGAACCAGCACCGGCCACGGAAGCAGTGGCAGCCGCGGCTCTCGCCTCTACCTCTGCCTCCTCATCGCCTGCGCCGTCCTCCGGCAGGAGCACCATGCCGCCCAGGCCATCCTCGTCCTCGCCACACGCTGCATCGAGCTCTGCTGCGGCGACGGACCGGGCAGCACCCGCGGACGGCGCGGCAGGCGCAGCGGGTCCCGACGCGACTGAGGAGCCGTCCGCGCCGTGAAAGCTAACGCGCGAGCTGGTGCGCGGCGGCACAGGCAAGCCGGAGGGGTGCGCTGCTGCAGCTGCACCGCCAGCACCAGCTCGCACTGCCCCAGCTGCCGCCCCGTCCGCATCCCCAGCTGCTGGGGCACGCGCGGCGCTGCTGGCTGAGCCGCTGCGCGTGCGGCCAGGGGTGCTGCTTCCGTGCACAGCTGCCAACGGCGCCGCAGCCAGACGCAGCCTTGACTTGCTGGTGGGGACCAGGCCGCTGCCCGCCCAGGACGCAGCTGCTGTGCCGACGCTGCCGGCTGGGCTGCCCATCGCAGCAGGCGTACCGTGAGCTGTCGCCATGCCCCGGGGCCGAGACGCAGGGTCTGCGCTGCTGCCGTCAGCCGCCGCTGCATCCCCAGCAGGGGTAGGGCCGGTCCACCCGCCGCCAAGCCCCTCCGGGGCATCCGCTGACAGCGGGTCGCGCCTGCTGCCCGCACTGAAGCCGCTCACCCCGCTGCCGCCGGTGAAAGCAGCTCTGTCCCTGCGTCCTGTGCCCGCGCCGCCCTCCACCGCGTCATCCTCGGCGCCGAGGGCGTCGGGATCGGGGGACAGAGCGCCTGCAAGCAGTGATGCGCCTGCCCCGTTGGAGCTGCTGTAAACTCGGCTGTTGGGGTCGGGCCGCATGCTCACCTTGGGGCTGCAGGACAGGACAGGGACACAGCGGAGGCGCAGAGGCAAGAGGAGGGGGCGAAGCGGACAAGTGGGTGGCGAGGGCAGCTCTGGCACGGCCACGGCCACAAACACGACAACATCCAGCTGGTCAGGCGCGGGTATCTGTCTATCAGCCTGCCTGCAGGCCTGGGGCCAGTATCTTTCCGTAAAACGCTGCTGCAAATCCACGCAGCGCACGCGCTCGCGTTGCTCACTTGTACTGTCGCAGGCAGCGCCTGAACGCCCCCTGCACGGCTGCCACCACCTCCTCGTCCCGGTCCTTGCTGTACACGCGCAGGATTCGCTCCTGGAAGGTCACGGGCAGCATGTGCGAGACCTTCTCACGCCGCACCCGCATGCCCCGTGAGTCGCTGGCGTCCCGGTAGAATACCACGCTGTCCACGGGGTTCTCGCGGCCCTTGCCGTAGTTGAACTTTGCGTCGTGCACAACAATGTCCGCGGGGTGCAGGGACAGGGAGGGGTTCGGGTTGAAACCAGCGATCTCCTGCGGAGTGATCGTGGGCATCTGCAAGGGGAAGGCGGCGCAGGGGAGACACACTGGCGAATAGTGAGCCAGCGGATGGCAGGCCCTGAGCTGCTGTCAAGCTAAGACAGCACGACTTGGCTTCGGGCGAGTCTGCAAGCAATTGTGCCAACCTCCGTCGGTCGCGCACGGCAGCCAAGTTCGGTTGCCAGGTCAGCGCCACCCCACGGCCAGCCACCCCACGCACAGACGCTCCCCAGATCCCCACAGCGCCTCCTCACCGTCGCTTCCAGCTCCAGCGGCACCAGGTGCTCGTCCACGAAGCGGTACAGCTGGCGTCTCCGAAGGCTCTTGAGCAGCTGCTGCGCCTTCGCCAGCCCAGGTTGCCCCTTGCCGTACTCGATCTCATGCAGCACGCAGTCTGTCAGCCCCATGTACTCGCGGGGGTCCGTGATGGCGTTTGCGATGCGCCCGCCCCACACTGCATTGGCCTCGAGCAGCGCATCCGTAATCATGAACTCGACCGCCTTGGTGGCGCGGTGCACGTAGATCTGGCGGAACAGGCTGTGGCGCGTGTGGAAGAGGTCGTACACCGTCGCAGCCTCCTTCACGTGGTAGCCCAGATGCCCGTCACCCATGACGCGGCTGCCGTACAGGAGACGCTTATAGTCGAAGGATACGTTGATGCCCACGTTAAAGGAGTCGCGCTGCAGGTAGTCAAACTTATCGGTGTCGATGCCGCTCACACCGTTGGCCACGATCTCAAACAGGAACGGCTTCTCCTCGGGCACCAGCACGCTGCCGCTGCCATGCGGATCGTGCATGTACCCGGCGGGGCCGAAGACGGAGGCAGCGGCAGCAGAGGAGGCCGAGGAGGATGAGCCCTCGTGGTGGCCGGCCCCTCCAAACCCCAGCGTCAGCCCTGCCCCGCCAGCGCCCACAGACCCGCCGTGTCCGCCGCCTGCCCCCTTGTGTGCCTTGGCCCCCATGACCATCCGCTTGACCAGCTCCCGCTGCCCCGCGTCGTCGAACTCCTCGATGCCGTTGTCGTCCAGCAGCAGGTCGAAGAGGGACAGAGACATGTCCTCGTGGCTCCAGGAACTCCCAGGGCAGGCCGTAGGGATGAACAGGCCGTCAAACACGTGCGAGAAGGGGCCGTGGCCGAGGTCGTGCACCGCTCCGGCCACCTTGACACACGTCTCCTCCTCCGGAGTGATCTCCACGCCGGGTTGCGTTTTCAGGTGCTCCACCATGAGCTTGGAGAGCCAGCTCACGCCAAGGGAATGCTCGAAGCGGTTGTGCGACGCACCCGGGAAAACATAGTACACGGTGCCGAGCTGCAAGGTGAAAGCGTCAATGAGCACACACACGAACCTTTCGATGAGCGCCACGGCGGAAGTGAACGCGCGCGTGTGCCACAACCCATGCCCTTGCTGCAAGGCGGCGCAGATGCGCACGCCACCCCAACACAATTACCGGCATCCGCGCTCGCACCCGCAGACAGCGCAAGATCGAGATCGTCCACATGCCTGCTTGAGCTCCCGAAGGCGCTGGAACTGTGGCGTGTCGATGACGTCCAGCACGGAGTCATCCAGCGTCATGTACTTGTGAATTGGGTCATGAAGAACCTTGTATCGCTGCGCGGTGAAGTCCGCCTGTGTTTGCTGAGAGAAGGCCATCTCATCAAGAAATGTTTGTCGCTGCAACAAGGGCGCCTCCAAAACAGCAGGATGCGGGTCCCAACCCAAGCCGTCAGACTACCACAATGCGTGAGCGTCGACCGTCAAGAGCGGATCAACGTATTTGCTGCAGACCCGCTAATTGCGGTGCGAATCTGAAGATTTCGGTGTCTGTCGATTGGCTCCAACGACAATTCGAAACTTCGAACGATTTAGTCAATCCGGCCGAAGCAGCTCCAGCTCCATTCGATCAGGAGGACCAAGCAGGGGGTTGCTTCTTGCCAAGATTTGTCCTTTATCGAAGACGGCGTCAGGTATCGCCGTATGCCGTGCGAGCGCAAGCGGCCGTATAAACCCTGGCGCGCAGCTGACCGCGTACATATGATGGTGATTTCAGACGTGTGTTTCCCTCCGCAGTTTGTCCCTGAGGCCTGCGAGCGCTTGCTGAGAGCTGCATTGGCCGGATCGTTTCCAAGGCATGTTTGCCTTCCTCATGATGGCGTGCAGCACCGGCGCATTCGGTCGGTGATGCACCCGCGCACGGCTTGCACACCTAGCTTCATCTATCAGATGTATTCGTGACACGTTATGGGCGTCGATGGGGGACTACACCGTCTACAATCGCGTGGAAATTTCCGTGGCGAACGGCGTGCAGCAACCCTTGTGAATCCGCCAGGACAGTTTTGTTGCGCCGTGTCTGCCGTGATTCGTGAGCGCGGTGCTGCGTATGGCGGCATGATTCTGTCTGCATCGCACAACCCTGGCGGATTGGACGAAAACTTTGACACGCTGTGAGCCCCGACATGACGGCGGCGGCAGGGAGCTTCCCGGTTCACCATTGGGAATCGAACCTCCGCTGCGTCAGTGCCCACGGGCCATGCTCAACAAAAAAAACATCTTCAGTTCAAAACAGGAAATCAAACGCACATTGCGCGCGGCGCCCTTCAGCGCTGCGGCCATCCGTTGCATCGCAGTGTCCCGCCCGCTGCTCGGCCACACGAGGCGTCCTCACTCGTCAGCACCACCTGCCAGCGCGTCGCTGTGCAGCCTCGTCTCCCTGCTGATACCCTCCAGCAGGGCCTCCGTGGAGGCGATGGCAGCGTCCGCCTGCCCCTGCACAGCCGCTGCGAGGGCCACGGAGGAGGCGGCCTCAGCTGAGCCAGAGGTCACGCCGCCAGCGGAGGCCAGCCCTGCAACCCCGCTGGAGCGGCTGTTCACGTGTCGGCTGTGCGCGGCGGTCGCGCCTACGCCAGCGGCTGCGCCCGCTGCACCGCCGGACGCCACGGCTCCGGAGCCTGCGCTGCGCCCCGCAAGGTCGCTGCCGGCAGCCCCCACCGCTGCGGCGACGCCCGCTCCCGCCCCGATGCCCTCCTGCTCCGCCACGGGCGCGAGGCCGCGCAGGGCACCGCCCACCCCGGAGCCGCGGGACGACACGCGGCGCAGGCGAGCACGCGTCTCCCCTGCCGCTGCCCCAGCCACCTGCTGGAAGCGAGGCAGGCTGCGGGCGGGGCGCACCTCGGGCTGCGCTGCCTCCTCGGCCTCGCCCTGCTCCTCCGCCATCGCCGCAGCCGCGAACTTGGGCGCATCCTCGCCAGCGGGCTTGTCCGCCGCCGCGGCCTTCGCAGCGCTCTTGGGCGCCGCGGGCTTGTCAGCGGCGGCAGCGGCGGGCTTGCTGGCCTTGGGCTTCAGGGCGCGCTCGCCCGCAACGTTGATGGCCTCGTGCGCACGCGCCGCCAGCAGGTGCGCGCGCACCGTGTTGGCCTTGTCCGCCTCGGCGCGGTCCCGCTGCGCCTGCGCCCACGCGGCCGACGCCTTCTGCTCCTCGCCCTCCGCTGCCCGGTAGCGCTCAGCGGCCGCCCCCGTCACCTGCGCGCCCAGGATGGAGTCGATCTGGCTGCCCGCCGCGTCGATGCGGGCCTGCACCTGCGCGATCTGGTCACGCAGGCTCGCCGCCAGCTGCGCGTTCACCACGCGCTGCGTCTCCGTGAGGACGGCCGCGGGGGAGAGCGTCGACTGCGTGAGGCTGAGGGCGCGCTGCAGGTCTGCGAGGCGCGCCGTGTCCGTGAGGCGCCGCGCGTTCACGTCCAGCGCGGCCAGCTGCCGGTGTGCACCTGCCAGCTGCGAGCGGCTGACGTAGGCGTCGCGCTGGGCCAGGGACAGCGCCCGCGTGGCCTTCTGCACCTCGTACAGGGCAGCGGCCACCACGCGCTGGCGCTCCGCAACCACGCGCTCCAGGCCCGTGATGCGCGCGCCCAGCCCCTGCCGCAGGATGCTTTGCTGGCGAACGGCGCTCGCGAGGGCAGGATTGCTTGACAGGGACGCGGCCGTTGCGGCGAACGCCTGCAGGTCCCCGCCCGCGAGAGACAGCGCATACGGCGTCTCTGACGAGTACACCGCTCCCGGCAGCTTGAAAGACATGCCATTCGGCAGGTCGGCCGTTGCACCCGTCGTGCTGTGCTCCTCTGCGCCCACGAGAGGGTCAGCTGTTTCGCTGCCGCACACGCCCGCACTGATGAGGGCCGCAGCCAACACCGCGAACCGCCGTGCTGATGCCATGTCGGAAGATTTGTCACGAAACCCACAGTCTTGGCGACCCGCTCACCGACGAAACATGCTGTGCGAAAAGCCTTTCGAAAAGGCCGAATTCGCGATTGCTGGGACGGCCCTGCGGTGAGCCGTAAAACCAGTCGAATTGCGCTCCCAAGATAGCGTGACCAGGCGCTTGCCGAGAGTCATGGAAGCAAGCAAGAGCATGCACGGCGACCATATTTTTGTTTCGTTGAAGGACGGACAGTCCTCACAAACACAGCGAAATGCTGAGCATCTCTTCCCGCACTGGCCCCCATGCCGCCTTCGCGGCTCTTTGAGGTCGAGTAGAGTTCGAGTGCCACCGGTGAGTGGTAGAGTATGCTGTCGCCGAAGGGAGTAATCGTCAATACTGGACGCAAAGCAAGCCGATGCTGACTGAGCGGGACCTGGACGCAGCTGCGCACTCCACGACGCCCCCGTGTCGCGGTCGAGGAGCCCCTGGAGTTCGTCGAGACCTTTTTGTTCCTTTGCGAACGCTGCTCCTTCCGGGAAATGTTGGCGGTGAACATTGAATCGCAGCGGCGGGACAGCACACACCCTCGGTCGCAGCCTGGCTGGTCGCTCATGGAGCTAGCCCCGTTCGGGCTCTCCGTCGGGCTTACACACACCAATCGCCCACTGCATCCTCTACAATATTGCTGGGGGCGAGCTCCAAGCTGATGCTCGGTTTGCGGCGGCTTGGTTTCTTCTGGTCGGCACACGCGTTGAAGCTGCCTGGTGGACATCTCGACCGGTGCTCGGACTGAGAAAACCTCGGTCATCGCAGAAGCCAGCCTGGCTGTCGCGATCAGCCCCTGCGACGCGATGCTGAACCGATTGCGGCTGTGCGTCCTGGTGCTGTCGAGCCCACCGAGCTTGGGCACTCGAGCGAATGCTGGTTCTCGCTCGAGACTGGCGCTCGCACCATTCCCACAAACCGGTTTTCCGGGACGGCGAAGCTCTGATGCTGACTGGATGTCGCCACCTTCGACGGAGCTGATGCCGGAGCGCGACGACGCTGCATGTCTCCACCGGCCACTGACAGCCGTCGTCGCGGTGAACCTCAACGGCTTCCCGCTCCTCGCATCCCGTCTGCTGTCGTGTGTGTCTGTGCAGGTTGCGCTCGGATTTCGCTGTGATTTATTGGTAGGCCCCGTCGTGCCGCCTGACACAGCTCCCTAGATCAAAATGGTGCGACCAACCGCCAAGAAGGGTGCGAAGACCGCGAGCAAGGCCAACGAGCCCCTCGCCCGCGAGGCCACCATCAACCTGCACAAGCGCCTGCACGGCGTGAGCTTCAAGAACAAGGCGCCCCGCGCCATGCGTGAGATCAAGAAGTTCGCCGCCGCCGTGATGGCCACTGCGGATGTGCGCCTGGACAGCGACCTCAACAAGTACGTGTGGTCCAAGGGCATCCGCAACGTGCCGTTCCGCGTGCGCGTCAGGCTGACGCGCAAGCGCAACGAGGACGAGGAGGCCAAGGACAAGATGTACACCCTCGTTGAGTTCGTGAAGGTGCCCTCCTTCAAGGGGCTCACCACGGAGAAGGCCGAGATTGACGAATAAGCACGGCAGCCGTCTGTTCCGCCGCCGCGCAATCCGCCAAACGCACTCAGCCAAGGAGCGGCTGACAACTGACGCTGGCTGGCGCGGCATGCCATTTCATACACTGCTGCGTTCCAGAGCTGCGATGCCGCACGCTCGCTGCAGAGCCGTGCCGCTCGTTTACCGGGCTTGGTGACAACACCGGCACGCGTGGGCGACTCCTGCCCACCTGCAGCTGCGGCCACTTGAAGCTGCACTCACCGAGTTGATACTACGCCCGGCGTACACGGGTGTCGCATATATCGCATCAATACGTTTGCAGGGCTGGAACTGTTGCCGCTTGCGCTACTGGGTCGACGCGTATGCATGTGCCAACGGAAAGCAATCGTCGAATACATGGTCGCAAGTTTCTTCACGTGACCTGTTTCGTGTCGACCGTTGCGGGACTTGAGGTCGACGGAAGCTCGCACCAGCTGGGCTGCACAGCCTGAGGAATCGGCATGCATTCGAAGCCGCGTCCACATGGGAACGACACCTCCCACCCTCACACGGACTTCGAAGCGTCACAAGCGCACTGAATGGAGAGATAGACACAGTCACTTCAAGCGCCCGTGTGCATGCACACGGCTTCTGCGCGCCAGCGCGCTCACTTGGCCGCCCCTGCGCCCGCTGCAGCAGCGGCGCCAGCGCTGCCGCTCGCCGCGAGCACGGCCTCGGGGGCGGTGCTCTCACGCGCCCACTCGCAGTGGAAGGCGCCCGCCTTGTCCACGCGCTCAAAGGTGTGCGCGCCGAAGAAGTCCCGCTGCGCCTGTGTGAGGTTCGCGGGCAGGCGCGGGCGGCGGTACTGGTCCAGGTAGCTGAGCGAGGAGGAGAGGGAGGGCGCGGCGATGCCGCAGGCGGCGCACAGCGCCACCACGCGCCGCCAGGAGGGCTGGCGCGCGTTGATCTCCTCCGCGAACTCTGGGTCCACCAGCAGGGAGGCGAGGTCCGCGTTGCGGTCGTAGGCGCGCTTGATGCGGTCAAGGAACTTGGCCCGGATGATGCAGCCGCCCTTCCAGATGCGGGCGCACTCCCCCAGGTCGATGCGCCAGCCCAGCTGCTTGCCCGCCTCTCGGATCAGGTTCATGCCCTGCGCGTAACTGCAGATCTTGGCTGCGTACAGGGCCTGCCGCACGTCGTCGATCAGCTGCGCCTTGTCCACGCGGGGCAGGTCGGTCGGCCCCACCAGCACCTTGCTGGCTGCGGCCCGCTCCTCCTTCAGCCCGCTCAGGCAGCGCGTGTCCAGCGCTGCGGCCATGGTGGGCGCGGCGATGCTGCGCTCTGCCGCCTCCTGCACCGTCCAGCGCCCCGTGCCCTTCATGCCCGTCTTGTCCAGGATCTTGTCCACCAGGAAGCCCTCCCCGCCCTCCGTGTCCTTCACGGTGAAGATGCGTGCCGTGATCTCAATGAGGAAGGAGTCCAGCTCGCCCGCGTTCCACCCTGCGAACACGGCAGCCAGCTCCTCGTTGGAGAGCCCTCCGATGGTGCGCAGCACCTCATACGCCTCCGCGATTAGCTGCATGTCCCCGTACTCGATGCCGTTGTGCACCATCTTGACGTAGTTGCCGCTGCCCAGCTCGCCGATGTACGTCACGCAGGCGCCGCTGTCCGTCTGCGAAGGGAGGCGGGGAAAGCGCTCGGTACAGACAGGGCAGGCAGTGGAAGTTCGATCCTTGGCGCCTGCGCTGTCTGTCGCGCTGTTGCCGCTGTCAGTGCACGCACCTTTGCAGCGATGGCCTCCAGCACATCGCGGACCTGGTCGTACGCCTCACGGGGTCCGCCGGGCATCAGGGAGGGCCCGTGCCTGGCCCCCTCCTCGCCGCCGCTGACCCCCATGCCCATGTAAAGCAGGCCGCGGGGGGCGAGCTCCCCTCCGCGCCGCAGGGTGTTCGGGAACCACTCGTTGCCGCCGTCGATCAGCAGGTCGCCGGGCTCCATGAAGGCGGACAGGGTGGCGATTGTATCGTCCACAGGCTTCCCTGCCTGCACCAGGATGATGATGGCGCGCGGCCGCTGGATGCTGGCGACGAACTCCCCGGGCTGCGAAGGGGTTGAGAACACGAACAAACACGGGGGATGCGAGGGGATCGGTTTCCTCACAAGAGTACGGGCAGCCGAAGCACCGGGCGCTGAGCCCGAACAAAGTCGCAGAATCACAGCCATGGTCCAGCGTTGTTCTGCGCAACCCGCACGAGTCCGAGACGCATTGCTGTCGCGTGATGCCGTACACAGAGGTAACTTGCTACCATGCACGCCATGACGGCGCCGAGAGTCGGACTCACATCCTTGTAGCCGTACAAGGCGGTGGATAGACCCTCAGCTGCGGCCCGCTCGACGGTGTCATCGACCTTCGAGGGCGAGCGATTGCACACCGCAACGCTCGCACCAGAGGGCTTCAGTTTGTCGGCAATGTTCAGAGCCAGATTCTGGCCCATGACGGCCATGCCGAAGACTCCACATCGATGCGACATGTTTTTGTTCGGATGAGAGTGCGTCACAAGTCGAAACCCCCAGATGCAACAACCGGCAGCGACAGCGGAGAAGACCAGGGAGGCAAGTGAAACTATATGGCACGTGCACGCTGAGCTGTTCGATCGAAAATCGATCTTCTACTTCGATGTACAAAACCACGCAGCATCCGTCCGTCACAGTTTTTATAGGCAGTTTTTCACTGTCGAGATTTCGCTGGAACCAGTGAACAGAGCGCCGCCAAGGCCTGTCGACATCGAGTCCACTGCATTCTGCCGCATCTCAGTGTGTGGTGAACGGTCGCCGTGTGCTGTTGGTCACGCCACACCTCTCACTTCCCGCATCCGAAACCCACAATGGGCAACGCAATCCCAAAGATTCCGACGGAGGAGATCGGCCGCATCGCCGAGACGACCATGAAGACGTTCACCCCCCAGTATATCAAACACGCGAACATCGCGATTGTTAAGCAAGCGAAAGCGAAGAGCCAGGCGACGCCGTCCAAATACCTTCTCGAGACCGCGCCAGTTCCGTCTGAGCCGCTCAAGACCGGCTACCTCACCAAGTTGGGGGCGGTCCGCAAGAACTGGAAGAAGAGGTGCGCTGCTTGGGCGGGGTTGCATTCGAATGGCCAAAAACCTTTCTGGCGCCGGCTGGAGGCGGCGGGGAAACCACTCAGCACTTTGAAGCTCGTTCTTTTGGACGAGAAAGCTTAAGCTTCCTGTGCTCAAGGGGCCCTCGACACTGGGCTGAGTGGCTGTGCTTGCTTTAACCCGCCTCCGCGTGACGAGCATGGCCGCTTCCAGAAAGGGCACCCCATATCTTCCGAGTCACTTCCGCATTTCCTCGCACTTCCGCGAGTAACGGATCTTGCCGTCAACGCTTCCCGACTGCGCCGTGTTTCGACCTCCCCCACCCTTGTCGTGTCCGCGCCCTGCAGGTGGTTCGTGGCCCTGAACAAGAAGGATAACTTCGCGGTTCGCTACTATGCGAGCGAGGCGGACGCGGAGAAGGCGCCCGAGAAGCCCCTCGGCACCATCAGCCTGTGCTGGTACAAGGTGCGGCGCAGCGAGACGGAGGACGAGAAGAAGGCGAACGGCGAGTTCAGCGCGATCATCGCGCCCTGGTGGAGCTCTGACGAGCGCCGCACCTGGGCCGTGCGCGCGGACGACGAGGCGTCCCTCAAGGAGTGGATGGATGCCTTCAAGGTGGGCTGCGACTACGCCCGCGCCCCCCGCAACCCCGACCCCGTTCTCGCCTCCGCCTTCGACGGCGCCTACCGCGAGACGCGCTGGAAGCTCGGCAGCTGGGGCTGGTACGGCAGCTACAGTTCCGAGGAGCAGCAGCTCGGTCTGCTCGTGGGCGAGCAGTGCGCCAGCTGCATGTCTGAGGTGTACGCGGGCATCCCCGCGCGCATGGAGAACATCGTCCGCCCGCGCGTGCGCGCTGCCGTGATGGGCACCATCTCCGTGGCGGTGGGCGCGGGCTGGAAGCAGGTGGTCGCTCAGATCGGCACCGCCAAGCCCGACATCCAGAAGAAGGTGGAGGCCAGCCTGGGGGGCATCCTCGCCAAGCAGGAGGAGCTCAAGGGCAAGGTGGCCGCCTCCGTGGCCGGCCTGGTCAAGCCCGCCGTGAAGGTGGCCGCAGACAAGGTGGTCGACCCAGTGCTTGCGGCGCTGCTGGGCCCCCTGCAGACCGCCTTCGCGGCTGCGCTCACCGTCTTCATCGCCAAGTCGCGCGCCGCCGTCACCAAGGCGGCGGAGCAGGCGGACCCCGCCGCAGCCTCCAAGGTGCGTTGCGGTGCAGTGTACGCTTGCGTGGCGGGGTGGGGTTGGGTGCATCGCGCTGTAGCCCTGTGGGCTGTGCCACGCTGTCCACTATCCCCGTCCCTCCGCTGCCCGCATCCGTCCATCCGTCCAACCCCCCCCCCCCCCCCCCCCCCCCCCCCCCCC
>Ga0208629_100109_pt1 | contig 41718 bp, 57 predicted proteins | sample LakWasMet19_HOW5_2_FD_183865 | JGI IMG/M metagenome (GOLD analysis project Ga0208629, IMG submission 183865) | Freshwater sediment methanotrophic microbial communities from Lake Washington under simulated oxygen tension - Sediment Metagenome... | ecosystem: Environmental > Aquatic > Freshwater >... | reverse complement strand
CGTTATCCAACGACACTTCGACAATTTCGCCGGTTACGGTCACGCCGCTCAAGGTGCCGCTGATCGTTTGCGCGGCGGTCTTGGTGATGAAGTCGGTGCTGCTGGTGCCGGTGTCGGCCGAGAACGCTACGGTCGCCACGGTGGTGGCCGGGGCGACCGTATCCAACGTATAAGTATGCGTATAAGCCGTGCTGCTGCCGCCTGTGGTGTTGGTCACGCGCGCTTGGAAAGTATTGCTGCCTGACAGCGTTGTAGTCGTCGACCACGTGCTCTGTCCAGTCGTATTGGTGGCATTCGACCAAGTCGAACCGTTATCGTAAGAAACCTGTACCGTCTCTCCACTCACAGTCGCGGCACTCAAGGTGCCGCTGATGGTTTGCGCGGCCGTCTTGGTGATGAAATCAGTCGAACTGGTGCCGGTATCCGCCGAAAGTGCGGCTGTGGCAACCGTCGTCGTAGGTGCGGAGTAGCCGCTAACGGTGATGGCGTTACCGGTGGCGTCGGAAATGTCGGCGCTCGCAGCGGGCGTGATCGGGCCGTTCCAATCGTCTGCCGCCGCCAAGTTGTAAGTCACGCTACCGGAAGAAACCGTGCCGTTCGCGTCCAATTTGGCGTTCACCGAGGCCTTGTCGGTGGAACCCAGGGTGACGGTGAAGGTGGTGGCGTCGGTGATTTCGACATTGGTGGTATTGGCGGTCAGCGTAAAGCTGCCGCCCTGGCCCGCAAACGACAACTTGGTCACGTCAATGTCGTTAGCACTGCCGGACTGCTTGACTAGGTTGGTACCGGTCACCACTAAAACGCCGGTACCGGCATTGTAGGTGGAAGAGGTAATGGTCGGTTTTTGTACGTTGCTGACAGTGATGCCGTTGCCTGTCAGGTCGGCGTTACCGGTATTGGCAACATTCCAGTTGGCGGCGGCGGCGATGTTAAAGGTCGTTGAATCAACGGAAGCCGTGCCGGTCTTATTCAACAAGCCTTCCACGTTAATCTGGTCGGCGGCATTCAGCGCCACGGTAAACTGGGTTGCCGAAGTAATTTCAACGTTCGACGAGGTCAGGGTGTATGTTGCGCCTCCCTGTCCGGTCAGGGTCAGTTTGCTGACGTCAATATCATTGGCAGAGCCAGTTGTGGCGGTCATACCGGTGCCGGTGACCACGAGGGAATTGGTGCTGGCGTCGTAGGTGGCGGAGGTGACGGTAGGGGCGACGGCTGTAATACTGGTGCCAAGACTGACCCCGGCGGCTGAGACCTTGGAGGTAAGATCGTCAGTAGTGGTATTAAACGTTTGCCGGGTAGCGCCGCTGGTAAAGGTCGTTGCCGATGAATTTTCAACGGCATAAACGGTCAATGAGCCGGGGGTGCCGTTATAGTTGGAGACGGGCAAGAAGCGAAGCTTTGCGCTTGTATCAAGGAGTAACGCGGTCGAAGTGGAAACCGCGGTGCCGCTGACATCGTACCAAGTTGAGCCGCTATCGGTGCTGTACTGCCATTTTCCTTCGCTGCCGGAATTGGCCGCTTCGGCGCTGATGGCTATGCCGGTAAAGGTATTGCTGTCGGCGGTGTCGCTGAAGTTTGCGCCCAACAGGCTGGTGACGGTCGCCCCGGCAGGCGAGGCCGTATTTTCGTTCACCGCCGCAAGAGTGGCGCCTGCGCTAAAGCTGGGCGCATCGTTGACGGCGGTTACGCTAATGCTAAACGTTTGGCTGGACAGGGTACCGCTCGCCCCGTCGGAGACACTGAAGGCGATACTGTCGGAACCGTTGGCGTTGGCGTTCGGGGTGTATTTGATCAGGTTGTTGTCGATGTCGGCCTGGGTGAAGGTGCCGCTGGCGCTGACAGTCGCGCCGCTTTTGGTCAAAACGCCCTTGGTTGGCGCGGTGCCGACTGTGTAGGTCAACGCTGCTGCGGCTTGTTCGGCATCCTTGACCTGCAACATCGCCGTGGTGATGGTGGTGATGGAGGCGTCTTCAAGCACCGTCAGGCCGGTGTTTGCGCCGCCGGTGAAGGTGGGGGTGGTGTTGGAGGCGGCGACAGCAGGGCCGATGTTGATATTATCGATTCTGAGAATTGTCCATCCATCTCCAGCCGTGTTATTGCAAACGCCTGTGACACGAATTTCATCAATGTTGCCGAAGGCCGCAATCCCGCTTGTCGTTAATGTTTGCCAAGCACTGTTCGTGGTACGGTTAGTGATAGTTTCGGTAATCGATGCACCCGAAACAGCCACGCCAGCCTTGTACCCCTGAATTGTCAATACGGTTTGTGTAGCCGATGCATCTAACAAATTTCCGACCATTGCAAAGCTATTCAATTGAAAAGCGCTGCCATCGTTGGATTTCATGGAAACGGATGACAAATTGTTGCCACTTGTGGCGCGGACAAGTGAAGGGGCAAAGTCAGTCTGCGGCGTCTGTGTTGTTGAACCGAAGGCACGCAATGCATTACTTGAACCTCCTGTCACGTTGATCCCAAAATCCCAACCTAATCCTCCTAGGTTTGAAATGACTTGATTACCGACAACACTAGATGAGATAGATGCCATCGCATCGAAATTGGTCGTTGCGGACGGCGCTGCGAGCAGATGGTCGTAGCCTGCCAATACGGCATCGGAGATCGCCTTGTCGGCCTCGATCTGGCCGGTATGGGTTTCCAGCGTCCAGTTCCCGTCTAACTCGCTGTGGCCGGTGGCATCGATCGATGCGGCAATGTCGGCCTGCGTGGCCTGCGCCAGCGCCGAAATAAGCGCCGCCCCGTCGGAACCCGCCGCCACGTCGCAGCCGTACAGCAATATATCGCCGTTCCGGGTTAAGGCGCTGCCGATAGTCGCCAAGTCGGCGGCATGGTCTTGCAGGTTTTGTGAGGTCAAATAGGTGGTGCCTAAATGCACCGAACCCACTGAGCCGTGGGAAACGATATGAAGCGCATCAATGCCGCTACGTCCCTCAAGGATTTGCGCCATTTGCGCCAAGCCGTCCTGAGCGGCATCCAGCACATGCAGTTCGGCACCCGGATTGATGTTGTCCACCAAGGTCTGGTAATCGGCGACGTTGCTTTCGATAAAGACAATCTCGGTGCGTTGCGGCAGCGGATCAACTTGAACCGGTAGCGGCACAACGTCAGCCTGAACTTGGGCAAGCTGGGCCGTATCTTGATTAACGGCCGCAACATCCGGTACCGGCGGGGTAGGCGCGGCATCGGCCGCAGCCTGGGCAAGCTTGGCCGCATCGATGGCGGCGGTATCCTGCACCGGGAGGGTAGCATCGGCCACGGTATCGACCGCGGTCTCAACCGCCGCGCCGTCGAACATGATGCGCGGTTCCAGCGCCAGCATGGTTCGGCGGGGTTTATGGGGTGCCGGAGCCGACAGGTTTGAATTTACTTTGCCGGTTTTTTCTTTAAGCATGGTTTTGATAAATTTCATGTCGATACTCGGTGCATTGTTGGTAATGAGCTGGCGCGTAGGTCTGGCTCGAAATTTTACGGGTAATGGGCGTGATTTAATTATGGAAGCCAGCTGTGTACGTCCATGTAGCCTGGACCGCGGCACAAATCCGTCTGGAACGGATTTGCATTAACCCAAAGGGTGTCAGGCAGGATAGCCTGACATGAATCCCTGGGGATGACGGTGTCACCCAGACACTTGTGTATAACGACGAGCGTGGAGCGTGGGAACCATAAGCGGAAGTTATTTTTGGCAAAATCCTAACCAGTCCTTTAAATCTTGAATTTGGGTAAAGTCTAATAACGCTTCCGCCAGCTCTTCCAGTTGTTCTACTGAAAGCATCTGCAATCTTTGCTCCGCCTGACGCAATTCGGCATTAATGCCGAATTTACGCCGTAGCAGCCGGTTAACCAGCTTCAAGCTTTCTTCTTGCCGTCCTTCTTGGCGTCCTTCTTGGCGTCCTTCTTGACGTCCTTCTTGGCGTCCTTCTTGGCGTCCTTTCCGATTTTCCTCTTCCGCGATTTCTTGATAAAAGCGGGTTTGTTTTAATTCAATATCATCTAAAGCTAGCATGGCTTTAATCTCCTCCCGGTTTAAATGGGGCAATTTATAAACCAGAATGGTTTCGATAAAATCGATACCTTCCGGCCCTATCTCATCTCGACGCCCGGCCAATTCTCGCGCTAAAGTTATTGTCTGTTGTTTGCCGCTGGCAATCAAGCGGATAAATTCCAAGGTGGGCGAGAGTCCTTGCCGATCTTGATAATCTTCCAAATAAATCCGCTGTAATTGAGGCAAACTCATGAAAGGTTCAAATTCTATACCGGCTTGTTTTTCGACGCTTCTGCTCGGATAGATAACCAATGCCAGCCAGTGGCGTCCAGGTTTGTGTATGCGTAGGTATAAGGTTATTTCGCTGATAAATCGATCATAAAAATCGGCATCCGGTTGATACTGCACTTCGGTAAAGATAAGGGGGGGCTCCGGGCTGCCTACTATCGGCGTAAAGACACCATCTATACGAAACGCCGTTTGCTTAATTTCTTCCGAGCTAAACCGATAACTGTCGCCGCTGTATTGCAGACCCAATAATTCCAAGGCTAATTTAGGCCGGCGTTGAAACAACCGGTAAAATAGGGTGTCTGTTTTCATGGTTTAAGATCGGTAGTTTTAGTACGGGAGGAGTTTGGCAACCCAAAGTGCAGAGGCGGACAGATTTATTTGACCTGATTTTTCTTTGAATAGTGATTTGATAAAGTTCATGGGAACTTTCTGCATTAATGATAAGGACTATCAGCTAAGTATAATTGCGTATTTTGAGCGTAGCAAACAAATCGGTTGCGAATGCACTTGGCGGATGAAGGCATGGCTGTCGTTATCGAAAACGGTAGGAACGGGGTTGCAAACCCCGTCCCGCTTGGAGCAAATACCGCTATAATGAGAAACACGACAACTATTTTGGAGGAAGGACATGTTAGCCGTAAAAGATACCGGACTCATTAGCCCGGAAGACTACTTAAAAGGCGAACCGCTTAGCGAAGTCAAGCATGAATTGATCGACGGCCAAGTTTATGCGATGGCCGGGGCCAGCGCCAATCATGAAAGAATATCGGTGAATGTTTTAAGAAAATTCGGCAATCATTTAGAAAACACTCCCTGCGAACCTTTCGGCTCGGATATGAAGGTGAGGGTCGGTTCCAATTTCTTTTATCCCGATGTGACGGTCGATTGCCATTTCGACGATTCGGAACCCTATTTCACCGAAACCCCTATCATTATTGTCGAGGTGTTATCGAGATCGACGCGCAGAACGGACGAAACCGTCAAGTTGATGTCGTATATCAATATCCCCAGCCTGCAAGAGTATGTGTTGATCCAACAGGATTTCGCGGATATTCAAGTCATACGCAAGCGATGGCTGGCTGCCGAAACATTATTTTTTAGGCGATGACATCACTTTCGAGTCGATTGGCTTAACTTTGCCCGTCGAGGACATTTATCATCGGGTGCAAAACGATGATATGGTTGAGTTCTTAAACAATAAGGCCGAAGCCGGGGAATAAGCGCCTGATATATTGAGCGAAAGTTTGCCGGTATTTTGGTGTGCAAGTTCCCAAGCCGGACGGGGCAACATGCCCCGTCCGAAACGTTTACATTAGTTAAACATTACGCATTGCTCGGATATCGCAAAAACGTTAGGAACGAGATTGCAAACCCCGTCCCACATCATAGGTATCTACACAACTTTTTTTGCATTATAAATACAATAAGTTACAAGTCGATCTGACTCCATCTTCTACTGAAGAGGGTTGGGGAGACGACTGCACAGATGCAGGAGGTAGAGCAACGCAGGGAGCGGTTGCCGAGGAGAATAAAAACAACCATTTATATCCCCCTCATCCCAACCTTCTCCCTCAAGGGAGAAGGGGCCGGTACTTGTGTAGATACTTATGATCCCACATAGGGGTTTTACGGGTTAATGGGCGTGCTTTAATGATGGAAGACAGCTTGCCGGTTGCCAAGTCGGGTTCTCAGTGCCATGGCGGCGAGCTGCGTACGCCATGTAGCCTGGATCCCGGCACAAATCCGTCTGGAACGGATTTGCATTAACCCAAAGGGTGTCAGGCAGGATAGCCTGACATGAATCCCTGTGGGATGACGGTGTCGCCCAGACACTTGGGTATAACGACGAGCGCGGAGCGTGGGAACCATAAGCGGAAGTTATTTTTGGCAAAATCCTAACCAGTCCTTTAAATCTTGAATTTGGGTAAAGTCTAATAACGCTTCCGCCAGCTCTTCCAGTTGTTCTACTGAAAGCGTCTGCAATCTTTGCTCTGCCTGACGCAATTCGGCATTAATGCCGAATTTATGTCGTAGCATTCCGGTTAACCAGCTTCAAGCTTTCTTCTTGGCGTCCTTTCCGATTTTCCTCTTCCGCGATTTCTTGATAAAAGCGGGTTTGTTTTAATTCAATATCATCTAAAGCTAACATGGCTTTAATCTCCTCACGAGTTAAATAGGGTAATTTATAAACCAGAATGGTTTCAATAAAATCTATACCTTCCGAACCTATCTCATCTTTGCGCGCAACCCATTCTCGGGCTAAGGCCATTGTCTGCGGTTTGCCGCTGGCAATCAAGCGGATCAATTCCAAGGTGGGCGAGAGTCCTTGCCGATCTTGATAATCTTCCAAATAAATCCGCTGTAATTGAGGCAAACTCATGAAAGGTTAAAATTCTATACCGGCTTGTTTTTCGACGCTGCGGCTCGGATAGATAACCAATGCCAGCCAGCGGCGTCCAGGTTTGTGTATGCGTAGGCATAATGTTATTTCACTTATAAACCGGTCATAAAAATCGGTATCCGGTTGATAAGTAGTTGGGCAACAGTTTTCTGGCATGTGTGGAGCGGCTAAAGCCGCTCCACACATGCCACTCATGCTAAGAAACTTATGAACACCTACTTACGCAAAAATCCGCGTTCTCCGCATCCCTGCGTATTATGCCGTGCGGTTGCCGAAAGCAGAGAACGAACCCCGAAAAAGGTAAGTTGTTATATTTAAATAAACACAATAAAATCATAATAATTGCTTATTTAACAGTTACTTATTATTTTATTGCCAATACCGTCCGGTTCGATGTACACTGCCGATCCGTTAGCCCGGCCTTCAAGGGATATTAAATGACTTGAAGGTTAGGCAACATCCAGCCCGGCGGCAACGGGCAAAACACCTTCGCCATTACGCATTGACGCTAGATGGCATAACAACAACATTAAAACAAAAAGGAAAAAACCATGGATATTTTTATCGGCTTCATTACCGCATTCCCTTGGACTTGGGCTCCCAGAGATTGGTCTACATGCCAAGGGCAGACAATGCAAATCCAGCAAAACGCCGCCCTTTACGCTTTGCTTGGCGTCGCCTTTGGCGGTAACGGGCAAACTACTTTCCTGTTACCCGAACTGCGCGGCAGACATATTATCGGTTATGGACAAAGCCAAACCACCGGCACCGTCTTCCAATTCGCTGAAAAAGGCGGCGCGGAAAAAGTGGTATTAAACACTTCACAGACCCCTGTGGCACCACACACTCACACGGCTGCGTTTACACCCAGCGGCGGAACCGCTTCGGTTAGTATCGCTATCCCAGCGGTTTCCGGTACCAATGGAACAACCAATATTCCTGGAACAGGGGCAAACTTGGGCCAAGCTACCGTAGATCTTTCAAGCTTCGGTGGCAGTTCCGCCGATCCTGCCAACACTTATAGCACCGCCACGGCTAATACCACATTGAAACCGTTTTCGGTGTCGGTGCCTGGCGGTTCCGGCACGGTTACTGTCAACCCCGCCGCAGCTCCAGCAGCAGCCTCCGTCCCGTTAATGAACCCTTATCTGGCGCTCAACTTCTGCATCGCGATAAACGGTTTATTCCCCAGCCGCAACTAAAACCAGCACAGCGGTATGCGCGCTCCGACGCGCATACCGGCGGAGACTAAATTTAATGACACTAGATACAGTAACCAGCGATTTTTTTGCCGCACACCAAGGAAAGCTGTTGACGGCGGAAGCTGTCAATGGACAATTAGCGCTGGAAATAATGAGCGTGGAAGAAACCCCGCTGTCCGCCGGCCCCAACTCTAAGCGCATACCGTTTAGAGTACTGCTGCGCGGCCCTGATTCGCCTGACCTGCAAGACGGTTGTTATACTTTTCGGGCAAATGACGATGAAGACTGGCGACTGGACGACGTCTATATAAACCGCATCATCGCACCGACCCATTCCGATGGGCAGGGAGCTTTTTACCAGATTGTTTTCAGCTAAATGACCCTGTATGAAATAACTTTAAATATCTGAAGAGACGGTAAATCCGCCTCTTCACTAACCTCATAAGCCGGACGAGGCATGTTTCCCCTTCCGGAACGTTTACATCAGTTAAACATTACGTATTGCCCGGATATCGCGAAAACGTTAGGGACTGGGGTTACAAACCCCGTCCCGCATAGGCCGGAATAATAAGTTGTATCGCGGACTATCCGTATTTCGCCCTCTGTCTCCTGCAAACAATACCTCGTAAAGTTCAATCCATTGTTATGAAGCAAAATACTGCAAATCCATCCTTTCTACGCCTTCCCGTTCATTTCGATACCACCCGCCTGCAAGAGGATTTGGCGCGCGTGCCGACACAGTCATGGCTGGCCCATTTCAATCAACGCATTTACGAGGGGGATTGGAGCGGCGTTCCGCTGCGCGCCGTGCCCGGCAGCGCCATCCCGATTTATTCCGACCCGAACGCGCAAATCTGGGAAGATACGCCATTGCTCACGCAATGCCCCTATTTCCAGGAAGTCCTACAGTATTTTTGCTGTCCGCTGCTCTCGGTTCGGCTGCTGCGACTGGGGCCGGGAGCGATTATCCAGGAGCATCGCGATCCTATGCTGGGCTTAGATTACGGCGAGGCGCGCATCCATGTGGTGGTATCGACAAACCCGGATGTGGAATGCCGCATAGCCGGTATCGATCAGCATTGGGCCGCCGGCGAGTGCTGGTACGCCGACTTCAACCAACCGCACAGCTTTTCCAACCGGGGCAAGACCGAACGGATTCATATGCTGCTGGATTGCGTTGTAAACGATTGGCTGCGAACTTTGCTTTTGGGTAAATAGCCTACAAGCCGGACGTGGCATGTTATTCCGTCCAAAACGTTTACATTCGTTAAATATTACGCATTGCTCTAATATCGCAAAAACGTTAGAAACGGGGTTGCAAACCCAGCCCCGCATAGGTCTCTTTACCAGCTTCGGGATCTAAAACAGGCACGCTTTCATTAATATCTAAATATGACTGATACATCCGACCCCGCTTTTCAGGCCTTACGCCAATCGATACGCGACACTCCGTCCCTGCATGAACGCTTGTTCAATTTAACCGATCCCGATGATTTCATTGCCGCTGTGCGGCAATTAGCCTCGCTCCAGGGCTACGCTCTAACAGATGAAGATGTGCGACAGTCCATGCACGCCGGACGAAAAGCCTGGGTCGAAAGGAACCGGACATGACGCCCTTGGATGCACTTTCCGGATGGATTCCTCTGTTTTTGTCGATCCGCGACAATCAACCTACGCTGGACTGGGGCTACATGGGCCGGGAGCGCTTCACTGAGCCGTTTTGTCAGGACACATTGCAAAAATTGGCATCCAGGCCGTTCAACCGGTTGCTTCGACGGCAAAGCGGGCTGGATTTGCTGCTGGAGCGCGCACAGAGTCATCCCGGCTTGCCGCTGAAAGGCATGGTGTTCCATATGAGCCGTTGCGGCTCCACTTTAGCGGCCCAATGGCTGACCGCTTTGCCGGACAGCGTGGTACTGTCCGAGCCCGAACCGTTGGACACATTACTGCAATGGCCGAAACCCTATAGCGATACGGAGACGGTGCGGGCGCTGCTCGCCGCCTTGGGACAGCCTCGCCGAGAAAGCGACCGTCAACTTTTCCTGAAAACCGATTGCTGGCATATGGTTCATATCGATCGCTTGTTGACTGCCTTCCCCGGCACACCTTGGGTATTTGTGTATCGAGACCCGGTGGAGGTGCTAGTGTCGCACCAGCGGATGCCCGGCTGGCACTTGGTGCCGGGTTCTATGACCGGACACGGCATGCAACCGCCCGATGAAGTAATGAACCATTCGCTAGGCCACGGCGCCTGGGTTTTATCGGTCATTATGGACCAAGCCCGGCAGGCCGTGGAGCGCCACGGCAATGGTCTGCTGCTGAATTACTCGGAATTGCCGGAAGCGCTGGAGAGCAAGCTGGCGGCCCATTTTGGCCTGGATTTGACCGGTCTAGGCACCGACCATCTCAGCGCAGTAGCCGGGCGTCATTCAAAGCAGCGCGATACCGCGTTTCATCCCGATAGCGCCGAAAAACGCGCCGCCGCCGATGCGCATATTTTGGAACTGACGTTCCGCTGGATGAATAAGCATTATCAATTGCTGGAGCAACTGCGCTTAAACAGCGCGGATCATAATGGTTGATTAGCTTTCTACGGTCTTAATGAACAGATCTTATTGAATCAGCCGAAACACGAATAAACACAGGACCTTAGACAGGTTCTTGCCAAATTACAAGCCACCTCCACCCGGCTAAAAAGTTGCCTGCGTTAGTTACCCATACTGAAAATGCCGACGGAAGCGGGATACCAAACCATGCGTTCATACGGTATTTGGGCTTCTTCGACCGCGAACCCCAATCGAGCATAAAGTTGCTTGGTGACAGGGAGTGAGATATTTAAAAGCAATACCGTGAGATAAATGAAATGAAACGGAATGATACAGAATAAAACGAAACGCAAAAAATAAATTAACTTTCGCATAGCGAAAATAAAAAAAACGCCGATTTTAAACGGAAAAAACGGCGTCATAAAAAATCTAAAAATTGCGGATAATTAATTCCTTCGCGGATTTGCCCTGCTTACCGCCTACAGTATATTTAATATCAACCACCGACATTTCCATACCTGAAAATACTTGCCGCATCTCAGGGATATCGTTAACCGAAATAATCATACTGCCTTTGATTGATCCGGCTAATTCAGCCATCCTGGCATACTGATCAAATTCAAAAACAACGCCATAACCTTCGGTCCCCCAATACGGCGGGTCTAAATAAAATAGCGTGTGCGGCCTGTCATACCGACGAATACAATCATCCCACGCCAAATGCTCAATATACACACGAGATAACCGCAAATGAGCCGCCGATAACTCTTCCTCGATCCGCAGCAAATTTAACCTGGGCGCGCTCGTGGTAGCCGTACCAAATGTCTGCCCCGAGATCTTACCGCCGAAAGCCATTTTTTGCAGATAGTAAAACCTTGCCGCCCTTTGGATATCGGTCAACGTTTCAACGTGCGCCAGCTTAAGCCACTTATACATCTGCCGACTGACTAGCGACCACTTAAACTGCCGGATAAACTCCTCTAAATGATTTTGCACAACACGATATAGATTAACCAACTCACCGTTAATATCATTGATTACCTCAACACGCACCGGCTCTTTCATGAAAAATAGCGCCGCGCCGCCAGAAAACGGCTCAACATAACACTCATGAGCAGGGAACATTGGCAGAATGTGTTTGGCCAAACGCCTTTTACCGCCTACCCAGGGAATCATTGGATTTACCATTATAAAACCTCTTTGTCTGACGCTCTAGGCGTACTGATGAGAGGCTCGATGGCCTTCAGATGATTAATCGCACCGCACCTCGGGCATTTTATCGATAAACAAATAAACTCGCCTTCAGCCAACTTTTTACTACATTTCCCGCAACGAATTTCCATCTTATAACGCTCGCGTGATAACCTAGCTCCGCTGTGTACACAGCACGGTGCCTAGGCCAAACGCAGGCTGGTTCTGCGAGAGGTGGCTATTAATAGTGCAGTAACACCCTTAATAGTCGCACCGTCTTAAATCATAAATTCAAATGACGCTCAATAATACCGAGCACCTCTGTTTTATCAGCCGCCGAAATACCTAAATATGGACGAGCCGGGATATCGCCCCACAAATGCGGGAACTCCTCTTTCGTACCGCCAAACTGCATCATAGCCGCTTGATCCTTATTACTCCCTATCTCCACAGCATAATGCCCATACAGTTGATAATGAATGCTATCCATTAACTCACCGGTTTCGCCTGTTAGTGGCCTAGCGTGGCCTTTTCGATCAATAGTAACATCACTATTAGCTGCCCAAAGCACCCCATCAGGACTGGTTGTCGTACCAAACCGGCGCTTGGTAGACTCAGTCATCATCTCGCCAATCTCGGCCAGCGCCGGGCGAATATTACCCACCCTATCGCGCAGACGTTGCAGAGCAGCGATTACCTCAGCGTCGTCGTAGATTATTTCCATGATTGCCACATGATTGATTTATACTTAACCCGCTCACCGTCGGCTCGGCTGCCGACCCCTTTCGCAGCAGCGATTGATGAGGGCAAGCGCGGGTGCCTCCCGCGCGGTGAGTCACCGTTCAACTTTTACAGCCCCGCCCGGCGGTTTGCCACGCTCATCGATAAACAGCGTCAAAAAATAATTCTTCTGTCCGTCCATCGTGCGTTTTAATGCCGCCCGATAGATAACACCGTCCAGCGCCAGATAAATCAAACGCTCATCGCCTTGGCGATAAACCTCACCCTCTTCCAAAATGGTCTGTATCTTACGATAATCCGCCAAACCTATTTCAGGGTGACTAAGCAAGTGCGTGGACAAAGAATGCTGCGACAGCAACACCGTCGCAGTATCCGAACCCAATAACGCCTGATCCTCAACCGGCAGCACCGCGACCGGAAACTCACCGTGCAGCTCACCGCTAAAGAAGCGAGCAAAAATAGAGCTGTTGACCAAATCCATCACATTTGAACGGGCCAATTGCCAAGGCAGGTTTTCCATTTTTTGCTGTCGAAAGCCTATCAACTTGTCAAGATTGCTTTTCCCCGGCGCGTAATCCCAATCTGGATCGACCCTATTGAGTACGGTACGCATCTTGCCATCCTTATTTATATAAGTATAAGTATCGCCACTGAGCGGTTTTGCGCCTGTATACTCATCGGCGGTAACCGCCGCAACCCGGCAACGGCAGCCCCAGCCATTGGGAGGAAAATGCGTGTGCCACCACGGATCGTCATAGCGCAGCACCGTCCCTGACCATGCTACATGGAGTTCGCGCGGGTGCTGGACCGTATCGTTATGAATATATTTCCAGTAAGGACGACCTTTAAGCAGATCGGGATCGTGTAATTGTTGCCAGCGGCCGGCGGCATAACTGGCCGACAAATTGGTTTTGTAAATCACCCGAGTCCGCCAGTCGCGTCCGGCCTTAGTATCGCTACCCGTCCAACCTTCCCAGCCGTGTTTCTGCACAATCGCCTCGAATTCCTTTCGAAACCAGTCAATGGTCTTGCCCTCGGCGATGGCTTTGTCCACCGCTTTGCGCAGATCATTCAACAGATCAGCTTTCATTGCCCCGGCCACCACAAACGCGCGATCATGCGCCTCTTTTAGAATGTCATCGTAACGCTCGGTAGGCAGGTTTTGCTTCTGCCTAAAAAAATCGATTTGTTCCGGGAACGGCAATTTAAAACTGCCGTCGCCTCTGGCGTTAAAAGCAGTCTGGGTAGGAGATATAGTTAACGGCATGGCTCACACAGCCTGGCTATGTCTACCAGATATTCGGCTAATTTAGGCGGCGTATGTTCCCTATCGGGCCTGAAACATGACTTTCGATAGCCGTAATCGCCGGGTTGCAAGCGGCTACCATCGGAGCGCCGCCCATGAGAACCGATAATACATGCCTCCGGCCCCGGCGATACCGGCATCAACGGCATGGATTCAGGGGTAATGCCGACGATATATAAAAAAGTCGGCTTTTCCGCCGTATGTCCGAAATTACATTGAAAGATAGGCAGCGTCCAACCGCCGAACTCATCAACCTCATTCGGTAACGGCAATTTCTTGGCCGCCCATAGCTTTGACTGCTTGGGATGCTCCAGAACGCCGCCAAATTCCCGAACCCTATCAACCGCCCATAGCGCCAGCTCCTTCTCATTTTTACGGGGCTTAGCCATATGGCTTAACTGTCCCCAGGCGCGACAGGGCGGATGGGCTACAACGGGCGTTCCGCCCGGCCACTGTAAAGCGTCGCGGTTAATGTCCCAAACGTCACAGCCGTTGATGCTTTTATAGTTGCTGTCGGTTCTGGCAAATAGCACAGACACTAATTTAGCCATCAGCCACCCTCACTCACATCAAATCGCCCAGCCAGCTCAGCCGCAGCAAACCCCAGCGCCATCACATTAGACAGCTCATCACTATCCAAGCCACCATAACCGTCCAGCAGCTTAGCGCTCAATGCCTCTAACGAATCAGCTTGATCCACCAGTGCAGTAATTTGATCGATCATTGTCTTAAACGCACCGCCGGCTTCGGTCGCGAGCTGATCAGTCATCGCCGAAACCGGCGTAGGATCAACATCATCCGGCCCAGGCTGCATACTATCCGCCTCGGCAAACGCAGCATCAGGCGTAGCCGTGGCATCCGCCGACGGCGAATCGGTCGGCGGCTGTGCTGGCGGCTTAACAGCCTCAACCTCCATATCATACGTTTCAGTGACATATTTCAACGTCGGCTTATAGCCCATATCGTAAATCACTTTATCCCTATCCACTCTTGACTTCAGGTCTTCCGCTTCCTCCACTTCACGCCACACCTTAGGCTGCGCCGCCCCCGGAAAATTCCACTCGCACAACCATTTAACGACAGATTGATTGAACGAAGAGCAAATCAAATCCGCATCGGCCGCCGTAATATCCGAGCGCACTTCCGAGGCCATATTATCCCCGCCCAACTTGCCGGCCGTGGAGTCCGTCGTACTGGCATGGCCTAAAATCACCTTGCTGATTGCCGCATCCATACGGCCATACAGCGCCGTATAATCAGCAGAACCGGAACGCGCCGCCTCCAACAGATCAATGGTCATGCCGTCAGGAATAATGACCCCGCTGTCCGTTTGGATAGCCGCCAACGCATGTAACAACTTTTCTTTTTCGGCTTGCAAAGACCCCGGCGGATATTTGCCTACAGCGGTCGGCATGCCGAATTTTTCCAAAAAGATCAACCAGAATTTAATACCGTTGCGCTTAAAAAACGTTGGCCAATACAGCCAGTGGGCCAAACCCAGGCCATACGGCGAATCGTCATCATCCCCGCCGGTTGAAAAAGCCCAAAACTTGCGATCGGGAACCGCCTCGCCCATCGGATTCTCCGACGTCAGCAGACGCAAATCGCCATTAGGCGCAAAACCGAACCGCCTGACATTCTTGACCTTAATATCAGCCAAGGCAATATTCGCCCCGTCCCTGGCCCACAAACATTCCGCCATCGCATGGCCGTAAAACAACCCTGTCCCCAGCATCTTCTCATTAGCCCGATCAAAGTTGATATTGCCCAGCTGCTCGGTAATAAAATCTGCCGCCGCCTTATCCTGACGCTTACTGCCACCGGCCAGCACATTCCACTCCTTACCGGTTAACGCCAATTTGCGCTGTTGCAAGGCCGTTTGTACCTGATCGTCACGGCGAGTTTCGGCGTAAACGCGCAGATCGAAGCCGCGCTGCTTCTGGATCGGGTCAGTTGTCGGCAATAAAGGCAGACTATCGACATAGCCTAGAGTGATGTCCCGGCCGTTTTCAGTAGTGGCCACCTCATCAAAAATAGGCTGACTGGCGGCAAAAGGCTTTCCGGTTCTTGAATCGATGATATTCATAGCTTAATTTTTAACATTAGATTTAGGCAAAACGCCGCCTTCAAACACAATCCACACCGTCAGCATCGGCAGCACATTAATACAAAGCCGCTTGTTGTATGTCGAGTGATGCGCGCCGATCCAGACGCCATACCGGTTAAATAGAACGCCTACTTTCACCACACAAACCCATCAAAATCATTCATTCCGCGCACCGTACCGCGCTCGACATTAACCAAATCCTTAACCTGCCCCAGCTCGACAAAATAGCTGCGCTTAACGCCGGTAGCCTCAAACTCAATAGGCCCGCCCTCGGCCAGCGTGGCGATATACGACATCAACCCGGAAATAGCACTATCGCCATGCCGTTTTAAACCGTTTTTGCCTTTATCATGGCCGTTATCCATCGTCGGATTGCCTTTAACCAGCACCACCCGGCGATGATCCGCGATAGCGTCTTCATCCCGAGCAATCAAAAACGAGCGCTGCTCAAGACATTGATGATATTTCGGGAAAAATTCCATATACATCGCAGCAGTCGCCATCAGGCACGATACCCGGGCTTTGCCTTTCAACTGCAACGCGGCCTCTGCGTGAGACTGGCCGTTGCCGCGTGCATCGAACGCCGCATGATGCAGCATCGGTACATTATCTAAAACGTAATCGCGAATTACGGCTTGCACGTCAAAAGGAATATTGTGCAGTTCCAGCTTGAACGCCATCGTCCAGCGGGCAGGGTCGCGTTTTTGCAATATATCTATCACCGACAAATCGCCAGATCGACCGAAGTCCTGACCATAGACCGTCTTGTGCATCGTCATATTATCGATAACCGGCTTCAGGTTATCCGTAATCCACTGCGCCGTTTCTGTCAGCCGATTCTCATCAGTGACAAACTCGGCCGGCTTAGACCAGCAAATCACCGGCACATCATCAATCATGCATTGCTCAAGCAGCATTCGCGTAAAATAAGCGCCGGAACCGCGCTTAGCGATACAGCCCAACTCCTCATTAGCATCTTCCTGGCTGGGATAGCTCGCATATTGTTCATCCCGCCATTTTTGCTCAGCTTGCCTAGTCCATTCACGGCCCGTCACCAGACAGATACGCTTGTAAAATCCCTCTGCAATCGCTTTGTCAAAATCGATATGATGCAAGCTCCATGTCGGTAGCTTGCCAGCCTTAACCTCGCGTATTAAATCGAAAAAATCATTCTCTTCGGAATTATGCGTAGAGATAATATCGACCCGGCCACCCCACATCAAAAACGCCAGCGCACCCTTAATCACCTCGCGCAAATTGCGGTGAAACGCCGCCTCATCAATCAATGCATGACCTTGACGGCCTCGCCAGTTCCATGGCGACGACGATAGCGCCTCATAAATATGGCCGCTGGCGAACGTCAGCCGAAACCGGGTAATATCTTGCCGCGTTTCGCTGATCACTTCATTTTTTACCTCGCGCCTTACTTCGCGCTCGCGGCTAATATCGATTGCAGAACAAACCATTCCATACGCGCGGGCAAAGGTCAGCGCATCGCCGATATTCTCAGCGGCCATACCCATGTTATAGCCCATGTAATACTGGTTCATGCCGCGCTCGGCCGCCGCTTCCAACGCGCCTTCAGCCGCGATACAGCCCCATGACCAACCAATTCGGCGCGACTTTTCCGCGATGCGGACATTAGATTGATCCAGGTGCCAGCGGATTTGATAAGGCAGCAGAATTTTAGGGACTTGCTCGGGCGGCAACTTACGCGTAGCGCGTAACGCTTGCTGCTCATCAACCAAATCGAGCAGGTCTTTTTTTTCACCTGCCGAAACCTCGATAGGCTCTACAGTGACCGGTTCTACTTCGCTCATTTTCCGCTTCTAGGTAAGCTGGCCAACGTAATTAACAGCGCAAACATTATTGCCAATAACGCATCTAATTGAGAAAAGACCATTACCCGGCCTCGACTTCAACGCCCAGGAACTTGGCCCGGATCGCAGCCCAATCGGAGTCGGACAACCCGGCCTTTTTAGCGATAGGCTCAGCCTCTGCCGCCGCAGCTTGCAGCTTGGCCTTGGCTTTTTCAGCCCATTGTTTTTGCAACACACTGGCCTTTGTCATATCCAGCACCGACCGTGCGCATTCTTTCAGCAGCCCAACCCGTTCAAACGGTTCCGCCTCATCCAGATCCTGCAACGTCACCATCACATCAAACAGCTCGGATTGCACCAGCGATATCACCGCCGCTGATCGCAAATCCGCATCATCAGGGGCTGCTTCGGCAATCAGCCGCGCCGCCTCGGTCGAGTTGCGTACGTTCTGTAACCGGCGCTGCAATTTAGAACCGTGCCGATAGGCGGAACTGCGCGAAATCTCCAGCCCACGGGTGGCCAGAAACTCGACCAGGCCCGTGTAATCCTTAAAGTTGCGCTTGATCAGCTCGGATTCAAACTGAGTACGTTGCTCTGGCGTCAGTCCGTCAATTGCGGATGGCTTAGGCATTGAAATACTTCACCGGCCGTGCAATACCCGGCTCCACATCGACGGTATACTCAACCACATCCATGCCGTAGCGCTCCAGCTCGCAAAACCAGCGGCCATCAGGGTGCTTATGAACACTGATTAAATTCCGCTTCTCCAGATAATCCAGATTCTTGCGCACCTCATCCTGCGTCGCGTCCGGGTATTCGGCTTGAACTACCGATAGCACGATGCTTTCAAACGCACCCACCGGACTGGCATTATTCAGCGTTAATAAAATCATCCAGCGGACCGCTTCGCGGCGTATTTTGGCTAAATCAGCCATGACGTTCCCCTTTTAAAATAGCGTTTTCAATGCGTACGGCCAGCCCGTCGATTTTGGATTCGATAACACTCTGATTGCGAATGTAATCATCCCTGCGGACATACTGATTAGGCAGGTCCGCTTTCATCAGTAAAATATCCCGCTCAATACGCCGCCACTCATTCGCTTCAGCTGCGGCGGCATTCTCCAGCGCGGTAAACTTGGTATCCCAATGTTTTTGAGATTCTTTGCGTGCTAAATCTTGAGCGACAAAACGCTCATTCAGTCGCCTATCGAATTGCCCAATCAATAACTTTCCGACCGTGAACATCGCCACTACAAATGCGGTCAGTAGCGGACCGATAGCTTTCAGCAAATCCCATACATCAAACGTCACCGTCATTGCGTTCATTGTCTTGCCCTTATTTCGTGGGCCGTTTGGCAATCAATACAGCGTGCGCAATCGGGAATAACAAGTAAACGTGGCGACGGAATCGCCATCTCGCAGTCTATGCAGACCACTACGCCGCCCAACCAGATTTGCCTGGTTGTATCTTTATCGCGCTGATGCACATATAACGCGGATTCAGTATTTAATTGCGCCAAATCGTTGGCGCTATCGATATGATCAGTCACGGATGATCTCTTATCTTATTGGTTGATTTAATAATGACTTCCAGCTCTTCGGCATACTGCCGCAGCAGCCGATTGCGTGTAGCCAGGCGTTCGTAAACAACATCGCTAACGCAAGTCAGGTCGGTTGACGAAATGGACGGCAGCGCCGGTCGAGTCGGCAGTGGCAGCGCTTGCTGCATGATCCGGATCGGTTCCGGCGTCGTGCAGCCGCTCAGCGCCAGACCAAGCATTAGTAAAATCGTCACGAACAGCCAAATGTGTCGGGTTTGTAGCATCGATAGTTTCCTCGCGGTGGGTTTCGTGAAGCGTTTCCAGCGCCGTATCCAACTGCCGGCGGTTATTAATGACAGCTTCGGCATCATCGGCGCGCTGCCGCTGGCGATCCGCCTCAGCCTTATTCTGCTCCGCCATAGCACGGAAAATGAGCGCAACAATAACCAGGATCAGTACAACACCCAGCCAAACAGCAAATAGAATCATCATGACTCACCCCGCAAGCCGCCAAAGCCAATCTTTGTCGTCGTGGCCAGCGTTAAATAGCCATTAACCAAGGCCCCGCCGATCATACCGATGCCGGTCGCGACAGCGTCAACATCGACGGCCGATAAATCGATCGGCAGATAGTGCGCCAGCAAATAAATAATGGGCAATAGCGCATTAAGCCGCAGCTGGCGTTGTTTCCATGTTGCCGCGTTGGCAAGCGATTCGCCTGCCCGCAAGGCCCGGCAAAACAGCACAACAAACGCCATCATCAGTGGCTCCCCGGCAAAATATGCCCAACCATCGGCGCCATGCCGCCCGCCAGCCAAGCGCCCACATCAAACCCAGGGCACGTCTTTAACCATTCCTGCGGATCGACACGGGCATTGCCATTGGTATCGAGTGAAGTATCGCGATGCCCTAGCACCGTAATACCGGGGTAGCGTTTTTTGAAAATTTCGACTTGCGCCTTGAGCGTCGCCCATTGTTCCAGGCTGAACGCATCGGTGCCGACCATGCAAATGCCGATACCGTTAGCGTTATAGCCAGCGCAATGCGCGCCGGTTTCCAGCTCATAGCGTCCGCACTCAGCCACTCCGTTGACGCGGTTGACCAAGTGATAGCCGATATATTTAAGCCGGGGGCTGTGCTCGGGAAATAGCGACATATCGCGCTTGAAACCGCGCTGCTTGTGCCATAGGTCAATATCCCCCGCCGCGAACGGCTTGCCGTTCGGCGATGCGGAACAATGGATGATTAAAAATCTGATGTGCGCAGCAGCGCGGCGAATACTCATAAAGTTCCCCTTGAAAGAAGGGGCTAGTTTATGAATTTAAGGGGTTAGCGGGTATCCGAAGCGCTTCGGAAGAAGTGAATCTTGCGGCGGATGGAGCTCAAGGCTAGCCTTGAACTCCAAGTGAAATTAACGGGAAATAAACTCCATATCATTCGAATTAGGTAACCGCGCTTCTAATAACGAGAGTAACGCAGATATTTCTTCCGGGTTGATTTGCAACGTATTGCCCGGCTTGATGCTATCGACCAAATGAATAATGCCTTTAAGGGCGTTTTTGGTTTCGTAGAGGGAAAATTCATGGTCTTCGGTCATGCAATAGTGAGAGTGAGCCGTCTGTTTAGTTTCAGCGGGCGTATAGAGCGAGGGGAAATCGATAACGGTGCTCATACCGTACCTCCTTGATTACGGATAGAGCGGCGAATAATACCGGCATTACGATAAAAATGGATCGCTAAGTTATGCACCGTCCAGCCCTGCGCGTGCCATTCCGCAATTTCCTTCTCCTCGGCGGCGGCAATCGGACGCTGAGCGCGTACCGCCCGCGCCAATTCCTCGCGGTTTCGCTTATTGCTCTCTGCGTTGATATTGGCTCTAAAATTAAGCTGCTTGTTTTGCTGGGTCAAATGCTCGATATAGGCGTTGGTTTTTTCCTTGAAAGCCTCATGGCTGTACTGTTGCGAGGCCAGCAATTGTTTTTGCGAGTCCAGTAATTGGTCTTTTATCTCCATTAGCTTTTGCGCTTCAGTGTTGGGGGCGTTATAGCTGCCGGTTTTATGGATGGCTGGAAGGACTTCTGAGGTAAGCCATTTTTTAACCGTTTTGGCTTCGGGTTTGGTGCTTCGTAGGACTGATGACCATAATCCTGATTCGTTAATGACATTGACGCCGCGATTTCCAAAACCGGCGATTCGCAGGTTTTGAACTTCATCCTCATCCAGCTTTTTTGTCATTTCGAATGCGTCGCTGTATTCGAGAATTTCAGCAACTTCTTTGGCAATAAACCACGATGCGCCGTGTTCGTCAGTAATGACAGTTAATTGATGGGATTGGAACGAAAAGGTTTGTAGTGCCGTATTCATGTTAAATTCCTTGGGAAAGTTAAAAACCCGGCAACATGACGCCAATCATGGGTGCCGGACTGGACAGGTTGGCGTACCGGTTCCCCGCCGGCCAGCCTTTTTAGGGGCTGCCTGCCCAGCCCGACATAATGAAGAGCTGAAACGTAGGCACAAAAAAACCGCATGTAGCGGCCATGTGCCGGGGAATTACCGAGACGCCAATCTCAGTGCGCTGGATTTTGCCAGCGCACAATTAGATTAGCCCTCGGGGTGTTTTTTGTCAAACTTTGCGATTAACGGCAAAAAGAGTGATCGACATAATCTTTATGGCCGCTTGCGGTTAATTTATAGCAACCGCCTCTTTTGCCTGTGTAGTAACCTACATTCGATGACGCAGGGCTTGAACTCACCGAATAGCTTTGAAAATATGAGTAATTACTTGGATTACTGGTTGCGCAATCTTTTCTTTCCCACTTGTCCTTGGCTTTGCCTTCTGACTCCGTTTGCCACTGCATATTGCTTGGAGCGTCAGCCCCGCCACACGCCAAAGCCGTGACATGATCAATTACATAACCTGGGCAAGGGCCGCTTATATGTCCATTAGCAGGGCATGGCGACATGCGCTTAAAATCATCTTTAGCTGCCTCGCTTCTTTTTATTCTTCCGTGGCTATCACGCTCAATAATGGGATAGCGTTTCGACAGCGGCGACTGTGTTGAGCTGCTGAGATTATTTTGTAATCGCCGGGTTTTACCTTCAATATGAGGGCTGATAGCGTCTTGCAATCCGGCAGTCAGCTCTGCATCGATGGGCATATCCTGTTTTTCGTAATTTATGTGAGCCGCCTCTAGTCTATCGGCGGCCCGATTAAGCAGGCCCCGGGCTTCCCTATCCGTATGCTTATCGCTAACTACAACCTGCGGTTGGGTTGGGTCTCTAAATATATTGCCAGCGTCAACTGGAACTGGTGGAACTGGTGGAACGGCTTGAACGGAGTCGATGTTGATTTGGTCTGATCGGATAGGCTCGGGATCCTTAAGTATATTAACCAAGTGGTCAAGATTGGCCTGAAGTTCAGCTTGCTGTTGTCGCACCGCATAACCGCTATAAAGAAAATAAGCGCTTAATAAGGTGCCGCCGATAACCCATATCCTGAGTATCTGGAGCAATATTTTAGATGTCTTTGGGTTCATTATTTGTCCTTGGTCAGTCGAAGTCATTTTGACTTCGGTTGAATTTACCAGCCTACGCCAGTGTTTCTTCCAGACTACCGTACCCATTTTGGGTACGGTAGTCGTTGGAATCGATCTCCTGCCAAACCCCGTCACGCTGCATTACTTAAACAAATCCGTCTGCGGCGAAATCGCCACCGCGTTGCAAATCTTGGTCACGGTGCGCTCGGTGACGCCGTATTTGATCGCGATGTCGCCTTGGCTTATCCGGTTAACGTAATAATCCTGCAAAATACGCTGGTTACGCTGCTCTCTGATCGCCTTATCTGCCCTGGCGATCTTTAGCACGCACTGGCCATACACCGCGCACAGCTTGCTAAACTCGGCCAGCGTCAGCTTATCAAACAGCCGATGTCCTTCGACCGGTTCCGGCGGCACATACACATGCGAGCCGGGATACAGCTCCAGCAGCACCAGCGCTGTGCGCTGGTCGGTATTGTCCGCAATCTCCCGCAGCTGGCGCGGGATCAATGCATCATCAAAATCAAACAGAGCGATAGACATAGCTTATACGGCAGCAGGCTTTACGCGGTTTTGCCATTTTTTCAGCGCCTCAATCACCCCGCCGGCTTGCCCGGTGGTTAGCCATTGCAGCGCCTCAACGCCGGTCAAGCGCTTAACATAGGCCGCCAAACTGGCTTCGGACGGATTACGGACAATGCCCTGGTTGTGCATGTCCAGCCACAAGGCGCGGATTTTCTGGGATTGCGCATCGCCGGCCAGCTTACGCGCCGACTTATCGTTGCTGTGCTTGACCTTGAAGCCGGATTTTTTCATGGTCTCGACCGCCTGGCACAACTGGCCGATCGACAGCGTCGAAGCCGAGTATTTGCCGTTTTTCAGGGTAGCGCCCTGCATCGGCAGCCAGATGCCGTAATAGAACTCGTCGCCCCAGCCTAGATCGGTTTTGCCGACTTGCAGCAGAGTATAGTAGTTTTTGCGATTGTCTATCTCAGAGCGCGGTGTGTAGTGTCTACGATTCATGTGATGGCCTCTTTGCTTTGCCCTGCCAGCCTTGCGGCGGGGCGGATTTTTGTTTAGGTTCCGGTTTGGGTGCCGCCGCTTTGTCGACCACCGCACCCACCGATTGCATCCCGTGTTGTACGCCGACCTGTCCCCGGTTGCGCTGCGCCTCGATCTGTCTGGCTTCCTCCGCCGCCAGATTTTTCTCGACCCGGCCGACCATGATCGACAGCAGATAACCGTTGGATTTCAGCGGCAGCACTAACGATGCGGGTTTATTGCTGACCAGCCGCATCATTTCCGCTTCCCAAGCCTGCGCGGGCATCGCGTAAACAATGCCGTTGCGGGTCAGTTGGCCAGACCGGATCATCGGCATCAGCTCCTCGGTCAGCGCCAGCCGCCGCGACATGCGCAGCGCCTGTTTAGTCGGCTTAAACAGCTCCAGGTAGCGAAACAGCGCACCGATCAGGCTAATCGGTAATTCTGACAACAGCGCCGCCCAACCATTGCCCGCCTGTAGCTCCAGGGATTGGATGATGTCGACGTCCTTGCCGCAGTACGGGCATGACACCGAACAGTTATTGGACATTACACCAGCCCCGCCCAGGCATCGCGTGTGCCGTGATAATCGTCGTTGCCGGTTACCTCGACACGCTGGGTTTTACCCCGGCCGTGTTTGGCGGCAATTTTGCGCAGCCGGTTGCGGTTGTATTGCGCTTTTGATACCCCCACGCCCCCGGACAAAAACAGCCTGACGCAGCCTGCATCCAATGGCGGCGCAGGCTCTGCTTTTTCCGATTGCGGCCAGCGCACCGTGGACAGGGGCTTAGTCGCAATCCAGGCAATAATGTCCGGTTCGCTGTATGCCAACGCGCGTCCGCGCCGACCCACGGGGCCAGGCATAGTAAAATCACTCATCGAGATCAGTTTGCACAGCGAGGGAGCGGAAATGCCCAACAGTTTTGCGATTTCCGGGCGGGTTATATTTTTTTGATTGATCATGCTCATACCCCCGCAATATCCAGCGCCAACTGGTCAAACTTGCCCTCAGTATTCCGCTCATAAATCCGCAAATAGGCTTTAGTGCCGACCACCTGCATGGAATCGCGCAGCGCCTGCATAGCCAACTGCCATTGCGCATCCTGAATATCGTATTGCAACAGCGTATAAATCCGGCCCAGGCTGATTTTGCCTTCCTGGTCGGTTTGGAAGGCGTGCTCAACCAACGCGATAATCTCCACCCGGCTGCCCTCAGCCCAGCGGTGAATACAGTCATCGACCAGCTTCTTAGCCGCTTGCAGGCGCTCATCGAATATCTTGATGTCCGCCTGAGACACCTTGATCTGATAGCGTCCGTCGAACGAGCACAGCGTGACGTTGCCCTTGATACCGCCCAGCTTGACCTGGTATTTTTCGGCGGACAATTCGGCAAACGCCTGTATTTCGCCGAAGGTATCCGCCTTAAACCCGCCCAGCAGCTCGCGCAAATCGGCGACCTTGCCGATAATCTCCATCACTAAATCATTGCGGAGTTTATCGATCTCGCTGACCAGTTGCAGCGGCACCAGATGGCCCAGACTGTTTTTTAGATAGCCGACAGGTATTTCGTGTTGTTCTGACATCATGTATTCCTCAGGTTAAAAAAATGTAGGTAGGGTTAACGTGCAGCCCGGCGATAGCCTTGCCCCGGCCAGCGGATGACTTTCGATGCTTCCGGCGCCCGCATCGGCTTATGCCAAACGATCTTTATCCCATCGACCACCGCCGCATAAGACCGGTACATCTGTCCGGCCTTGCTGCCCTGGCCGGTATAGGCCGACTCCAGCAGGCGCGTGGCCGCATTAGGCTGCACCTGGATGGATGGCGTTCGGCCCGGTTGCGCATTGATGATGACCAGCCCCAGAAAAGCGAGTTTGTTAACAACCCGCCGAACCTGTTCAACGGCTGCCGGATCGTGGTGTGTGCCGATGAGCTCATAGCTTTTCATCGTTATCTCCGGTAAAAACTATTTGATCCAGGCAAACTGCGGGGCCTGGAGTCCGATATAAAGACGTCGATGCGCCGCGAAACGTTTACCAAGACGCCTGAAAAACCGTTTATTGGCCGGCAGCTCAAGCTTTGGCCGGGCTTTGAACTTGGCTTTAATTAATGTCGCTCTGGTCATCTCAAGACTCCTTAATCAAATCGTAACTCACCTTAGGTAAGCCCAGCGTGGCCGCCATATTCAGCGATGCGGTCACCAGATTGTTGATCATCAACGGATACATCAGGCTGACCGATTCCCGCATGTTTTTGGTCGATTTAGAAAAAATCAGCCGCTCGCGGATGCCATCCAGCGCGTCTTTGTCCAATATCTCATCAACGGCCTTACCGATACGCTGGAATTTAAATGCCAGGTATTGATCCAACTGCGCATCCAAGGACGGCAGCTCGACCACCTCGCAGCGTTGCACCACTTCCCGTATCTCGGGCGCGCGTTCGCTGAGTTTTATTTTCAGCTCAGTCTGGCCGATCAACACAATAGACAGCAGCTTTTTAAAGCCGTCCTCCAGCTCGAAAAAGCGCTTCAGGTGCTTCAACGTGGCAATAGGCAGCCCGTGCGCCTCCTCAATAATCAGGCAGTGGTTGAATCCGGCCCGCTTGCTGTCTCTCAGAATGCGATGCAATTGGCGGCTCTTGGCTTCCATCGACATCCTGGGCTTCTCCTGCGGAGCCAAGGTCAGGATAATGCTGTCGGCAATCGCCGAAGCCTTTAGCGTTTTGCCGCGCACATCGTTGTCTTCCATGCCCAATACATACGGCTCGATTACAATCACCGGCGCTTCCTCGCGGGCAATGCGGTCGTTTAAATCGCGGCGCAAGGTGGTCTTGCCGGAACCGCTTTCCCCGATCACCGCGACAAAGCCGCCATGCCGGGCCGTGGTCCACAAATACTCGCGCACATAGCGGATGTCCGGCGAGGTAAACACATCCTCGGCATCGTTCACGTCTTCATTAAAAGGATCGCGAAATAACGCGAAATGTTTTCTTGCCGCTGGTGTTAGGGTTTGCTTGCGTAGTAACATATCAATACTCTCTGGGTTGGGGGTGACAAAGGCCGCGGACTCGGAATCCGCAACCGCTTCAAACATTGCCGCGTCAACGGCAATTTCTCGGTTGGCCAGCACTTCGGTAATCACGCCTTTCAGGTTATTTTTATCGAGGCTGGTCGGCCATTTCTCATGATTCAACAGCTGTGCTATCAAAGCGGGCGATACCATCAGATCGCGGGCCAGTTGCGCTTGGCTGATGCCGTTGCTTAGCAGTAGGTTTTTTAGCGCCAGCATGTTAGTGTCGAGACGCTGATTGCATGGGTAACGCTGTCGTCTTTGGTTGCATCTTCGAAATGCTATGAGCCAATGCGGCAGCGAGATGGTCGCCGATTAATATTGCCGACGTGTCAGCGGCATCCTGTTCATCCGGTGTTTGAAACTTAAGCACCTTGACTTCAAAGCTTTCTGTCTTTTTATCGAGGTCTTCGATGATGATTGTTTTTGCCATTGCCTTATCTCTTTGGTTGAGGTGGGGTTGTTGTTAGTTGTGTGTCAAAGCGATTAGCCCAGCATCGGTAATCCTCAAATGCTCGATGTCTCGTCCTTTATGTGTAGGAAACGGGGAAGTCATCATCACCGATTCGACTAACGATTCCCGTAATAGCCGACCTACTTCGCCCGGATTAACTGAGTTACGAGGCATCGGATTTGCTTTAATGTGCCGCAGCTCCGTTCTGGCGTGTTCCGATAGAGGTTTTATCTTTTCAGCCATGTTCTTATCTCTTTCGTATTGATTGGTTAGCGCATCGGTCGCGATTGATGCGCTTCACTCTGTTCAGCACATCCTACGTGCTACTAATCCCATTCATAGTCATCTTCCAAACACTCGTTTTCCTGTAATTTTTGTATATCGATTGAAATATTCCGTAAAGCTTTTTGCATTGCAGTAAACATCCTTAGCATTGCATCAACACTTTTGATTTCATGATTCAGCATGTATTGCTCAATTTTGTTTTTATCAATTTTGTCCATCGTTTTATCTTCGTTTAATGACGGTTAAACCACCTGTAATTTAGCCCGACCGGTCGCAGCTCTACCCGCCGCCAGATCAGCCAACATCGTTTCTAAATCCTCATCAGTCGCTCCTTCGGGAAACCGTGCCTGCACATCCGCAAGCAACTCCGGCTGATATTCGCTGCCCAGTCGCCCTTTTAGCCATACAGCTGACTGCACTATATTCTTGCGCAGCAACTCGACAGTCGGGGTCTGAATGCCCAGCGCCGTGCCGCGCTTAGCCATAAACGTCGGCAGTTCCTGCTTAGACGCCAACAGCGGATCAATCCGGCCATCAAACGGCGTGTAATGCTTGTTGTCGCGCTTCTTCTCGGTTGCGGCCAGCGTGTCGGTACCGGCGGACAGCTGATGAATACGCTTGCGGTTGGTGTCCGCAACCGTGTCCGGCTTGGCCTTGTGTTCCTGGCCGATCACCGCCGCGCTCTGCCTAAACCCCAGCGCAGTGGTATTATCTTCATACAGCGCAATATGCTGCTCCTGCCCATCCTCGCCCCAGATCACCGCCATCGCGGTATCGACCATAAACGGGTGCCAATGCACAAACACGTCGCTCTTTACGTACACGCCAGGGACGTGGTCGACTTTCCACGTCCGGTTTTTAAACGATACGGTTAAATCACCGCGTACCTGGCGCTTAATCGGCTCATCCGTTGCCAGACTCAGCAACACCTCGGCACTGGGGGTAATGCGCAACTGCTCGGCAGTAATGGTCAGCCACACCGCAAACCGGGTGCGTTTAGTCCTGCTGTGCTCCTTGGTCGCGTTCCACCAAAGCTGATAGGTTTCCGCCAGGGCATTAAGCTGATCGAAATCGGCTGGGCGTTTTTTCATAAAGCGCAATGCCTGCTCGAACGATGTTTCCACCAAATGGTTGCCCTTTTCCACACTGCCCTTGGCCCGTGGATTGCGCCGCTTGTTGACGATCAGCTCAATACCCATCCGTTGGCAGAACCGCCGCACCAAGCCGCCTGAAGTCGCGCCCGGATCGACCATCACAATCATTGGCGCACCGTGAAACGGATCATTGCCGGGCTTGGGGGCCATCGCCCAGGCTAAAAACCGCACGGTATGCTCGCCGCTCTCTGAGTGCGGGTAATAGCGGTAGCGGATCACCCCGCTGGCATGGTCGCTGACCACATAGCGGATCACCCGGAATTGCTCAATGGCCTTTAAATTTTGCGGCTTGTTTTTGTAATGCACAGCGTCGTCCAGCTCCACTAGCTCGCTGCCGCCGTCGGGCAGGTAATAAATCACGCACACAGAGCCATCGACCTGCCACACATGGTTAGGGTACAGCGATTGCAAATTAGTATGCGGTGTTGCCTGGCGCAGCTGCTCGGGATGCAGGTTATAGGTGCGCAAGCCGTGAGCAATCGCCGAATCGGACAGCGGCACCAGTTCACCCGTTGCCGTATCCAACGTCGCTGCGATAATTTCCCCGTTGTCTCTCAGCACTTGGATCGCCTCTTTTAGTGACGTTATCTTGCGGTTGTTTTTACGGTAGCCCTCCATGCAATAGGCCGAAATAATGTCAGCATCGGCTTGACTCAACGTAACCGTTCCGGCATCGGCCCGACGCTTGCGCGGCTTACTGACGGCGACTTGTTTCAGGTGCCTGAGTAGCGTGCCTCGGCTCGTGCTAAGCTGCTGACAAGCGCGTTGATAAATCGTTTCTTTCTCGCCGTGAGCTGCCGCCGCCACCGCGTCGGCAATGCCTACCAACTGCTGTATATAGGCGGGATGCATGGTTATTCGCCAGTGTCAGTATCGGCGACAGGTTGCGCCCTTTTCGTCGGTTTTACCTTAGCGGGGGCATCGTCAAAAAAATCATCAAAATCCTCTGCCGTATTGCACTGTGTCGCCATATACGCTTCAAATGCCTTGGCTTCAGCCCTGCCGGGTTCGTCTGCCGCCTGTTCAGGCTCCATAATCGGTTCAAAACCCATGTTTTCGGCGACACCGTAAGCGGCGGTAACAATCAGCCCAACCGACTGCCGTGCCGCCAGTTCGATATGCTTGGGCGGCTGGCCTTCAAATTCTTTATACAGCTTGATAATTTCGCTGTTTAGCGTGGCGGTAATCATCGATGTCAGACGCCGCGTATAATCTTGCAGGGCGGTCAATTGAACATGCCCCGGCATATACACTTCAGAGATTTCTGTGCGTTTGGCGGCTTCCAGCAAAACCAGTTTGTCCGTGGCTTGGTTGAGCAATTCGTTTTTATTTTTGACGATAAGGTCAAGATCCACCAGCGATGCTGTCGCTTTTGCCAGCTCATTGGCTGCCGCCTCTTTCTCGCGCTGGTGCTTGGCGGCGAGTTGTTGCATCAGGTCTAGGGCTTTGTCCAGGTCTTCGGCTTCTATTGCCAGGGCGATGATTTGGCGGTCATCGGCTGGTAATGTCTTGAGCGCGTTGTAGTCGCGTTGGCGAAAGCCGAGGCGTTCTGCTTGCTCGTATAAATCAGCGCCCAATAAATTGTGATTACCAATTAACTCCATTGTTCTGGTGTATGATTTACCCAGGAAAACTTTACAAAATTCTGGGAAATCTCCGACCTGTCGGAGATTTCCGTTTTCGTCTTTGTACGGCAACCCCTTGTATTGCTTGCCATCACGGATATTTATGGCCGTTTCTGCAATTAACTTATCTCCGACGGTCGTAAAAAAGTTAGCGGCCTCAATACGGCCCAGGGACTTGATTACATCAAAACTCTGCATAACTGCGGCATTGGCAAGCGACATCTGGTTACCGGCTTCAACCAGTTGCTGAACATTGGCCTCTTGCGTAGGTGTTAATGCATTATCGGGCGTGGTGGTATTGCTCATCATTACATCCTGTTAATACGTTGATTGAGTTCCGCCAATTGTTTTTCGGCGGCATTAAGTGAATTCAATATCAGTACCGCCTGCCTCGCCAATCGCTCGCTCGGCCTAATTCTGCCTGTGTCCTGAATGCGTTCGGCATACCCCACCTGTACCAGTGTATTGACATAGCGAGTAATGTCGGTGCCGCTAAAGCAGGTGGCTTCGATCAATTCTTTAGGGCTGAACCCGTGCGCGAAGTTGCGTAGCAGTACATCCAGCACCGCAAACACTTTGACCGCGCTTTTAATATCTTGCGTAGCCATGCTTAAGCCTTTGCCAATGTGGCCAGTTTGCGTGCCAGTATTTTGGTCAGCGCTTTAATGACCGGGGCGGAATCCTCGGCTTCAATGGTAAACGTGCCGTAAGAAGTAGCGATCTCAAAGCCCCGCTCCATGCTCGGTAGCTGTTTAGCGAGTGCGTATGCCAAATCATCTTTATTCATAGCCATTACTCCTCATCAAACGGCAGCTCTGGCTGCCTATATTTTTCAACATTGCCCTTGTGCCAAGCCATGCGCTCCAAGGCGGTTTGTAGTGCTGCCAAAGTTTCCTCGGCGTTGCTTTTATCCTCGTAAAATTTCATCAGGGCTCCGATCGCGTCATGGCTGGCGGATTGCAGTGCCTGAATGTCCTCCGGCCCGCCTTTGCGACCTTTGGGTATATCGATCACCAGCTTATTGCCGCTCATCGCCAACCAGCGGCTGACGTAATCAATGCCGCAGGCGTGTTCAAAGCCTTTTATCGATCGGGCCGGCATGCTGGCTTCCTGTATCCACTTATACAGCGTCCATTTGCTGGCTAAGCTCATCAGGTCAGCAACGGTGTCAACGGAACGGTTATGCTTGACCTTCGCGTATTCCAGGCATAAGTCCATCGCGTCCCGTAAATCGCGGGGTTGCGTCCGTTTCCAATTTCGCTGGCTCATTGGGGATAGCACTCCTGAGCGGCTTCCAAACAAAAACCAATCTTGCATATATCGCGACGGCGTTGCACAATGCGAAAATAACCCCGACTTAAATCAACTTGGGGAAACACGATGAATCCGATCATTCTTGCCGCCATACAGCACGAAATTGAAAAAGCCCAGCAGCCATTGCTCGATAGAATCGACGAACTGGAGCGGGTACAGGAAAGCGACTCAGGCTATATCTGGAAGCTAAATGCACTGGTCGGTGTACTAATGCAGGCTTTTCCGGCTGAGCATGCAGAGATGGCGATTCGTGAGCTACAGGAGTGGCTTGATGATTACTCGAAGGGTGAACCCAAGGGATTTCGTGAGATGGATGTTGTGTCATGGCAAAAACGTCTTGCACAACTCGCAAAGCCTCCCGGTGACTCGTGATCCGGCGTCCATTTTTGCGCGTGCCCTCTTGAACCATGCGCTCTACCATATCCATAACATCAGGGCTGGCTTTAGCGTTATTGCCAATAACGGCATCGTCAGGCGAAAAGCCTAAGGCATTATGCGCTGTGCTCATTTCGCCACCCGTTTTAGGTAGTGGTCGTGCCAGTTGATAGTATCCGGTAGCGCGGCTCTTGGCGGCTGTTGGGGTAGATTCTGGATTTTGCGCCGGGCGGCCAATTGCTTGGCTTGGGCAGTTTGTAATGGGGTTGCGCTGGGTTGGGGCATGTTGATTACTCCTTAATCTGGTCTAATTCGCGAGCTACAAATTGCTGCGCGGCAAGTAGGGCGCTCAGCCAGTCCACCTGGTCATCGATGGCGTTGGGCAAGAGCGATCTGAGTTGTTCAAGCTGCGGCGAAAAATACTGAGAACGCTCGCAGTATTGATCGGCGTAAGCGAGCGCCAAGCTACTGATTAGGCCGCGCAATACACGGAGATTGGCTTTTAACAGCGGTTTATCTGCTTTACGGTTGATCAGGTCGTTGATGTCGCTGGCGATAATCTCCAGAAATCGGACATGCATTACTTTGGGCAGGCTTGGGGTGTTGGGTTGTTGGGGCATGGCTAAATCCTCGGTAAATTAACTTTTAAAAAATGAGAGAGCTTTATGAATGCCAATGAACAAATCGCGAACATAGCCGAACAACTGCTTGCCGAAATGTCGCGAATTTCGCTGGCGCAGGCGGTGCAAAGCAGTGCGTATACGGCGTTAGCGCACCATCTGGCCGCGCAAGACTACGTAAACCTTGAAGCCCTGGCAAAAGACCTGGATCAGCTGGGCAGCTCGCACCCTGACGAAGGCTGGCAATCTGGTCACGCAGAGCTTGCAGGCGCTTTGCGTTTACTAAATAAGTAGGCATCAATGCATCGGAGATAGCTTTCGCATCCACTGGGGAAAGCTGCGTGTTTTTTAGGGATTGATCGGTAGTGCTCATAGGGGTGTCCTCAGTAGTTTTATTTAGGTAAAGTGACGTAAGTAGGGATACGTATTAAGCGGCGGCTTGGTCGGGGTGCGGTTTAATGCCCAGGGCCACGGCTATATCGTGGCCTTTGCCGTAACGGCCTTTGACTTGGCCGTTTAGCACCAGGGACACTTCGCGCGGCTTATAGCCGTTTGAGCGGGCCCAGCCGGAAATGGTGAGGCCTCTGGCCAGAAAATCGGCTTTGACCTCGTCGGGTGTTTTTTGCGTTTGTGTTGCCATGACTCGCTCCGGTTAAAGTTGGTCAGTGTTTGGTTTAAGCGGCGTCTTGGTTGGAGGGCCGTGTGCAACGGCAACCAGAAAACACTGGCTTCGTTGACGCTGGTTCGGCAACGCAGAGCGCGGCCAATACGGTCAGATGATGCTGCATCGCCGGTGTCCAGGATTTGCGGGCATAGAAGTGGGTTGCTATTTGGATAAAGTTCCGGTCAGCAGGAGACGCTTGATCTAAAAGGGCAAGGAATTTGTGCTCATCTTGGGTTAAGGTTTGTGTGGTCATGACTAGCTCCGGTTAAAGTTGGTCAGTGTTTGGTTTGTGTTCGTGTTGAGTTAATTATTGCACGAATGTACAACTTGTCAACAGGTTAAAGATGAATATATGTGCAATATTTCGAAGCGATTATTAGATGAGCGATTGAGGCTTGATAAAAATCAGGCCGAAATGGCTGAAATTGGTGGGGTTGCGAAGCGAACCTATTGCAATTATGAGTCGGGGGAGCGAGAGCCGATGGCAAGTTTTTTTGCAGGGTTAGCCGCAGCCGGTGCCGACGTGCAATACATCCTGACCGGTATTCACTCAGGCAATCTACCCGGCGCTCGGGTGCTTAGTCCCGATATAGCTGCACATGTAGATAATCTAGAGCATTGTGCAAAGGAGGATCAGGAGGCCATCAAACGCATGGCCTTTATAGCCGCCAAAGCGGACAACAAGGATGAGGCGCAACAAGGGAGGAAAAAAAGGGCTTAAAACGCCCCACTAAGCACATGAACATAAGCGTTTAACTAGCATTTACTATCAATCTTTTTAACTGGGGAACAACATGATGCAGTGGATCAATATTGAACAAGTCACGATTGAAAAAATTCACGAAAAAGGTGGGCTTTGGGTCGTAGAAGCTTTACCGTCCAAGGGAAAGCTGAAAGTCAATCTCTATGAAACCGATGCCGATACGGAGGACTCGGATTTAAATTTGGTTCAGCGCTGGATTCCAGGCAGTGGCTGTAGAAGCCGCCAAGAGTGGCTGCAAGCTTTTGATAGCGCGTTGCAGTTCAGTGGGCCATCGGCGTTGGTTATCCATGATGCGCATCGCTTGCCTGCTGCCACATTAAAGGCAATGCCAATGTTCACCGAACGGTTCGCACCGGTGTTACTGGTAGGGGATGTCTTAAAGATAGGCTCTAAAGTTGTCGATGACCGTGAATTTATGTCCGTAGCATCGTTTTGCATCAAAACCGAAAACGAAAATATATGATTAAACTGCGTCGCCGGTTCTTATCCAGTTGATGATTCTATTCATAGTTCTGCCTGTGCGTATTGGGTATAACTCTCTGGTCAACGGGACGCGCCTAAAGTTCAGCGCGTTGTTCGGTTTCATTCATGCGCGCCCTTTACCAGGGCGTTATGCGCCGACACGTATTGCCGCCAGAAAGTAATTGCTCTCCAGCAGCGATAATGGCGTCTTTGGTAATACGATGGCTATTGGTGATTAACTGCGGGGTGAGTTCCTGGAGGATGTAAAGCGCTTGGCTAATCGCTAAGCCCTCCAGTTGGGCAGCCAGCGCCAGAGCTTTTTCATGAGCGACTTGTTCTGAAACGTATGGGATAGTCATGGTGTCTCCTGGGTTGGTTGGGTCTAAGTAAAACCGCGTACAGCTGCAAATCAACCTCAACGCTTGTATCGCATCGTTAATTGATTAAACGCCCCGTCTGCGCGTTTATAAATGGTCGGAACCCTTATTTGCGTTGGTTGCTCAGGTTGTATTTTGCTATAGTGTCACACGTCCCCCGCTAAAATCCCCTTCCGAACGACTTCGGATGCCCCCGTTCATTCATGGCCGCTACACTGAGCGCCATGAAAAAAAATAACCTCATCCAAATTTTTAAGCCCGGCACGCACACTACGATGAGTGGTGATGCGCTGACGTTTTCCGAAGCCGATGTTGTTGCGACCGCAACGGCCTATGACCCAGCGCTGAAAGATGCGCCGTTGGTGGTCGGTCATCCCCAGACCGATAGCCCCGCATTTGGCTGGGTAGCCTCGTTGGCGTTTGCCGACGGCATTTTGTCGGCGATCCCCAAAGATGTCTATCCGGCCTTCGGGCAAATGGTCAACGATAAGTTGTTCCCAAAAATCTCCGCCGCTTTTTACCATCCCGATAGTCCTAACAACCCCGTCCCCGGCGTGTATTACCTGCGTCATGTGGGCTTTCTGGGTGCGCACCCGCCTGCCGTACAAGGGCTGGCTGCGCCGGAATTTGCAGATGGCGGCGATGCAATCATTATCGAATTCGGCGAATCCGAAACAACCGGCAGCGCAGCGCAGGCCGATACCGCTACCCCCTCAAACCCTGGAGCCACTATGACCCCCGAAGAAATCGCCGCTAAACAGGCGGAACTAGATAAAAAGCAGCAAGACATTGCTGCACAACAAGAGCAGCTGACGGCCAAAGAAGCCGAGTTCGGCCAGCGCGAAGCCAAGCTTGCGCAAATCGAGTTTGCTACAAAATTGAGCGCCACGAGCGCCTTTGTAGAATCACTGATCACCGAAGGCAAGATATTGCCGCGCGATAAAGACGGCTTGGTGGCTTTTATGGCCGCTGAAAAACCGGCCGATGTGATCGAGTTCGGCGAGGGCGACGCTAAAACTAAAATCAACGGACTGGACTGGTTCCGGAAAGAGTTTTTAGCCAAGCTGCCTAAACAAGTGGAATTCGGCGAGATTGCCGGTCATGACAAGCAAGCCCAGGCGGTCAGCGATAAAGCGATTGCGCAACGGGCCGTCGCTTATCAAGCCAAGCAACTTGAATTCGGCATCCATATCAGCACGGCTGATGCGGTCGATGCCGTTACTGCCAATGTGGACAAGGTGAAGTCATGAGAGAAGGCGAATCTATCAATTATGCACTGGGGGCAGATACTGATCCGTATCAGCTGATTAAATTCGGAGCAGCGGACGGGGTTGTTGTTCCAGCCGCCGGCCCAACTGATTTGATTATCGGCGGTAATGGCAATATCGGCGGCGTATTGGGCGATCGTGCCGACATTATTGTTGACGATTGTGTCGAGGTGCGTTTAGGCGGCACGGTGACGCGCGGCGACAAATTGACTTCCGATGCTAACGGGCTGGCGGTTACGGCGGCTCCGGCGGCGGGTGTTAATACGCATATTGCTGGGTACGCAACCGTATCCGGCGTTTTAAACGATGTCATCTGGATGCGCATCGCACCCAGTGTTATGCAAGGTTAAGGACATATCATGGCTACTAATTATCCCTTTGAAGTACAACCGCGGCTTAGTCAGATCGCGCTGGCCACATCCCCCACCGGGATGATTGCCGATCAGGTTTGCCCTCGGGTTCCCGTTCCGGCCGAATTGTTTATGTACACGCAGCTGGATTCGGATGTGCTGTTTACCGAGGTTGATACCCATATCGGCCGTAAATCGGCAGCGAATCAGGTGGAATTCGGTGCACATGATGTACCGGCGAGAACAAAAGACTGGGGCTTGGAGGATTTTATCCCGCAAAAAGATATTGATGTTGCGCGGGCGGCCGGTGCGAACTTCGATCCGCTCAGCATCGCAACAACAGGCTTGTCAATCTTGATCTCTCTTGGCCGTGAGCGCCGTGTAAGCAATCTGTATCAGGATTTAAACAGCTATGAGGCGGGATTGCGGACGACGTTAAGCGGCACCGACCAATGGTCTGATCATACTAATTCTACGCCCATTACGCAGATTTTGGAGGTGCTGGACAGCATGATCGTCAGGCCCAATGTGGCGGTTTTTAACAAGCGTGTGTGGCGGTTTTTACGCATGCATCCTGAAGCGGTGGCGATGGCCTTAAACCGTACCAGTGGTGCAGGCGGAATGGCCGCTAAAGGCGTATTGACCAAACAAGCGGTCGCCGATCTGCTGGAACTGGATGAAATCCATGTCGGCGAGACCTTTGCCAATGCTGCTAAAAAAGGCCAAGCCGCCAGTAAAGTCCCATTGTGGGGTAATCATGCGTCGTTTTTGCGCGTTTCACGGAATGTACAGTCTGTGCAAGGTTTCGTTGAGCCGTTTTTTGCCTTGACTGCGGAATTCGGCAATCGCCAAACCAGTACGCGGCAGGAATCCGGTACAGGCGTCAAGGGCGGTCAAGTCGTTAAAGTCGTCGAGCAATTGGACGAGTTGATTATCGCTAAAGAGGCGGGCTATCACTTCCATAATGCGGTGGCGTCATGAGCACCCAAATAGCGGGTTGGGTGGCGCTGGATAATATATGCCATGACGGCGTTAATTATGAGCCCGGTGATGAGTTGGATGCTGAAGATTTTACCGAACAGCAGCTTGAGCAGCTTCTAGCGGCCGGGGTTATTGTTGCGGGTATGGTAGGCGTTGATAAAACCGATAGCGGTAACGAACCTGATGCCGGTGACAAAGTCGATACCGGTAACGAACCTGATGCAGGTGACAAAGCCGATACCGGTAACGAACTTGATGCCGGTGACAATTCCACAGCAAAAGCCAGAAAGAAATAATTGCGCTGGACGGGGCAAGATGTCCCGTCCGAAATATTTTCTTCATAAGGTGCGCAGTGCGCACCTTATGCAACCGGACATCAAACAATGCCCTATTGCTCATATGCAGATTTAAAGAAGGCATTCGGTGACGCTGAGCTAATTCAGCTCACCGACCGTCAAAACGCCGGCGTGGTCGATGACGCCGTATTGGATGCGGCTATTGATGCCGCCGATGCCGAGATTAATCAACGCTTACGCGCTAAGGGTTGGACAGTGCCTCTTGCAACATCATCAACCGATCTGACACGCATTGCCGCTAACATCACGCGTTTTTTGCTGCACGTCGATGTAGCGCCGGAACCGGTTAAAGAAGCATTCGAGCGGGAGATTAAAAAGCTCGATAACTATGTCAAAGGGTTGGTCGATCTTGACTTAGGTAGTCCCGCTACGACTGCTGCAAGTGGTGTGGGCGATGTTGAATTTACTAAAACCAGCGCTGACCGGGTATTTACCCGTGAGAGACTGGCAGATTTTTAGGAGCAAACATGACACATCCCGATTATGACATTAAGGCCGAGCGGCGCAAAACGGTCGTCAAGATGCTTGACGCGGCAAATGCGCCGCAGACAGGGGGGCTTGTTGCTGTCGGTGCCGGAGGACGCACGATTCAGTCAGTCGTAAGCGGCACCGGCGTTGTGACGGCGACAGTTGAGGTATACGGCTCAAACAATTCATTTTCTAGCGGCGGCGCGCTACTGCTTACGATGGCTCTGTCCGGCACGACAACTGACAGCGCGGGCGACTACATTAGCGCCGAGTGGCCTTACATGTATGTCAAATTGACGGCTATTTCCGGTACGTCGGCGGCGGTCACTGTAACGTTAGGGGCGTAGGATGGGTATCACTATATTGACGAGCGCGAGCGGTCGCCAGGCCAATAGTCGTCTGGTGTTTGATAAGGCTGACTCATTTAGCCCTGTTTTTGAAAAGGTCGGCGCCGGGGCGTTGAATGTAAAAGCAGATACTTGGATCGCCGTAGGCAGTGCCCTGGTATCTATCACTATAGATACCGCTGTTCTTATGCCAACGCTGACCTCTGGCGTCGATTACGCAGTCTATGCCTGCTCGGATGGCAGCATCAGAGCGGACTCCTCGTTTACCTACCCTGCTGGATACTCAGCATCAAATAGTCGTTTGATCGGCGGCTTCCACTACGGACTGGTTGCGACCGGTGAAACGGTAGCGGGTGGCTCCTTCGCAACAACCGGCCCCGGCATGATTTGGACTCAATCAGATGTTGACAAGCTTGCAGGCATCAACCACTACTCAATATGGGACTTAAGGTTTAGACCTAAATGTCCGTCGCCAAAGGGTATGGCGTTTGTCAATGACATATGGGTGGATGTATATCTATGTTCGACCGATACAGCCGCAAATGGCACTAGCAAATCCGGCACAAACATAGCGTCAGGTACAGTTTTGCCCAAAATCCCTATCGCGTTCGGCGGCAACGGAACGTTAAATTATACGAACATGACATGGTGGGCGGCTAATGAGCTGGCTCGCGCGGCCGGGAAACGCTTATTACGAGAAAGCGAGTTTGTTGATGCGGCGTTTGGAGTGACTGAAAATCAATCAATCGATGCGACAGCTTCGACATATCCGCTGACGCAGCGAAACCCTGGCTACACGAGTAAATACGGGATTGAGCAGGCGACGGGCCACCATTGGATATGGGGTAGCGACACCGGCACTCAGGCGTCCGGATTTGCGTGGGGGAGTGTCAATGGCGGGCGCGGACAGATGTACCATAATACCAATACGAGAGTCTTGTTAGGCGGCGCGCGTACGCACGGCTCGTACTCTGGATCTCGCGCTTCCTACTGGGGCAACTATCCGTGGGACTCGAACTGGAACTTCGGCTTGCGCGCTGCCAGTGACCACTTGCAACTTGATTGAGCGAGCGGAAGCGAGTGATGGATTTTTTAAGCGACGAATTTGCCAGTCAACGGCAACTGGCGATTATTGAGCGGTTTGAAGGGTTTATAAATTATATCTATCCGATAGCGCTTAATATTCGCCGATCGCACCACGTCATTCGGGATCGATTGATTGGTGCAATGTTTGATCAGGTTAGCTTTTTACAGCAGGCAGGAAAATCAGCGCAAATATCAAAGCTGTATCTTGCCGATGCCGGATTGGCACACCTGAGATTTTTACTGCGTTTCCTTGCTAACGAAAACAGGCGGCTCATCAGCCGGCATCAGCACGAGGTGGCATCGATTCACCTCGCTGAAACCGGGAAAATGCTTGGCGCATGGATAAAAAGCAAGGCAGTAAAGGGATGATTAAGATAAAAGCGGCACGCGTACGAACGGCTCGAACTCTGGATCTCGCGCTTCCAACTGGAACAACTATCCGTGGAACTCGAACTGGAACATCGGCTTGCGGGCTGCCAGTGACGACGATTATCTTCCGCGCCGACCGGTTAAGGCCGCCGGCGCCGATCACGCTGTTTTGTGGTCAGCTTCATCATCCTGCTTCGGCAAATACATTACGAGGTCAAGAGATCGTCGAGTAGGAACTTTCGAAAGACGAACTTGCAACTTATGGGTAAAAAATACAAAAATCTAATCGCGGAAATCGCCAGTATGCCGAATCTGTATCGAGCTTATCAAAAGGCGGCAAAAGGCAAGCGATATAGCGCCGGGCATTTGCAGTTTAAGCAACACTTGGCGGCAAATCTCCGTATGCTTTCAGATGCGCTACGGACTGGTAGTTACAGGCCGTCACCGCCAAACATATTCTTTGTTAATGAACCTAAGCGCCGAGAGATTTCCGCGTTGCCTTTTGCGGATCGAGTGGCTCAGCATGCCTTATGTAATGTGATAGAGCCTATTTTCGATCGGACGTTCTTGCCTAACAATTACGCATGTAGAGCGGGAAAAGGGACGCATGCTGCGGTAATTGAGGCGCAAGCTATTATGCGTCGGGGCCTTACTCACTGGTTAAAGCTGGATTATTCAAAATATTTTGCCAACATTGATCGCGCCGTCTTGCATGGCGAGATCAGGAGAAAGATAAGCTGCCAAAGTACATTGGCGCTTATTGCTGCATTTCTTCCCGCCGCTGGCTGCGGCCTACCGATCGGAAATCTGACCAGTCAGCTTTTTGCTAATGTTTATGGGCATATCCTTGACCGCTATCTTACTCATACGCTCCATATTAAGCATTGGCTGCGCTACATGGATGACACGGTGATTTTTTCGCATAGCCCCGAGGCGCTGGCGGTATTGCAATTCGGGCTTAAGTGGTTTTCAGAGGCTAACATGGGTCTGACGTTTTCAAAGTGGAGTATCGGGCATGTGTCGCATGGGCTGGATTGGCTGGGTTACCGTATTTGGCCGACGCATAAGCTAATCCGTCGCAGATCAGTAATTGCCGCTAAACGAAAAATTAAAAAATACCGCGCATCTAATAACGATGCTGCGCTTAACAAATTCATCGCATCATGGCGCGGTCACGCAAATTGGGCGAATTCATATAATCTTCTGAACAGGCTTGGGGTCTAGTATGAACGATTTATTTAGTCCGGATACCGGCGAGCATATCATTACAGAGAGCCCACAACCGTGGATGGGCAGGGCGGGAACTCCGCCACCGGAATATGATCGAGCTATTTCAGGTTGTTTTTGGCGGGATGGTGCGTGGGTCATTATAGATGCTGTCGCATTACTCCAGGCGGGGGTAGTTCCTGGATCGATCACTATGCGACAGGCTCGGTTGGTATTGCTCCAGGCGGGGTTGCTGAACGTGGTATCCGATGCAGTGTCCACTATGCCACAAGCAGCCCAGATCGAGTGGGAATACGCAGTAGTATTGCTGCGCGACAACGCGCTTGTCTTGCAGGTTGCGGACGAAATGGGCTGGTCGGCCGACCAGTTGGATGCGTTATTTTTG
>Ga0208629_100105_pt1 | contig 42022 bp, 23 predicted proteins | sample LakWasMet19_HOW5_2_FD_183865 | JGI IMG/M metagenome (GOLD analysis project Ga0208629, IMG submission 183865) | Freshwater sediment methanotrophic microbial communities from Lake Washington under simulated oxygen tension - Sediment Metagenome... | ecosystem: Environmental > Aquatic > Freshwater >... | reverse complement strand
GGTGCCGGCGTTGTGTGTGCGGCGCACGTGCGGGGTGCTTGCGGCTATTTCTGCTGCTTCAATTACGTGCGAGAAGACCGTCTTGATGCAGCACGGCCCGAGTTGTCTGAATGCAGCACGACCCGAGTTGTAACAGTGCGATGTTACACTGCTCTATTATGCTGTGGGCCTGGCCATGGCATGCGCATCGTCTGCTCGTATGCATGGCATACAGCTATGAGTACGATGGCTACAGAGCTGTTTTCGATCACGGCGTGGCCATGGCGCCGCGAGCTCAAGCGCGATGATGGCGTGAAACCGCGTGCTGACGACGGTGCGGCAGCTGTAACAGCTGACGATGCACTGTCTTCAGGAGCTCCTCGAGCTCGAGTCGCGATCGACGACGAGTTTCGGCGTCCCTCGAGGCGCCCGATCCGGATTCGACAAGCATGCGCATACTCCCGTTCGCCTCGATTTCTTTCGATCGTACACGAAGTTTTGATTCGACAATCAAGTAGCTTGCCCCGAAGCCGGAGTGCGACGGCGTCGAGAAGTTGAAGCGGTGACTCAGCGCTGCAGAGAGCTGGATGCCGTCGCCGATACGCTTGCAGCCGCAAAGGGCCACTCGCTCGCCGCCTTCCTCAGCTGTAGCGTCCCCCGCAAGCCCAGCCCGCCGCGTCCACTGCTACAACGGCCCCATCGCAGCAAAGCCGCCGGCGCCGCCCGTTGGCACGGCAGGAGCGCCTGCGCCCGGCAGCCCGCCTGCGGCAGCTGCTGCCTCTAGTGACGCGGCGGACGCGAGCGCAGACGCCCGGATGCCCTGTACGGCAGCGAGCAGCGCCACCTTGGTGGCCGCAGGGTCGCGGCACGCCTCGTGCGGGCTGCGCGCCAGGTCCACCAGCAGCGCCTGCCCCACGGCCTGGCACGCCGCGTCGGGCAGCCCCAGCGACGGCAGCGTCGTGCGCACCAGGTGGCCCACCACCTCCACGGGGGCGGCGCGCGCATGCGGCGGGCTGTGCGCCGACAGGTGCACGGTCCACGCCAGCAGCAGGTTGGCGCCGTCGCCGAGCGCCATCAGGCTGTTCGCGTCCGCGGGGCTGTACTGGGGTGCCAGCGCGAGGGCGAAGGGCGTGCGCGGCAGCGCCTCCAGGCACGCCGCGAAGAAGGCGGAGGCGGCCTCGGGGCTCAGCGGCGACGGCTGCGCGTGCGCCGCATACGCCTCGTAGGGCGGCAGCGCGGCGAGGGCGGCAGCCGCAGCGCTGCCGGCGACGCCAGGCGCGCCAGCGGGCGGGGGCGGGGCCGGCGCCCCCGCCGCCACGGCCGCGGCAGCGGTGGGCGAGGCGAACGTGACGCTGAGCGCACCGCTGCTGACGCCCACCGTGAGGCCCGCGATGGGCAGCCAAGAGCGCAGCAGGTGGGTGAGCAGCGATATGAGGGATCGCGCGATGTTCAGGTCTGTCAGCGCGGTGATGATGGCGGAGGGCGAGGCCAGGATCTCGGCCAGCTGCGGCAGGTTCTCTGGGGCCGTGAGCACGTCCGCGGCCAGCCCGTTCAGCGCGATGGTGAACAGGAACTGGCTGAAGGAGCGCTGCAGGTCTGTCCGCGCGCGGTTTCGCTCCGCGGTGGCGGCGGAGATGGTCGCTGGCGCGTCTGGCTCGCTCTTGCCTGCCCCCGCGCCCAGCCCGATGCCCCGCCGCAGGGTGACCGTGCCGTGCGAAGTGCTGAGGGTCGTGGCGCCGCCCGCGCCGCCGCTCGCGCTCGCCCCGAGCGACGCGTGGTCGACCACGAGGCCTGCCCCCGTCATGGCTGCGAGCAGTGGGGAGGGCACGCCGGAGCTGGAGGAGCCGCTGCGGCCCAACATGGAGGCGAAGGGGCCGGCGCCGCCCACGCCCCCTGCCGGCCTGCCGCCGCCGAAGGAGGCGGCGTGGCCACGCGGCGGGTACGCGGCGGCGGCGCCCGCGCCCGCGGTGGGCGCGGCGGGCGCCAGGGGCGGTGGCGGCGGCATCAGCTCAAAGATCCTGCTGAGCATGGGCAGGAAGAAGGCGGCCACGAGGGGCGCGACCGCCTTGCGCAGCTTGTGGATCATGAAGTTCACGATGGCCATGGCCTGCGACGCGTCCTCCGGCGAGGCGGCCTGCAGCAGGAAGGGGAAGACGAGCTCGCTGCACAGCGGCAGCAGCGCGGTGTCCATCGCGTCCACGAGGCGCAGCACGAGGATGCCGACCCGCTGGCGCACCGCAGGCGCGGAGGGCAGCACCGCCACCGCGCGCACGCCGTCCTGCAGCAGGCGCCCCATGATGCGCGTGAGGCTCTCGTTGCCGCTCACGTTGCCCAGGCCCTTCACGGTGCCCGCCAGCACGCCCAGGATGCGCTCCAGCCACGCGATGACGTCCGCCATGGAGAAGGGGGGCGGCCCCGACAGCGCTCCCAGGGCGCCCAGCCCCTCCTCCAGCTGCTGCGCCAGCGGCAGCAGCACCGCCTCCGTGTATGCGACCTTCTTGTCCGCGCCGAGCCAGGGCGCCCCCAGCACCAGCCCCACCACCTCAAACAGGTACTGCTGGTCCTCGGAGCCCAGGCCAGCGGGGCCGCGGGTGCGCGGGCCGCCGGGCGCAGACGCGGCGCCGCCCGCCCCCGCGCCCGCAGGCGACCCCTTCGGCGCCGAGGCCACAAAAGGTACGGACAGAAACTCGTGAATCCCCGTCAGCAGCGCGTCCGCGTAGGGCGCGAGCAGGCCCTCCGAGGCCTTGGCGGGCAGCACGTCCGGCACGCCCTTGACGATGGACTTGACGAGGCGCAGCAGAAGGAAGGCGGTGCGGCTGCGGACAGACGGACGAGTGTGCCGCAGGCCTGCGGGCCCCACCATGTCGTGCAACCACGCGGGCAGCAGCGCGGGCCGGTGCAGCAGCACGCCCGCGTAGCGCGCCAGGAGCTCGTAGTACTGGGCCAGCACGCTGAAGTGGGGGCCGCGTGCCGCCGCAGCCACGGCCGCCGACTTGGCGGCAGCGGCGGCGGCGGCAGACAGCCGCAGGGCGGGGCCGCCACCGATCACGGGGGCGGCACTGGTGCCCTGCGGGACGCCGCAGCTGGCGGCCGCCACGACGGCGTCGAAGAACGCGCCGCGCCCCTCGCGCTGCGCCGCGTTGGCGTACGCTGCCGCGCCCTCCCCGCAGAAGTGCAGTGCTGCCAGCGTGCACTCCGTCTGGTTCCAGGGGCACGAGGGCAGCGCGGCGGCGAGGGCGGCGCCGTCAAACATGCCGCTCGCGGCGAGGGTGGCGACCACGCCCTCCGGGTTGATGCGGCAGATGTTCACCAGCAGGCGCCGCAGCTCCTCCCGCAGCTGCCGCACCGCATCCGCATCCTCCTCGTCGCCCGCCGCCTCCGCGTCCGCGGCGTCCTCCTCCTCGTCGTCCGCCTCGTCGCCGCCCTCCTCGCTGCTGACCAGGGACATGTCAAAGTTGTGGTCCAGCGGCAGCGTGAAGCGCGCCGGGAAGAGGTTGATGAAGCGCGGGATATACTCCGCAACCGGGAAGACCGCCGCAGAGGCCGCAGCGAGGGCCAGGCCCGCCGCCGCGTCCTTGCCCGCCAAGCCGGGCGAGCCGCCAGCCACCATGGAGCTGCTGCCCGCACGCGGGCGCTGCTCGCGCTTGCCCGCTGCCGCCCCCGGGGCGGGGGTGCGTGGGCCGCCGCTGGAGGCTGAGGCGATGCTGGAGCTGGAGGGCGCGCCGCGGTGCATGCCCGCTGGGGGAAACGCCGTGGACCCCGAGGGGCCGGCGGGAAAGGGGGTCGCGCCCCCCGAACCCGCAGCCCCGGGCGGCGGCGCGGTGGCCGCCCTGTGCTGCTTGTTGTACAGGGCCACGCAGTCATGCAGCAGCGGCATCAGCTGCACGCACACGGCGGGCGGGCACGCGAGCGGCCCGTCGGCAAAGTACGTGGAGGAGGCCGCGGTGGACAGCAGGAACACGTTGCCGGCGATGGTGGGCTCTGCACTGGCCGTGAGCATGCGGAGGGTGACCTCGAGGGTGGCGCGCGCAGCCCCGCTGACCCAGCCCGCAGCCTCCGCGCTTCCGAGTACCTCCTCGGCCTCCAGCGCTTGCAGCAGCGCCTGCCCCGTGGCGCACACGAGCTCTCCGAAGGCGTTCGGGAACTCGGAGCCGGCAGAGCCCGCGCCGCCGTCGCCCGCCCCTCCGCCGCCCAGGGACATCACAAGCTGCGCAGCGGACTCTGACTCCGCCTCGCCAGGCAGCCGTGCGGCCGCGCTGCCGGGACGAGCCATGGCCCCGAAGCCCGGCGCCGCGCCGGCAGCCGCGGCGGCGCGCGGGGTCGGCGCGCAGAGGCCGGGCAGCTCGCCCTTCTCGCCCACCGCCTGCAGCAGCTCGACGATGGACATGCGGCGGATCACGTCCATGCGCGCCAGCACGGGCATGCCCTTCTGCAGCGTGCGCACCAGCACGCGCGTCATGGCGGTGCGGATCGTGTCGTGGAAGACGGAGCTGCCGGCGACGCCTCCGCCAGGCAACCCGGCGAGGGCAGCCGCAGGGTCGGCCCCGCCCGCGGAGGCGGTGCCGAGCAGCAGCGGGTAGTACAGCCCCTGCCAGCGCTCGTCCACCACAAGCCGGATGTCGATCCAGTGCACGAACTCTGAGAAAACGGCGAGGGCGAAGGCGGTGAGTGAGGGCCGGCTCGCAGCGCAGTTGGTGGCCACGCGGTAAAACACGTCGACGAGGGCCGCGTTCACGCCCGTGTCGCGCATGGAGTCCTTGATCAACGCGTTGTGCGCGAGCTCCTCCACCGGCCGGTTGCTGCGCGGCTCAACGACCTCCTGCTGCAGCACCCCGCAGAGGCGCAGAAGCAGGTCGATGGTGGCGGGGTGTCCGCCCAGCGCACCCAGTATGTCCTGCCACGCGGAGGGCCAGCGCTCGGGGTAGTCCCGTTTGAGCATGTGCCCGAGCACGACAGCGAGCTTGGTTTTAACGTAGCCGGGGTCGCCAAAGAGCGCCTCGCCCCTCACGCTGGCCCAGCCCAGCAGCAAGGCGCGCATCTCCGCGCGCGAGGCGTCCGCTAGTGCACCATACCCCGACCCGCTCACGTATTGTTCGAGAGCCTGAAGTGAAAAAAACCGGGCCGAGTTCTGCGTCGTGTCCGACAGCAAGCGGATGCACAGCTTATGGGCATCCGGGAGCGTCGCGAGTTGCTGGATGTACGCAGTCGCATTGGAGGCAGCGACTTGAGCTTCTGGCGGGCTCCCCACTGGAGGCGGGTTCATAACTAGCATCACCGCCGCTTCAAAATCGCGAATGTTCAGGGCGTCGGTTGAAAACATTGCCATCTCTGCTGTGCGTCGAGCTTGTCAAGAAAAGTTCGACTTGTCAAGAAAAGTTTCCCTGAGCTGTTTGTTCTCAGCGACGGAAAAGAGATGGCGGCAGAGATGACGTGGAGGCCCAAAATGCAGATGTTAGGGCTGCATGCGCCGTCCGACCACAGTGATCAGGCACAGATCACATGTCAGGGAGCCATCTGACGAAAGGCTCACGGGGAATGGAGGAAGACGCGGGGGGTACAATCACTGAATACAGAACGCCACAGAGGCGAACTGTAGGAATCAAAAGCACACCTTGCTCTGTAGTATGTCTTCGGTGTGTGAAAGCTGCTGACCACACACTGGCGACGTCGAATCCAGAGTCAAGTCGGGGCGGACGCACGGATAGCGAATACATTGGATTTCCATCCGCTCCTGTTGTCAACCTCATCGCATCCCATTCCCATGTCTGACGCTGTATTTCTGCAAGCAGCAGCGCGAATATTGCAGCGATATCGTGGGTTTCCTGCGTGTTCTGCAGCAGTGCTCTCGGGCGAACACGTGATTGACCTGACCCTGCGCCGCGTTGCGCTCGCTACATCTTCGGCATGACCATTATTTCTTTTGGCGTGCGCACGCCGTTGCGACTTGTGCGCGTGAAGCTTGACGACTCAGAAACGATCGGCAAGGTCAAACAAGAGGCGAGTGTTTTGAGCTGCGGGCGAACGCACGTTGCCCACTGCCCGCAATTGCTGCCGCGCCGTTTAAGCTGACAACCAAGCGATCTTGTTGTTCATTCTGATGTTTTCTGTCCAGGTTGCAAAGGACATCAACGTCGAAGCAAAGTACCAGACGATCAGCCTGACACCGGGAGTGAGTTCGCCGCCTCTCTCGTTGCTGAGCCGCTCCGCTGAGCAGATCTGCCGCCCCACCCCGTGCGCCCACCGCCAACCCGTTTTGTGCTCTTGATTTTCCTCCTACGCAGGGCGATGCTGAGGTGTCGGATTCGACCCTTCTCTCGGCGCTGGGCATCGCTGGGAAACTGCTGTACTGTGTTCTGCCCAAGGGGGTCGGCGTCCCTCCTGCCAGCAAAGCTGCGGCACCTGCAGGCGCAGGAGCTGGTGCTGGCGCCTCCCCAGTGGCTGTATCTCCAGCACCATCTCCGGCGCCTCGGAAGCTGACCTCGCGCTGCGAGCATGGGCCACAGGGGGCTTGTCAGTACTGCCTGCCGGCCTCGGACGAGGACTTTGAGAAGCGCAAGGCAGAGCCATTGAATCGCGCTGTAGCCTTCAACACAAAAGCGGCCGAGATGAGCAAAGCCACGGTTGGCGGAGAGCCCGAGGAGCTGGAGTGGCTGTGTCGGCACCGGCCCGATCAGATGTGTCTCAACTGCGCTCCCCTGCGCAAGGGGGAGAAGGTGGAGCTCGAGATGCTGTGCCAGCACGCCCCGGAGGCGCGCTGCATCAACTGTTTGCCCCCTGACACCACCATCGAGGGCCGCAAGTTCCTCAGCTACGGGGAGTGGCTCGAGCAGGCGAAGGCCAAGTGCTCGCACCCCTTCGGGGCGACCTGCGTAAATTGCGCGCCGCCGTCAGAGCACCGGTTCAAGCTGAAGCCGGGTTGCGGACGGCACAAGCCCTTTCCCGGTGGCATCTGCTTCGAATGGTGAGGGGATCATTGTGGTGTGCAGGAGTTTCTTCTGTGCTGCTATTGCTTCACCCTCGAGCCTTGTTCGTCTGCTGGCACCGCTTCTGTCGAGCTCTATCCCATTCCCCAACCCGCCCCTCTCCGATCCACTGCAGCGCCCCTGAAACGGTTGACCTGTCGGAGCAGAAGTACCGGCACGTGGACCAGGTCGTGCTGAACTGCGTGGGTGACCTGCGATCCTTCATCGACGTCGTCTCCCTGAACGAGCGCGCAAACTTCCAGCGCGCTGGCGTGCTGTACGGCCGGTACGCCCCCGATCCAAACTTCCGGCACGGCACGCAAGCGATCGTTGAGGCCATCTACGAGCCGCCGCAGCTGGTCGACCACGCCACGGGTGCAGTGCGCGTGCTTGCAGACCCTCACGAGCGAGCGGTGGCTGCCGTCGCGGCCGCCTGCGGGCTGCAGCCCGTGGGCTGGCTCTTCTCGCGCAAGCGCACCTCGGAGGCGAAGGGCGTGGAGCTGCTGCCGCACGAGCTGTACGCTGTGGCTGGCCAGCAGCTGCAGCACAGCCCGCGCGCGACGGACGGACGGCCGGGCAGCCAGTGGGTGACCGTCACGGTCGCGAAGAGCCCCAAGGACGGCATGTACCACCTGCAGGGGTACATGGCCTCCGACCAGCTGATGGCGCTGGTGCGGGACAGCGTGCTGGCGCAGCCGAAGGCGGACGACGTGAAGTTCAAGCGCCGCGAGCTGCGCAAGGACGCTTCAGGCGCCACCGCGTACGGGGAGATGCCCGTGCCCGACATCGTCGCCAAGAGCAAGGATCGGGGGGCGTACCGCACGGAGGCCTTCGACCCTGACGCGTGCCTGCTGACGATGGAGGCCTCAGGGCCCACTCCCGGCAGCCTCACGGGCAAGGCCTTCCCGCCGATGTTCAAGCATGAAGCCGACTTCCCCGCGGAGAACCGGGAGGCGCTCGGGCAGAAGCAGACGACGAGCCACCTCAAGCGTCTGCTGACCGAGTTTAAGGCGGAGCCCTCGCAGTCTCGGCTCTCCAGCTTCCACGCCCTCGTGTACCTTGCTGTCCTGACCGATGTTGAAACGGCCGTCAGCGCGGCACGCAGTGTTGTGGAGGGCAGGCCGCTGGAGGAGGGCGTGCAGGTGCTGCTTGAGGCGCTCTGAGGGTGAACTACCGGAGCGGTGCTCCAACGGCTTGAAAACACAAACGCTGCCGCCAGCTTGCGAAAATGCGGGTGGTGTGTGGCGCTGTGCTTGAAGCCTCTCGAGCGCTTCGAGTTCGATCACCGGCGATCGCCCGCCCCCATGGACTCCGTTGCAAAACTGTAGAATCCGTCGTGACAGTGAATTACAAAACTTGCCAAATTGAGACTCAAATCAACGTGCAGGTTCGATCGACTGTCATGTGGCACCGTTGAGCTTACGTGCTGCATATATTATTGGGCGTCGACAGTTCTGACTCCGTTGCGCGGCCCCAGTGTGTTGCAAGCGCTAGCGGCCGGGTAATAGCGCTCTGTACCGAAAAGCCCTGAAAGCGATTTGCCAGCGGCTACTCGCATTGTTGATCAAAACTTGAAGCGCACAAGCACAGGTCTGGCTCTCGAAGCCAACGAACTTGGGCAGTGCTGCTACAGGGCCGAAGCTTCAAACCGCTCCGCTTCAGCGAGCGAGTCAGGGACGGGAAGGGGACGGCGTTGGAAGGTGCGGTGAGGGCGGGCGGGAACGGTCTCGCGGAGAGCAGGGATGCAGCGGCTGACGCGGCGGAGTATTGTTTTGGTCTCTCGTGGCAGCAGCCCTCTGATATGGAATGCCGCAGGCACGGAAAGCATCAACAGAACACGCACTCCTGGTCGGCAAAAGCACAGGCAGCAGGCACCGGCGTGTGGGCTTCCTCACGTTTGCTCCTCAAGATACCAGGAGGGGGTGTCGGCGACAACCTCTGGCCCTGCCAGCGCTACTTGAGCATGCGGAGCCTCACGGCGTTGCTTGGACTGTCTCGCGCACAACCCCGAAAAGACTACCAGCAGGATTAGGAGCGCTCCGAGCACGCCAGCGAATGCAAGGCACTGGGCTTGCATCGTGAGGTTGGCGCCACGCTTACCGATGGCGAGCTGCAACAGCGCCTGCAGCGCCTGCGACACCAATGTCACGGCCGCATACACAGCACCGAAGTGCAAGCGAGCGGGAGGCACCCACTCTGCGTTGGCTGCAGCCCGTGTTTCGCCCCCCTCACTCGGGGGGAGGGCGTCTGGGGTTTCTGTGAGCACATCGGGGGCAAAGTCTGCCGGTCGAGTGAGCCTCCGCACCGAGGCCGCCCCAGCGGCACGATGTGAGTCGAGGGCTGGCCCACACACGCGCACGACAGCGCGCCCAAACTGCGCAGACAGCATTGAGAGGGTGGCCTCTGCAGCGGCATGGTAGAGGACGAAAAGCAGCCCCACCGCCCACAGGCTGCGCAGCAGGCCCATTCCAAGCAGCATGCTCCCGCCAATCACCACGCCTGTCACCACTGCAGCCTGGGCGCGGGCCTGCAGGATAACGTCCACTCGCTTGAAGGCGAGGCCACCGGTGGCCAGAACGGCTGTGATGTAGGCAGCCGCAAGGATGCCTCCATTAGCAGTCTCACCGGGCGCCACCGCGTCGAAGATGGACTGCCAATACGTCATGATTAGACCATGTATACACAGGATGGTTGCCATGCTGATCCCCAGCAGCAGGGTGGAGCGGCTCGACAGAGCGGCTCTCAGCACCGTCAGCGTCTCGTGAGTGCACCAGCCGGTCTTGCGAGGCGGCTCAGGAACCAAGCTCTCGGCGCCGTTGCCCGCCTTCGTCATGAGCATGCCCGAAGACTCGTCATCGAGGTCCGGCAGCACGGCAACACGACGCTTGCAGCATGTCTGGAGGCCGCTCCACCACCCAGGTAGCGGCACGGCGCGGAACTGCCCAGAGATCGCGGATAGCAAGAGGAGGCCGATGGACGCACTGCTGAATACAAGCGTGACGGTCATGGTGGCATCCAGATTGCCGCTGCTGGCCAGAGATTGGCCGGTTACCGCTGCAAGCACCGCGGCAAGTAGATAGCCGCAGCGGTTTACACTGATCGCCCATTGATAGTCTGCCGCCGGCACCCCGCCCATCAAGCACGCCGACACAGTGAAGATGCATGTGAACGACACGCTGAACATCGCTTCAGACACCATAAGTGGCGTTGTGTTCCCGTTCTTCGTGCCAGCGAGAAGCCACAGGTTCAGCACGTTTGTGACGGCAGCCATAAGCAACGCAACCACCCCACCAAACACTTCAAAGACGATCCCTCCCAAGAGAGTTGCTGGGATGAGTGTGTACGAGAAGATAGGAAACACCTCGGTGTTCGTCACCTTCTCTGGGACTCCGCCATGCTGCCAGGCGTACTGCACGACGTAAGCCTGAACCGGCTGGAACCAGTGCGTGAACGAGTATATGAAGCACGCAAATACCAGCCCTGTGACGGGATCTCTCAGCGCCGTGAGCGCGCGGCGGGGTAGGCTCTTCATGGCCTCGATCGTGATCGAATCCCAGCAGTTGTCCACAGAACAGGAACAGGGTTTCTCAATCGATCGGCTCGCCCACACCCTTCGTGGATTTACACCACGGCATACAATTCGATTTTTACACAGCTTCGACCACCGTACTCGCGAGATTCGGGCTTGCCATCAGCGAACGTTGACGTTTCGCTCTGGTACAAATCTATGGCGGGTGGAGTCATTCGGCCGAGGATGACAAAATCTCGGCTGTTGTAGAGCCGAAGAACAAAGACGAGGATGGAGTCGATTGGCGGCAAACGTGCAAGCGACCACGCCAGGACGTTTTAGCGAGCATTGCAGCAGGTTGCGCTGGGCGCGCACGCAACCTCGTTGACACACTTCCGGACATGAACAGAGCCAGCCTTTGCCAACTGGCGGTGCTGCTCGCGTGCGGCTCGTGTGCCCATGCCTCGACTAGTCAGCAGCTGTCTCTTCCGTCGTATGCGGAAGTAGTGCAGCGCCTGCACGCGCTGCAACAACGAGCGCCGCATCTCGTCGATCTGTGGAACGCGCAGGATCGCTACGCTGTCGCGAGTCCAGGCGAATGCGGGGATCAGGCGTGCAAGCATTGGTTTGTTTCCATTACAAATCGCACGGGGACGAGCGGCTCGCCCAATGCGCCCGCTGCGCTCGCTGCGCCCGCGACACTGTCTGACCCGCTTCCGCTGGCCCAGCGCCCACAAATTTTTCTTAGCGGCAATCTGCACGGCGACGAGACCGTGGGCCCAATGACGCTCCTTCTCCTGCTGGAGGACCTTGTGGCTGCGCGCCTGCGGGGCGACAACCCCTGGTTCAACCACCTGGTCGACACCCGCCTTATTGTGGCGATTCCGATAACGAACCCGAAAGGCTTCGTTGATGGTCGGCGCGACGAGAACGGTCTGGACCCCAACCGGGATTTTCCGTACGACCTTTCGGATCCCGCATTGTGCATGCGGAGCACCACCGCACGCGCTGTGAACGAGGTGTGGCGGGCGCACCTGTTCACGCTCGCGATCACCTTCCACGGAGGCATGCAGAGCATCAGCTACGAGTGGGGCGCGCCGAACCACGGCGCGGCCGACTCGCGCTCCCCCGACGACGTGTCGCAGCGCTCCGTGGGCCTAATCATGCGGGAGGCCGCGGGCGCGTTCCTGGGGTCAAAGTACCCCGTCGACCGCACCAACAAGCTCGTGTACCCCGTGGAGGGCGGCATGGAGGACTGGGCTTACGCCGCGTCCTGGGAGCCTGACCCCGCTGCCGTGCGCCCGTGCGAGCCGCAGACGTATGGCGGGTACCCCCGCGAGAAGACTGTGTACAACCGCGCGGTGCTCCGGGCGCTGAACATGCTCGTGGAGACCGCTGACGCTAAGCACCCCGCAGACGCAGCGCTGGGCTTCCACGGGCAGTCGCTGGACCCCGAGGTCTGGAACGTCGACCCCGCCGCGTGGCAGCAGCCCGGGGACTCGCTCGGCTCCATGGCCGCCGTGCTGGCTGTGCAGGGCCCGGGCGATGGGCACGTGCCTCGCAACCTGCGCCTGGTCCTGTCTGCGATCGACATGCTGCAGCCCTACGTCACCATGACGCGGTGGCGCTTGCAGGCGGGCGGCGATGCGGCTGCTGCCTCGCAGCCGCAAGCGAGGGAGCGCCGCGCGGCTGACGCCGACGCCTCCTCGCCGCACCTGCTGCGGGGCCTGCAGCCGGACGCGTCGGCGACCCCGTGGCCCCTCACGCCCCCTGTGACCGCGGACTTCTCCGGACCACGCGAGTGCATCGAGCCGCTCGATGCTGTCGGCCAGCCCGTGCCCGGCGGCCCTTGCAGGCGGTTCACAGGGCAGTACGCGTCGTGGGTGGATGTGCAGGTGCCAGCTGCGGGTTCCGCCACCGCCTCCGTGCCCGCCGCCGGTGCGACGCTGCAGGTCGGCTGGGACGTGGGGGGCGGCATGGCGGTGGATGAGACGGCCACGCTGCTGGGCACGTGGGACCTGCGTGTGCCGCCCTCATTCCTGACCGAGACACCTGTCGGCGACCTGCTGGCGAGCGCTGATATCAGCGCCGCGGCTGTCCCGCAGGCGGTTGTGACCCTGCTGCAGGAGCAGTATGGCGTGCCCGCAGCGGAGGCGGCCCCCTTTGCACGCTACGTGCGCGTTTGGCAGCTGTTCCTGGCGGGGCGCCTGCCACCGGGGCAGCTCCCGCTTGATGTGATGCTGCGCCGCAGCGCCCCGCAGGCAGGCACCACGCGCTGGGTGTTCGCGGATCTGGCGCCGCAGCAGGTGCCGGTGGCGCTGCCGCCCGCGGAGCTGCGGGAGGCCGTGGTGGCGGGTGTGTGGGACGCAAATCTGGGCGCCGCGCGGCTGCCGACCACTAACGTGCTGTCCCCAGTCGCGGGGTCGCCAGATGTGGTCCGCCACCCTTTCGTCACGCGTTTCGCCGACTGCGTGCGCCTGTCTGCACCGCCGCTGCGCAGCGCCAGCGGACCCAGCATCGTCGACGCGAACGCTCGCGCCGGGCTTGCCCCTTGCACTCCACCAGGTGCGCCCCGCAGGACGGACGAGACGGGCGAAGGGCGGGCATTGCAGGATGCGCCGGCAGCCCCATCGCCTGCACCCAGCTCTGGGTCTGCTCAAGGCTACTTTTTGGTGCCGTACGCTGTGGTAGACAAGGCTTGGGGCTCAGCCGGCGTTGGCCAGGAGACTACCCCAGCTGGCATGTCCCCGCAGGGCCACCTGGCGAACGCGCGGACCAACCCCGGCTGGTTCATGGAGAACGAAGGCTTCGTCGTGCAGGGTCGCAGCCACGCCGTGCGGCGCCCGCAGTTCTTCGCGGTTGCAAGCCAGCCGGTGGACGTGAAGCCCAGCCCGAGTTCCAGCCCCGCCGCCGTTCAGCCCAGCCCGTCCGCGGCAGCAACGCTTGCGTCGACTCCAGTTGCAACCCGCCCTGCAGCCCCCGCTGAGACAGCTGCCAGCAACTCTAGTGCCACCGTCTGCGACGTCGTGGACGCGTCCAAGCGGCCGCAGGGCGCCGAGGGTGCAGCGGCTACTCCTCCACCGGCCGTGTCCATCGCCGGCTACAACGTGTCGACGGATGCCCTAGTCGCGTACTCTGGACTGATAACAGGTGCTCTGCTGTTTGTGCTGGCTGCCGGCGCGCTGCACCTGGTCCGTGCTCGCCGGGCAGCTAGACGTGGCAGCGCGGTGCAGGTGGCTCGAGGGCCGCGCGCCGAGAGGGGCGGGACCAGACCGGCCGAACCCGTCGAGGACGATGAGGTCGAGGAGGGGCGCGAGGATGGCTCAGAGCGGCGCCACTTGCGCGCAGCGGATGCGGTGGCGGCTGCGGCTGCGGCGAATGCCGCCTCCATATTCGACTCTGACGAGGACAGTGACATCGAACTGGGCGGCCGCGGGGGCAGCGCGCAGCGCCCGGCAGCGAACAGCGGACCGAGCCGGCCTGTAGCAGCCGCTGCCGCCGGTGTTGCTAGCCGCTCGACGGGTCGGGGGAGTGGAAACACCGACGCCGCCGTCGTGAAAGCAGCTCGCAGTGGGGCCAGGCAGCATCCCCCGCGGGAGTCTGAGGTAGAGCGGGCTGTGCGAGCGGTGGAGGATTCGACCGCCGACTCGGAGGATGAGTAAGGCGCCACCATAGACTCTCGCATTCAATTGCAACTGGAGACATCTGCGATCCTGCGTGCCATGTTCCAGCTCCGTCCGCAATCGACCGCTACATTCGTTGCTTCACTGTCGGCTGTCGATTCCCCGATCGGGGTGCTCTTGCTGCTGCTGGATTGAAGGGGAACGAGCGAACGCACACGGTCGATATCGGGCATACCACGCAGCGCCAGGTGTTCAATCGATTTCGCGCCATGGCGCATGTACTGGTTACAGCTGCAGTGGCAGTCACAGCAGGGTGTCTCGCAGAACGAGGGCTATTTCAAGAGTGGGCAGCTCTGCTCCCCCACCGCAGCGCTCACCGCACCACCCTGAGCGCCGCTATCTGCACAGCGCTTCTGGGGGTGGCACGTCTGGAATCTTGCCGAGGTCGAATGACCGCCGCCGTTCGTTGTAGACCCGAAAATGGTCTTCCGAGAGGCCGTGCCGGTGGTCGGCCGCTGCAGGCGCTGCGGCTGGGGCCGCTGCACCTAATCCGGCCACCGTGGGTGCGGTCGCCGTGGCTCCAGCCCGTGCTGGCGCACCGACAGCTGCCGCCGCCGTGTCTGCAGCCGTGCCTAAATCATCGTACAGGTCGCCACCGCCGCCGTGCCGTTGGGGTTTCCAGCCGCCAGCTGCACCCGCGGACCCCGGAAAGCCGCCCGCGCCGGCCCCTCGGCCGTGAGCAGCGGCGTCTACCGGCCTCGAGAACACGCTGCGCCCACCGCCAGCTGCGGCCGGGCCGCCAAAGCCGGGAGGAGCGTGGCTGACAGGAGCGGTCGACGGTCGGAGCGCCTGCGCCCAGCCCGCCCCCGCCACGGGCAGGGGGGCAGGCGCCCCCGCATGCAGCCTGTTCCACTGCGGGGTGCCCTCCCCGTGCCCCCCTCCGCCTGCTCCGTCCTCCATCATGCCGCCGCCGCCGGCGTCCATCCCCCCGTACGCATGCTGCCGCGGGCCGGAGAACACGCTGCCTGCGGGCCCTCCAAAGTGGGGCGCGGGGCTCGCAAACATGCCCGGGGTGACGGCGGCGCCCGGGGGCGGCGTGGGCCGAGCAAACACGCTGCGAGGCCCCGCAGCCGCAGGGGAGGCGTAGGCGAAGGCGGCAGGGGCAGCAGCCGCGGGGCCGAAGAAGCCGGGGGGCGCAGCCGCTGCAGCGGGCCCGGCAGGCGCAAACACCGACCGGCCAATAGGCGCCCCAAACCCGGCGGGCAGCGCAGGCGCCGCATGCGTCTGCCGGCCAAAGCCCGCACCTGCCCCTCCTCCGCCTCCTCCAGCCCACCCGCCACCGTGCGGCGGAGCCTGCTGCGCATGCCGCCCACCCGATGCGGCGTGCCCTGCGGCGGGGGAGCGAGAGCGCCCGCCGCCTCCGCCGCCCCCGCCTGACCGACCCCCGCCCGAGTCGTGAGAGAATCTACAACTCGCACCGAACGAACAGTTGCCGTGCTCGCTCCAGTTTTTACAGATTTGAGTCGGGGCCGCACCAGCACGGGCTGGGCTAGGACCTCTGCCACCACCGCCGTGTGGATGCTGTTGTGCTGCGTGCGACCCGTGCCCACCACCGCCGCCGCCGCGACCACCACCACTGGGCTCATGCACAAACCGACATCCATCACCAAAGCGGCAGCTACCGTGCTGCGACCAATCTCTGCATACCTGTCCACTGCCTGACGGAGGCGCCTGCGACCCGCTCGTGCCTCCCCGTGGTGCGCTGCGAGGACCGCTGGAGTTGTCGTGCACGAATCTGCACCCGTCGCCAAAGCGGCAATAGCCCTGTTGATAGTCTCGACACAGGGCCGGCGCCCCACCCCCTCCACCGCCGTGAGAAGCAGCGGCGGGGCCACCTCCGCGACGCATTTGGGCGGTTGACGCGGGCGCAAGTGTTTCCACAAAACAGAAACACCTCAGCACGCAGGGCCGAGCGTCGGTTGCCAGGTGAAGCAAACTGCGGAAGCGCCGGCCACCTAAAAAGCGTTGACTGGGTCTGTGATTTTTGCAGCGACGCGGCCAAAGTCTTGCCATCCAACCAGTTGAGTCCACCGTCGATTTTCGGCGCATCCGTGGTACCGAAACTCGTTTCCTGCCTCCCATCAAAGAAACACAAAGCTTGCAACAACCCATCGTCGTGCTCATCCCGAAAGAGCCCGGTTTCGCTGTCGGAACACCAACGTTGCAGCCAGAATGAGCAGCGAACCCTCGACCGCAGTTGCTCCAAAGCCAACGAAGGATGAGAGGGACATTCTCATCGCAAAGAAAGTGTTCTTTGGTGGCTGCATCTTTTTACCGTGGATGTGGTTGCTACTCGTGCTGAATTATCGGCGACGGTACTTCGAGGCCGACTGTCCCGAACAGCTCAGGAGATGTGCGTACCCGAAGGGGCAGCCGTTTGCTCCACTCAACTGCCTGCCTCATACGCGATTGACCCTAGCGGTGGTTTTCACTCGCGTGACTTTTCTCGCAATCATATTGCAGACGTGCGTTGGTCTCTGATCGGCTTCTTGGTTGAGACGACCATCCTCATCGTGTGGATTGCGGTGTTTCAAACGCAATGGCGGAACTGGGGATCGACAGGTCTCAACATGCTCATATACCAGCCCAACACACAGTGGTGGCTGCAATGAGAAGGGGAACCGCGCGCCCTGACCGCGGCATCTCCATGTCGCAAGCCTGTGATGAGCGCGCATGGCGTGCTCCACGAACATTCGCACGGCTTTCGAAGAGACGTCGCGCTCTGAGGATATCCATCGAATGTGTCGTCGCGAATGCGGCAGTATTCGCCGGCTGGGAAGGAGGCGAGGTCGAGCGGCTTTCAAATGGGGCGGGAGGTCTGCTCTCAGCCCTCCTGCATCGCGCTAACCGGTTGCGGCGGCGCGGCGCTGCTGGCGACGCTCGTTCCGTTCGGTTGACCGCCGCTTGCTGTGCTGGTATCCGTGGAAGCGAGCGAGCTGGCCAACGGGGCTGCTGCCGCACCTGCTGCGGCGAGGGCGGTGCCGGCGAGGGAGCCAGCGCTGCCGCCGCCGTGAAGGCTGACAGCCAAGCTGGCGAGCAGCGCATTTGTCGCCGCCGCGGCTTCGGGTGGCGGCTGCCCCACGTCTGCGTGCAGCATCGGCGCTGGCCCGTGGCCCCCGAGACCTGGAGCGACCCAGCCCCGCCAGCCTGCGCCCTCGCTGCTGCCGCCACCAGAGCTGCCGTACGCAGGCGCAGCGGCCGAGGCGCCCGCCGCCGCGCTGCCCCGTATCGAAGCCGCTGCGGCGCCGGGGCCCACGTACCCCGCTGCCGCCAGCACGTGCTGCGGGACCGCCTGCAGCGCTGGGGCGGCGGAGGGCAGCAGCACCAGGTGCGGCAGCGCGGCACGCAGCGCCTCCTCCGCAGCGAGCATGCCCTCCAGGGCGGCTGTCAGGCGCTCCATGAACGCCGCCAGCACGCGCCGGTCCACCAGGCCCTGCAGCAGGGGCTCCTGCAGGCGCAGGCGCTGCTGCACCGCTGATGGGGACAGCTGGTACGCTGCGTAGAGGCACCCGAAGGCCACCTCACGCGTGGTGAACAGGAGCGGCAGGTCTGTGGACATGCTGCAGGCACGGGGAGCAACGATGATGGACGGGAGGGAGGGCTTCGATGAGGCGGGTGCATGCGGGGCAGATGGCACAGTGGCGGGATGCGGGCACCACGGAGCTCACTGGACCTCCACCCTCCCGCTGGTGACTGAGAGACGCACAGCCGTTGCATGACGAGCGATGTATATTTACGTTGAGTTCATTCTGTGTGTGCATCAGGGCGGGGGCAATTGAACTCCATGACACAGTGCGTGGAGGCCCGGGTTGCCGTCTGCGTGCGTGTGGCTGCCCTGTAGCGCCTTGCACCGTTTTGTTCAATTGCACACACAACTTCACCCCGCACGCCCTGTCGACGAACGCACCATGCGAATATGAGTGCTGCGGCGGCTCTGTCCAGCGCAGCCAGCTCTGGGATCTTGTCAAAGCGGCTGCCGAAGACGCCTCCGTCGCGCCAGCGCCGCAGCTGCGTCGTGACCATGCCGTACGGCTGCTCAATGGCCACGTCAAACTCGAGCGTGTACAGCAGGATGCGCTCCGTCTCGAGCAGGCCGTCCCGCCTGGTGCGCCACTCCACGCTCGCCTCCTCGAAGGGCGGTCTGTCCGTCCCGTGCAGCACGCAGTAGGAGGCGTCGATCAGGTGCTTCACGCGCCGGTGCTGCTCCTCCACCTTGGCGGCCAGGAATAGCGCCGCCGTGGCTACAATCTGCATCCAGCAGCACACCCAAGCAGCAAGGGAGGAGGTAACATAACGGCTGCCTGCACGGCCACCCGAAATCGGTCGCCGAACAGTCCGCTGGAAGTTCAACGAGCTGCCACGCACATTTCGGTCGTGCTTCAGAAACGATTGTCGCATGAAGAAGCGCTGAAACAAGATCATCGCCGTGGTGGCGGGACCTCTCATCCGCCTGCAGAGAGCAATCACCGGCGTGTTCGGACCATACAGCCGCACTTGAGAGGAGCTAAGTTGGTGCATATGTTGATGGAGCGGCTGGAACCCTGTCTCGATTGGCACACACTCTGGTTCAAACAGTCGCTCGGCCATCGAGGAGATGAACGCGCATCCCGCTCGTCGGAGCTGCTGCTCCATGCGGCTGCACATGCCATCCGCCGAGCTGGGCGAGCCTCGCAGCTGCGACGGTCGAAACCGCCAGCAGTGCAGCGGCTCCTTGTCCACAGATTTGTACATGGCCAATGGCCCAATGCTGCGGGCGCCGAGAGGAGACGTCAGCTGTCGCAACGTTTCGTGCGTAAATGTAATCAAAGCGTGAAATCAAGCCGATCTCTTTGAAATGTATTGGAACCACAGCTTCGCAGCTTCGTCGTTGCTATGTTTCGAACGGTGGTTGTCTGTCCACCGACGACTCTGCGAAAGATCCAACCGTTCCGGAACACCGCGCCGACCCGGCATAGCAACACCCAGGGGGGGCACGCTGCAGCAACCGTGTCGTACCCCAATAGGCATTGAAGTCGATTGACCTCACCGCGTTGTCGCCAACCGCTGGGTGCGAGTCGGGCACGAAAGATCGCCCCGTTCCAAACGTTCACGAGGCGGCATCTCGTTCAAAGCATCACCTGCCAAACGTTCCTGCTGCGGCCGTTACACTTGTTGACGCCATGGCGGATTCTCACACGGCCGGCGAGCTGGGGCAGCCGGGCACCACTGCACCGGACCGCAGGGCGAGGCGGCAGCGGGAGTTGTACATGCTCTTCCGCGGCGCGACCACCCTCGCCCTCATCGCTTTCTGCATTGCCGTTCCCATATACATCTACTCCCAGCACGCGTACAACTCCCCGTGCTCGCAAAGCTTGGGCTCGTGGCAGTGGTCGTGGACAATCTTCCTGTGGGTGCTGCTGTTCACTTGCGTCTTCGGCTACGTGATGAACTACATCCTCACGCGCAAGATGGGGAAGGGCAGCCCCGGGAATATTTTGTTGGTACCAGTTGTTCTCGTGTACCTAGCGTCCATTGGTTGGCTCATCGTGGGCACGGTGCGCTTGGCGAACACTCGTGAGTAGAATCAGCAGGGCGGGCACGGCGGAGCGCGTTCGCTCCGTGCGCAGCGGGAAGGCGATTCTCATGATGATGTGCAGCGGCCCAGTCTGCACTCCGGCGTCCTTTGTGTTGCAATACGCGTCTGCCCTCACGCTTGTGCACCAACTCACGACCACGCCCCCCTTTGCAGAGAAGTCGGCATGCGACTCGACCCTGTATGGCAGCACCCTGGGCATCATTATCACCTCGTGGGTGCTCGTGGTGTTCTTGGCCCTGATTCAGGCCCTGTCTTCGATATTCCTGGAGCGCAAGGGCATACAGTCGCAGAACCGCACCTGGGCCCCCGGGGCAGCTGCAGCTGCCGCTCAGCCGCCCGCAGCCGGCGCCGCCGCATCACGGACACCCCGCGCCGCGGTTCGCGAAGTCACCGCGTACGCGGGCGAGCGGTCGCTGCTTCGAGATGTACCGGCGCCGCCGCCTGGGGGCGGGCTCGGCGGTGGGGCTGGCGGCGTGGCAGCAAGCGGTGCTGCGGTGGGTGCGGCCGCTGCCGCAGGAGCAGCCGCAGTTTACGCGCACCAACCTCCTGTAAGCGCGCAACCGCAGGCCCAGTACGCCCAACCCGCACAACAGATGGCTTACGCGCAGCCTCAACAACAGCAGCACATTGCAGCCGCCGCGGCTCCGCAGCAGCAGCAACAAATGCCAAGGCCAGCACAGCCCGCTACCGCCACCGCTGCGCCGTCCTCCTCCCTCACGTACATCCACCCCGACGTCGACATCCCGGCCAAAGCAAGGGTGCCGGCAGGGCAGCCGTCGCAGCCGCCGCAGGGTGTGCCGGCTGGCGGTGTCGCAGCTCCAGGCTTCGTATCACGGCCGGCCGCCGGGGCGGCGCCTGCTTCGTACGCTGGGCCTGGCGGCCAAGCCGCCGCCGCCGCCGCTGCTGCGGCACCGCCTCACGGTGCATATGCGGCGCCGCCTGCGCCGCAGCAGCTTCCGCAGCCGCAGGCACCGGGTGTGCCGGCGCACGCCTACCCGTCCCCTTTGCTGCAGGCAGGCCAGGCCGCGCAGTTTGGGCCAATGGGTGCTCCGCAGGGTCGGCCGAGCACCTACGGGGGTGCGGTAGGGATCGACGATTCAGAGGCCGCGGCCGCGGTTGCAGCCGGTGGATTTGGTGGCTTGCACGCGCCGACCCGGCAGCCGCTGCAGGGCGATGCAGGCGCGACCCAGCTGCAATACGCAACCCCTCAGCTGCAGCCAGCAGGCACAGGGTATGGAGCACCGCCGCCTCAGCTCGGTGCAGCAGCCGCTGCGCCCGGGTATGTCGCGCGCCGCTCGCCCGCTGCAGCGGCAGCTCCGCCGCCGGCGGCAGCTTACGGCCCCCAGGCCTACGCCCCCCAACCCCTAACCCGTAGTCCTGCGTACGGGGGTGCCCCCGCACCCACTGGGCGCTCGCCGGCTGCAGCGGCAGCAGGGGTTCCCTCGCCAGCACTTGCGTCTGCGGCCCTCTTGCCTCGCCCGTTCTTGCCTGCTGCCATGCCGTTTGCCTCCTCCTCGGCTGCGGCGGGCGCTCCGCGCGGGAGCGCGATCCCATCCTACGCGGGTATGAGCGGCGTGGGCGACCCTGGCTTCCTCACGCGCAGCGAGCTCGCAGCGATTGAAGGCAGCATGCCACAGGAGACGCCGCAGCTGCAGCCGGTCGGCCCGTACGTCCCGCAGCACCAGCAGCCGCAGCAGCAGGCGTATCCGCACGGGCAGCCCGCGGGTGCAGCTGCAGCAGCGCCCTCAGTGGGCTACGGGATGCCCATCCTGCTGCCCACGTCCATGGTGCAGCCGCAGCCCCCCAAGCCTGCGCCCGCAGCCGCAGGGCGCTCGCCAGCGGCCGGAGGAGGCTACGCGTACGGCCCCCAGGGCGTTCCACCAGGCCAGCCTGCGCAGCCATCAACGCGCTCTCCCGCTCGGGGGTACGGGAGATGAGAAACCGAGGTGGGGGCTCTGCCCTCGCCCTCCTTCCGGGAGGCACCTGTCGTGCCATGGCCACTGACACAGCCACTGGCGGCATGGCCACTGACACAGCAGCCCTTCGGTCGTGCCATGGCCACTGACACAGCAACCCTTCGGCTGTGGACCTTGAGAGCTTGGTTCTCGCGGACACTCCTCGAAACGTCACCCCTGCTTCATCTTTGCTGCTGCCCTGTGTGTTCCGCGTCCCGTGCTGCAACCGCTTGCCATCCCTTTGCTTGTTGTGTCTGGTGCCACAGTTCGACGCCCGCCTGCGGTGCGATGCCGGCGCCACTGGTTAACTTTGTTGTTGACTGATCCTCACCTCATCCCGTCGAGGCACGAAGATTCGAATCTAGATCGCGGATTATGTAAATCGACGAGAACGCGCCTGTACGCATGTCCTCGCGACACGAATATGAAACGGTGGCCTTCAAATGGATGCTGCGGCAGAACACTGCAACAGCCTCCACATCAATGCAGCACGATGGGTCGCACAAGCCATCCCCTGAGGGACAGATGGCACGGCACTATCATGCGGCTGCGGACGACAACACACTCGCGCGGTCAATGCAAACCTGAGGAATGTAGGGCCGGATATTTTCGCGTTGTGAGCAGCACACACCGTCCAGTCTCGTGATTGTGAGGGTTTTTTGGGGTTGTTGGTTGGCGCGGAAGCAGCGAGCTCGCGCCCGCCACCGCCGACGCCGCGCGCAGATGAGCGGCAAGCACACACCCAGATGCCGCGACTGCGGCACCCTGAGCACGGCCGACCACCAATCTACACACGACACACCACCGCCGTGACCGGGGCGACGAATCGCCCCAGCGTCACACACGGGGCAGCTGCGAGAGCAGCTGCTTAGTGCTGGCGGGTGGAGGCGCGGACCTTGGAGGCCACCTTGGAGCCAGTGGTGGTGGAGCCACCGCCGCCGCCGCCGGTCGTGGTGGTGGAGCCGCCGCCGCCGCCGGTGGTGGAGTCGTTGGAGGGACCGCTGGACGGGGCCGGGGCGATGGAGGGCTGCGCGCCGGGGGCGGCGTACGTGGGCCAGCTGGGCTGGGACAGGATGCCGCACTGGCCGGCACCGCCGTTGTAGGAGGAGCCGCGGCCCAGCAGGATGTAGCCGGACATACCCCAGTCGGCGCCCCAGCTGTTCTTGACCTTGTAGTAGTCCGCGCCGGAGTCAGTGCCGTAGCCGACGGCCAGCACACCGTGGTCCAGGTTGGTGCCGCAGGCGGCGGTCATCACGCCGGAGCTGCAATACAACGGGATGGGGTGAGTTAAAGGCATGGCACGAGAGAGGGTGAGGCCGCTGACGGGCAAGACCACACAAGATAGAGGGACACACTACTCGCGACCCGCCGCTATATTGCAAAGGCCTCACCTGTAGAACTGGAAAGAGGACTGGTCGGCCTCGACGGCGATGGAGACGGGCTGCTGGGCGATGGCCGTCATCATGGCAGTGTCGGAGTTGGGGGTCACGTCGGTGTGGGAGCCGACGGAGGCCACGGAGGTGGCGGCGTGGCACGTGCCGTCAGTGCCGGTGTAGGGGTCTGCGTGGGAGGGGAGAAAAGCAAGACAGGGGCAAGCAAGAGTTGAACGCGTGCACACAAAGAACTGCACCCTGGCATTTTGCCATTCGAGCCCATCAGATGCAATCGGCGGTTAACTCACAGGCCGCCTCGGAGCCAAGACCGCCGTTGGAGTTGATCCAGGTGAAGGCGTTGTCCATCAGGCCGCCGTTGCAGCCCTGGTTGCCCGCGGAGGAGGAGCAGTCCACCAGCTCCTGCTCGGAGAGGGAGAGCAGCTTGCCGGTGGCCAGGAAGGTGGCACCCTCCAGCGCACCAGTGGTGGAGAAGGCCCAGCAGGAGCCGCACTGGCCCTGGTTCTTGACGGGGGTCACGGCGCCCTTGGTGGTCCAGTCCACGGAGGCGGGCAGGGCGGAGATGTTGAGCGCACCCAGCATCTTCTTGGCCTTGCCGGCGCGGGGGGCCTTGGCGCGCAGGCCGGAGGCCATGCGGGCCTTGAACTCCACGGAGGTCATGTCACCGAAGGAGTTCATGGCCATCTTCCAGCCGTTCTGGCCGGCGTTGTGGGCCTCGATCTTGGCGAGGTTGGCGGCGAAGATCGCGCTGCAGACGAGGCGCAAAGGGAACGGAAGCACCAAACCTCAAGGCACGTGACGATGATCGCAAGGACCAGCTCGACGAGGTTGCCGATGAATCGCAAGCACTCTGATCGCGTGGGTGACGTCACAAGCGAAAAGAAGCAGCAGAATTTGCTCACCGACGCATCACCAGCTCCTCCTTGGAGGCGTACTGCTTGCCATGCTTGCGGGCCCACTCGCCGAACATCTCGGTGCGCGCAGAGGCGACGGCCACGAGGCCAGCTGCAAAGGCGACGCGCAGGCACACACAAGATCAACAGGTCGTTGAAGGTGCGGCAGAGCGGGCAGGTGCGCGGAGCAGTTACACAACGCGCCAGGCGGCACGACCACACGCGTCTACACACCGGCAAAGACGGACTTCATCTTGGATTGGGCTGCATGGTCGAGGGGGAGTGGGAACGGCAACCAAGAGGCACAGTGTGACCAGGGAAAGCGGCGCGAAAGTCAAGAAGAGAACCGAGCCCAATTCGCGTCACCATGGCGCCCGCAGCGGTCGCCAACGCAAGGAAGTCACAAAACTCGATGAATGTTAGCAGGCAGGGCTCCAGGGTGATGCGCCTGCGGGTCTCTGCTGCCGTGGTGGAGCACCGAAAACTCCGCTCCGGTAGCCAGAAGAACCCATCGCCAATCTCATGTTTAACGAGCCACAGCAGACGCACCGTTGAAGCAGGTAAGCAAACACGACCGAACTGGGTGCTCGGTGGACTGTGTTGGACTGCGCATGGTCGTGGTTGTGCGGAATTGCACCGAAAAGTTTCGGTCTCTTTTGTCGCGGGGAGGGGACATCAATCAAAAAGCGCAATTGAATTGTTTTGACGTCTGAAAGAGAGTGTGGCTCAATCGCGGTTTGCTTGTATTTTTTCGATGCTGCTGGGAATCTGGTGCTTGCAGAACATTCCCCTCTATGGTGTCGAGCAGTGGGTGCCGACAGGCCAGGCCCGCGGACTACTGTGGGCCTGCCTGAGTGGAGATTCACAGTGTCGGACCAGGGCATCGAGATCGAACCTCCGAGAGAGACCATGCTCATGCCATCAACGGCGGACGTGCAACTCATCTCTGCCGATACGGTCTCGCACCGGTGTGGCCGGTGGGCTCGGCGGTGTGAAATGCGTTGCTCTGTTGCATCTGTACCTGCGGACGCGATACGGCATCGAATTCTGGAGGGGGCAGGCGATCGGGAACTACAACTGGGACAGGGCATACGCGGCTTTTCGACGACCTGCGCAGTTGTGGGGAGCTTGCATGCGACGCCGCGCGTTCGGGTGGTTCCAGCGGGACGAGTTGTACGCCGTGCGGTTTTCCGCCTGCGGCCTGTCGAGCTTTGGCTGTAAGCGGTGCGGACTGCAGCCGAGTCCGGTGATGTAATGAGCGGCACAGTGTTCAATGACACTTCTGAACTCTACGTTCCAGTCAGGGCCTGGGACAGTGAACAGCCATCGAGCAATCCAGGGGCGGGCCTTCAGGGAACCAGCCTCCCTCTCAGTCGCCAACGGCTTCTCCATGCTCTTGAACAAGCGGCAAAGGTGACTATCGAAAGCTCCACCACCACAGTGCTGCAGGACCACAGCGGGTGCCGTTACAGAGGTGTCGGCGTTTGCGATGTTTTCACGCTTTTGTTTGAAGTCTCAACGCGCTCGCAGCACCGTGGACAGCGGGCAGATTTGCAATTGTCGACACCGACTCAGGTCCGCGGCGCTCGATATCGTTGTTGCTTTGCTAGTCACAATCGTGGAAGGTCGCTGTCGTGACAGCCGGATGCACCCGCCAATATTGCAGTCTCGCCCAGCAGTCCGAGTGTTGCAGCCGATATCGATATTCCACTGGAGCTTTAGCTGGTCGATGTCGAGATCGTGAACTCGAACGCTCAGGCTTGTGATTATAACGTGCAGCTCTAGCTGCGCTCGACGAACCCTCAACACGATTGGGGAGCGTTGCACTTCCCGCCTACGACTGCGCTGCTGCAGCTGGCGGGGCGGGAGCAGCCGTGCTGGCTGAGCCCTGAGGGGCCGAGGGTGCTGCAGCGGCGCCGGCGGAGACGAAGCCGTGAGTGCCTGCAGGCGCTGCCGCCGCCGGCGGGGCACCCACCCCAGAGGCGCCTGCGCTGCCCATCGGCGGGGCGGGCGCGGGCTTGCTTGCGATGGCGTAGGCGGCGGCGACCGCAGCCAGCCTCTGCAGCTGGGCATGCGTCGCAACCATGCCTGCCGCCTGCGGAGCAGCCTGGGCGACAGGCGGCCGCGCAGCAGCAGTAGAGCCGGGTTGCGCGGAGGGCTGCGTGCTTGCAGCAGTAGCCGCTGCAGCGGCCGCTGCGACCGCCCGGTGTTGTTGCATGAGCAGCGCCTGCTGTTGCTGCTGTTGCCGAAGCTGCTGCAGGTGCTGAAGCTGCAGCTGCGCAGCGGACAGCGGCACCGAAGCGCGTGCAGCCGCCCCCGCGCTTGCTGTCGCCGCCGCCGCTGCTGTAGCTGCTGCTGTAGCTGATGCGGCAGTGGGAGCAAGCGCTGTCGCGGGGCGAGGCACTGGCGGCACTGCAGCGGGCGCGGGGCGACTAGGCTGCGCTGGTCTGGTGGCCGCCTTTGCCGCCGCAGCTTGCTGCCGCTGCGCGCTCCCCGCGCTGCTCCTGCTCTGTGCCCCCGGCTCGGGAATGGGCCCGAGGGGGGTCAGCTGGTTGCCGGCGACCGGCAGGTGGAGGTCAGGGAAAAGGGCCTGCGGCGTCACCTGGCGGGACCCGTACAGCGGCATCAGCAGGGCACCCTCCGCGGCCGCGTGCGACGCGAGGCGGCGCGCCCGCCCCTCCAGCAGGCGCTGCACCTCGGGCTCGCGGCTGCGGCCCCACTGCCGGCCGAGCCGTACCGCCTCCCGCACGCCCGAGTCAAACGCCCCCGCCGCGGTGGTGGGGTGGTGCCGGTTGGTCGCCTCGCCTGCGAAGAACAGCCGCCCCTCCACGGGGGCGGCCATCACGTCATAGTGCAGGCCGTGCGACTGCGGGGGCAGGTAGCTGTAGCTGCCACGGGCGTACGGGTCGGCGCGCCAGCGCGTGATGACCGCCCCACTCGGCGTCGGCACGCGGTGCGGGCCGAAGAGGGTGCGCAGCGCTGCCAGCACCGCCTCCGTGACAGTGGCGTCGGACTGGTGCTCCACCCACTCTGCAGCGTCACCCGCCATCATCGCGATCAGCACCGGCTGCCCGTCGCCCTCCTCATCGCCCTCCTCGTCGCGCTCCTCCTCGTCGCCTGCTGCATCACCCGCATCATAAACATCAGAGGCCCCGTCGCTGTCGCTGCCGTCGGCGTCCATTGCGCTGCGGTCTCGCTGGGCGGCAGCCCCCAGAGTCTCCGTTGCCCCATCGAGCTCCATTCCGGCGCTGGACTGCGCGCAAGCGCCCGCAGCAGCCGACAAGGGCGCCAAGCCCGACGCCTGTGCGGTGGCTGCCGCGGGCGCCCCCGCCGAGGCGGGCGGCGCCGCGCCGTCCCCTCGCACCAGCGTGATGCCTGCGCCTGCGCTCGGCCTGTCCATGCACCAGAACATGTACGCCTCGCCGCGCCTGCGCGTTGCAAGCGGCCCCTCGCCGAGCACCACACGAGCAAAGCTGTCGTCCTGGCGGCCCAGCTGCGGGATGCGCACCGGCTGAGGCTGCGGCAGAGGCAGAGCTGAAGCGGCGGCGTCAGCGACGGCAGCCGTGCTCGAGCCGTTTGATGCGGCGACGTCGGCTGTCCCCGCGCCACCTCGCGAGCTGCCCGCGCCTGCAAGGGCTGACGATGGTGCTGCTGCAGCCTTCCCCTCTGGCGTCGGCACCACCCCGTTGTTCAGCACGAGCAGCGCATTGCGCAGGGCACGCAGGGGCGCCAGCCTCCAGCCCAGGTTCAGACTGGCGAAGGCTGAGCGGGCAGCGGGCGAGGGCAGCAGCGCCTGTACCTCCTGCACCAGCTTCGCAGCCTTCCAGCGGTCAGACTCTTGGGGGTTTGGCGCGCCGGCTGCCACAGTTGGCTCTGCGGGGGAAGTGGACGAGTGTGCGGCCCCTGGGGCGCCAAGCTCTGGCTCCGGCAGGCAGCTCTGCGGCAGCCCCGCCAGAGGCGCGGGCCCGCCAACTGTCACCATCACGCCTGGGCGCTGCAGCGCCGGTGTGTTGGCCGCCAGCGCCAGTGCCTGCGCATTCTCGGCGGCTGCCCGCGCAAAGTTCGCAACATTCGCATGCGCAGCCGCCGAGGCCGCGGCGCCTACAGCCGCTATCCCGGGCGGCAGGGCAGCGCCGTGAGGCGGGGCCGCTGGCATGCCAGTGAGCACAGGTACAGGGACGGCTAGGGCAGCCGCGCCAGGCACGGGGATGGCTGCAGGCAGGTGGAACACCCCGCTGGCCGCCGTGTGCGGGGGCCGGCCCTGTGACACTGCAGTTGCGGCCATGCGCGCGTTGTCTGCGGCGCTGCGGCTGCGGGCGGCCCGGACGCTGTCCACGACCGCAGCGGCGAGCTCTGCGAAGTAGCGAGCTGCGGCAGCCACACGCGGCCGGCCCCCCACGCTGAAGATGTTGCCGACCAGCCGCTGCATCACGAGCGATTTGATGGTCACGTCGCCGGTGCCCTCGAGCAGGGGGTTGGCCGCGGCGCGAACGCTCTCCGCGGTGGCCCCCGTTCGGGCCGCCTCCTCAAAGGCGGCGCGGAAGGCAGCGATCTCCCGCGGCTGCGGCAGGGGGCGAGGGGGCTGGGCTGCAAGCAGCGCGGCCACGCACGCCGCGGGCGCTGCCTCGGGCCTGCCCTCCTCGTAACCGCCTTTCAGGAGGCTCAGCTGCGCCTGCGCCGCCAGCATCACGATCGCAGGCACAGCGGGGGCAGCGACAGCAGGGGCTACGACAGCGGGGGCAGCGCTTCCAGCAGGGGCGGAGGCCGACGCCGCACGCGGCGCAGACGCCGCAGGCGCTGGCGCAGGCTGCTTGGGGGCGGTGGCTCGTGCTTCCGACGCTGCGGCGCCAGGCTTGAGGGAGGCGTTGAGCTGCGCGCTGCTGGGCGGGAGGGCTCGTGCTGCGCCTGCACCTGCACCTGCTGTTGCCCTGTTGCTTGCCTGAGCTGCAGCCGCACTGGCAGCGGCTGCAGCTGCGCTCGCGGCCACCTTGCCGCCCACCACAGGCCGAGCCACCGACGCTGCCGGTGCAGCCTGGGGCCTCGCAGCCCCGCCAGCAGCGCTGCTGGAGGCCGCACCCGCGCCCCCGCCCGTACTGCTGAGCCCACCCACCGGCGCGCCAGCCCGCAGCGCCCGCAGCTGCTCTCTGAAGGGCGAGGGCGCCACCTGCGGGACGGCGAACTTGGCCTCCGCGTAATCGCTGGCGGCCTGGTAGATGCGCGAGAGGGCTGTGGGCGTCTCCTCCAGCAGGGCGCGCATCTCGACAGACAGACGCTCAGAGGGCGCCAGCGCCAGGTACGCCCGTGCAGCGTCCACAGAGGCGCGCAGGCGCGGCCCGAGCTCCGCCAGCGCGGCAGGCGCGGCGCGGGTCGCGGAGGGGGCAGGCGCCACGGCTGAGTCTACACCTGCCGCAGCCGCAGAGGCAGATGCAGCCCCGGAGCGCTGCGCCGCCTCCTGCAGGCGAGCCAGCAGTCGCTGCGGGAGGCGGGGCCCCTCATCGCAGGCGACCCATGAGGCCAGCAGCTCTGCGGCGCCCCGCGCGTCCCCGCCTGCCTCGAGCACAGCCCGCACGGACAGAAAGATCACTTCTCGCTCAGAGCGCACCGCCAGCGCGGCGGCCAACGCGCCCGCGGCATCCGTGGTCGTGCGGCCGCCATCCGCAGACGCGGCCCCAGGGTCCGCAGCGCGGCCCCACCCGCTGGCAGCAATGGCCAGGGCGCAGGCGGTCATCATCTGTGCGTCATTCGGGGGCGCTGCCTGCAGGTGGAAGGGGGCCAGCTGGTCCAGGCAGGGCGCGAAGGAGAGGATGCGGTGCGGGGGCCGACGGACGGAGGCGAAGCCCCGCGCCACGCTCGCGCTGCCCACCTCCAGGAAGAGGAGGGGGCTGGGGCTCCAGCGGAAGGCGAGGGGCGGCAGCAGGGCGGCAAGCGACGCCGCCGCTGCGGCCGCGTCGCTCGAGCGGCTCGGCTGCTGCCACTGCAGCGCGCTGCCCGGTGCGGAAGCCCGCACCAGCGCTGTGCTGCTGCCACCGGCACCGCTCGAGGCAGCAGCCGGCGGCGCTGCGCCGAGGCTGCCGAGGATGCGGAGCAGCGCTGCACCAGAGGGGCCCTCGTCAGCAGCCTCCGCTGCACCGCTGCTGGCGGAGCTTCCACGACCCCGCTTGCCGCCTCCGGGCCGGGCAGCATCGGGGCTGGCGCCAGCCAGCGCGCACAGCGCTTCTGCCCACGCCGTCTGGGAGCGCACGGTTGCTGCCAAGTAGCCGGTGCGCTCCAGTTGCTGCAGCCAGCCTACGCCTGAGGCGGCGGAGGAGGGGAGGATGACTGACTCCGGCAGGATGGAGTGGTGGGTGGGTGCGAGGGCGCTGCTGGCGCCCACGCGAAAGGCGTGCTCCCCTGCGGCACCCCGAACCGCCGAGTCACTGGCGCTGCTGCTTGGGTCATCGACCTCCCCGCCGTCGCGGGCTGCACTCTTGACAACCTCCACAGCGGGGAAGGAGACTTTGGAACGCTGCTGCCCGCCACGTGGCGCCGCGGCAGACGCAGCTGACGCAGCCGTGGAGCCGCCGGCGCTCTGACTGCCTCCGCCTCCGCCAGCGGCGCTCACCGGGCCACTCGCCCAGCCGAAGGCAGCAAGCAGAGAGGAGGTCTCAGCGCTCGGAGGCTGCTCCGGAGCCTGCGAAGGCGCCGCTTGCCCGCTGCGAGCAGAAACTGCACAGGGCTTCGTGTCAGCTGCAGTGTCCTTCCCGCCTGCAGCACCAGCACCAGTGCGCGCCAACGCCCTGCGGTGGTTGCGATTGGACTTGGCGCTGCCAACGCTCCCCTCGCCCTCCCTCACGCCGCCACCATGCATGCGTCTGCCCGCACCCACACCCTCACCATCAGCCTTGGCTGCATCGCGCCGCTGCCGCCGGCCACGCGCCCGCCGCGGCTGCGCTGCCTGCGGCGGCCGCGCGTCCTCCCGCCAGAAGGCGAAGGGGAAGCGTAGGATCACCTTGTTCAGCAGCCCCGCGCCGATGGCGTCCACCGCGCGCTGCTTCCACGGCGGGAGGGGCGGCGAGAAGCCCGGTTTGCCGCTCTGCAGCACGCCGATGGGGGCCGTCACGATAACGGCGTCAGCAAACAGACGCAGCTCCCCGCTCCCAGCGCCACCGTGGGTGCCGCCTGCGCTGCCCCCCGGCGTGTCGGCGGGCGGCCGCAGCAGCACGCGTACAGGCTTCACGGCGACGTTGCGCAGGAGCTGCAGCTGCAGCGGCGTGAGGGCGCCGCTGCGGCCCTGCGCGAGCTCGAACTCCCGCACCTGCCCCTCCACGGCCGACATCCTCTCCGCAGCTCCCGGCGGCAGAGCGGGCGCCCCCGTGGCCGTGTGCTGCATCGGCGCATCCCAGTGCACCTCCGCCGCCTCCGCCCCGTAGATTATGGGCACGCCGCGCACCAGGCCCCGTATCTGTCCGTCGTATCCGTCCTTGAGGAAGTAGTGCTGCCCCCTGTCGTGGTGCCCGAAGTCGTCGTCCTGGTCCCACTGCTGCAGCGACACGCCGCACAGCGAGCGCGCGCAGCCGTACTCCAGGTTGCCGCCGTGCCAGCGCCACACGGCGCGGCGCAGCGAGGCGTAGGTGAGGGCTGAGGGGGCGGGCAGGCTGCCGGCGCGCCAGGCGTCCGCCTCGGGACCCTGCGCTGCCATCTGCGCAGCGTACCCGGCCGCCCCGCGCGCGAGCACGCCGTCCGTGTCCGCGTCCTCCGGTCTGAGGGGCGGCAGCAGGTGCGCAGGGGGAGCGGAGGGGAGGACGCGCGCGAGAGGGCCGGCCGCGAGCGGGACCGCGAGGGCGGCGGCCACGTCCACGCCTGCGGTGGACTGCAGCAGCTCGTCCCGCAGCCGAGCAAGCTCTTCAGCGGACGGGTGGGCGCTGCCTGCACGCGCCACTGCAGCCGCAGGGGCAGCCGCAGGGGCAGCCGCAGGGGCAGCCGCAGGGGCAGGGCATGCGGCTGCGCCGCCAGGCCCAGCGCCCGCCAGCTGGCCTGCGAAGGCAGCCGGCGCGTGCGGGGTTGCCGTCACAGCGCCGGCAGCGTACGGGGGAAGCGGGTGCGCAGCAGCAGCGCCGGCGGGGTGGACAGATATGGCGTGCCCACTGGCGGCTGCGGCAGCGCCCGCGAGGCTCACCCGCGCGTGCGCTGCGCCGCCGCCGCCCCCTGCAGCCCCGTGCTGCCCGCCCCCCGACGCGGAGGGGGCTCCCGCTGCAGACGCCGCCACGCGCGGGAGGCTGGGGCCCCCCGCTGCCCGCTCCGAGTCTCCCCGCGTCATCACCAGCTCCATGGCGACCCCCAGAGACATGTCCCAGGCGGCGCGCTGCCCGTAGTACGGCTGCCGCGCCACCGCATTCGTGGGCCACTGCCGCGCCACGGTCACCAGCTGCGACAGCGGCGGGCGCTTGCCGAAGGGCCCGGTGCTGCTGGTGCGTGCCTGGCCGCCACCGCCGGCCGCTGCGCTGCCGGGGCCCGCAGCGCCGCTGCCGCTGCTGCCCCCGCTGCCTGTCGGTCCGTCATGCAGTCCCTCCACGTCATCGTCTGTGCGTCGTGGGTCCACGTACTTGTCGACGCGGCGCCGCCACGGGCCGTCCCGCGCCCACTTAAACACGCCTGCCCCGTACACGCCCCCCTCGGGCCCAGGCTCGAAGTGGTAGGTGGAGGGGTCGACAAAGGGCGTCCGACACTGCGCTGCCAGCAGGTCCCGGTCGGCCACACGCGCCGTCGGAGCACAGCCGGAGAGCAGCAGCTCGTTGCCGACCACTGTGAAGCGCGGCGGAGGAGCGATGTCTCCGTCCACAAAGGGCCGTATGTGTCCGCTCAGGGCATCCGAGCCGCTGGAGGCGACGGCAGCCGCACCAGATGCAGGCGCGCCGGCGCGGGACGCTGGGAGCGCAGCAGCAGCGGAGGCGGCAGTCGCCCCCCTCGACGCCGCTGCCGAGACTGCTATTGCGTGCGCGGCTTCGAATGAGCTGAAGGCGCCGAATGGGCTGATGACACGGTTGGGCCACCGGTACAGCTGCACTTGCGGGCGCGAGTCGCCAAAGCTGCTTGCAATCTGCACTGCCGAGGAGACGGAGAGGGCGCCTGTCTTGATCAACTCCTCCAGCGAGGTAGGGGGCGCAGTGCTGCTTACGACGGGGCAAGAGCTGGCGCCGGAGGAGTCTGCAGCAACAACATCCACACCCTTGAAATTTGAGATGCCGGCAGCCGCGGGGGCAGCAACCGCTGGGTGCGGCGGCGCCAGCCCCGGCGCAGGCGGGTTGTCGCTCGAGGCCGGCACGGCGGGAGGGAGGAACGCTCGGTCCCCCGCCCGCAGCAGCGGATACGAGCCACACGCCTCTGCGGTGGACGGGGGCTGCGGCGCGCGCGTGAGGGCGAACGTTTCGTCCATCAGCGCGTTGAACTCGGCCTCAAGCGCCACATCCAGCTCCGGCGGCAGCGCGACCACGAAGGGGGCGTCGGGGTCGGCGTCGGGGCCATCGCGCTCGGGGTCAAAAGCCGGCTGCGCAGGCGAGCTGCCAGCGTCAGCAGTGTGGCCGCCGCCCTCATTACCACAGCTTACTCTCTCAGCAGAGTTGCCACTGTCCAGCTGCATCGCAGCAGAACCAACAGCTGCCGCATCGGCAGCGCTGCTTGAGTGTGACGGTGACTTCGCAACGCCAGGTGACGCGCTAACGCCAGAAGGTGGCTGTGTGTCGCTACTCGCCTCACCCGCATCCGCGATGGCCGCATCAGGCGGAGCCACAGCCGTGTCCGTCTTTCTCCGCAAATCAGCAAGCTCGGCTGCTGCAGCAGCGCTCGCCGCAGCCGCCGCAGCGCGTTCCTCCGCAGCGAGCAGGAGGCGCTTGAGCAGGTGCAGCGTCCGTGCCTCCGTCGTGCGCTGCAGCCACGCCTCTGTCGCATAGATTTCGTCGTGCACGGACTGCAGCAGCGTGGCAGTCGCAGGCGGCAGCTTGCGCGCCTGGCAGAGCACCCCGTACGTGAAGTGCGCGTGATGGTGGGTCAGAGGCGCAGGCGAGGGCGAGGAGGCGTCGGCAGCACTCGCCCCAGCTGCAGACGGCGAGGTGGAGGCCGTTGCCGCAGGTATGCCGCCGCCAGGGGCGCTGCTGCCGCCCTCGCGGGTGGCCAGCACCTGCGGCAGCGCTGCCGGGTCGTGGACCTGTGCCATCGCAGCCGCGGTGAGGCAGCGGTACAGACGGCGCAGGAAGTCCAGGTGAACCTGCATCAGGCTGCCGTGCGCGCCCACGATGCGAAGGGCGTAGCGGACGGTTTCATTCGGCAGGTGCGCCAGCTCGGGGGGCAGGTGCACACCGTAGGCGGAGCGGCCGTGCGGGTGAAACTCAGGCGCAGCAGCGACCGCCACGTCGTCCCCTGCGACGGCGCTGCTCCCACCGGCTCCTTCGCCGCCAGCGGGCGCCGGCCGCTTGGTTGCGGCGGCGACGGCGCCGTTGACTTGCACGCGTTCCCGCCCCAGCCCAGTGCCCGCGAGCTGCCCTGGCCTGTTGGCTGCCAGCGCCACCGCCTCGAGCACGTTTGCGAGGGCTGCGCGCTGCAGCGTGAACCACTCTGAGATCGCTGCCGCGCGGGCGGCGCGCGCTTGCGCCATCTCGACAATGCGCCGGAAGTAGCGGCGCGGCAGCAGCAGCGGCGTCTGCAGGTTGCGGATAACGTGCTGGCGCAGGTGCAGCTGGCGGGTGAGCAGGCCGCAGGGGTTCGGCTCGTCCCCCGTCGTGATCATCGCCCCCTCGTCCACCGCCATCCCGAGGGCGGTGCGGTTGGTGCAGATGCGCCCGCCCGGCCGGCTGCGCGCCTCGACGACCACCACCTCGTGCCCGAACAGCATCAGCTGGCGAGCCGCGGCCAGCCCAGCGATGCCTGCGCCGATAATGACGATGCGGCGCCGCTGGGCAGCGTGCAGGGCTGGCCGCTGGAACCCCAATGCGCTGCTCGCTGCCTCCGGGGGCTGCGGCGACGTAGTGCTGGCGCCAGAAGAGGACGGCGGCAAGGCGGAGGAGGAGGAGGTGGAGGGCGCCGCTTCGCTCGCCTGGGCAGTGCTGCTAGCGCCCACACCGGGCGCCCCTGCGGCGGCAGCGCGAGCAATCAGCTGGGCGCGGTATCGGCCGGGCCGAGGCCCCGGCTGCGACGGCAGCGCAGGCCGCACCAGCTCCGCATCGACGCCTCCGCCGTGCATGTGCAGCGCGGGCACGAAGGGGCGCAGGAAGCGTGGAATGGGCGGGCTGGCGCGCGCTGCCGCCGCCGCTGCGCGCTCCCTGCCCACGCGCTGCCAGAACGTGGCCTGCCACTCAAGCGCCGCGGAGAGGTCCAGCGCGCCGATGTTGATGCGGCCGTCAGCCTCCAGAAAATCAAAGACTGCCGCAGCCAGCTCGTGGTAGCGGGCGGGTAGCGTGACAAGCACCTCAGCCAGGCGCAGGGGGGCGGGCAGGGGGCGCTGCCGCATCCGCCGGCGCTGCTGCCGGCGCCAGTCCGGCTGTCTGTGCAGCAGCATTCTGTGGCCGCTGCCGGCACCCGCGCCGGCCGACGCTGTGTCATCGACCGCCTCATCGCCGTCAGCGTCATCATCCGCGCTGCCTTCCTCGTCTGCGTACGGACAGTCCGTGTGCCCCGCCGCGCTGCCCGCAAACCGAGTGGTCGGCGCCCAGTTTGGGTGGGACGGCAGCGTCGAGCCCACAGGGAGGGCGAACGAGTCCGCAAGGCTCACTGCAGCGCCCGCGTCGGCAGCAGCGCCAGGCGCAGACCGCGGTGCCGCAGCGGCGCTCACCGGCGGCGCCGCGTTTCGCGGGCTGTGCGGGTTCTGGCTCTGCAGCCACTTGAGCAGGATGTGGTTCCGCAGGTCCAGATAAAACTGCGTGCGGGTGACGCCCGTGCCGACCCACGGCTCCTGCTCCTGCAGCCCCTCAGCAAGACGGGCAGCGATCGTGTCTCGGACGCTGCTGGTACGGCGCGAGTTGCCCGCCGCTGCGGCAGCGAGGGCTGCGGCGGTCGGCACTCGGGCCACGGTGACGCGGTATGCTGCAGCGTAGCCCTCCCGGTGCACGAGCGTGCGCTGCACGGGCTGCAGCGGCGGCTTGCTGCCCACCGGCGTGTGCAGCAGCGCTGCGCTGAGGCTCTGCAGGCTCGCCTCCACGCCCTCGTCCCCACCCGCGCCGCCACCCCCGGAGGCAGCCCCGAAGCCGCCGCTGCCGCCGCCGCCGACCATGCCCCCCGCTGCAGGCACTTCATACGCCACCATCACGTCACCCACCTCCGCCTCCAGGCCGGTGGGCAGCTGGTAGAGGTACGTCCCCACCCGCACGACGTCCTTGCGGACGGCCTCGATGTAGGCGGTGGCGGCGGAGGCGGCTCGCGAGTACTCTGGGAACGCTGCCTCCTCCGCGTCACTGATGTCCCACGGGTTCATGTGGCAGGCAACCGCACCCGCCAGCTGCCCCTGCAGGTCGTGTAGACGGTACAGACGCGCCGCGTCCCGCTGCCAGTCAGCCTGCGGCGCCGCCAGCCGCATGCAAGCCGGCAGAGCAGCGAACGATGCCGATGGCGCTGCGGGGGCAGCGCCTGCGGCCGCTGCGTCGCGACTCGGCAGAGCTGGCGGAGCCGCAGGAACCGAAGATCGAGTGGCGCGAGAAGCCGAGGCCAGTCCGCTAGGCCCGTTGGTGAGCGACGGCGGCGCGGCAGCAGAGTCATCCACACCAGCCATGCTGCTGGCCGCGGTCGAGGACGCCGCGCCGTGAGGCTGGGGTTCGGCTGAGGCTGAGATGGAGGGATCGTCTAGCAGGCGCGGCCGCTTGACAGTGTTACCAGCGTCGCAGCAATCAACAAGCGGACGGTCGCTGCGTGCGTCTGTAGAAGTCGGCTCCCTACTGCCAGACACGTCAGAGCCAGCTGGAGACGCGGACAAGCCCCCATCAGGCCGCCTCCGCTTCTCCCCAACAGCAGCATGCGCGGAGGGCGTCCCGTTGGGTGATGGCAGTGGGAGGCCGCTCACGCCACTCCCACCTGCGGCAGCTACGCTGTCCGCACCGGCCGAGCTTGATGGCTGAGCTGCAGCAGCAGGCGGCTCCGGCACTGCGGCGGCTGGCGCCACGTATTCTTCGCCGACAATGTCAGCCCACCGCAGCGTGTCCGTGTCGAGATACCAGGGGTGCGCATCGACCTGCCAGCTATCGCCGCCGACTAGCTCCGGCGCGTCGGACAGCGCAGGGTCGTCGCGGTGCAGGACGGGCTCGCGGGAGAGGCGCGCTGCCGCCTGGAGCGCAGCGACGCGGTGGGCGGGCGCGTCGTCTTCGATCCACGCCAAGTTCCGCAGAGCCTTCTCGCGGAACTGCAGCGTGGGCAGGGGAAAAGGCAGCGAGAAAAGCTGCTGTTCACGAATGCGCTCGCTCGATGGAGTCGGGCAGGCCGTCGCCCCTACGCGACCCCGCACGAGCGGCCACACGAGTGTGACAGTGACCTAGGGGATCCTTGATTATCACCAAGACTTCAGGGTGCCACCAGGCGCCTGTACAAACCTGTGATTTCGCTGTTGGGGCATTGTCAGAATGTGACGCCACGACATCCACCAAGCGCTCCCAAAGATTCTCTGCCTCAACCTGCGCGCCCACAGAGTACGAAGCGGTCACTGTGTTTTAGTCACGGCTCGGAGGAGCTCGAACAGGGGGATGCGAGATATGTGTTGCTGATGCTGTCGGGGGTCGGTGCTGACCTTGCGATAGCCTCCGAAGCGTAGCACCGTTTGATGCAGAGCGTACAGGTCGATGGGCAAACCGCCGCCTGTTGGTTTGCGGGCCAGCAGCCGCGGGTTGCGGCTCTCCAGAGCGGCCTCCAGCAGGCATCGGGCCTCCAGTCTGCTCAGAGTTGACTGCAGAGCCATGACGTCTTCTTTCTTGATTGTGAAGTCAGCTGCGGCCCGCCCGTGCCAGGGCTGGCTGTCCGTAGGGGCAGCTGCCATGGCGCAACGGCGGGCCGTCAGTGGCAGCAGGGAATCTCGAGCGCACAAAGTGGGGTGTCTGATGGACGGCCGATGGAATGTGGAGGTTTGATTGCACGTATTCTAGCTCGCGGCATGGGCCGTACGGCCCAGCAGCTGCAGATATGTTTATGTTCAGGTTGATGGCCGTGCCGGCTTAAGTTTCAAACCCCCCAATACCGATGAAATGAACCTAGGAAGTCGTGGGACGGGAAGGCCAGAAGCTGTGGGACGGACGGACATGTGGACAATCGAATGAATGACTCGGCACAGTCTGACGAGAATCCAACTTGCTGCAGAGGTCCGCGTTGAAGCTGTGTCGGCCGAGCCCATTACAACCTGCCTCGGCTTTGACCACAACTCGAATGGTTGATGAGCTGACTCAGGGTCAGCGGCTGCCAGCCAGCAGCCAGCAGGAATCCGGGCTGAGCAGGATCATGATGATGCCTTCGCGCCGAAGTTCGCGAACGCATCATTTTTGATGTGACTTGGGCGCAAATGTTTCTTCTCACGGCCGCCAAGTTTATCGAGGCGTGCTTCTTGAGCTTCTGGGCTCCGCGTTTGCAAGCTCACCTTTTGCCTCACTGCAGATATCCAATCATACCATCGGACTCTACCGCCCGCCAACGTGTGCCGATGTCAGTGACGCGTGCGAATGGGTCAGAGAGACACTCACTGGCAACCGCGGTTGTGTGCCGTCTCCTCGACTGCCATGTACAGAAGTCGCGCTCCAAAGCTCAACCTGGCCCGGGGGAACAAGTACAGCTCAGAACTCCAAGTCGCCAGTGCGCTCGTCAAGCCTGAGGCACGTGGGTAAGCTGCAGCGTGGCCGCATTTGAGATCCTCACGCAGTGAGGATCGCACGTCCCAAGTACGTGGCTCATCATGTCCGTTCCAATTTGTCTCGATTTCCGACAGCAACTTCAAGTGGGATAGTGATCAACCGGTATCGCGACATCCCTGCAGAGCCGCACTGCATAGCGTGCGGATCCGGCCGGCGATCAGTGCGGGGCCGCTCCTGTCTAGCGCAAGCCTGAGCATACCAAGAAAGTGCGTCAGCGCTGCGACTGAAAGCCTGCCAGCGGCAGGTGCTCTGCGGAGCCAGCCCCCGCCCCCTCAGCCATCTTGAGCGCCGCCCTGTAGAGCACTGCGCACTCGCTGATGCGCGAGAAGCGCGTGCCGAAGGAGGATATCTCAGCCAACGACAGGCTGTCGGGGCCCAGGATGCCGTTCCGCAGCAGGGCGCCGAGAAAGACAGCGACCAAGCGGACCAGCCGATTCTGGGCGTAGATATTGCCAGCGGTGTCGCACGCAGAGATGCACCGACTGATGAAGTAGGCGACAAATTCCGACGGGAGGACAGCATGCGCCGCAGGGGCCAAATCGCGGGCATTCGGGGGCACACTCGCGGCTGCCGCGATGAGCGTCGGTGCCGCGGCGGGCACACTCGGAGATGACGTGCCGGGTGCCGTGCTGCTCGGCGCTGGCGCCGGGGTGACACCCCCGCCGCCCGGCCCCGCGTTATGGCCCGCGAGCTCCGCCACGGCCTCCATGCTGTGCAGCGTGACGTCGAGCTGCACGAGCACGCACCAATACCTGCACACCCGTCACGAGCGCACCGCACAAGGAAGGGGAAGGTGAAGCGACATGCCGCACTGCAGGCGCAACTGCGCCCAGCTCGCATTGAAAAGCACGCCACGCGTGGCTGTCGAATAGGCGACGGGTAGAGCAGAGCAACATACCTCGCGAGGAGCGCCGGCGGCGCAATAGCTGCGAGACAGCGCACACATAATGCGGCGATGGAGTGGTTGTGCTCCACCAGGCCCGCCAGAACCAGCGGGCTCAAGTTCGACTGCAACACGCGCTTCGGCGCCGCCCGCAGGAGGGCGATGAGCTCCGCCGCAGCCTCCGTGGAGAGGACGGAATCCATCGCCCGATCAAGCAGCGCGCAGGCTCGCAGGCTGCCCGCGGCCTCTTCCGTGCCACCAGCGCCAGCAGATGGGAGAGCGCGAGACGGGCTCGGTATGCCCACACGCGGCAGCAGCTGCGTCGGCCAGGCGCCGGCCTCCGCGGTGCCAGCAGGAAACAGACACAGGTCGATGACGCCGGGTGCGCGTGCTGACACACGGTGTGAGAGCGCGTGCCGTATTCCCACGTGCGCAGCGTCTACATGACTGCTTTCTCCTGGCGCAGCCGGGAGCGAGGGCAGCCATGTGTCGGGCGCCGTGGTCACATCGCCGGATGCGACCAACTTGGCGCTAAGCCGCCGAATCGCTGCGACCGGAATTCCCCCCAGCACATCGCCACCGCACAGAGGAAGCGGGTCCAGATCTGCCGGCGGCAAGGTTGCCACGCGGATATCCCCGCCTTCAGCTCCCGCCGGCACACCGCCGAACGCTGCACGACCGGGCCGGCCGAACGCGCAGGGTGGCGCCGTCAGCAACTCCTGGGACGGCAGGCGGAGGTCCCAGCTGGATCGCAGCGCCGCCAGCCTCGCCAACGTCCCTCCGTCGACGTCACCCGCGCTTGCGCGCGGCGCCAGGGTTGTCGCCACCTCCTGGGCACTGCGGGGTGACCACTGCAAACGGCGGCAAATGCACGGCACACTCACGCCATGATTTGACAGGGGACGGCGGCCTTCGGCTTGCGCCAATGCGCACCCGCGCGCCACTCACCACAGCCTCGATGACATCCTCCGACGAGCACAGAAGCGTGGCGAGCCAGAGCCGCTCCACACGGCTGTGCAGCTCAGCGGCGTCCGCGGCAGCGCCGCGCTGCTCGAAGAGAGAGAGGAGAGCTGGAGCGAATGGCGGAATGCCGTCTGGTGCGTCAGGGCTTGCCGACGCACCCCCTGCGAGAAGTCTCAGCAGCAAGTACTCTGCCTGGATGCGATCCGCGAGGCTGAGGGGCGCGGCCGCTCCGGTTGCACCGGGTGGGCACGACAGCTCATTCACCAAGTTGCAGCAGTGGAGGAACGACGAGGCGCCCGGCAAAGCGCGCTGAGCGGCGCGCAGCGCCTCGGCGAGGGGCTGGTGCTGCAAGCGGGCAACACGAGGGGCGGTCCGGGGCGTCGCGCGCGAGGGAGCGAACTGACATGGCGAGCTCCGGGGTGGCGAGACGCCGCACTCACCCGGTCAGCTTCGGACATGGCACCGATCTGCAGGCACGGCCAAATATGAGTAGCCGAGTAATGAAAATGTGGAAACTGGCCGCGCAGCTTCAAAGACAGGGGAGCAAATTTAAGATGCGTCTGAAAGAATGGTCCGTCATGTTCGATGACAGCTCGAGCGAATGAAGTGCTTTGACGCTGATGTCGGCGCCGATTTTGAGGATCGCCAGCTGGGTAGCGACCGCGCTCTCGCCGATTCACAAACACATAGATAGCAGCTTCCAAATATCCAAGCACCAGCCATCAAGATGTCTTCCATCACCGCATTTCGCAGCGCTGCGCGCCGGGTCGCAGCCGTGAGCCGCACCTCCGGCGTGGCGGCGCGCGTCGGCTTCACTGCAGCACGCGCGTTCAGCGCCACTGCTGGCGCTCTCACCGGCACCAACGCAAACGGCAAAGGTTCGTAGTCGGTGTGCTCTCTGATTTCGTGAATCTGACGACGAGACTCTGCCGACCCATCGCACATCACCTGTCGGCACTTGGCGTCATCGTAACATTCACGTGCAGACATGTTTTGCTTCCAGTGCGAGCAGACTGAGAACGGCAAGGGCTGCACCGTCGTCGGTGTGTGCGGCAAGACCCCTGAGGTGAGATTTCGCCCCGCCATGGTGCCGGAGCTTCTCGAAGAGTCACAAGGGTTAAGTTGGCGGCCTGATGCGTAGCCGATGGTACCGGACACGCCCCTCACGCCTCTCTATCACCCGTACGTGCCGCTTGCCTTGTCTCCACTGAACCTCCAGGTCGCCCACCTGCAAGACGCGCTCGTGCACGCCGTCAAGTCGCTGGCCGTCGTGGTTCAGGCCGCGCGCAAGGCCGGCGTGGCGTACGACAAGGAGATCGACCGCTTCATGCTGAGCAGCGTGTTCAGCACGCTCACCAACGTCAACTTTGACGCGGACGCCTTC
>Ga0208629_100104_pt1 | contig 43205 bp, 48 predicted proteins | sample LakWasMet19_HOW5_2_FD_183865 | JGI IMG/M metagenome (GOLD analysis project Ga0208629, IMG submission 183865) | Freshwater sediment methanotrophic microbial communities from Lake Washington under simulated oxygen tension - Sediment Metagenome... | ecosystem: Environmental > Aquatic > Freshwater >... | reverse complement strand
TTGCTATATCGAATGCAAAAGCATGGCTTTTCCATATCGCATTAATATTCTGCGTTAAAGACAGCGTAACCATTGCACGGTGACATTGTCACTTCTACCAAGCGCACGCAATACCGTTAATTGAGCCACTTTGCCTAATACGGTTTTGCCACTGGCAGGTTGAGCCAATTGTAATAATTCTGTTTGTTTTACATTCTCCCAAAATCCATCCGTACATAGCAAAAAAGTCTCACCCTTTTGAAGGGCGGGGTATTCGCGTATTTCAGGTTGATGTTTTTTCAATATATTGATGCTGCGCGTTAGCTGATTTTGATCAGGATGCTGCCCCATTTCCTCTTCGGATATTTTACCGGCGTTCAGCAATTGCTGAGGAATAGAATGATCTTGGCTACGCCACAAGATTTCCTTAGGATTCATCCGATAGATGCGCGAGTCGCCACAATGGGCAGTTAATACGCGCCGGCTATCGATAAATAGGCAAACGCAGGTGGTATGGGCTTTACCGGCCACTTTATCATCCTGAAACAGCAACTTCATTTCATCAATTGCCGCATCTAACCAAGCCGCAAAAGTCGCGACTGGATTTTCCTGTATACGCTTGCTGTAGCTTTCTGCCGTGGCTAACAAGCCTTGGCAAAAAAAACGCGACGCCTTTTCACCGGCACTATAACCACCCAAGCCATCGGCTACCACGAGCAAGGCATAATCATCATTAATGATATGTGCCATATAATCCTGGTTGCTTTCCCTGTCGCCCGCAGATGTGAGTTGATAAAACTCGAATGCCATTGTGCTAAATCTGCCTGCTGTGCAATCTGGCATTACGCATAAGCTGCTTCAAATCACTGACCGTCTGCGCCAGGCCTGTCAACACGGCCTGAGCAATAATGGCATGACCGATATTAAGCTCGACAATTTCCGGTATCGCACAGATGGCTTCAACATTATGAAAATTAAGCCCGTGTCCGGCATTAACTTGTAGGCCCGCCGTGTGCGCGTAGTAAGCCGCTTGGCGAATGCGCTCCAGCTCTTCCGCTTGCTCAGCCGCGTTTTCTGCATCGGCATAACGCCCCGTGTGTAATTCAATTACCGGCGCACCCGCTTGTACCGCCGCATCAATTTGTTCTTGCTCGGGATCAATAAATAATGACACCTCAATGCCGGAGCTTTTTAATCTTTCGCACGCGGATTGCATAATCGATAGCTGTCCAGCGACATTAAGCCCGCCTTCAGTGGTTAGCTCGGCACGCTTTTCCGGCACCAGGCAGCAGGCGAATGGCTTTACTGTCTGGGCGATTGCGATCATTTCTTCGGTTACTGCCATTTCCAGATTCAGCCGGGTATGCAGCATGTCTTGCAATAAATAAATGTCACGGTCTTGAATATGACGGCGATCTTCCCGTAAATGCGCGGTAATTCCGTCCGCTCCGGCTTGCTCGGCAATCAACGCAGCTTGAATGGGATCAGGATAGCGGGTGCCTCTGGCTTGTCTTAAGGTGGCAATGTGATCAATATTGACGCCTAGCAGAATATTTTGTGTGCTCATGTTTCTGATCGCTTAATAAGTTTGTTGATAACGGCACGACTTTTCAACTGCCTGCCTTGTAGATGGGTATCAATGACTTGCCTCATCAGCAGTTTGACTTCGCTTAACACTTGCGAATCGTTGAATTGTCTTAATTGGATCGCTTGCACAGTCTTCTCTGACAACAAGCCTTTGGCATCTGCCACCAGTCCGCGATCATTGTCGAACGAGTAACTTACTGAGCGTATAGATGACTTGTTTGTCTCCGCATGTAAGCCGTAGCCGATGCTTTCCAGCAAATCCAATTCAAAGGTTCTTAAGGCAGGCTCTAGGGTTGCTTCTTGAGCTAGCCTGGTCAAGCAAGACTGGTAATGAACAAATACTTCAGGATGCGGATCGTGTTTATGCAAAAAACAACCGATCAACTCGTTGACATAAAAACCACAATACAGCGCAAGACCAGTCAATTTAGCAAAAGAATCAGCCATTTCAACTGTGGTGAGAGTTTTAAGTTCTGCCTTGCCAACATAGGAAATCGATATTGGCACAAAGGGCTGTAAAAGCCCGGCAGTTTTTGATTTTGCTTTTCGCACACCTTTTGCCAAGACCGAGAGTCTGCCAAAGTCACGCGTCAATACCTCAATAATTAGGCTGGTTTCGCGAAAATTGCGCTGCTGTAGAACAAAGGCAGGTTGTAAATAGACTGCTGTTTCAGTCATTAAATCCTAAGCTTTGTAACGCCCGTTCATTATCAGACCAACCTTTTTTCACTTTGACCCACAGTTGGATATAGACTTTCTTGTCCAGCAATTTTTCTATATCTAGTCTGGCGTCAGTACCGACTTTTTTTAGCATTTCGCCATTATCGCCAATCACAATAGTTTTTTGTCCAAGCCGCTCTACCCAAATAATGGCGTAGATTTTGGTGATATGGGGCTTTTCTTCGTAGCGTTCTATTTCGACGGTTATCGCATAAGGCAACTCATCGCCTAACCGTCTGGTCAGTTTTTCCCGGACAATTTCCGCGCATAAAAACCGCTCTGGTCTGTCGGTAATTTGATCCTCCGGGTATATCAAATCACTTTCAGGCAGCATCTCCATAATCAAGCCTTCGAGCTCTTCAAGATTGGTGCTCTTCAAGGCTGAAATGGGAATCATGTGAGCAAAAGGAAAGCGATGCTGAGCTTCGGAAAAAAAAGTCAAAATATCTTCTTTATCTTTAACTTTGTCGACTTTGTTGGCGGCCAAGATAACCGGCAATCCTGCCTGTTCGAGCTTTTTAAAAATAATCTCGTCGTATTCATGCCAAGACAGGCCGTCAATCAACCAAACGATGACATCAACACCTAACAAAGTAGTCTCTGCAGTTCTGTTTAGATAACGATTGAGAGCTTTCTGTTCATTACCATGCATGCCTGGCGTATCCATATAAATGGCTTGCCCTGCTGCGGTGGTGTTAATACCCAAGATACGATGTCGGGTCGTTTGGGGTTTACGAGAGGTGATGCTGATTTTTTGTTTCAGCAAATGATTCATCAGTGTTGATTTGCCCACATTGGGGCGCCCTATCAGGGCTACGAAACCACAATTCATTACACGCCTTTTAATAATTCAAGCATTTGCTCTGCCGCTGCTTGTTCTGCTTTTTTTCTTGAAACCCCAGTGCCGATAAAAAATTGATCGCTCAAAGGCACGGTACATTTGACCTTGAAGGTTTGTTCATGGCCCAGTCCGGACATGCTTATCAAAGTATATTCAGGTAAATCATTTTTTTTAGACTGCATCAATTCTTGCAATTGAGTTTTAGGGTCTTTTTTCCAGTTATCAAGCGACAAGGCTTGCAGCTTTTCTTGGAATAATGACACCACCCACTGCTGACAGGCATCCATCCCTTGGTCGATAAATAATGCGCCGATGATGGCTTCCAACGCGTCCGATAAAATAGAATCGCGGCGAAATCCACCGCTTTTAAGTTCGCCAGAACCTAGCAGAAGATACTCTCCTAAATGATGTTTCCTGGCGAGTTCCGCAAGTGATGTTTGGTTAACTAAACTGGCTCGCAAGCGACTTAATACCCCTTCCGGTGCGGAAGGAAAGGCATCATATAATTGGTGGGCGATCACAAATCCTAGAATAGAGTCACCTAAAAATTCTAAGCGCTCATTATTTTTAGACCCTACGCTACGATGCGTCAGTGCGCTGATAAACAGTTGCGGATCATTAAAACGCAGGCCTAATCGTTTAGATAAGACGTCTGGATTTTTTGTCACTCCTGCCCAACCTCAAAGGAATCATTAAATTCAGCCAATACGCTCAAGTTACCGGCAATTTTTTGCACTGTTTCATATTCAATAGTCACTTTCAGGTAGTTACCGTGCTTAACGACTTTAATATCATCTTGAGTGACATCGTAGACATAATTCAAGTTAAAACGTTTGTTTAAGCTATCTCTAACCTCATGTTCACTTTTAGTCTCAATACCGGGGGTTTGCTCGATAGCTTTAAGTGCATTGACCACTTTTGCGTGATCCATATAAATCGGAACTACTTTAAGTGTGAGCAAGGTAAAAAAAGCGATCAGCCCCAAAATAAACAGAATAGAAATCAAGGTTAAACCTTGTTGGCTTTTAACCGTTACGTTCATGATCGGCTCCAGAAATGATGAATAAACAACAAGTGTAGTTTATTTCAAAACTGTGCCAATCCGATCAAAGCCCACACCCTTATGCTGCCAATCCCAACTCATCCAGATAAAAAAGGCCTTGCCGACCAGATTTTCCTCAGGAACGGGCCCCCAGTAGCGGCTATCATTGCTGTTGTCGCGGTTATCGCCCATCGCAAAGTAATTGCCTTGAGGCACGATATAATCAAATTCAACCGTAGGCGCGCCATTTCTGATTAAAATGCTGTGCTCGACACCGGTTAAATTTTCCAACAAATTTTCAGCGCCAGTCATATCTTGACCTTGGCCGACACCTTCATAACGTCCCAACGATACTTGCTCAATAGCTGTGCCGTTGATGGTTAGTTTTTTATTGTGGTAAGAGATTTTGTCACCGGGCAGGCCAATCACACGCTTGATGTAGTCCACGGCGGGATCTTTAGGGTAACGAAACACCACAATGTCACCGCGCTGAGGTTCGTTCAGCTCAATAATTTTTTTATTGATCACTGGCAGACGGATGCCATAAGTGAATTTATTCACCAATATAAAATCCCCAACCAACAAGGTGGGCATCATTGAACCGGAAGGAATTCGAAACGGCTCGGCTAAGAATGATCTTAGTAACAACACAATGAGTACGATAGGGAAAAATGACCTGGCATATTCAACCAAAACAGGTTCATTTTTTTCGTCAAAGGTTTCACCTTTGGATTTCAGCAGTAGCAAGTATCCGCCCCAAATAATGCCGGTAACCACTGAGGCAACTAACAGAAAAAAAGAAAAATCAACGTCCATAGAAATTGTATTTAAAAAAGAATGAGGAAGTATGGAATGTATTTGGCAGAAAGGGCGAATAAATCGCCCTTTGTCTTATTCCTTGTTAATTTGTAAAACTGCCAAGAAGGCTTCTTGAGGTATCTCGATATTGCCAACCTGTTTCATGCGTTTTTTACCGGCTTTTTGTTTTTCAAGCAGTTTTTTCTTACGACTGATGTCACCGCCATAACACTTGGCAATAACATTTTTGCGCATTGCTTTAACGGTTGAACGAGCAATAACTTTCGAGCCGATAGCTGCTTGTATTGCTACTTCATACATTTGTCGTGGTATCAGGTCTTTCATTTTTTCGACCAGATCACGACCTCGGTTATGGCTTAAATCACGATGCACTATGATCGACAGCGCATCTACTTTTTCGGCATTAATGAGTACATCAAGCTTTACCAAAGCTGCAGGTTGAAAACGTAAAAATTCGTAATCAAACGAAGCAAAACCACGACTGACTGACTTTAAGCGATCAAAAAAGTCCAACACGACTTCGCTGAGTGGCATCTCGTAATGTAAAGATACCTGTCGACCGACATATTGCATGTCTTTTTGGACGCCGCGCTTTTCGATGCAAAGCGTGATAACACCACCCAAATAAGCTTCCGGCACCAGAATATTGGCGCGAATAATTGGCTCCCTGATTTCCTTAATAATTCCGGCATCCGGAAGTTTGGCGGGATTATCAACCATCAATACCTGATCATTTTGCGTGATTACTTCATAAACTACAGTGGGTGCGGTAGTAATCAGGTCAACATCGTATTCTCTTTCCAGACGTTCCTGAACGATCTCCATGTGCAACATGCCCAAGAATCCGCAACGAAAACCAAAGCCAAGCGCTTGTGAGGTTTCCGGTTCAAACTGCAAGGCTGCGTCATTGAGGTTTAATTTATTTAACGCCTCACGCAAATCTTCATAATTATCGGAGCTGACCGGATAGAGTCCGGCAAACACTCTGGGTTGTACTCGTTGGAATCCGGTAAGTTGTTCGGTGGCAGGGTTATCGGTCCAAGTGATGGTATCGCCAACCGGTGCGCCAAAAATATCTTTGATACCAGCGACTACAAAGCCAACTTCGCCAGTATTTAAAATATCTCTCTCCAACCGTTTAGGTGTAAATACGCCCACTTTTTCGGCGATGAAGGACCGGCCGGTAGACATAATGGTGATCTTTTGTTTTCTGCGGATACTGCCATGCATAATCCGTACTAAAGATACCACGCCCAAATAACTATCAAACCAGGAGTCAATAATCAGTGCCTGTAGCGGCCCATCAATATTGCCTTGTGGTGGCGGAACTTTAACAACCAGCTGTTCCAATACATCTTGTACACCTAAGCCGGTTTTAGCGCTGATCATCAACGCCTCATCAGCCGGAATACCAATAACTTCCTCTATCTCCGTCATCACGCGCTCAGGTTCAGCCGAAGGTAGATCAATCTTGTTGAGTACCGGCACTACTTCTAAACCCTGTTCTATCGCGGTGTAACAATTAGCAACACTTTGCGCTTCAACACCTTGAGCAGCATCCACAACCAATAGCGCGCCTTCGCAGGCGGCTAATGATCGGGAGACCTCATAAGAAAAATCCACATGCCCAGGGGTATCGATAAAATTGAGCTGATAGGTTTCGCCATCCTTGGCTTTAAAGTCCAGCGTTACACTCTGGGCTTTAATGGTAATACCTCGCTCTTTTTCAATATCCATGGAATCGAGCACTTGTGCAGACATCTCCCTGTTACTTAAGCCTCCACAGATTTGAATGAAGCGGTCTGCAAGTGTCGATTTGCCATGATCGATATGGGCAATAATGGAGAAATTTCTTATATGTTTTAAATCCACGTGTTACTTATCTAATTTTAGGGCTAAAAAGATGGGGCTACCTTGCCGTTGAATTAACAAAGCAATTGATTTACCCACAGGAAGTTCTTTTACTATCTTATCAAAATCAGCCACATCACGGACGACATTATTCTGAATTCGCAGCACTACATCTCCACGTTGAATGCCTGCTTCCTTAGCAGCACCTTTGCCAACTTCCTGCACCAGAACACCAGTTTTAAGGCCTTGTAAAACTTCTCTTTGCTCATCCGTTAGGTTAGAAACAATCAGACCTAATCGATCGGTAGCTTTTTGCTGGGGAGCCGTTTTATTGTCTGCAATTTGGTTTACTTCTTCTGGTAATAAGCCAACTTTAAATGTCACTGTTTTGACTTCACCTTGTCGAATAACGGTCAATTTCGCAGTTTCATCAATCGGTGTCAAACCTACCAGTGGCGGTAAATCACTTGATTTATCTATGGCTTGGCCATTAAATTCGGTAATAACGTCGCCAATCTGCAAATCAGATTTTTCAGCCGGACTACCTGGGATAATTTTAGCGACCAACGCGCCTTGGGGTTTTTTCATGCCAAAAGATTCTGCCAGCTGCCTGGTAACATCTTGTATCTGCACACCTAGCCAGCCATGTGATGCTTTACCCTTGGTTTTAATTTGCTCAACAACATTCATTACCACATCCACAGGGATGGAAAATGAAAGACCCATAAAACCACCGCTGCGGCTATAAATTTGTGAGTTTATCCCAACAACTTTGCCATCCATATTGAACAATGGCCCACCTGAATTACCTGGATTAATGGCGACATCGGTCTGAATAAACGGCACATAATTGCCGCCAGGTAGACTGCGACCCTTGGCGCTAACTATGCCAGCTGTTACAGATTGCTCAAAGCCAAACGGCGAGCCGATTGCCAACACCCATTCGCCGACTTGTAATTTTTCTGGCGCCCCGATTACCACAACAGGTAAATCGCTGGCATCAACCTTCAATAAAGCAACATCCGTCCGCGCATCAGAACCTACGAGCTTGGCTACCAATTCACGACGATCAGTTAGCTTTACTACTATTTCATCTGCATCCTTGACGACATGATGATTAGTCAAAATATAACCATCCTGCGAAATAATAAATCCGGAACCCAATGACTGAGTGTCGCGTGGCGTATCGCCACCTTGGCCTTGACCATTAAAGAAGCGCTTGAACAACTCTTCCATTTCCGGCGGTAAACCTTCGGGTATTTGCTGCTCTTCTGGTATAGCCGCCGTCGCTTCAGCTGAAGCTTTCTGGGTGGTGCTGATATTAACAACAGCTTTGCCATTTGCTTTTACCATTTCGGTAAAGTCAGGCAATTGCGCTAATACGTTTTGAGAAAACAGCACAGTCAAAAACCAAAACCAAGCCAACTTTTTAAACATAAATCACTCCATTAGTAAACATCGATAGCAATGCGGGGTAACCGCGCACGCGTCCAATAAAAAAATTGCCAACATACTAAAAAGCTTTATTATCCATAACGAATGGTATGTAAGTCATTTTCAGCAAGCTAACAATATCACCCTGTTTCCAACTTAACCATCCCGATGTAATGCCTTCTTCTCAATCTTATGATGTTCTAATCATCGGCAGCGGCGGTGCCGGCCTGAGTTTAGCACTTAAACTTGCTGACCAAGCCATGCACATTGCCGTGTTGTCAAAGTTTGCACTCACGGCCGGCAGCACTTATTACGCGCAGGGTGGCATATCGGCGGTGTTCGATGCTGATGATTCTATTGAGTCTCACATTGACGATACTTTAGATGCGGGTGCCGGACTGTGTGACCCAGAAATTGTCAGGCTAACAGTCACGCATGGGAAAAAATCTATCGATTGGTTGCAGCAACAAGGTGTGGTCTTTACTGAGGAAAAATCACCTTCTGGAGAAACTAAGCTGCACTTGAACCGGGAGGGTGGGCATTCGCATCGCCGCGTTGTTCATAATGCCGATGCCACAGGTAAAGCCGTGTCGCTGTCACTTATTGATCGGGCGCAAGAACATCCTAATATCGACTTGTTAGAACATCACAATGTTGTCGAATTAATAACTCGGCCTAACGACAATAGACACGGCAAACGTGTTGTCGGCGCTTATGTTCTCGATTCAAAGCAACAAATTGTCAAAACCATGCCGGCACGCATTGTCGTGCTCGCCACCGGTGGCGCCAGCAAAGTATATCTTTACAGCACCAACCCTCAAAGCTCGACCGGAGATGGCATCGCTTTAGCCTGGCGCGCTGGTTGTCGGGTCAGCAACATGGAGTTCATGCAATTTCACCCCACCTGTCTTTACCATCCAAGCGCCCAGTCATTCCTAATCAGCGAAGCAGTTAGAGGCGAAGGCGGCAAATTAATTTTGCCGGATGGCAGTTCGTTCATGCAAAATTTTGATCCGCGTGGCGAACTGGCACCAAGAGATATTGTTGCTCGAGCCATTGATCACGAAATAAAAAAGCGTGGTATCGATTGTGTTTACTTAGACATTAGCCACAAACCCGCCGAATTTATTCGGGAGCACTTTCCGACTATTTACCAGCAATGTCTTGATGTCGGTATCGATATAACTCAACAGCCCATTCCGGTAGTGCCGGCCGCCCATTACACCTGTGGCGGCGTCATCACCGACAGCTTTGCGAGAACAGACATTGCTCAACTTTACGCCGTCGGCGAAGTGGCTTGTACCGGGTTGCATGGTGCCAATCGGATGGCCAGTAACTCGTTGCTTGAGTGTTTAGTTTTTGCAGAACGGGCCAGTGAAGATATTTTGCAAACACTCAACACTATTCCGGCCATTCCGGCATTACCTGATTGGGATGAATCACAAGTCAGCGATTCGGACGAAGAGGTAGTGGTGGCCCATAATTGGCACGAATTGCGCCAATTTATGTGGGATTACGTGGGCATTGTCCGTACCGACAAGCGCTTGCACAGAGCAATGAATCGTGTGGAATTACTGAAAAAAGAAATCGCGGAATATTATCGCCATTTCCGGGTAACCAGTGATTTGCTGGAATTACGCAATTTATTAATTGTCGCTGAGTTGATCATACGTTGCGCCCAACACCGCAAAGAAAGCAGGGGGTTGCATTACACCTTGGATTACCCTGAATTAGATAACAGCAAACACCCCCAAAATACTATCTTGGTTCCAGACAATATTCGAACTTAGTTTTTTTGATTAATTGCCGTTGTTCCGGGTTTTATTAGCTCCCTAAGATCTTTTGCTGCGCGTTCACATTCGGCAGCTGTGTTTTCAACGCGCCGCCGCAATAAAAATCCGCTACTTTGACCATCAACATCGCGGGCAACATATTCGTTTAGCGCAGCGCACTGCCGCCGCATATGTTGCTCAGCCTGAAGTAACTGTTCTGGGCTTTTAAAGTCCTCGGTTTCCTGCAGCATCATCACTTCGCTGGTCAAACTGTTTTGTAACCTGAAAACGTTTTCTACATAACGCTCAAACTCTTCTCGGGATTGACCTTTGACGCCGTAACTACCCCACAGCCAACCACACCCCGGCAACAGCATCGCAAATAAAACCACAACTAAACTTCGATGACTCACCAACGTTCTAATCCTCTTTAATCTAAATGCCTGTTATCAGACCAAGTAAATAACACGCAATATACTATAACCCCGGCACGCTTGAGCACAAAAACTGCCCGTCAATAAATACTCAACAGCAAGCATACCCAATATTGACCGGTCTTAATCCGGGTGTATACTCTTGAAAGTTCGCGTCCTGATATTAAATAATTACGGTGCCCATCTAATGACTGAAAAGACCACCAGCAAATACTTGCTTAACCTTGAAAAACAATTTGCTAGCGATAATCCAATATTGCTTAAAGCGGCAAAACTTTTTCATGAACTTGACCAAATTGAATACGATTTTGGATTTTTAGATACTGATGATACCACTGCCAGCAAGGGATCATGGTGGCCCGTCATTAGCTTGGTTGCAGGTAATTCGGCAGCTAAAGCCAAATTTCTTAGTAGTTATTTGGGTACTGAGCAATTGCTGTCCAGCATACAAGCATCGAACCAAAAATTTACGGTACTCTCGCATAGTCCGCAAGCCAATACGGCAACCTTACCTGGCACAGCCCTGGATGTTGATCATCGTTATCCGTTTTATAAAATAAGCCGCAAAATTGAACAGTTACAAAAAGGCGAAGGAAGCCGTATCAATGCTTATTTGGAATTAAAAACAATTAACAGCAGCCGGGTAAAAAATAAGCTTATTGTTGATATGCCTAATTTGAGTGGAGCGCCCACTAATCCGGTAACATCTATGCTAACGCAGCATGTGATCGCACAGTCCGATTTGGTATTGGTTTTTACGGATATTTTTGATTCAGCATCACCTGCACTTGATGAATTGGTGGCTTACATTGCCGCTAACCAAGATTCCAACAAGTTTATATATTTAGTTGATGACGCTACCGCAGCACTGACGGCATCACGAAATAGCGAGATTTTGTCATCCTGGCAAAGAAAGCTCTCTGAACATGGCCTTTATACCGGGCAAATTATCATCCTGCCTAATCAAGCCACTGGAGTAAGCTCGCAAAATCAAGGCGATTTTTCCGCTATTGACCGACGCGTTTCCAATGTTGAAAACGACCGTTCATACCGAGTGCTGGATACTATAGAAAAAAACATTCAAGAAATTGATACCGTTATTATGCCGGAGCTCAAAAAAGCAATTGAGCTTTGGAAAGAGCGCTCAGCATTCTCTAGTTTTATTATCTTGGGCTTTTTTGCAACACTGGCTATTTTCGCGGAAATAGAAACCGGCATAATTTTGGGATCTTTGCTTGATCCTATTATTGGGCCTGCCGTGATACTTTTATTAATTGCAATTATGGTTCCGCTTCATTTGGGTATTAGTAAGCTTCAAGCCAAAATCATCATCAATCAACTGAACAACCAACAAAAGAAATTGAATTTGCTAGAAAACCTAGCAAATGCCTTCGAGCAAAATATTACCTTCTGGCGCACGTTGCTACCTGTCAGTGATCCTGTGGGCTGGAATAAGAAAACCAAGGCACGATTGACTCAGCTATCGGATAAAACCAAAGATCTAGTGCAAGAGTTAAATGATAATTTCAGTATCTATAACGAATAGAGCTCTTTCCGCTGATAATAGCGACAAGAGAGATAGCTTTTAAGCCTATGTATCTAGCGCCATGACAGATTCATGGAAATATTAAAACAATACCTTCCATTATGCTGGTTAAAGGGCAACCCATTTGAGTTGCCCAGATCGTTTAATTTTTTAAAAGGGAATCTACTGTTTTATTTTATTGTCGAATATTTTATGCAAACTAATATGGTCGACAATCCAGTAGAAGCCTTTTTTGAAATCAGCATAGAGACAATGCTTACGCTGATATTTATTGCGCTGATATTAGTACTCAATAAATCTCTGTACGCTTATATAGAAATATCTTCGGCATTATTGTTCTCAGAAAATGTCGCTTCTATATTTGGCGCGCCTGTTTTTGCTTGGCTTACAGTGACTAATGACTTGCTAAGCTACTATGTATTTGGCGGGATAGTATTTTGGGAGTTTTTAATAATCGCGTATATTTTAAAGCGAACGCTAGCTGTTAATACGCCTGCCAGCCTAGTCATGTCGTTAATCTACTTTATAACAACTTATGTTGGCGCTTATTCGCTAGGGCAATTGATATAGATGCGACTGCAAATTCGTCGCACCTATATATCCAGCAAACCTACACTGTAATCGCCGAAATCCCGACCGCTTTACGCAATTCTTTAAGAAACGGGGCGCTCACTGCGCGGGCTTTTTGGGCGCCTTCCTGCAATTGTTCTTCAATATGTTCAGGTGCTTGCATCAAAGCGTCATAGCGCTCTCTGGCTGGCGTTATTTGTTGATTGATATGCTCAAACAATACCTGTTTCATTTCCCCCCAGGCAATACCTTCGGCATAACGACGGCGTATTTCCGCTACTTCCACAGGCGTTGCGAACGCCTGATAAATACTAAATAACGTACAGCCTTCAGTCTCTTTAGGTTCGCCAGGCTCCAGCGAATTAGTCTTGATCTTGTTAATCAGCTTGCGCAGTTTCTTTTCGGGCTCAAACAGCGGGATAGTGTTGTTATAGCTTTTACTCATCTTACGACCATCAAGACCGGCTAAAGTCGCACCGTTTTCGTCGACTACCGCTTCCGGCAGCGCAAAATGTTCACCGTAAATATGATTAAATCGCCCAGCAATATCTCGGGCCATTTCTATGTGCTGGATCTGATCTTTACCAACCGGTACCTTATTAGCATTGAACATCAATATATCAGCGGCCATCAGTATCGGATAACTGAATAATCCCATGTTAATGCCCTTATCTGGGTCATTACCGGCAGTCGCATCGCCATTTTCTTCATTCTCGGCAACCGCCGCTTTGTAGGCATGCGCTCTGTTCATTAAGCCTTTTGCGGTAACACACGTCAGCATCCAGGTTAACTCCATGATTTCCGGCACATCCGATTGCCGGTAAAACACGGCGTTGGAAGTATCCAGCCCCAAAGCCAACCAAGTCGCGGCAATCTCCAGGCTTGATTGTCTGACTCTTTCAGGTTCCTGGCATTTGATTAACGCATGGTAATCAGCCAAAAAGTAAAACGGCGATACATTTGCATCCTTGCTAGCTGCAATAGCGGGTCTGATCGCGCCAACGTAATTGCCTAAATGGGGTGTGCCTGTGGTGGTAATGCCGGTCAAAACGATTGCTTTAGTCATTGGGTAACACTCGAAAGTTCTATTATTTGAATTTTTTTTAACTGCGTAACAGCCTGCACTTTCACATAAATTCTACGTAATATCCAGCCTGAGAGAGCAAACGCCACTTCCGGTTTGAGTTTTTTATAGTACACTTCAAGCGCTTTATTAACTTGCCAAAATAACCTAGAGAGGACGTAACATGTTGGATTACGATGAGAAGCGCAATTATATTCGCATGGAAATAGACTGCGAAGTCACCTATCGGCTGGCCAATTCAGATGAATTACACCGGGGGCATTGCTCTTCAATTAGTGGTGCAGGAGTATCCTTTACCGCCAACCAAGCGTTCGATGCCGGTAAGGCGATGGAAATAAATGTACTGACAAAAAACGCCCTTACTCCACCAATGACTGCTTTTATAGAAGTTGTAAGAAGCTCTCAAAATGAGGATGGCAGTTACGAAATTGCAGCCTCTATCAAGAGTATCAAAGGCAATTAATCTTATACATCACCAAGTCTAATTTTCACATTCCCCCATGTTCACAATTACCAAAGAAGTGTACTTTTGCTATGGTCACCGTCTAATGAATCACGCGGGCAAATGCCGCAATTTACATGGCCACAGCGTTAAAGCCTCAATTGCTATTCGGCACGAGCAACTAAATGAGCAAGGTATGGTGTGTGATTTTGCAGATATTCGAGACTGCGTTGAAGGCTATATTGATCAACATCTTGATCATAACTTTCTGCTGCATAAAGATGATCCGATCATTCCAATGCTCATTGAAAATAAGGAACGCTTTTTAGCCCTTGACGAGCATCCCACCGCGGAAGTTTTAAGCAAAATGTTATACCAACATCTAAAGAAATCTGGCTTTAATGTAGCTCAAGTAACCTTATGGGAAACAGCCAGCGCTTATGCCAGTTACAGCGAAAACTGATTATTACCATGGCTTTGGTCAACCCGGTCAACAAATCAATCTGCCTAGAACAGGTTTGTGCATCTAATTATCTAAAGCTTTTTCGCTTAATCCCCGAATTAACTTCTGTCGTCGATAGCGCCATAGGACTTGCTCCTCATCACGCAGCCTTACACATTAGTATTATTGAGAAAACACCGTACACGATAACAGTTGAACTCAGCCATTGCTTCAGTGGCGATTTAAAGGCCCTGTTCGCACCAGCCGTTAAAATTCGTATATATCAGGATGCGCAATTGGCCGAAGTGCTAAGCGACCATATTCGAGGCGAAGTGGCTCATGTCTTTAAAGATGCCGGCCCCAGCCGTGAGATCATGAATTACAAATGGCGCTTGAACTATTTTTTGCAAAAGTGGCTGGACCACTGCCTTAACAAAGGCTATCTCTTCAACATTAACCTAAAGACGGCTGTGTTGGCGGATACAATTTAACGCCCCCGTAATTCCAACATTTATTACCCGCCGCACCAATGGCTACTAAGCCCCCGTTATCTTCAGGTTATTGATTAGCCTGTTTCGATTCAGCAGTACTCACCCAGTCTTATTTCTAGTTTTAATTGGCTTAGGTGCTGGCGAATACGCTTACGAGGTCAATATCGCCAGACCGCCCTTGCTTTTTCAGGGAGCTCCTCAAGCTATTGATAAACGTAATACTGACACTTGGTTTCGCATCTTACGCAATCATGGCTTTATTCTGGGTTATTCAGATTTACGAGGTAATCCGTTATGGGTGGAATATGCATTGGCAAACTTAACTAATTCATCTACACTCAAGCGCCCCAGCCACTTTGAGACAGATTGGCGCAGCCTCAATCGCGTCAATCATGATAGCTTTCGCGACAGCGGTTATGATCGTGGTCACATGGCACCCAACCACGCAATAAGTCGACTCTATGGTAAGCCGGGGCAAGCCGACAGTTTTTTAATGACCAACATTACGCCGCAAAAATCCAATCTTAACCAACGCATTTGGCAGCGTCTGGAGGAACTAGAAGCTGGGCACTTTGCTACCCATTTTGGGAAGATTTGGGTTATCACGGGGCCGATTTTTAATCGGAATATTGAGCGACTACCTAAAAACTGGACTGTCGAAATACCTGATGCATTTTTCAAAATCTATATTACCGAAGCTACTGCTAACAAGCCAAGTATCGCCCTAGCGTTTTTAATTCCACAGTCAGTAAATGGCAAAGAGCCTTTACATAAATTCATCACCAGCATTGATGACATAGAAACCCAGACTGGATTAGATTTTTTCAGTCACCTGGACGATAACACTGAGGCTTCATTAGAGTCCGCAGTTAATCCCAGACCTTGGCATACCAACTTCGTTAACAAGCAGTTACGCTGGTAATCGTCACGTACAGTTTTATTGATCTAGCTCAATTTAAATATGTCTGATTTTGTTTTAATGGCCGCGCTTTATCACAAAGCAGCTACCCAATCAAAAATAACGAGGAGATTTTTCATGAGTGAAGTACAAGAAAAAGACAATTTCTGGCTTTATATAGGCGGCATAATCTTGGCAGCAGTTGCCTTAGTCGTAACTATCAAAAGCAGTGAACATGATAAGTATGAAAGCGCGTCAAAAGCGATCGCGGAAGATCCTAGCTACAAACAACACGTTTCAGAAAATAAGTAACGCTGTTTTGCGGTAACCGTAAGTTGTTGTAATGCTGTACCACTACAGATTGTTCTGTAGTCATTTCTAAACACCCTCCCAATACTGGGCTGATTTGTTCGTTATTCTGAATAAAGAGCAAGCAGCCCTTTTTTATTGACTATTTTCAGCTGCCTGGATCGAACTTCGATCAAGCCCAAAGTCTGAAAGTGATGCATGATACGGCTGACAGTTTCATGCGCTATGCATAAATAACTGCCTATATCCTCACGCGACATGCTCAAGCGAAATTCCAGCTCGGCATAGCCGCGCGCTTTAAGACGTTCTGAAACTTGCACAATAAAACACGCGACACGTTCTTCAGCGGTTCGGCGCATAAGCATCATGCGTTGAATTTGAGCGTCAAATTGTTCGCCGGAGCGTTGCAATAAAATCTGACTCAAGCTTGGAATAGTACCCGCCAGTAACTCGATTTGTTGCGCGGGTAAACGGCAATAATTGACGGTTTCCAAGGCAATCGCTGTGCATTGATGAAATTGCGTAGACAGTCCGTCAAACCCGAGTAATTCACCCGGCAACATAAAATCCACCACGATCTCATTGCCATTACGGTCAACGCCCAATAATTTAGCGCTGCCGGAACGTAACGCAATAATGCCTTTAAAGGCGCTACCCGCGTGATACAACGCTTCACCTTTTTGCCGTATGGTATTGCGATTGACTATTTCGCCTAAGGATTCAACTTCGGTTTGACTTAAACCTTTGGGAATACATAAATTGTCCAAACTACAGTTTTCACAGGTTACCGCTTTTTTAATTGCCGCCGTGCCAGCCATTGCTTAATCCATTTATCTGAGATGTAAAAGCGCCTAATAGACTCGTTCTTTTGGCGGAATAGCGTCAACTTCATCGGTTAAGGTGTACAAATGCACTGGCCGATAGTCGATGTTAACTTTATCGTCAATCAACCACGTCAGCGTATGTTTTAACCACTCGTTATCATTCCTTGTTGGATAATCTTCCCGGGCATGACCACCTCGACTTTCTTGGCGATTACCCGCAGCAGTCATCGTCACCACCGCTTGAGCCAGCAGGTTATCCAGCTCCAGGGTTTCTACCAGATCAGTATTCCAGACCAACGATTTATCCTTAACGCCCACTTCAGCAAAAGACGCACGTACTTTTGCAATAGCTTCGATGCCTTCATCGAGCGTGGTTTGAGTTCTAAATACCGCGGCTTTCGCTTGCATGGTTTTTTGCATATCCAAACGAATATCGGCGGTACTAAGGTTGCCGCCGGCATGACGAATGTCGTCAAAACGAGCCAGAGCCTGATCGCAAGCCGACTTTGCCAGCGGCTTGTGTGCAGTGCGCGGTTTAATCAGTTCGGCACATCGAATTGCCGCCGAGCGCCCAAATACCACTAAATCCAGCAATGAGTTTGAACCTAGCCGATTAGCACCATGCACAGAAACACAAGCCGCTTCGCCGATAGCCATCAAGCCGGGTACGACAGTATCGGGATTATCACCAGCCAACGTGACCACTTCTGCTTTGTAATTAGTTGGGATGCCACCCATGTTGTAATGCACGGTCGGCAACACCGGAATCGGCTCACGGGTAACATCAATACCGGCAAAAATCTTCGATGTTTCGGCAATGCCGGGTAAGCGTTCGTGAATAATGGCAGGATCCAGATGTTCAATGTGTAAATGGATATGATCCTTTAGCTTGCCGACCCCGCGACCTTCGTTAATCTCGATAGTCATGGCGCGACTAACCACATCGCGTGACGCCAGATCCTTTGCAGACGGGGCATAGCGTTCCATGAATCGCTCACCTTCCGAATTGGTTAAATAACCGCCTTCGCCGCGTACGCCTTCGGTAATCAAACAGCCCGCGCCGTAAATACCGGTCGGATGAAATTGTACAAACTCCATATCCTGCAGCGGCAAACCCGCCCGCAAGACCATTGCGTTACCATCACCGGTAACCGTATGCGCCGAGGTACAAGAAAAGAAAGTCCGGCCGTAACCGCCGGTCGCCAATACGGTGACATGCGCCTTAAATAAATGCAGTGAACCATCATCCAAACACCACGCCAGTACGCCGCGACATTCGCCATCCTGCATAATTAAATCCAGCACGATGTATTCGACAAAAAACTCGGCCTTATGCTTTAAGGCTTGCTGATACAGGGTATGCAAAATCGCATGACCGGTTTTATCCGCTGCCGCGCAAGTACGTTGTGCGGTGCCTTTGCCGTAATGCGTGGTCATACCGCCAAAAGCGCGTTGATAGATTTTACCGTCCGCGGTTCTGGAAAACGGCACGCCATAATGTTCTAACTCGATAACAGCGGGGATGGCTTCGCGGCACATGTATTCAATTGCATCCTGATCACCCAGCCAATCCGAACCTTTAACTGTGTCATACATATGAAAACGCCAGTCGTCTTCGCCCATATTGGCTAACGCCGCACTGATACCGCCCTGCGCAGCGACTGTATGACTGCGGGTAGGAAATACTTTGCTAATACACGCGGTACTCAAACCCCTTTCCGCCATTCCCAAGGTAGCCCGCAACCCCGCGCCACCGGCGCCCACCACGACCACATCGTATTCGTGTTCAATAATGTTATAAGCAGCCATGCTTTACCCTAATAATGTAATGCGAAATACACCAAGCAACGCTGTCACAGCCAGTAACAACATCGTTAAATTCACCAGCCAGATTGTGACGATTTTAACCCCGCTAGCGGCCACGTAATCTTCAATCACCACCTGTAACCCTAGTGCCGCGTGATAGCAGACCATCAGTATCCAGGTAATCATGGCAATGCTATTGATAGGGCTGGCCAGCCAGGCAACAGTTTGTGCGTAAGATACGGTAAACGTTAAGTTAAGAAACAACACCAACCAAAATGATAACGGTATCAACATCACTGCCGTCACTCGCTGCATCCACCAATGATGCGTGCCTGATTTTGCGGAGCCTAAGCCCCGCGCCTTAGCTAAAGGTGCTCTGTAATCCATAAGTTGCCTGCTAAACAAATATCAACGTTATCAAGGTCAGTGCTAACGAAGCCGCCAATTCAATCAGCGCATAGAGATTCATACGGTCTTGATCAAAACCATAACCCGCATCCCAAAATAGATGGCGAATTCCATGACACAAATGAAAAAATAACGCGTAAACAAAGCCCCAGTACACCACCTGCACCGGCCACCACTGCAAAACAGCCTGCAAGCGTTCATAAATATCGCTACCGGCCGCGATTGCGGCAACGATGCCTACAAATAACACCAGCCCACCGGACAAAAACACGCCAGTCATACGATGTGTAATGGAGATTATCCCGGTTAGCGGCAGCCGATAAACTTGCAGATGCGGGGAGGTGGGTCTGTTATTACCTGTTGCCATAATATCTTTCCAATAATTTGAGCTTCACATGATCTGCCAAATCAAAAACCGATGCAATCTCGGGCCAACTGCTTAAATGTTGATAATCAGTGGCCCTTACTTAGTTCGCGCCCAATGTCCGCTACTAACTGCGGCCCCTGATAAATTAAGCCACTGTATATTTGCACCAGACTGGCACCGGCTTGAATTTTTTCTTGTGCATCAGCCGCAGTTAATATTCCGCCTGCCGCAATAATGGCACAACGGCCATTTAACTCCGCAGCCAAGCCACGAACAACAGCGGTTGCCGCCTCTTTAACCGGCGCACCGCTTAAGCCGCCGGCTTCTTGGGCAAGTGGATGATCTGCGATTTTATCTCGGGCAATAGTGGTATTGGTGGCAATCACGCCGTCAATTTCAAATTCCAACAACAGCGCGGAGATATGGCTAATTTCATCGCTGGTTAAATCCGGAGCGATTTTTAAAACCAGCGGCACGTATTTATTGTGTTGTTGCTGTAGTTTTACTTGCTCATCTTTCAATAGCGACAGCAGCGTTTTAATCTCGTCACCTTGTTGTAGTTGGCGCAAGTTTTTAGTGTTGGGCGAGGAAATATTGATAGTAATGTAACTGGCAAAAGGATAAGCCTTACGCAAGCCGATTAAATAATCCTCGCTTGCTTGCTCAATTGGCGTATCAAAATTTTTGCCGATATTGATCCCCAAAATGCCGGAGTAATGACTTTGCTTTACCTGCGTTAGCAAGTGCTCCACACCCAGATTATTAAACCCCATACGATTGATGATGGCCTGATATTCCGGCAAACGGAATAATCGCGGCTTAGGGTTGCCCGGCTGTGGGCGTGGCGTAACGGTGCCAATTTCAATAAAACCAAATCCCAGCGCGGCCAACGCATCAATATAATCGCCGTTTTTATCTAAACCTGCCGCTAAGCCCACCTGATTTTTAAACTCCAGCCCCATCACCTTTATAGGTTGTTCAACAACTTCAGGGTAAATAAGCTTGCTCAGGCCGATCTTCTCCGCTGCATTTAGCAAGTTGAGCGTGACGTGGTGAGCGGTTTCAGGATCAAGCGAAAATAGTAAGGGTCGAAGTAAAGGGTAAAGGTTCATAGATGTTTTTTAGTTCTGAGTAAATCGGATGTCGTCACTATCCTAATGCTGACTAGTCAATTGATACGGCCCAGGCGCAGTCAGTGTTCGGCGATTCAATACTAAATCAACCAGTAATTGCGCAGACGCAGGGCCCATCGCTAAGCCGTTTCTAAAATGTCCGGCATTGATACTTACGTTACTTATATCAGGATGCTTAGATATATAAGGTATGCCTTGCTCAGTGCCGGGCCGTAAACCGGCCCAATGCCGGATAATTGGGAAATTCTTTAACGCTGGCAACAGTTCAACGGCAAAGTGGCTGATTTTATCGCGCGCTTCAGGTGTGATGGTTTTATTAAAGTCATCGGTTTCAACCGTGCTGCCGGCCAAAATTTTACCGTCGCGGCGCGGAATTAAATATTGATCACCATCCAACACCATATAAGGCAGGGTATCCGGCAAGGCTTCAAACAACAACATTTGCCCTTTAACTGGCGCAATTTTGGGAGCTTTAGTGGTGGTCACCGGAAAAAACTGTTCAAACAGCTGCCCGGTCCATGCGCCGGCAGTAATGACTAACTGGTTTACAGCAAGCCGTCCAGTGCTGGTGTTGAGTGCAGTTACTTGATTTTGCTCAATCGAAATACCCGATAAAGCGCAATGTTCCAGCAAGGTGACACCTTTAGCGAGTAAATCTAACTTTAAAGATTTGACCAGTTTGGGATTACGCACTTGAGCAATGTTCGGTAACCACAACGGGTGCTCCGGAGTCGTTTGCAGCGCATTAGCGCCATTAGGCATCGTTGGCGAAAATGTAACATGATTGTGGCAGCACCAATCAATCGCGGCCATCACATCCGGATTTTTAGTGATCAATAATCCGCATGGCGTCCATTCTGGGTCTTCACCGGTCTCGTTCAGCAATTGCGCGGCTAACTCCGGGTATAACTTTAGACTTTGCATTACCAAGCGAGTAATGGCTTGCGGCTGTCGCCACGGATACAGCGGTAACAAAATACCGCCACCGGCCCAGGACGATTCTTGCCCAAGTTGATTTTTTTCAAAAACGGTAACCGTGGCACCTGCTTTAACAAATTCACGCGCTGTTAATAGGCCGATAACGCCGCCGCCGATGATAGTAATGTCAGAAATCATGAATAATTAAAGTGAAACCCAATTAAAAACAAAGAAATGAAAGGCACTGGGAATAACTTACCACGAAAGCCCCTTTTTGAGGCGAATTGTGCTCTGTGGTTAAAATAAAAACCCCATAAAAAGCTGTTGTTTATTTGATACATTCTAAAAAATAAATCACATTTACATCTTAAGCTATTGATATAAATCAATTTATGAGCGATAAAAAATTAATCTAAAACCTTGTTGGAATCGATTTTTGCTGCTACCATTAGCCCCGTAAAATCGCTTTGTTGTGTAAAAGCAAAAATTTGTAAAATAACAACCTCAATGGAGGCAATATGAAAAAAACTAATATGCAATGGGGCGTTATCGCTACCGCAACTGTAGCAATAGTAGGTGCATTAGCATCTCCACAAGCTTTGGCTAAAACCAAAGCTAAAGCGCCTGCTAATGAAGGCTACGCAGCAGCACCATCAACCAACAGCCGTGTTGATGCCTTAGAAGCGCAATTACAAGCTATGCAAGCTGAATTAAGCAGCTTAAGAGCCTCACAAAACCGCCCTTCTGCTGAAGCCGCTAAAGTCCAAGAATTGGATGAGTGGGCACAATCAGTTAAAGCTAAACCTGCTGAAGCAGCGAAAGACCATTTGTTCGCCGTTCGTGGCGGCTGGATGCATTTCAACGATAATCGTGGCTCAGCAGCTGGTTTAGGTGGTTCTGGAATCGGACAAGATATATTAACCAGCCCAACTGATAGTGACGCCTTCTATTATGGCGGCGCGATTGATTTCAACGTTAACAACGATCTGTTCGGATTAATGAAGAACACTTCATTCGGCATTGAGTTTGGCGTTGAATATGCTGAATTAGGCAATAGAAAAGATAGTGGCCTTGACAATGTCATTACTACAGCAGCTCTTGGAAGCACTACAAACCTGCAAAAATCCGTATCCGTTAATCAACTAAGAATTAACGCCTCACCAAAAGTCAAATTTTTGCACGGCAGCAAATTTAGACCATGGTTGATTCCAGTTGGCCTAGACATCAACATCATCAGCCCTCCATCTGATGCAGTTACCGTTTTGAACACTGGTATGCAATTCGGCGCTGGTGCAGAGTATGAATTATTCAGAGGTATCGTAATCGGTGCAGACGGTCGTTATCACCATTCGTTTGACAATATCGACGGCGTTGACACAGACGGCTTTACATTGGGCGGTTCTTTAGGTTTCAAGTTCTAAGTTTAAACACTTAACTAAACCGAAAAAAAAGGAGGGCGTCAAACCCCTCCTTTTTTTGTGCCTGAAAAAAAAGGTAAATCCTTAGCCCGTGTAGGCTGGGTAGAGCACAGCGAAACCCAACATGGAGCTCCAAATACCTTAAGTGCTGGGTTTCGGCTACCGCCTCTACCCAGCCTACACTGCCAAAACACTCCAATTTGAATGTCAACTCTTTTTACCGTAGACTTGTACCACTTCAAGTACATAAGAGGTGTGTGATGCGTATAATTTCTTTTACCCAAGCAAGAAACAGTTTGAAATCAGTGTTGGATAGTGTGGTGAATGATGCCGATTGCACTGTCATTACTCGTCGCGATGCTGACAATGCGGTGGTTATGTCCATGGACTATTACAACAGCCTAATGGAAACCGTACATTTACTAAAATCCCCAGCTAATGCGGCCCACCTGGCCCAATCTATAGAACAATATAAAACCGGCAACAGTAAAGAACGAGAAACCATTGATGACTAGACAGTTAGCCTGGACGGATGCTGCATGGTCAGACTATTTATACTGGCAAGGTCAGGATAAAAAAACATTAAAACGCATCAATGCCCTTATTGCTGACACCAAAAGAGTACCCTTTGAAGGCATAGGCAAACCGGAAGCACTAAGAGAAAACTTATCGGGCTTTTGGTCTCGACGAATTGACGAATCCAATCGGCTAGTTTATGCGGTAAATGATCAGCACTTAACCATCATTGCCTGCCGTTATCACTATGAAACCTGAAAGGCGTAATGGCGGACGTCAATCCCCTCCTTTTTTGTGCCTGAAAGTAACTTCATTGACGACAAAAGCCCTCAAGTTCATACTTCGAAAATAGAACATTAAGACGGAAGTGACTATGAAAGCAACTGCAAGAGACTTGAGAATACATTCAAAAGAACTACTTGACGTAGTTAGTCGCGGAGAAGACGTTGTTATTACCTTCCGTGGTAAACCTTGTGCAAAGCTTGTTCCGTATGAAGAATCGGCCCAACCGCTTGTGCCGGATAAAAAAGATGGCTTGTTCGGCATTTGGGCAGACCGTGACGATATTGACTCTGTTGAAGATTACCTACAAAACCTAAGAAAGAGCCGATTTTCTTAATGTTGATGTAGGTTGGGTAGAGCACCGCGAAACCCAACATGGAGCATCAGATACCTTAAGCGCTGGGTTTCGGCTAGCGCCTCTACCCAGCCTACGCAACGCCAATACGAAACACTATCGGATTATTAAAGACATTTCCTTAATCGAATTTAAGCCAATTTAGCCCGTGAAAGCCCTCTACCCTGAAATCCTTCCCTTCCACACCTTTATGCTGGAAACCGGCAGCCAACACTTGGTTCATGTTGAGCAAAGCGGTAATCCTGATGGCATTCCGGTCATCTTTTTACATGGCGGACCTTGCTCCGGCACCAAGCCCGATCATCGGCGGTTTTTTAATCCCGAGCACTATCACATTATTTTGTTTGATCAACGCGGCTGCGGTAAGTCGCTGCCTTTTGGTGAGCTGGAACATAACACCACGCAGGATTTGCTTGATGATATGGAGCGCATTCGCGAACAGCTAGCCATCAAACAATGGCTGTTATTTGGCGGCTCCTGGGGCGCGGCACTGGCATTGTTGTATGCCCAAAAACATCAAGACCAAGTGTTGGGTATGATTTTGCGCGGCACCTTTTTGGCCCGGCAACAGGATATGAACTGGTTTCTGGGTAATGGCGCCGGGCTGATTTATCCTGAGCTTTGGCAGGAATTGGTTGAAAGCATTCCGGTACACTGGCGTGATAACTTATTGGCGGGATTATTTTCTACCGTTTGGCATGATGACATTGCGCTGCAACAGCGCGCAGCTAATGCTTGGATGGCCTGGGGCGCACAAGTGGCCTTGGGTAGCGCTTATCAAGCAGGCAGCTTGGCAAATGAATCGGTAACTGAAGACATGATCAAACAAGTCCGCATGGAATTGCATTTTGCCAAGCATGGGTACTTTATCGCCGAAAACCAAATTCTGGATAACAGCAAACATCTATCCAACCTCCCTGCCATCATCATTCACGGTCGACAAGATTTGGTTTGCCCGATGGAAGCTGGCTTTAGCTTGCATAAAACATTGCCGGATGCAGAATTTGTTGTATTGGCAACTGCAGGGCATATTGCACAAGGTGACGAGATGATTGATGCCTTGGTGAATGCCACGGATACGATGGTTAATAGACTTTCTGTTTAAAAAATAATGAACAATTCCTCTGAAGGACTCAAGAAAAAACGTCTGATTATTGGTGTAACCGGCGCGACCGGCGCGGTGTACGCAGTAAGGATGCTGCAAGTTTTACAGGCTCAGCCGGAATGGGAAACACATTTGGTGATTTCTTCTGCGGGCGTAGTTAACTTAAAACACGAAATGGACATGAAGCGCTCTGATTTAGCGGCACTGGCAGATGTGACGCATGGTGTTAACGATATTGCTGCAAGTATTTCCAGCGGCGGCTTTAAAACTGAAGGCATGATTATCGCGCCTTGTTCAATGAAAACGCTATCAGCGGTCGCGCATGGCTTTGGGGACAATTTAATTTCGCGTTCTGCCGATGTGGTCTTGAAAGAACGTCGTCGTTTGGTCGTTATGCCGCGGGAAACACCGTTAAACTTGGTACATATTAAAAATATGCTCAGCGTAACCGAAATGGGGGGAATTATGTTTCCGCCGATGCCGGCGTTTTACAGTAAATCTGATTCAATGATGGGCATGGTTAATGAGACCGTTGGCCGGGTGTTGGATATGTTTGGCGTTAATGTTGAAGGACTGTATACGCCATGGGAAGGACTGTAGTCATCAAGTCCCATCTCGGGGTTAATTAACCAAAAGAACGGTTTGTTCCACGACACCCCTGGATCCCTTGGTATCACTGGTTTGCAGTCGAAATATCGATTTTAAATTCATTAGCACTATATTCAATAACTTATTGAATACAAAGTAGATTGTCTCGGTTGTAAAACTCATGCTTAGTTCTTCATTAATATGGGTAGAGCAAGCAGTCGTGTCATCAGCCGTCATCCGGCAGCACAAAGCGTAACGGGCGAGTCCCAATCTTTGCCCCTGTGACCGCGTCGATGGCCACCGGTTTAATATCCTTTCCCGTTTCAACATCCTGGATACGCACCAACGGGCCGCCGCCGCGATACTGGTGTCCCCAGGCGCCAATCATAACCAGCACCGGCAGAAAATCGCGACCGGCGGCCGTCAACACATACTCCTCGCGCGGAGGACGCTCCGAATACAGCCGTTTTTCCAGCATACCTTCCTCCGTCAGCGTTGCCAGTCGCCGGGTCAAAATCGTCGGCGCGATGCCAAGACTTTTCCTAAATTGGTCAAAACGGGTTAAGCCAATATGGGCGTCCCGCAGAATCAATAGACTCCAGGTGTCGCCGAGAAAAGCCAGGCAGCGAGCAATCGGACAAGGGTCGGTACAAATATTTTTATCGTTCATACTGTTTTAGTAGTGACTTACTTTCAAAATGGTAGTAACATTGCTATCGAAATGATAGTAACACTTAACCGATAGACAATCCACCCTACTGGAGATTTAACATGAACAATAAAGACAGTGCTGTAGCCCTGATCACCGGCGCATCCTCGGGCATTGGGCTGGTAACGGCCAAGGCCCTGCAACGAGCGGGTTATCGCGTATTCGGAACCAGCCGCAAGGCACCTGCAAGCATAACCGGCATCACGATGCTGACCTGCGACGTGACCGACGAAGCATCGGTAAAGAACATGGTAGCCGAGGTATTGAAACAGGCTGGACGTATCGACCTGCTGGTCAATAATGCCGGCATTGGCTTGCTTGGCGGGGCGGAAGAGTCGTCCACCGCGCAAGCCCAGGCCTTGTTTGACGTCAACGTCTTTGGCATTACTCGTGTGACCAATGCCGTGTTGCCGACCATGCGAGACCAAAAGAAAGGCAGAATCGTCAATGTCAGCTCAGTCCTTGGCTTGATCCCTTCGCCTTACAACGCACTCTATGCCGCGACCAAGCATGCGGTTGAAGGCTATTCCGAATCGCTTGACCATGAACTGCGTACCTTGGGAATCCGGGTTGTTTTGGTTGAACCGGGGTTTACCCGCACCTCGTTCGAAGAAAGCATCACAAGGCCCGATCAGCCGCTTGCCGTCTATGCCTCGGTGCGTGCCGGCATGGAAGTGCTCATGCGAAATGGGGTGAATGCAGGCGACGCCCCGGAAGTGGTCGCTGATACGGTATTGAGAGCCGCGACTGCCGCAGCTCCCAGAAGGCGTTATACCGCCGGAAAACAAGCAAGCCAAGTGCGTTTCCTGCGCCGTTTCCTCCCGGAAGCCATGGTAGACAAGAGCTTGCGCAAGTTTAACCAGCTGCCGTTAGTCTGAATCATTGAAAGATAACGACATGATCTATTTTTCAAAGCATACCAAGACGATGGCGCATGCCGCGATCAAGCATATCTTGGAAGGAACGGTAGCTATATGAGTCTTGTGACCAAGACCGGCGCCGGACTTAATGGCTTAGATCAGTTGCGCGCCCTTATGGCCTGTGGGCGGATGCCGGGAATCCTGGTTTCGCTGGATTTCGAGTTGGTGGAAGTCGACTTTGGCAAAGCTATCTTTGCCGGCAGACCCGGCGAACATGCTTATAACCCCTTAGGCACCGTTCACGGCGGCTATGCGGCCACCTTGCTGGATTCCGCCTGCGGCTGTGCCGTCCACTCCAGACTAACTGAGAGACAGGCCTATACCACCTTAGAATTGAAAATTTCCTATCACAAGGCAATAACCAAGAACACGGGATTAGTGAGAGCGGAAGGCAGTGTTCTGTCGCTAGAGAGGCGAGCAGCTTTTGCCGAAGCACGTCTCATCGATGCTGAAGAACGACTCTATGCCTCGGCAACATCGACATTATTGATATTCGGGCGAGAGGCTAAGTGATGACCATTTCTTTGGAGCTATGAGAACGATGTCTATTAAAACCGCAAATGCGCGCGAACGAATCTTGTTGGCGGCGAAAGCGCTTTTTTCCACCCAGGGCATTAGAGCCACCGGCGTCGATAGCATCGTCAACTTGGCGAATACCTCCAAGATGAGTCTCTACAAGCATTTCTCGTCCAAGGAGGCATTGATCGTCACTTATCTGCAAGCAAGCGATGTCGAATTTTGGTCTTGGTTTGTCGAGCAAATTGAACGCAAAGCGCAGACGCCGAAAGACAAGTTATTGGCAATTTTCGATGTCCATGCCGGATGGTTGGCCAGTCCTGATTTTCAAGGTTGCCCATTGATCAAGGCGTCTGTGGAATTTCCCGATCAAAACCATGCGGTGCATCAAGTATCCGCCGCGTTTTACCGCAAGTTTCGAAGTTATATGACCGATCTAGCCGGACAAGCCGGTGCGCGGTTTCCGGAACGGCTGGCCGGGCAACTCTGTACCTTGTTCCAAGGCACCATCGTATCAGAACAATTGCAGCGTAATTTCAGTGCGGGGGACGATGCCAAGTTGGCCGCCGAGATACTGATAGCAAACAGCATCAAATGATCATTTCGAATATTACCGAACCTTTTACCGAAGGAGGAAGCAACATGCCGAAACCCAACATTCCAATGATGCCGTCAAGTCGGGACTGGCTTCACTCTCGATTCACCATCAAACTTAAGGGCCGGCTTCTAGCCGGGTTTTTACTGCCGCTGATGATAAGCGCCGGATGCAGCGATCAAGATAAACAAACACAAGCAGTTTCCAGACCGGTAAAGGTGTTTCGAATCGAGGACACCGCTACGGTCGGTGTTATGAGCTTTGCCGGAGAAGTCAGGGCAAGAATCGAGACGCCGTTATCCTTCCGGGTGGGCGGTAAACTGCTGGAGCGGAAAGTAGACGTTGGCGACCAAATGCGTAAAGGTCAGCTTCTGGCAATATTGGATGGTAATGATTACCACCTCGCCGTGCAGGGCCTTAAGGCTCAGCTGGCTTCCGCCCAGGCCGACAGCAATTTCTTGCGGGACGATCTGGTGAGATACCGCGAGCTGTTGGCTCAGCAAGTCATCAGTCCGCCGGAGTTCGAGAGGCACGAAACGGCTTATACCACGGCGCGGGAGCGGACGGCGGCTCTGGAAGCACAATTGGGCCAAGCGCTTAACCAGTTGGCCTATACCGAGCTGCATGCCGACCGCGACGGTGTGGTCACGGCGTTGGCTGTCGAGGCAGGGCAGGTGCTGGCTGCCGGCCAGGCCGTGATGTCGCTGGCCCAGCTCGACGAAAAGGAAATCCATTTCGACGTGCCCGAGCATCGACTGGCGGAAATCCAGCGCCAACAAGCCGTTAATGTGTCGTTGTGGTTAGACGACCATCGGCTGCTCAAGGCTAAAATTCGCGAAATCTCCTCGGCCGCCGAACCGGCCAGCCGCACCTATCGCGTCAAGGCAAGCTTGCTGGAAGGTATGGACGCCGCGCAATTAGGCATGACGGCGACCGTTCATATCGCGGCGAACACCGCTTCTGGTATCGCCATCCCGCTTTCCGCCGTCTATACCCCGCAAAACCAGCCCGATCATCCCACGGTCTGGTTGGTCGATGAGCAGGCTGCCACCGTCAAATCCGTGCCGGTTCGGTTGGGCGAAACGCTGGCCGGCGAACGGATTGCCGTCGAGGGCCTCGCCGCCGGTCAATTGTTGGTCAGCGCCGGCGTTCAACGGCTGGCCGAGGGGCAGGCTGTCCGCTTGCCGGAAGGATCGGGATTGCCTAAGAATCGCGGTAGCGAGGGGCAGCTATGAAAGCGTTCAACCTCAGCGAATGGGTGCTTAAACATCGCTCCTTTACCGGTTTTATGATCGCACTGGTCGTGCTCGGCGGCATGTTTGCTTACTACCAGCTGGGCCAGCAGGAAGATCCGCCGTTCACGTTCCGGATCATGGTGGTCAAAACCCTTTATCCCGGCGCCACCGCGCTGGAAGTGGAACAGCAGTTGACCGATAGGCTGGAAAAGAAAATCCAGGAGCTGCCAAACCTGGATTACCTGCGCAGTTATTCGAAACCCGGCGAATCGGTGATTTTCGTCACGCCCCGCGAAGATACGCCGCCCAAGGACATTCCCGAGCTTTGGTATCAGGTGCGCAAGAAGGTCGACGACATTCGCATGACGTTGCCTCCCGGTAGCATAGGGCCGTTTTTCAACGACGAATTCGGCGATACCTATAGCCTGATCTACGCCTTTTCCGGCGAGGGTTTTAGTTATGCCGATCTGAAATTGGCTGCCGATTCGGTGCGCCAACAATTGTTGCGGGTCAAGGATGTCGAGAAGGTCGATCTGATCGGCGTACAGGAGGAAAAGATTTTCGTCGAGTTTTCCGACAAAAAGCTGGCCGAACTGGGCCTGGATACGGCGGCGGTTGCCCAGGCCTTGCAGGCACAGAACGGCATGGCGCCGGCCGGCACGGTGTTTTCCTCGCAGCGCAATCTGCCGATACGCCTGACGGGATCGTTCGACTCGGCGGACAGCGTCGCCAATATGGCGGTACGCATCGATAATCGCACCTTCAAGGTCGGCGATTTTGCCAAGGTGACGCGAGGGTTTACCGATCCTGCTGAATTCAAGATGCGTTTCAACGGCAAACCAGCGCTTGGCCTCGGCGTGACGATGAACAAACAAGGCAACGTGATCGACCTGGGGAAAGCGTTGGAAGACACGTTGGCCCGAATCGAAATCGAGTTGCCGTTAGGCATGGACATAGAGCCGGTCGCCAATCAAGCGCATGTGGTTAAAAATCAGATGGCGGAATTCGGCCAAACCTTCTTCGAAGCCCTGGCGACCGTGTTGGTGGTGAGCTTCTTGAGCCTGGGTTGGCGCACCGGCTCAGTGGTGGCGCTGACTGTACCGTTGGTACTGGCCGCCACCTTGTTGGTCATGCTGCTGTGCGGCATCGATCTGCAACGGATTTCCTTAGGCGCTTTGATTCTGGCGTTAGGCCTGTTGGTGGACGACGCGATGATTGCCGTCGAGATGATGGCCCGCAAGCTGGAAGAAGGTTGGGATCGGATGCGCGCCGCGACTTATGCTTATAGTGCCACGGCCTTTCCGATGCTGACCGGTACCTTGATCACCATTGCTGGTTTCTTGCCGGTGGGTTTAGCGCAATCCTCGGCCGGTGAATATACCGTGGCGATTTTTCAGGTGGTCGGCATTTCCCTGATACTGTCCTGGATAGGCGCGGTGGTGTTCACCCCGTATTTGGGATTTTTGATACTTAAGGTGCATGCCAACGGCGACCAAGCGGCTCACGACCTGTTCGATACGCCGTTCTACAACCGATTGCGGCGTTGGGTGGATGCCTGCGTAGCGCACCGCAACAAAGTCATTATCGCCACGCTGGCTTTATTCGGCCTCGGTGTCGTGGCTTTAACGCACGTTCCCGAACAGTTCTTCCCACTGTCCAACCGGCCGGAAGTCATCGTCGATCTATGGCTGCCGGAGGGCAGTGCCTTCGAGCAAACCGAAGACGCCGCCAAACGCATGGAGGCACTATTAGCCAAGGAGGAGGATGTGGAACATGTCGCCAGCTATATCGGCAGCGGCACGCCGAGATTTTTCATGTTGATCGTGCAGCAACTGGCGAATACCAATCTGGCCGAATTGGTGGTGATGACCAAGGATAACGTGGCCCGCGAACGGGTGATGCAGCACGTCCGGCAGATTCTTGAGACGGATTTTCCGTCTGTGCGCGGCCGGGTGAAGCGGCTCAATGTCGGGCCGCCGATGGATTATCCGTTGGCGTTCAGGGTGCTCGGCGAAAATCCCAATATCGTACGCGGCATTGCAGACCGGGTAGCAGAGGTTGTACGCGACCACCCTGGCACGGTGGATGTCAACGACGATTGGCACGACCGTATGCCTTCGTTCCGCTTGGCATTGGATCAGGACAAGGCTCGCGCCCTGGGCGTTTCGACGGCCAGCTTGTCGCAAGCCTTGCAGGCGCATTACACCGGCATCCCGGTCGGGCAATTGCGCGAGCAAGATAAATTGATCGACATCGTCTGGCGGGCCAATCCCGAATTGCGCACCGCCGCCGACGAATTGCCGGACGTCGCGGTGCGCACGGCTAATGGCAAGTCGGTATCGCTGTCGCAGTTCGTCAAGTTCGAAACTGTATTCGAGGACGGCGTGCGTTGGCGCCGCGACCGCTTTCCGGCCATCTCGGTGCGCGCCGACGTGGCCGACGGCAAGATGGCCCCGGACGTGGCAGCGGAAATCGTCCCGAAACTTAAACCGATACAGGATAGCCTGCCGGCCGGTTATTTCATCGAAACCGGCGGCTCCAAGGAAGACGCGGTGACCGCGCAGAAGTCGATTCTGATCTGGATTCCGCTGGTGCTGATCGTTACGCTGATCTTGTTGATGATGCAGTTGCAGAATCTGTCCAGGACTTTCATGGTGTTCAGCACCGCGCCGCTAGGCGTGATCGGCGCGGCCTTCGCCTTGCTGTTGTTCCGGGCACCGTTCGGTTTCGTGGCGTTGCTCGGCATCCTGGCGCTGGCCGGTATGATCATGCGCAACTCGGTGATTCTGGTGGACCAGATCGAACAGGACGAAAAGTCCGGACTCGACACGTGGTCGGCTATTGTCGAGTCAACTGTGCGGCGGTTCCGACCGATCATGCTGACTGCGGCGGCGGCTATTCTGGCGATGATACCGTTGTCGCGCAACGATTTCTTTGGCCCGCAGGCTATCGCCATTATGGGCGGACTGACGGTGGCGACCGCGCTGACGGTCTTCTTCCTGCCGGCGCTGTATGCGGCCTGGTTCAGGGTGGAGCGTGAGCAGTCGGATGCCGAATCAGCCTCAGCCGGTTTGCCGCTGGATGATGCCGCACTCACTGACCCTAGAGTCTAATTTGGAGTCCAATGATGAATAGCCGATATTTAACACCGCTAACCATTCTGTCCTTGGCTTGGCTAAGCGCCTGTACGCCGACCCGCGTCAGTAATCAGGTGCCGATCGATAGCCCCGCCCAATGGCAACACGCGCCCAATGCCCAAACCGCCGAAACGGCGGACCTAAAGACTTGGTGGCAAGGATTCAACGATCCCTTGCTGAATGAATTGATAGACAAAGCCTTGGCCACCAACCACGATCTCAAGATCGCCACCGCTCGCGTCCGCGAAGCTAACGCGATGGTCACCGTTGCCGAAGCTGCGCTGTATCCCAGCCTCGATTTCTCACTGTCCGGCGGCCGAGAAAAACGCATCGACCGAATAGTTGGCGTACCGGGCGGACAAGGCATCAAATTGATTACGCCTACCGCCGATGCTGTTAGCGGCGGATTGGCGGCGCGCTGGGAAATCGACTTGTTCGGCGGCCGGCATTTGGAAGCGGAAGCCGCCGCCGCGCAAGCCGAAGGCCGCAAGGAAGGCTTGCATGCGACGCTAGTCGGTCTACTGGCCCAGGTGGCGACAAACTATCTGGAGCTGCGCGGCGTTCAGCAACGCATCGGAGTTCTGCAAAAAAATATCGACTTGCAACGCGAACGATTGAGGACTTTACAGGTATTTCTTAAAGCCGGACTGGCTAACGAGGCGGACATTGCCCGTCAGCAAACCTTGCTGCAGGGCACCGAAGCGACGCTGCCGGGACTGGCCAACGCCGAACAAAACCTGATCCATCGCTTGGGCGTGTTATTGGGCGAGCCGCCGGAAAGCCTAGGAAGCCGCTTGGCCGCTGTTGGCCCGTTACCGAAGCAAGCGCCGGCCATGCCAAACCTGCTGCCGGCCGATTTGTTGGCACAACGGCCCGATTTGCGCCTGGCGCAAACCGAAGTCAGCGCGGCGGCGGCCAGCCTGGGTTCGGCGCGTGCCGATCTCTATCCCAAATTGGTGCTATCGGCTAGTGGCGGCGTCGGCGCGCTGGCGGTCGGTGGATTTCCGAGTTTGGCGGATAGCGTTTACGCGCTGGGCTCCGGCCTTTCTGCGCCGATATTCAACGCCGGCCGCATCCGTGCCCACATTACCGCCGCGGATGCGCGGCTGGATCAGGTCGCCGCCAATTACGAGAAGACCTTTTTGCTGGCCCTGGAAGACGTGGAAAACGCCTTCGTCGCCCATCGTTCCGCCAGGGATAGCTTCGGCCAATTGACTGAAGCGGAAGCTTCGGCGGAAAAAGCTTACCGGCTGGTCAACGCGTTGTATCGGCGCGGGGCAGGCGATTATCTGGCCGTGCTGGATGCGCAGCGCAGCAAACTGGCCGTCAGCGACGAACGTGCCAAAGCCGAAACAGCGGTCAGCGTGGCGATGGTGTCGCTTTACCGGGCTTTCGGCGGTGGCTGGACAATTTCTTCATCGGAGAGTGCTACCGATAAAGCCTCGATACGGTAATCAACGGCTGACACGATCGCACGGCAAACACTTGGAAAAGCGATGAAGACATTTTTTTAAATGCCGAATCCATACGGCTCATTGCCAACGCGGTGATTTTTTATAATGCGGCCGGTTCTATCGGCCCTTTATCAGCATTATTTAACGATTAATCCAGAAAAAGGCGAAAGAAATAGTCCGGTTTTCACCTGTTGCCTGACAGCATATCAACTTCATTGGCAAGTATGAGTTTTATAATCGGGAACATATTGTTAATATTCAATGGGTTACCAAGAAACTTATTGGCGAATATGAAATCGATATTTCGGCTGCAAGCCGCTAATACCAAAGGCTCCAGAGGTATCGTGAAACAAACCGTTCTTTTGGTTAAATAACCCACCTTGGAATTTAAACCGTGAAGAAAAAAACACCAAAAAACTTCGTGCTCTCTGTGTTCTTCGTGGTTATATTTTTGTCTCTATAGAACTCCGCATTATGCCTAATACATAAAAAAGCCCCGGTTGTTTTTCAACAACCGGGGCTTTTTGCTTAAAGCAACTTGGCTTTAAGACTGCATGATTACATCATGCCGCCCATTCCACCCATGCCGCCATGACCATGCAGATCAGGGCCAGGACCATTATCATCGCTTGGTGCATCAGCAATCATCACTTCAGTAGTCAGCAATAAGCCGGCAACTGATGCTGCGTTTTGCAACGCAGTACGAGTTACTTTGGCAGGATCAAGAATACCGAATTCGATCATGTCGCCGTAAACGCCAGTCGCAGCATTGTAACCATAGTTGCCAGTGCCTTTAACTACTTCGTTGAATACTACTGAAGGCTCGTCACCCGCATTAGCAACGATTTGACGCAGAGGCTCTTCGATGGCACGACGCAAGATGTTGATACCAACAGTTTGGTCATGATTGATGCCTTCCAAACCTACCAAGGCAGACAATGCGCGAACCAAAGCAGTACCACCGCCGGCAACTACGCCTTCTTCAACCGCAGCGCGAGTTGAATGCAGAGCATCTTCAACGCGAGCTTTCTTTTCTTTCATTTCGATTTCAGTCGCCGCGCCGACTTTGATTACGGCAACACCGCCAGCCAATTTGGCCAAACGTTCTTGCAGTTTTTCTTTGTCGTAATCAGAAGTTGCTTCATCAGCTTGTGCGCGAATTTGGGCAACACGGCCTTTGATTTGCTCTTCAGAACCTGCACCGTCAATAAGAGTGGTGTTTTCTTTAGTGATTTGAACGCGTTTTGCAGTACCTAATTGCGCCAACTCAGCTTTTTCTAAGCTCAAGCCAACTTCTTCGGCAATAACGGTGCTGCCAGTTAATACGGCAATATCTTCCAGGATCGCTTTACGACGATCACCAAAACCAGGTGCCTTAACCGCTGCAACTTTAACGATGCCGCGGATAGTATTAACAACCAAAGTTGCTAAGGCTTCGCCTTCAACATCTTCAGCAATAATCAGTAATGGACGACCAGACTTAGCAACGGCTTCCAGAACTGGTAATAATTCACGAATGTTGGAGATTTTCTTGTCGTAAATCAGGATCAACGGATTGTCGAGTTCGACGCTCATGTTGTCTTGTTTGTTGATGAAGTACGGTGACAAGTAGCCACGGTCAAATTGCATACCTTCAACAACATCCAGTTGGTTATCAAGGCCTGAACCTTCTTCAACTGTGATAACGCCTTCTTTGCCAACTTTTTCCATCGCTTCTGCGATGATTTTGCCGACTGACACATCTGAGTTTGCAGAGATAGTACCGACTTGAGCGATAGCTTTGTTGTCTGTGCAAGGCGTTGCAGAAGCCACAATCGCTTCAACTACTTTAGTCACAGCCAAATCGATGCCGCGTTTTAAGTCCATTGGGTTCATACCGGCAGCGACGGCTTTTAAGCCTTCGTTGACGATAGATTGCGCTAATACTGTTGCAGTAGTCGTTCCGTCGCCGGCAACATCAGAAGTTTTTGAAGATACTTCTTTAACTAACTGCGCGCCCATGTTTTCGAATTTATCTTTTAATTCGATTTCTTTTGCAACGGATACACCGTCTTTAGTAATGGTAGGTGCGCCAAAACTTTTGTCTAAGATTGCGTTACGGCCTTTAGGACCCAACGTTACTTTTACTGCGTTTGCCAAAATGTTTACACCACGCGCCAAGCGAACTCGTGCGTCATCACCAAATAATACGTCTTTTGCTGCCATTTTTTATTCCTTGAATAGGTTGAATGTGATTAGTGGAAAAGTAGATTTAGCCAAGAACCGCAACGATGTCATCTTCACGAAGAACGATCAGGTCTTCACCATCAACTTTAACTTCGTTACCCGCGTATTTGCCAAACAATACTTTGTCGCCAACTTTTACATCCAGCGGACGCACTTGGCCGTTATCTAATGGCTTACCGGTACCAATTGCCACGACGTTACCTTGGCTAGGTTTTTCAGCTGCAGAACCAGGTAATACGATACCGCCAGCACTGGTAGTTTCTTCTTCAACGCGTTTGACAATCACTCTGTCATGTAACGGACGTATACTCATTTACTCTCTCCTAAGTTTTAAAATTAAAGATTAGACGTGTTATTAGCACTCACTAGCAACGAGTGCTAATAATAAACAGCTTTTGCAGTCTGTCAAGATCTTTGGCATCATTCCGGCCCGCCATCGCTATAACTAAGCTTATGAATGACAACCAGCTTTTACGCTACAGCCGCCAAATCATGCTGCCTCAATGCGATATTGAGGGGCAACTTAAGTTACTCGCTGCCAAGGTGCTCATCATTGGGGCCGGCGGTCTAGGCTCGCCCGCTGCGATGTACCTTGCTGCCGCGGGTGTAGGACATATCAGCATTGCTGATCATGACATCGTCGATCTATCAAATCTGCAAAGACAGATTGCTCATTGCAATGACGATATAGGGGTTAATAAAGCGATTTCAACCGCTCAAACGCTTAACGATCTTAATCCCGACATTGCGGTCCATGTCATTAAGCAAAAGTTAGCCGGTGATGAGTTAGATACGGAAGTCCGTAAAGCTGACGTGGTGCTGGATTGCAGCGATAATTTTACTACGCGATTTGCCGTCAATAGCGCCTGCGTAAAATACCACAAGCCCTTAGTCTCGGGAGCCGCAATACGCTTTGAAGGCCAGGTGTCGGTATTTACTCCCGGTAGCAACGATAGCCCTTGTTATAACTGTCTATACACCAACGATGGCGAGGAGTTACAAAATTGCGCTACTAATGGCGTGATGGCTCCAATCACCGGTATCGTTGGCAGCGTTCAGGCATTAGAAGCTATAAAGCTAATCATTGCGACTGGCGAGCCATTGATCGGTAGATTATTACTGCTGGATGGCTTGAGCATGGAATGGAACACAATGAAATTCAGGAAAAATGCCAACTGCCCAACATGTAGTAGCAAATAGCTAAAACCCTAAAACGAAAAACCTCCAGAAAACGTAGTCTCCTGGAGGTTTATTAAAGTGATTAACGCTGACTATTTATTATTTTTTAGCAATCAATCCTTTAATAGAGTTAATAGCCTTTTCAGCCAAGTCGTTAACTAAAGACGGACTGTCGCCATGCGGTTCAATATCACCAAATGGCTCAGCATTTTTTTGCGTGAATTTATAAATAAAATACCCTAACGGCGCGAAAGCAGCGGCAGCGACAATTAGCATAATCACAAACAATTCAATTACTCCACCCATAATACCCCCTCATGATTTACATCATTAATGTCTTATTATTTTTAAGTGAATTTTGATAATACTCTCTTCGAATTAAAAAAACATCCCTTACATGGCTGGTTGTGCAGGGCAATAGTTGCGTTAGAAAAAACTTCATCGTATACTCACAAGCGGCTTACTTGATCAAGCTAGCATATAACTCAAAAAGTACTTCTGGAGGTTTTATTTATGAAATGGGAAACACCAAGCTACACTGACCTGCGTTTCGGTTTTGAAGTAACAATGTACATCTATAACCGTTAATTTCTGCGGTCAAGATTAAGAAAAGGGGCTGTCAAAGGCCCCTTTTTTTTGCCGGAAAAAAATTATTCCCTTATCATTCCGCAACCCATTCTTTCGGAATAACCAAATGAAAATTAGAGTACTCGGTTCAGGCGCAGGCGGCGGCTTTCCTCAATGGAACTGCAATTGCCATAATTGCCATCGCATACGGCACGGTGAAATGCGCGGGACAGCCCGCACTCAATCGTCAATTGCTGTCAGTACCGATAATAAAAATTGGCTGCTGTTTAATACCTCCCCAGATATTCGCGCGCAACTGGAAGCCTTTCCGGCTATTCAGCCTAAAGACGGCATTCGCGACACCGGTATTAAAGCCATTATGCTCATCGACAGCCAGATTGATCACACTACCGGTTTGTTGATGTTACGCGAAGGCAAACCGCTGGATATTTACTGCACAGAAATGGTGAGACAAGATCTAACCACCGGCTTTCCGCTGTTTAACATGCTTAAGGATTATTGCACGGTCAACCACCACCCCATTCCTGTTGACGGTAGTAGCTTTACTATTCCAACCATCGATGATTTACGCTTTTATACCCAGGCGTTAAAAAGCAAAGCGCCACCCTATTCGCCGCATCGCCATGATCCTCATGAAGGCGACAACATCGGCGTCATCATCGAGCAAATTTCCACCGGCAAAAAAGTATTTTATTCACCCGGCCTGGGTGAAATAGAACCGCATGTTATGACCGCCATGCAAGACGTTGATTGCTTATTGGTCGACGGCACTTTTTGGACCGATGACGAAATGGTCACCATGGGTATCAGCCAGAAAAGAGCGCGTGAAATAGGCCATTTGCCGCAATCGGGCGAAGGCGGCATGATTGAAGTATTAAACGGTGTGCCCAAAGCCCGCAAGATATTGATTCACATCAACAACACCAACCCGATTCTGGACGATGATTCCGAGCAGCGCAAAATACTCGATGCTGCCGGTATTGAAGTCGCTTACGACGGTTTAGAAATTGATTTGTAAAGGACATCCCATGAGCACACCTGACAACACCCCTTGGACAAAAGAAGAATTTGAAGCCGCATTGCGCGGCATGGAAAAGTATTACCACATTCATCATCCTTACCACACCTTGATGAACGAAGGAAAACTCACTAAAGAACAAATCCAGGGCTGGGTCGCTAATCGCTTTTATTATCAGGTGTGCATTCCTATCAAGGATGCCAACATTTTAGCCAACTGCCCGGATCGTGAAACCCGTGCTAAATGGATTCAGCGCATCTTGGACCACGATGGCCATCCTGGCGATCCCGGCGGCATTGAGGCGTGGATACAGCTGGGTATTGCCGTTGGCTTAACCCGTGAAGACATCACTTCATTAAAGCATGTACTGCCAGGTGTGCGTTTTGCAGTCGATGCTTATGTCAATTTTGCCCGCCGCGCCGAATGGCATGAAGCCGCCAGCTCGTCATTAACTGAACTGTTTGCCCCCAAAATTCATCAACAACGTCTGGATAACTGGCCGGAACATTATCCCTGGGTCGATAAAGAAGGTTATAGCTATTTCCGTAAACGTCTGACCGAAGCACGTCGTGATGTTGAGCATGGTTTGGCGATTACCCTGGATTGGTACAAAACCCGCGAGCAACAAGATCGCATGGTACAAATTCTTAAATTCAAACTGGATGTCCTGTGGACTATGGCAGACGCGATGTATTTAGCTTACATCATCAATCAACCGCCTTATTTTAATATCGAGAAATAGTGGCTGATGGCTAATCTAACAACTCAGTCGTAGATATCTGGTCAAATGTTTACAATAGATTGGATAAAGCAAGCCGCTCAAAATAACAACTATCGCTATTCAAAACATGGTGACCAAGAGCGGCAAAACGACAATTTAAGTTTGATCGAAGTGAAGCAAGCTTTGCTTAATGGTATTGTTATCGAACACTATGCTGACACTGGACGAGGAATTAGTTGTTTGGTTGCCGGATTCACCGAAAACGGCATTCCGATACATGTAGTGTGTGGAACGATGGGAGAAACATTGGTGATCATTACCGTTTACATTCCGATGCCACCTAAGTTTAAAAACCCTTTCGAGAGAGGTAATTGATATGTCAGAACAATGCGTATTTTGTGGACACAAACACCTTATCGACAAAAACACACGCTACATTTACCAAAAGGATCAACAAATGCTAGTGGTCGATAACGTTCCCTGTTTGGAATGTGCATTTTGCGGAGAACAATACTTTGATGCCTTAGTTTTACACCAAATTGAAAACGACTACTTGGCTATTAGCCAACATCAAAAACAGCCGGCACGCACTATGCAGGTTGCAGTTGAGGAATTTTCTAATTTACTGTCATAACATTTAATCTACCCATAATGACCATTAATCCAGATCAAATCATTAGATTTTCCCCGATGCATCGTCTGCAATGGGAAGAAGCCCAGCAAAAGGATGTGATTCTTTATCCTGAAGGCATGGTCGAGCTCAATCAAAGCTCTGCTGAAATCCTGAAATTATGCGACGGTACTCGCAACCTTGCACAAATCGTCAGCGATCTGGAAGAAAAGTTTGCAACTTCGGGGCTTACCAACGACATTACCGCTTTCTTAGAGGTCGCTTTAAAAAATGGCTGGATCCAACAACATTAAAATCACCCCGCCGCGCTGGCTACTGGCTGAGCTCACTTATGCCTGCCCGTTACAGTGCCCTTATTGCTCGAATCCGATTGATTATGCGAACTATCAATCCGAATTGGATACTGAAGACTGGACGCGCGTACTCACTCAAGCCCGCAAAATGGGCGCTGTTCAATTAGGCTTTTCCGGCGGTGAACCATTAACGCGTAAAGACTTGGTCGAACTAGTCAAACATGCCCGGGACTTAGGCTATTACTCCAACTTGATCACCTCCGGTTACGGCCTGACCGAAGAAAAAATCATCCAGCTCAAAGAAGCAGGGCTTGATCATATTCAAGTCAGCATCCAAGCCAGCACACAGGAACTAAACGACCATATCGCCGGTACGACGTCTTTTCAAACCAAAAAAGAAGTGGCACATCTGGTCAAAAAACACGGCTATCCGATGGTGCTGTGCGTGGTTATCCACCGCGAAAACATTCACCAAATGCCGGAAATACTCGCCATGGCTGAAGAGCTTGGGGCTGATTATCTGGAATTGGCGAATACACAGTATTACGGTTGGGCGCATGCCAACCGCGATTTATTATTGCCGACCAAAGAACAATTTGAACAAGCCGAAGCGATTGCTCAGGCTTTCAAAGAAAAAGTTGCGGGTAAAATGAAGATTTATTATGTCGTGCCGGATCTTTATGAAGACCGCCCTAAAGCCTGCATGAACGGCTGGGGAACAACATTCTTAACGATTGCACCGGATGGCGTTGCGCTGCCCTGCCATTCAGCACGTGACTTGCCGGGCCTGGACTGTCCGAATGTCAAAGATTTCAGCATTGAGAAAATCTGGAATGAATCCAAAGCCTTCAATTTCTTCAGAGGCTTTGAATGGATGCAGGAGCCTTGTCGCAGCTGCGATGAAAAAGAAAAAGACTTCGGTGGCTGTCGTTGCCAGGCTTATTTGTTAACCGGCGATATGACCAACACCGACCCAGTTTGCAGTAAATCACCGAAGCATGGTGTTATCCAAGAAGCCATTGATTCAGCAAAAGCCAGTGCGGAATCGGCAAATGAAAAACCGTTGATATTCCGTAACAGCAAAAACTCCAAACTACTATCTAACACTTAACCCCGACTTACCCCGCAATCAACGCCAAAGTGACGTTTTAATAACAGGCATCAACCTTTAACAAAACGTCATTAACTGTTTACCAGTCTGAATCAATCCATAGATATGTTGTTAATATCAAAGCTTTTGAAAATTAACAATATGACTCTGTACTATCGTTCAATTTAGATTTCTCCGCCATTTGGTGTCCAGATGGCTGTAAGAGCAAGCAAATTAGGGATCTTATTGATAAAGTCGACAGCAACTGTCTGTATCTGATTGGTAATATTATCGATTTATGGAAATTTGCACTCCCGGCAATCATTAATAGAACAACAACGTCTTTAGGCGTTAAGAACTTAAATAGATAAAACTCCTGGCACTAAAAATAATTAAGCCCGTTATTCATAGTTGAATAACGGGCTTAAAATATTGCTATATATTAAAAAACCAGCTCAATTTCTCTTTAGATTCCAATAAAAATGAATCACTAGTTAAATAATATTACCTGCTAAACGCTTGCATAAAACTCTGTCTCTACATTGACAGCACCTGTGATAACCACTTCGGGCTGTACACTTTCACCCAGTAAATCCACCATGCTAGACAATTGTACGCCTGCTTCGGCTGCATCAGCGAGAGACACATTGAAGTAAACGTCAGTCATATCCACTGCATTGCCATTATCAAGAACAGCGCTACTTCTTTCGAAATGCAAGTTACCTTGAGCATCAACAAACGGAAGTTCGGTAAAATTCACATTCAATTGAGTAATACCAGCATCACCCAGCGTCAGCAGTTCGCCGTCATCGGTTTGATGATTACCGTTGCCGTCACGCCAAATTAAGAGACTAGCAAAGTTGGCGTCACCAGCATCGATCCACGAATCGCCATTACTGTCAAAACTTGCCA
>Ga0208629_100102_pt1 | contig 43815 bp, 19 predicted proteins | sample LakWasMet19_HOW5_2_FD_183865 | JGI IMG/M metagenome (GOLD analysis project Ga0208629, IMG submission 183865) | Freshwater sediment methanotrophic microbial communities from Lake Washington under simulated oxygen tension - Sediment Metagenome... | ecosystem: Environmental > Aquatic > Freshwater >... | reverse complement strand
GCGCTGCCTCGGGCAACCCCTCCCCGGCGGCCGCCCGCTCGGTCGCCTCCTCGCCAGCAGTCGGCGCGCGTGGCGGCAGTATTTGGGACAGGGGCAGCGGCGACGGCCGTGCGGGCGCCGCAGCTGCTGCAGGCGGCCGCCCCTTCCCCTCCTCGTCCTCCCGCATGAGCGAGGACGCGGAGGGGGAGGGCGACGGGCAGGGGGAGGGCGGCCGCCTGCCCCTGCCGGAGCGCAGCCGCAGCAACAGCAGCGGCGGCGACTTCCTGCGCCGTAGTCGAGGGCGGTCCCCCTTCGGAGCGCCCTCCCCCGCAGAGGGGGCTGGACTAGGCCTCTTTGGGGGCGGCTGCAGCGAGGGCAGCACCCGCGCCTCCCCCGGCCTCCCTGGCGTTGCTGCAGCGGGAGGGGGGACGGGGGACGCGCGCCCATTCAGCCGCACGGACTCGCGGGCAGGGGTCGCGTCCCCGCAGTGCGGGTCAGACGCCGAGAGCGCACCCGCCCGCTTTGCCAGCGATGGCGGCAGCAGCAGGTACGGGCTGGGGCCATCGCTGCCCGTGCGCCAGCGCTCTGTGGGCTTTGCTGCGGCGCCCTCGGCGCTGCTGCCGCCGCCGGCCAGCGTGGGCCACAAGCGCAAGCGCGGGCAGGCCAGCCTCACGAGCTACTACCCGCCCCTGACAGCCTCCTCCGCGTCGCGCGAGGCAGCGGCGCCGTCTGCAGCCACCGGCGCAGGAGCAGCAGGTGGGGGCGGGGACGGCGGCGCCAGCTTCGCGGGCCGCGTGGCGCCCCTCGGCAGCCGGCCGTGCGGCATCCTCAAGCCGCCCACCTTCCACGGCATCGGCCACCCGCACGGGGCCGCAGCCGCACCCCCTGCCCACCCCTCCGCCTCCCTGCACCCCTCCGCCGACGTGTCCGGCTCCCTGGGCGACATCTCAGCCGGTGCGGGGGCGGCGGCGGCGCGGGCGCAGGGGTACTCGGAGGCTGCCCGCGAGGCCGCGGAGCCGGGGTGGCGCTCTGCGCGGCGGCGCCGCATCGGCGAGCTCGCGGGCGAGGCCTCATGGGCCGCTGCTGCTGCCGGTGCGGGGCCTGGGGCGGGGGTCGGCGGGGAGGTGCAGCGCGCCCACAGCGCCATGAGCGCAGGCAGCAGCAGCGCAGGCAGCGGGGCGGCGCACGCCTTCGCTGCCGCGCTGCAGCGGGGGCGGTCGGGATCGGGCGGGCTGGGCGGCGGCACGCAGCTGTCCCAGGTCAGCCTGGCCGCGCCCCCCGCAGGCGTGCTGCGCCACCCCTTCCCCGGCCTGCGCTCGTACAGCGCCGCCTCCGCCAGCCAGCCCGCGCCCAGCATCCCCTCGCAGGCGGGCTGGCAGGCGGGGGCGGGCCCTGTCGCGGACGACAGCCAGCTGCTGGCGGGCGGCGGGTCCGCCTCGCAGTGGCCCGCCTCGGCGTCGCAGTGGCCCGACGCGGAGGAGCCGGCGCAGGCCCCCGCCCCCGGCGCCAGCCAGGCGGCGGGCTGGGGGTGCGAGGAGGGCTTCTCGCAGGCGACCGCCTTCTCTGTCGCTCCCACGCGCCGCTTCAACGTGGGCGGCGCCGCCCTGGACGACCCCTCCTCCGAGCTGCAGCGCCGCGACCGCTTCGCGCTGCCCGAGCGCGACGTGCTGCGCGTGCTGCATGACGTGGCGACTGCCCTCGCGCACATGCACGGGCTGGGGCTGGCGCACCTGGACGTGAAGCCCGCCAACATCCTCGCCGCGTACGAGGGCGGGCCCGCCCTCTGCGACGTGGACGGGGAGTGGCTGCCCGAGGCGACGCTGCGCACGGGCCTGGACTCGCTGGACGCGCTCACGCAGTGCCTGCTGGAGGAGGCCGCGGACAGGGAGCGCGCGCGCCTGTGGGCGGAGGCTGAGGCGGAGGCTGCGGGCGCTGCCGCCGCGGACGCGGCCGCGTCCGCGGATGGCGGCGCGGGGCAGGCGGAGGCTGACATGCACGGTGAGGGTGCGGGGCAGCAGCAGGGCGGGGAGGGCGGCATCGGTCTCAGCTTCTGCCTCGCCCCCGCCGCCGCCGCCGCCACCACAGCTGCTCTCGGTGGCGGCGGCGGGCAGCCCACGCTGAACCTGAGCGCCTGCAGCAGCGCGTGCAGCCCCCGCGGCCTGCCCCTGCCCCGCATGCCGCGCCTCAACCTGAGCGCCGCTGGCGACTGTTCGCTGCGGAGCGCCGGGGGCGCTGCCGCAGCAGCAGCGGGTGCGGGGCAGCTTTATGGGGAGGCAGCGGGGGAGGGGGCAGGGGCGGGCGTGGGCCCCGGGGGGTCGTGGCGCTGCCCCGGGGACGTGCCGCTGGAGGCGCTGGACCTGCCGCCCGCAGCGCAGCTGGCCCGCCTCTACACCAACCCCGACGCGCCTGCTGCCGGCGAGAGGGAGGAGGAGGGGGCAGGCGGCGGGGGCGCCGCGGGCCTGCCTCCCGCTCCCCCCGCAGCCATGCGCGGCCCGCAGCTGCACCGCAGCCACTCGCTGGCGGAGGCTGGCGCGTCGGGCGGCAGCGGGGCCTCTGCGTCAGCTGCGCCCCGCGTGTCCCTGCCGCGCCTGGCCCGCCTGGGCCGCGTGCTGTACAAGCTGGGGGACCTCGGGCAGGCGGCGCGCACCTCCGCCGACGCCGTGAACGAGGGCGACAGCCGGTACCTCTCGCGCGAGCTGCTGGAGGGCGACTGCTCGCGCCTGCCCGCCTCCGACGTCTTCGCGCTGGGCCTCACCCTCTACGAGCTGGCGCGCGGCCGGGGCCTGCCCACGGGCGGGGAGGAGTACGCGGCGCTGCGGCGCGGGGAGCTGCCCGCGCCGCACCTGGCGCACCTCTCGCTGCCCGTGCGCGCGCTGCTGGGGGCCATGGTGCGGGAGGACGCGGACGCGCGCCCCACCGCCGCGCAGCTGCTGCAGCACCCGCACGTGCGCGCGGCGGGGGCGTGCCGCGACGGGGTGCGGTGGGACATGGAGGGGCGGCTGGTGGCGGGGGACGCCCTCGTGGCAGCGCTCTCCGCTCCCGAGTACGCGGGCCCGTGGCTCGCGGAGGGGCTGCTGCTGCAGGAGCAGGATGAGGGGGCGGGCGGCAGCACGGCGCAGGGGTCGCCTCCCCCAGGGGAGCTCACAGGCGGCGGCGCCATGCACTTGGGGCTCAGCTCAGCGGTGAGCCCTGCTGCTGCGGCGGAGGGCACTGCCTCCGGCGCCTCCGCTGCCAGCGACGCACTGGCTGCTGGCGCGGGTGCCTGCAGCGGCTCCGAGCTCTCCACCCCTCTGGGCCACAGCGGCAACGCAGGGGAGCGCTGCGCCCCCTCCTCCTCCTCCTTTGGCGGCGGCGTGCCCTCCACCGTGCCGGCGGTCGCCTCCACTGGGGGGCCCGCGCACTCGCACCTGCAGCCTGGCCTGCGCATGCACCTGCACCTGCAGCGGGGCGGGCTGCGCACTGACGGGGTGGAGGAGGGCAGGCCGGGCGCGTCGCGAGGTGCTGTCTCTCGCCTGAACCTGCTCTCACCCCCGGCGGCAGACGGCTGGGCCGCTGGGGCGGGCGCGGGGCTCGGTGCTGCAGGCGGCAGCGAGGCTGGCGCAGGGAGCGCAAGTACGGGCGGGCTTGCGACCTCGCTCGCTGCCCTGCTGCGAGGCGGCAGCTGCGCGTCAGACAGCTCCTCCTCCTCGTCCTCGTCCTCCTCGGGCTCAGGGTCTGGGTCTGCGTCTGCGGGCGCCGTGCCTGCGCCCCAGCACAGCCTGCTGTACCAGCTGCTGGCTCTGGCGGCTGGGCACGCGGGGGGCGGCAGCGGGTGTTCTGCCGAGCACAGCGCCGCTGGCCTCGTGCTGCGGGCGCTGCACTCCCCCTCGACGGCGACCAATAGCACCGCCTCCCCGCCCCCAGGCTCCGCCGCCGCTGCGCAGCAGCACCCCCAACCCTCACACCGCTCTGAGGCGCTTCATGGGGGCGCGCCGTCCGCCGGCGCCTCCAGCAACGCCTGCAGCCCAGCCGGCAGCGAGGGGGCTGGGGGCAGCGGCATGCACCTCGACGGGGGCGCGCTGGGGAGGGTGCAGTCTGCGGGCCCAGGCCGCCTGTCCGTCTACCCCGCTGCCAGCCCGCCCGCGAGCGATGGCTCCAGCAGCCTCGACGCCGCGGGTGCGGGCGCCAGCGTGTCCATCCCTCTCGCCATGCTGCAGAGCCTGGCGGGGGAGCTGCGGGACATCCTCGGGCTGCACCAGCACGCGCAGCCTCCGTCGCTGCACAAATACGAACAGCCAGCCGCTGCCGCCCAGGCGCTGCCGCAATAACGGCGGAGCGACCAAATGCTGCTGATGATGCTGGTGCTTGTGCTAGACCGCTTTGAGCGGTGCTTGACTCCGATCGACGAGCAACACGACAGTAGCCGCTACCACGACCATGTCCTACGATCGCTTTCAAGTTGGTCGTGTTGACAGTGTTGCGTACCTCCACATCAACATGAGACGAACCCCTGTCTATCCCGTGAGATACATCGCTGCCCACTGTGCGTGCGTTCGACAGGCGGGCGGTGGAATCGCCACAGTTGCATGCATGCGGTCGGATCCGCAGCCACTCTGGTTGCAATTGGGAACCGATATCGATGCGTCGTACGAGTGCACGGGAGTCGAGTCATGTACATGTTGCGTGCCGATTCTGCTGTGTCGAAACTTGCGTAAACGTTAGCGCGACAGCTGGCCAAGCTCATGGAGCTCGAACGCCTCGCGATTCGAACATTAATCGAATCGCGTCGGCGTACTTTTGAGAAGTCATTGAATTTGCTGCCGCACGTGCACACCCGCCCATCAAGCTGCAGCGAGCGGTATTCGACACATGCGTGCGTCGACAAACCGTATCTCAGTGGTGCGGATGGTGTCAGAAATGCTAACGCTGAAAGCCGGCGGCACGCGCGAAATTGCGAATCGTGCCAAGCGTGGGCGCATGCTGCGCAGCTGCGGCGCTCGCAACGTCGAGAGCTGCCGAGACAGCAGGGGCGCAGGACGCCGCTCCAGTGGCAGGAAGTCCACCGAACACATGTGGGTCTGCCCGAGGCGTGAACAGCTCACTGGCAGGCGTGGAGGAGGCTGACATCCGGAGCAGCTGCAGGCGAGGTGGCAAACTGCACGCTGGCCGCTTGGCAACTGCGCGCGCCCTGCACTTCCGACTCGTGAGTCACTGGGGACCAAGTTCCCTCGGGAATGCATCGATGGTCCTGAACTGCGGCAGCGGAATGCTTTGAGACACTTCAATCCCTTGAGAGGTGTCCGCTCACAGCTCGGACTTGGCGCCCTTGCCCAGCGTAGACTCCAGCTTGCGCACGAAGTCGGCCTTCTCCAGGCACTCGGGGCACTTAATGCCCTTCTCCATCATGATGGCCTTCAGGTCCTTCACACGCAGCTTGCTAAAGTCCGTGTTGCTGTCCACGGTGGGCATCGAGCTGCTCGCGAAGCGCAGACTGCAAATCTCGGCGCTCTTCTTCTTCAACCGCTCGCAAATCTTGTCGTTGGGCAGGCCGTTCTTGACTGGTTGAGAGATTTCGCGCTTGATCGGGTGAATGAAGTAGCACTGCAACAACGGTTCCGAGGAGTGTGTGAAGAGGCCCGAAGGGTGATAGGTGGACACTGTCCAACTCTCGTCGCGAATGAGTGGCTTCTCCCTCAGCAGCACAGTGAGTGTGAAGCGATCATTACACACCAGCTTGTTCTCCTTCTCCGTCGACGGCTTCGCGCAGTACTTGTCCACGCTCGCCTCGATCTTGAGCAGGTCCTTCTTATCGGCAGCGCTAAGCGGGGACGTGATATCGGACATCGCCTTCAAGCACACCTCGCACTCCAATGGGTCCTTCGCAGCAGACGCGAACATCGCAACGCCAGCGAACACGAGGGCAGCAAACAGCCTCATTTTCGCACTATGTCAAGCGAGTTCCACGTGGAGGCGTAGTCTGCTGGGTTCGTCGCGAGGCAGGGGTATTCAAGGGACACTACCAGGTTGGAGCCTTCGACAGCACACGTGCTCCGGCCTCAGGCGGCGCGTGCACCCTTTCAGGTGTCGCTGTTTCAGTCTACGCAAAGGCGGCTGCGGGTGGTTCAACAGCCATTTACGATCACACAAAAGACTCAGGTGTTTGGCCCGAGATCTTGTATATTTTGGCATCAAACGCATGCCATGTCATCACTCCTCGCAGTCACCTCCTTGTGACGAAGTTTCTGTATTGCCGCGATGGCTGCCAGTGAGCCGAAGGTTGTGCTGCAGCCTTTCGGCCTCACCCACGTTGTATTCCGGCAAGATGATCGCATAGGTTTTTTCATGGCCGCAGCTTCTCTTGCCCCCATCTTTATTGTTGTCGCTTTCGTCACTACTCTGGCCCAACGGAGGGATCTCGCGACCGCATCGTTCCTGGTTGGCCAGCTCGTGAATGAGGTGCTCAACTGGGTGCTGAAGCACACAATAAAGGAGGCGAGACCGGTTGACTTTCATACGCATGCTCCCCGATATGGTATGCCGTCGAACCACTCGCAATTCATGGCATTCACAGGCACTTTTCTCACCCTGTGGGCGATACGACGGTGGCAGGTCGGGCTCTGTTGGAAAGTGTGCCTGATCGGTGGCGTGCAGGCGCTGGCAGCGCTCGTCATGTACAGCCGCGTGCACCTGCAGTATCACAGCGTGCAGCAGGTTGTTGTGGGCGGCCTCGTGGGAGCGGCGTTTGCTGCCGCCTGGTTCGCACTGCAGGAGACCATCTTCAGGCCCCGCTTCCCAGAGATCGCTCGCAGCAGACTAGGCCGGCTGTTCCTCGTGCGAGACTGCACGAGCGTGAATGTGCTGCAGGCTGAGTATGCTGCAGTAATGGCGCCCGAGTCTGCCAAGGGCCGCGGCAAGCTCAGTTGACGTCGTCCGCGACGACACGAATGACGAATCTGAGACGCTCCTGGTTGCGAACCGAATATGAATTAGCCGATGCAGAGCGTAGCGGGGAGCGCCAGCTTTTGGCGAATGCGGTCGCCACTTGTGGTGCCGGACTGATTTTGCCGACAGTAGCTGGTGGTGCGATACTGATTGGTGCCGGACTGTCAAGGCGCAAGCACCCGACCCCGGCTTAGGCTCGTCGTACTCGGGGCGAACCCCTATCGGCTTGCTGTCACTCCATCGGAACCTGCTTGCCGCGAAGGCGATCCGCGGGAGCAGCAGCTGCCGCTGGCGGCCGCAGCAGCCAACCGATCGCGTCGAACACCCGCAGCGACGCGGCAGCGAAGGGGCGCGTGTACGGGAACCCGACGTCGTAGCTGTCCAACGGCAGCGCTGGCGGAGCGTCCATTTGCTGTGGATGACTGCGTCGGCAGCGGCGCCCCGGCAGGGGGCCGCAGACCGGTGGTTTCAGCACCGCGCGCGGCGGGTGCAGCAGGGCGGCCAGGTAAAGCCAGGGCAGCACCAGGTTGTAGGCGGCCGCGTTGGCGACGGCGGATGCGAAGAAGGTGAGCGCCGCCGCGGTGAGCCCGAACCCGAAGTAGTAGGGCCAGTGCCGCTCGAGCGCTGCGAAGCGGTGCAGCACCGGCACGCCCTCCAGCGACCAGAGCGGGTCGTGAGCCACCGCAGACGCGAGGATGGCCGTCAGGAAGAAGGCGGCGGGCCGGCCGAGCGCTGCGGGCAGCGCCACGTCAAGCAGCACCGCCCCCAGCGTCATGGCCAGCACCAGCACGGAGCGGTACAGCGCCTCGGTGAGCGACTGGAGGGGCGCGGCCGCGGGAGGGGCGGCAGGCTGCGATGCGCCGGTGGGGCCGCCGTGTGCTGCTGCTGCGGCACGCCGTGCGAGCACGAAGGTGGAAGCGTCTGCGACGATGTGCCCTGCCCAGAGGCTGCTCGCAATGGTGGCCGCGACCAGCCACGGAATGACACCAAGCGCAGCGATGAGGGCTGCCGCCCACGCATCTGCTGGGAGTGGATGCAAGTGGGCGTCATCACGGCCAGTGATCAGTCGTGCCAGCCACGCGGAGGCGGATTGCAGCACTGGCAGCAGATAGCCAATGATAAGCAGCGGCACATTCAGCACGGTTGTTTGCGCGAGCCGCACGCGCAACCGTGTGGAGCTGCCGAGGACATACAGGGAGTGCGGCAATTGCAGCGACGCGACCAACCCTCTCCAAAAGAGCGCGCAACACACTGATGCACGGGTGGAACTCATTCAACACATGATGGCCACCGACGCTCGTCGCTTCGCTTCGAATTCGACCGAGCTCGCGGTGGCAACCCAAGTCGAGAACACCCCAAACGGTGACCACACTCTTTGGCTGACGTGGTTTACGCAAGCTGCCCGGGTGGCGTCTATCTTGGGTTGCACACAAGGCTCACATAGTTCACGCTCAATCCGTTCCAAAATCATGATCTCGAGCGAATCCGAACGGGCAAACGTCGGTCTGTGAAAGCAACTGCTTCGCGCTCAGACACAGACTATCGTACCTTCGTCAAAAGCTGCTAGAGACATCATTCTATGCTCCGTCGTATCGCTTTGTTGAAGGCGACGCTGCTTGCCGCGACTCCCGGAGATGCGCGCCAGTCGCCCAGGTCAATCCTCAGCCGTTGTTTGAAGCTACGGCGCGCTGGCGTTAACGCAGAGCTGACGCGCTTGCCATGGAACGCTACCATCTCTACGACGAAATCGCCGCTGGTCGGCGAGCGGTGGTGTACAAAGCACGCGTGCGCTCATCACTCGAGTACGTTGCGCTGAAGCGGTACAACATCGCGCTGCTCGCCCACGTTCGACACGCTGTGTCTTTTCTGCACGTGTTGAACCACCCGAACGTGTTGCGCTTCCATGAGTGGTACGGCACGGCTAAGCACGTGTGGGTGGTGGTGGAGCTGGCATCGGGTGGCAGTCTCGCGGGCATGCTCGCTGCGGACGGTCCGCTGCCTACAGAAGCGGTGCGGCTTTTCGGCGCAGACATTCTGTCTGCGCTGCACCACGTGCATCAGCACGGGCTGCTCCTCGGCGACATTCGGCCGTCGACCTTCCTTTCCGACGAGAACGGCACGCTGAAATGCGCTGACTTCACGTGCGCGCAACGGTGTGCCGCAGCGGACCTGCCGCAGCGCTCTCGCAGCCTGCCAACCTCCATCGGCTACACGGCTCCCGAGCTGCTGTGCTGTAACGGGCTGGACGCTGAGGCGCCTGCGCAGCGGAGGGCGCTGCAGCGCCTGCTCGGCAGCGCGGCCGCCCGCTCCCTCGGCTGTCTGTCTCGCTCCTCTGACCTGTGGGCTGCGGGGGCGCTGCTCTACCACCTGGCGCTGGGACGGGCCCCCTACGGAGGCAACACAGCGCAGGACAGCCTTGCCGCGATGCTGGAGGCCCACTCCGCGGAGGCGCCGGGCGATGGCGGCGGCTCGCTGCCGCTCCTCCCCGCAGGCTGCGCGCCCCTGTCCCCAGCTCTCGCGCACCTGCTGCGCCGCATGCTGTGCCTGGACCCCTTGCGCCGCCCCGCCTGGGACGAGGTGCTGTCCCACCCCTTCTGGCGCGGCTCTGACCTGCCGCCCGCGCACCTGCCGCAGGGCGGCGACCCGCGTGCGCTGGCCTACCGCGACTCGCGCCCGCCGGTGGTCGCCATCCCCGCGCCGTCTGCAGCCGGTGCGGCGGCCTCTGACCACCGAGAGCCTGGTGCTCCTTTTGGGGAGGAGGCAGGGCCCGGCTTCCCCCCGCAGCCGGCCTTCGCAGCGTACTGCGCTGAGCGGCGGGCCGAGGCGGCGTCGCAGCGCCTGGACAGCATGCTCGGCCTGCCGCCCGCCGCGAGGGCCTCGCAGGAGGCGCCTGCTGCCGCTTCGTTTGACGCTGTGGCGCCAGGGGCTGCCCGTTCCAGTCCTGGAGACAGCGGGATCGCTCACGCGGGTGCGCGCGACGCTGGGGAGTCGCTCCCCCTGCCCGGGGGGCCCTCCAGATATCACCGCGGGAACCCCGCTGCCGCGGATGAAGACGCCGACGGGTCGCGCTCGGCAGACCGCGCAAGCCCCGCACGAACCGTTGACGAGAGACGGCCTCCCAGCGCCCCTTCAGCGGCTGCCGTCACGGCACCACATCCTGCGGGCGGCAGCGATGAGCCGGCTGATGATGATGAAGCCCTCCCCTCCGCCGGGGAAGCTGCTGCCGTCAGTCTACCTGCAGTGGCTTCTGAGCGGGAATCGCGAGATGCGCTTCAAGCTGCCGCCTCTCCCGGCATTTCGCCGGCCCCTGCTGAGGTGGCCAGCAGCAGCGCGCGCCTGTCCCTTGAGGAGAGTCTGCTCATGGTGACGGGGGATCTGGTGAGCTCCTTCTGCGCCAACCCCGTCGGCAATGGCGCAGCCCACGCCTCGCGCGGCTCCGCCGCTCGTTCCAGCATGGATTACCTGCTGTCCGCCGCCACGCCACCGCAAGCAGCGCTGGCGCCATCCGGTGGGCCAGGGCCCCTCGCCTACGCCGGGCACGAGCTCGTCGCTGCAGACAGCACGGCGCTGCAGGGCACTGGTGCTAGCGAGGCCGCTTTTGCTGGCGACGATACGACTGCCACTGCTGGAACAGCAGACAGCAGCTTGTCTTCCCTATTCGATTTCAAGCACCTGCCGCTGAGCGGCATTGGAGCGGCGGCAGCGGCGCCAGAGATGCCGGAAACGGTGGACAGGGTACCCACAGCGACACGTGCTACCGCTGCGGTTATGGCTTTGGATGCCGCAGGCGGTCGTGGCTTGACCCCAGCAGGCTCGGCCGCGGAAGCCCAAACCCCGGCGCCCACCCGGGACGGAGCGGGGGCGCTGAGGCGACCACCGTCCCCGTTGTTAGACCTGTGCAGCCACGTGAAGGAAGCCGATGCGGTTCTTCGCTCTTTCGCTGTTCTCCCAGGCGACATGGCGGTCGAGCCGGTGGCCACCAGCCATGGGTGGCCTGCCGCTGCGGCTGGCAGCCTCGTGCTCCCCGGGGACCAGCTGCCCTTCGCCCCCTGCGAGAGCATCGAGGCGCTGGTGGGGTCGCGCGATGCCCTGCAGCGCCACATCGCCGCCATCTACGCTGGCGTCGTGCGCTCGGAGCACCCCGTGCAGCTGCGCGTCCTCGCCTACATCGCGCGGCTGTCCGCGGCCTCCGACACCGCGAGCAACTGGCTGCTCAACTCATCGCTCACGGCGGCGCTGTGCAGGCTGGTGACTCGCAGCCGCAGCCCGACGGTGCAGGCGCGGGCTGCTCAGACGCTGGGGCTGCTCGTGCGGCACTGCACCTTCGTGTCCCCGTCCATCCTGCAGCAGCACAGGCTGCTTGAGGTGCTCGCGGAGGTGCTGACGGCCCTGCTGGGTGCCTCGCACTCCAGCCCGGCGACGGGTGCCGCTGGAGCCCCGTCGGGCAGCTCCACTGTTGACAGCAGCCGCGTGACCTTGGATACAACTGCCGGATCAAAGACGCACTGCGCTGACCGTGCGCCCCGACGACACAGCAGCGCGGGGCCGGGGGCCCGCCACACCTCTGATGACGCCCCTGGTGGTGCAGCGGTGGGATTCGGGAGCGGAGCGGCACCTCTCAGCAGCAGGCCCCCGCGAGACCCAACGCCCCACCCTGTCACGGCTCGGTATGTCGCAGCGGCCCTCGCAGAAGTCCTGTTCTATGTGGTCACGCAGGCAGCTGATGCAGCCGCTCTGCCGGAGGCTGAGGCTGGGCTTGAGAAGGGTGAGACGCTTGACGAGGGGGCAGGTGTGGCTCACAGCGAGGAGAAGCGTGCTGCAAACGATGATTTCGATGGGAAGGAGGCCGAGGCGTGCGCCCCGTCAACCGACAGCAAGCATGCAGATGAGAGCTCCGTCCCTGCCTGTGCTCCCTTCCAGCTTCCTCCATGGGTTGCCTCCTTCCTGTCGCAGCACGCGGTGCCAGATGTGTCGCGACCGGATGATGCCGCAACTTTGGTGTCGGTCGCTCTGTTGCGTGGCATCCTTAACGTGTTTACCGTCTCCCCCCCAGCCGTTGCAGTATTGCTTGGGGGGGATCGCGAGGCCCTCCGATCGGGGGAAGGTGGCGCCGTCGACGCGTTCTCTAAGCGTCTTCTTGAGGCAGCACTCTCCGACGTGCATCACGCATCTCGCCTGCGTCTGATGTGTCTACAGCTCCACTGCGCCCTGTCGTCGCTGCTCGCGCCTGCTGTTGCTGATGCCACGTCGGATAGATACCGGGAGCCTGCAGACCCTGCAGCGAGTCTCGTTACCGCCCAGCTGCTGACTGCCCAGGCTCGGATCCTGGACGGTCTCTCAACGGGCCGCAGCCCGCAGCCGTCGCTGACGCACGATGAGGCCGCGGGGCTGCCAAAAATGATCCAGCTGTCCGCTGCCAGTGCAGGCGCAGCGCCCCTGTTGCGGCCTGGCTCAGCCCTGTCGGAATCAGCTGCCAGCGGAGGCGCGCCCCTTGCGCTTCGCGGCAGTGTGGCTGCGCATGGGCGCGCCAGCGGCAGTGGCCCGCGTGACGCCTCCCACGCAGCGGAGCACGCCCCTTCTTCGGCCGTGACATCTCGCTTGTTGCTGGCGCACGGCTGCACGCTCTCTGCACTGCTTCTACATGCGGCGCAGGCATTTGATGCGACAATACCCGTACTGCCTTTGTCACCGACAACAGCTGCAAACTCAAAGCTTCAACAGGGGCTGCGAATGATGCTAAGTGTTGCCGCGCGGAATGTTCTGGCCTCATCGCAGGCCTCTCAAGGGATGGGTGACCCTGGCCTTGCTCGCTACTCAACCATGCAATGCCATGTCTCTACCGCCGCAAAGCTGTGCGCATTGACTGCTTGCAGTATCCCATTTTTGATGCGCTCTGTGCTTTGCCCCGCATGTGGTACGGGCGTTTCTGAGGCTGAGCAAGGCATGTGGGACGTGGGGGCTGCGATGGCTGACCTACTTGCCGGCCTGCCGGCCGCGGCTGCTGCGCTGCTTGAGCAGGCGCCTCTCGTGGGGCTTGAGGAGGAGGCGCTAGCGCTCTTGCGGATTGCTCATTCCAGTGCGATGATGGCATCCGACGCCTTACAACTGCTTGCCGCATGTGCCTTCGGGAGGTCCGTTGTTGACGCGCCTGCGGGCTGCGAAGGTTGCTCTTCAGGTGCGCACGCGTCAGCGCTCCCTGCGCCGTTTCTGTCAGCCGCAGTTGTATTTTGCCGCCCACAGAGCAACCCACTGCTGTATGGGTGGCCCGTGGATGTGCCGGCCCAACGCTTGCCGAGTTGGCATCGGCGGCTGATTTCTGGTGCCCGAAGCAAGTGGCTGCAGAGCTGGGTTGCGTGGAAGGACCACGGCTTGAGTCGGGTGGCTCGGTTGCCGCGCTCGGCGCAATTGGATTCTGTGCCCTCGCTTGATTTCACACTCCTTGCCGTCGCGTACGCAGCAGCGTTGACGGACTGTGATGCGGGCGACAGCTTCGCGGCGGAGCGGGGTGCGCAGCTCATGAAGCGAGCCCCGGCGCATCTCACCCCCGCGCACGCCGTTGCAGCTGGCGTTGACGGGATTGCTGATCACGAGCCGGGCTTTCGAGGGCAACTCACCGCGGCTGCGGTATCGGCATTCGTGGCGGCGATACGATCTCAGAGCGGCGGGCCGGAGATGCTGGAGCGCTTGCCTTCCCTGGGCGTGCTGCAGCAGCTCCAGCTGTCCCATATGTGTGCCGCTGTGGTGGCGCTGCTGCGGTCGCCCCATGCCCGTGGGCTCCTCGTGGCTGAACAGCAGCCCGCGTGGGCTGAGGGCGCGGACCCGTACAGCTTGTGTGAGTGGTCCCAGCGGGCGCTCTTGCTTGTGGGTGAGAGGATCCCGACGGCGGACATCGGCACGGCGCCCGCCCGCCATCGGGAGAGCCTGAGCCAGGGGCTTTCTGGCCTTCTGCTGCAGTGTGTGGGCGTCTTAGAGACGGCGTGGGACCTCCGTGCCCTGCTGGGCCCGGGGTGCGAGAGGCACCTGCTCACCCCCGCGGGAGGCGGCTGCGAGTCTCCCCTGACTGACTCCTTCCATCGGGCCTCACAGGCGGTGGGTGGGTTCCTGCAGGCAGAGGCGTCGGACATCCTTGTGGCGGACGATGCGAGCCGTCTCGCGGGCGGAGCTTCGCACGGCGGGCTCCTGAAAGCGGGCGGGCCGCAACGCAGCCGCGCCTCTACCCCGTCAGCACGGCCCCCAACGCCTGCGCACGCTGCTTATGACCGGGTGGCTTCGGCTGGGTTGCGGCTGCAGCCGTGGGTTGCGGCGACGACGCGTGTGCTGGGGCATGTGGTCAGCAGCTTTGACGCTGACTCCTGGGCGGATGTGGTCGTTGGCTTGGGTGCGCCATCGCTTCTGCAGTCGTGTGCAGCCGCCGCGATAGCTTGTGGTGTTTCTGACTCAGCCATCATACAGTCTCAGTCCACGACTGCTGCAAGCGCCCCGGCGACGGGTACTGCGGGAGGGGTAGAGCCGTCCGGCTCGGCTGCTCTCGTGCAGCTTGCTGACTGCTTCACCGTGTGCGGTGATTTGCTGTGCCTGGTGCTCTCGGCGGTCCCGTCACTGACACCCATCCTATCCGATGCATCGGCACCGGCTGCAGCGGAGGCTCTCGGGCATCAGTCATCCGCGGCAGAGCAGCATCGCCGGGAGAGCAAGGCTGCTGAGGCTGATGACATGGACCGAACGCTGCCCCACGACACCAGCGCTGCGGACGGCTGCGATGGCGACCTGTTCGCTGACCTTGACATCTCCGACCTGGCGGTGCAGCCGGCGCCAGCTGCGTGTGTCGAGGGCGCGAGCGGCGCTGGGCGGGCGTTCGGGCCTGGCGGATCAGAAACATCCAAGGAAGCAGCCGCCGCAGCGGCCATCGTCGCACACATCCTACCCCTGCTGCCCGCGGCCCTTGTCGCGATTCACGTGTGCGCAGCGAGAGTGGCCCGCCAACATCCCTCAACTTCCCCGCGTGCTGTTTCAAGCGATGCGGCCCAGGCGATTCTGACCTCGGCTTCCGATTTGTGCGTGCTGCTGTGTCGCCTTGCGCCCTCTCACGCAGCTTTGAGCCTGTGCACGTGGCAGAGGTCAGCAACGGAGCTCGCCGCCCGCGCTGTCGTGTGGCTGCTTCCGGCCGCAGCTGTCGCCCCGCACCGCAGCCCAGCAGCAGCCCTGCAATTGGCATTCCCCACACCGATGCACCTGCTGGCTGCCGCGCTCGAGAGCTCCCGTGGAGGGTCAGCAGCTCTCGGAAGCCCCGCGGTCTCGGGGCATTTCGCAGGCGGCAGCGTATCCTCAAAGAGACTGAGCAAGGTGCTGCAAGTCGTCGTCGCGGCCTCGGCGGACGCGGCGTCCGCCGCTCGATTGGCGGGATGCTTGTAAGTGAGAGCTCGCCAGACGTGCGTGCCACGGGCAGGCCACTGGGAGACACCGGCGAGCGGCGTTCTGCGGCTTTGGGGATGATTTTGTCGTGCGCTCCGCAGCCTGGGGTACGCGCCACGTGGCCCTGGCACGATCACGATGTGATAGCCGGCTGCAGCGGCCGTGACCTGGAAGCGGTTTTGAGGGCACCTTGAAGCGGATCACGTGCAATTCTGCTCTCGTCGCCCGCGATGTCATGCTCGCACCTCAAGCTGCCAATGTAGAGCTGATCGTGACGTCAATATATAACTCATTCAGACTGGGCGATCTTAAGCTTCATCGTGGCCATGGCACGTGTGCGTGTCAGCGTTTCGATCGAATTCGCGAACAACTGCGCAGTAATGCGGAGGTGAGTTCTGAAAATCGTCGACATTCGAATTCGAGTATCGATGGGTCGTACGCGTCATTGGAGTTGAGACACGAGCAACAGCGCTCGCATTCCCATGGTCGTGCAGCAGATTGCACTAGAACGCTAACGTCAGCTCGATCGCGAGTACTGGTGCACAGCGCTGTTTAGCAAGCCGGCGCACGACTCAGCATATATGCGCACCCGCGTGTGCAGCGTGGAGCCCTCCATCCAGTTGACGAATGACGTTGCCATTAGGGGTTGCTCCACATGCACCGTGAACTTGAAGCAAGTTAGCCCTGAGCTCCAGAGGCGGCGCTGGCAGGCTCCGTCGAGCGGCCGGCGTGCGTCCCGTGCGCAGGGGTCGCACCCAAAACTACACCCAATCATGCCAGTGGGTGGCAGCTGCAAAGCTGGAGCCCATGCAGGCACAGCAAATGCGTCGCGCTTGCACAGCCCCCGCGTCCTTCGCACAGTGCATCACTCCAGGCGTGCGTGGCTTCGGGTCAGTCACCCGACAGCGCCCACCGCGCTGCGGACGGCTCACGCGGCCTCGATCTCGGCCTTCTTCTTGTCCGCCAGCTTGGTGACTTCATCTGTGACTGTGGTGGCCAGGGCTTGGATCTCCTTCATTTGCCGGAACACCTCGTCGCTGGACATGCCCGGGCCTGCTCTCGAGGGAGGGAGGTGACGCAAGACGGACCAACCACACAAACTTGTGGATGCAGCAGCGGCGGCACAGCACATGCGCCGCCCCGACTGTCGCTCGAACTCTCCTTCGACACCCAACGCTCCGCACGCATTTCCTGCCAACACTGCGCCTCCTACCTCCCAGCTGCCTGCCTCTGCCTGCCTGCTGCCTGCCCCACGCACCCTCCATCTTCTTGAGCTTGTCCAGCGCCTCCTGCCGGATGCGGCGGATGTTCACCTTGGCGGACTCAGCCACCTTGGACACGAGCTTCAAGTTCGCGTCGCGTGACTCCTTGCTCGGCTTGGGCACCGGCACGCGGATAACATTCCCCTCCACGGCGGGGTTGAGGTTCAGGCCGGCATCCCGGATGGCATTCGAGATCGCTGTCGCTACCTGCAACGCATCAGCCACGCGCATGCACAGCGCACGCACAAGGTCGCTCACGCAAAGCAACAGGCTCTCGCGGCTGCCGCGTCCGCTCATCGCTGCTTGCGCGCCCTCACCGCCGTGTCGAATGGGCTGACAACGAACAGCTGCGGATTCTTCAGCGACACCTGCGCAAGCGCAGTTAGTGGCTGCCGTTCTCCATACGCTTCGATCATAACGTGGTCCAGCATTTCTGCAGAGGGTGGCGGGTCGCAAAGACCAACCGACGGTCAGCGGCTCCCCGTTGCCCATTCTGTTCTGCTACGCGCGCCTCCGACCACTCACGAGGCGTCGCTGTGCCGCCACGCAGCTTGGCAAACTCTCGCTTGGCATAGTCAATGGATTTGTTCAGCAAAGGCTTCAGGTGCGCCGGATCGACACCGGTAACGGCATCAGTGCCGCTGTCTGGTGTAAACGTCTCATCGACAGCAGCGCCTTTCTTGGGCTTGGGAGCGAGAACCACAGAGCGCGTGTGAAAGGCACTCCGAGCAACATAGCTGAAGACGAAGGTATCAGCGACAGCCGCACCAGCAGAGCACGAAGCCCGGGACAACGCTGAGCTCGACCGTGTGACGCTAACAACGGCGCGTCGAACTTGCGCCAACATCTGCGGCGAGAGGTGCTGTCAGCGCCAAAAAAGCTGCCACATAAGATAGCGCACCAGCCGCGAGCGCGGGTTGGGTGCAAAATATTCTGCACTTCAAGCGGGTCTGAATTGAGCACGATTCGTCACCGGTGCAGACACCGGAGCTGTGGCGGCGTTGCTGAGAGGAACAAAGTATTCTCGTTGCGGTCCGACTTGGGCATGCCGTCATCGGCATTACTTCTCTGCAGAATACCGCTCCACAGTGGCTTTTTCCTGCGAGGAGCATGTAGGCCGGCTCGCATCTGCAACCTTCCGAGCCGCGAAAATCGCACCTCCCGCATCCCCGGACCTAGATAAATCAGCCGCCCAGCTGGAACAAATGGGGGGCCAAGATGAGCACCAAACCCTCGCGAAAAAGCAGCTGCGGATTGCTGGCGTTGTCGCGGCGTACTTCCTCATCTCGATCTCTCTTGTGTTTGTCAACAAGTTGCTGATGGACAAGCGCACGTCCATGGACACCCCGCTGTTCATGACCTGGTTTCAGTGTGTGGTCACCGTTGGAATATGCTGGCTTCTCGGTGAAATCGGCGGCCAGTCTGCACCCGACTCATACTTCCGGCAGTTCCCCAAGTTTCAATACAAGCCCGATGTGGCGTGGAAGCTCATGCCGATGACACTCGTGTTCGTGGGCATGATCACCTTCAACAACCTGTGCCTCAAGTACGTGGAGGTGTCCTTCTACAACGTGGCGCGCAGCCTGACGATCGTCTTCAACGTGATCTTCACGTTCTTCATGCTCAGCCAGCGCACGAGCCGTGCCACCCTCGCATGCCTCGCCGTGGTGGTGCTCGGCTTTTTTGTGGGCAGCGAGAGTGAGGTCAACTTCAGCTTGCTGGGCACGATCTTTGGCGTGACGTCTTCCGTGTTCGTGTCGCTGAACAGCATCATGACCAAGAAGGGCATGGCCACCGTGGGCGACAACGAGTGGGCGCTGTCGGGCTACAACAACATGAACGCGGTGCTCCTCTTCTTCCCCATTGTGCTCCTCTCGGGCGAGAAGGATATCATCATGGCCAACTGGACGTTGCTGCTGAGCGGGCGGTATTGGCTGCTGATGCTGGTGGGCGGCGTCTTCGGCTTCCTCATCGGCATCGTCACCATCTTGCAGATCAAGGTCACGTCGCCGCTGACGCACAACATTTCGGGCACGGCAAAGGCGTGTGTTCAGACGGTGCTGGCCTTGCTCATCTGGCGCAACCCCACCAACTTCGCAAACATGCTGGGGGTCTTCCTGGTGCTGGCGGGCAGCCTGGCGTACAGCTGGGTGCGCAACCGCGAGATGCAGGCCAACGATGCGGCGAAGCGCGCGGCGAAGGGCGCGGCGGAGTTGACGTCCACCTTCACAGACGGCAAGAATGCGATGGCAGCGCCAGCCTCGCCGTCTGAGGTGCAAATTCCGATCCCCGGCGGCGGCCAGGGCCGGTGATTGAATCCGGCATGCCTCGCGGCGCCACGCGACCCGGCGATGTGCCTCTTCCCCCGAGGGCTCGACAGTGCTCCGGATGCCGCATTGGGTGATTTGGAATCTGGATCCGAGCACGACAACGGCGATTTTGAGCACCGAGCTGCTCTTGCTGCAGCTGCTGCAGCAGTATGAACATGACACCTTAAACGTTGCATGCGCGCAGCCGGTCGCCACCCCCAACTCCTTTGCCACTTGCTACCGCTTGGCAGTGGGGGCAATGCTAGACTCAGGCGCTGGCGCTCTGGCGGCTACGCCCGCTGGTGGCGCGATCGGAGCTGCCGCTGCCAGCCCCGAAGTATCGGAGCCGCACACGGGGCAGGCGGGGCGGGGCGAGCACCATATGGACAGGCAGACGGAGCAGACGTACGCGAGGTCCACGTGCCGCCGGTGGCAGAAGCAGGAGGCGCGCAGGTCTACGGCGTGGGCGGGCGGGGCCAGCAGCAGCTCCCGCGTGGCAGGGTCGGGCAGGTGGCTGGCGATGAACACCTGCGACAGCATCGGGTGCTGGTCGGCGGTGGGGTGGCTGTACAGGCCGCGGGTGAGGTCGGCGGCCTGCTGCAGCACGGTGCTGGGCTTGTCGCCCAGGATGCAGGCGTCCACAGGGATGCCGTACCGCTGCGCGCTGAAGATGGCGTTGATGGCCGCCGTGTAGTGGTGCGCGCGGTCTGGGCCGGCCGAAAACACCAGCATGCGCGTGCGCAGCGCCGGCTGCGCGCGCTGCGCCGTGTGATGGTAGCACAAGGCCAGCGACATACAGCTGGCGAGACTGTTGTGAAGTTTACCCGCGCGCGTCCCTTTGTCACTCGAATCTTTGTCATCAGGCTCGGTTCCCATCAGCTCACTGACAACCTCGTCGCCGTATCGTAATCGCGCAAGCCTCTCCTCGCAGGCTCGTCCCACGGCTGCTGGCCGCAGCATGTCAGAGCTGTAGGCTGGCGAGATGTCTCCGGGCCGCGGGTACACATACCCGCCGGCGCCCTCTGAGAACCCAAGCACCACCAGGCGGTTCTTTCGGCCCAAGCAAGAGTAAGCGCCAAAAAACAAGTTGAGATGTGTGATGAACTCCGGGAACGAGCAGCGCCGCGGCACAGAAGTCGATGCTCTGGTCTCCCCGGGGCCACCCTCATCGCCCGGCGCTGCTTCAGCAGCGGCGGCGGCGTTTGAGTCAATGGCAGCCCACGAATCATTACAGGCATCCACAATGCACACCAGAAGGTCAGCCATTTGGTGTGACGCAGTTGTGTGCCGACGGCGTTGTCTTGCGGCAAGTGTGCTGCTCGTAAACAGACAGGTAAGGACGAGCGCACTGTTGGCACACGTCCCTGCTCTTGCCACGGGCTTGTTGTGACGGCTTGAACAATTGTGGACGAGGATCTGTGACCTGTCGGACACGCGGACTATCACGATCGACATTTGAGAATGCAACGGCTCGGGGACGGCTTTGTGTTGTCCCTGCTGTGCATTCTCGAGTGCAAAAGGCACGGCTGCGCCAGCTCTGCGCGCGTTTCGGCAACACAGCGCTGTGGCTCGCGTGCGAGCGGGCAGCACTCGGTCTCAACACACACAACACAACAATGTCGACCTTCCAGCCCAGCTTTTCCAACAACAGCTTGACATTTCTTTCGGCTGGAGATGGGTCAGGATCGCAGCAGGTCGTTTGGGAGGTACCGGTGCAACAGGACGCACGGCACGGCACGCAGCCACTTCGAATCGCAGCCAACGTGATCGGCGGCGGGGATGACGAGCGAACGCTTTCGTTGGAAGAGAAGCTTCAGCGAGAGCGACTGCGTCAGCTCAGCACCGGAATCACTGGATACCAGGTGGTGGGCTCATTTGTATACTTTGTGCAGCACGGCTCGCTGTACCGTTCTCAGCTCCAGCCCGGCAGCGCTCGGGATGTTGCGGGTGGCGAGGCACAGCTGGTCGTTGACAATAAGCGGCTGCGTATGGCTGCGAGGCAGCAGCCCTCCGCCGCTGTGCCTATCGGTCCGGAGGCTGCGGCGTGCACGGAGAAGCCAATTCTTAACCCGAAAGTGTCTCCTGACGGTGCGCTGGTGGCGTTCGTGTGGGGCGGCGCACTGTACGTGGCCCCCCTCCCACCCGGCCCTTCGGTGTCGGTTGGGGATTCCACGGCGCGAGCATTCCGTGTCTCGCCGCTGCCCGAGGCCGACACAGAGCGCGCTTCCGGCAGCGCGTCTCCGGCTGCTGCAGCTGCCGCCGCCTCCATCGCCGCAGACGTCACCTACGGCCTGGCGGACTACCTGAGCGAGGAGGAGTTCGCGCGGATGGAGGGCTTCTGGTGGTCGCCGGACAGCAGGAGCGTCTGCTACCAGCGCACCGACGCCTCCGCGGTCCCTGTGGTGACCCTCTGCGGCAAGGTGCCGCTGCCGGCAGCGTCGCCGCGAGGGAGCGCTGCAGTCGACGCCGCCTCCCCCTCGCCTGCGCAGGGAGCGGACGCCGCGGCGTCCCTCCCCGACCCGCGCAGCATGCCCAGTCGCCCCCACGAGGAGCCGCACAAGTACCCGTACGCGGGGGAGACCAACCCAGCCATCGCGCTCTTTGTGGCCGACCTGGCGCCGCTGCTGGCGCTGCTGACGACGCCCCCGGCGGGTGCTGCGGCCGCTGACGCTGTGTCGACGGCGACGGACGGCGCGGTGGAGGCGGCCGCCGCCCGCGTGGCTGCGGGTGCGCAGGAGCTGCACCTGGGCGGCAACAGCGACATCTACGTGCCGCGAGTGCGCTGGCTGCCGGACAGCGGCGGCCTGCTGGTGCAGGTGCTGAACCGGCGCCAGGACTGCCTGGACCTGGTGCACTACGCGTGCGCCGCAGGGGATGGCGGGGCGGGCCAGCTGCTGATCCGGGAGCGCTCCCCCGACGGGTGGCTGAACATCACGGACTGCTGCACGCCGCTGCGTGCGCCTGCGGGCGCCCTGACGCAGCACCTGCTCTGGGCCTCCGAGCGCACCGGGCACCGGCACCTGTACCTGTACGCCTTCGCGGCGTCGGCGGCCCCGAGGGACGTGCGCAGCCCACCTCGCGGCGCGGGCGCTGGCTCCGCCTCGCGCTACGACGGCCCCGACACCGCAGCGCCGCTGGCGCCGGCTGGCGGCAGCGCTGCGGCAGGGCTCGCGGGCAGCGCCGCAGCGGGCGAGCGGTGGACGTACGTCGAGCCAGCGCTGACAGGGGGCGGCACCGCCGTGGAGGTGAGGGCAGTGACGGCTGGGCGATGGGCTGTGGAGGATGTGCTGGGGGTAGTGGCGGCCGAGGAGGGGCACGCCACGGCCACCGACCCCCAGCACGCAGCGGTGCTGTTCCACGCCACCGCGCAGGGGCCCACTGAGAAGCACTTGTACGCGGCCCCTGTGTTCGCCTGGGAGGCGCGCCCCGTGCACCCCGCTGCGGCAGGCAGCGAGGGGGCGCTGGCGCAGGCCCTCGGGGTCACGGCCGCGATGGTCACCGGCACGGGCCTCCCAGGCAGCAGTGCTGTGCTCAGCCGCCCGCCCGCTCTCTGGTTCGACCGCGAGTGCAGCCCCGCGGCGATCGCGGCCCGCGTGGTCGCTGCTCGCGAGGTGGCCTGCTTCACCGAGCACGCCCGCTACTGCCAGCTGGGCATGCTGCGCCTCACCCAGGGCCCGGGCTGGCACACCTGCGTGCTGTCCGCGGACCACACGCACCTCGCGGACGAGCTCTCCTGCGCCTACGCCCCGGAGCCTGCCCTGCAGCTGTGCACCCTCGACAAGGCGGCGTTGCTCGCCGCAACAGCAGCCGCCGCCCCGAGCCGGGGCGCGGCGTCAGGTTCGACTGCGCCTGGCTCGCTGCCGAGCGCCAGCTACTTTGTGGCGGGGTCTGTGGAGTACGCGGCTGCCCGCACCCTGCTGCAGGGGCCGCCCCCGGCTGCTGCCCCGCCTGTTGCCGGCAGCGGAGATGCAGGCCGATCAGACAGCTGCGGGAGCCCGTTCCCCTCCTGCATCCCTGGCACTGAGACGTCTACCCGCCCCGCCTCTCGCGGTGCGGACTCTTCCATTGCATCGGCACGGGGCGAGGCGCGCTTCTGCTGCGGCAGCGCGGGAGACCTTCTCGGCAGCCTGTTCTCCCCCTGCACTGACGCCTCCGCCTCCTCCTCCTCAGCGGCGCAGGGGAGCGCGGGCGGCAGAGCTCGCTCGCGCACCGGGGCGTACTCACACTCACCGTGCACGGGGCCGCGCGATCACATCGCCTCGCAGCTGGTGCCCTTCGAGGGGTCAGGGGCATACCACTGCTGTGGGGCCGCCCCGCAAGTGGCGGCCGTACGGAGCCCGCTGGTGCGCTGCCTGGGCGTCCCCGCAGGCTGCCTGCCTCACCCCTACGCCCCAACTGCGCACTACATGCAGTCAGCCTCCGCCCTGCTGGGCTGGGATGTGCTGCCGCTGGGAGCGGCGCTGGACGACGATGCAAAGCGGACTTCGATGGGCGGTGCGGCACTGCCGGCCTCTGCGGGGGCTCGGAGTTCGCAGGCCGCGTCATCGTCCGTGTCCGTGAGCGCACTGTTTGATGCTGAGACCTACACCAGCCTGCCGGGGAAGCTGGTCAGCCTGCTGAGCAGCCCTTTCGCTGCTGCAGACCCTGCGAAGACTGTGCCGACAGACGCAGCGACGGACGGAAGTGATGGCGTCTCCGCTGCCGCCTGTGGATCAGGGGCAGCGGACGGTTTCCACTGGAGCCAGGGGCAGCTTGCTGCGCTGCTCTTCCCGGCGGGGCTGCTCCCACCGGGGCGGCCGCTGGACGAGGCCAAGGCTACGCGGGTGGCGCTCCGCCGGAGCCTGCCGCTGCCTGCGCAGCAGTGCTACGACGCTGCGCCCCTGGGGAGCCACTCGCTGCCGCGGCCGATCTTCCTTGCGCTGCGATCCGCCGCGGAATGGCAGACATGCGGAGCAGCGCAGCCCGCGTGCGACCGCCTTGCCGGAGCCTGCGAGGGGTGCAGGCTGTCGCTGCCGGACGACGGAGGTCTCATGTACGCGGCGCTGACTCTGCCGGCTCCCTCAAAGGCGACCGCAACTGCTGCGGCAGGCTCCTCGTCAGTTTCTTCTCCGCTGGCGTCGTCAGCTTCCAACCCTTCCGCTGGGCGCAGCAGCTCGCTCAGCCGCGCTCAGGGGATGTGTGGACCTGCCCCCAGCCCTGCCGGCGACAACCTCTTTGGGCCTGCTGTCCGCGAACTCAGCCTAGTTCCCTTGTGGGCTCCGCTACCGACGGTGCTGTAGTGAGTTTGGGCGCCGACAATTGGACACCTGACGCGTGGGAGGTGGTAGGGATTGGGCCACGAAGCGCGCATACGACCTGCCTGCTGATCGATGGGTGAGCTCGGGAATGATTAGACGATTCGTAACCCCCGCCCCACACTGCCTTGCCTTGACCGCTCCCCGCTGCAGCGTGTACGGGGGCCCCGCCGCACAGATCGTGACACACAGCTCCGCGCTGCTCAAGGGGCGCAACTCCCACAACGGCGCGCTGTGCGCTGAAGGGTTCGCTGTCGCAATGGTGAGAGAGCGCCCCAAGCCGCTTGCGGAGCGCCCCGCGGTTCGGCGTGTTGTTGGAGCGGAGCCGTGTGCGTGAAGCCATACCTGCGTGCCTCCCAGCCTTTCCCCCTTTCCGAGTTCATCGCCGCGCCCCGTTTGCAGGTGGACAACCGCGGCTCCACACGGCGCGGGTGCGCGTTCGAGCGTCCCATCCGGCTCCGGCTGGGGGAGGTGGAGGTGCAGGACCAGCTGGCTGCGCTGCAGCAGCTGGTGGCTGCAGGGGTGGTGGAGCCCAGCCAGGTGGGCGTACACGGGTGGAGCTACGGCGGCTACATGACGCTGCGGCTGCTGGCCCACGAGCAGGCGCAGCCCGGGAGCGAGCCGGGCGACAAGGGGGCGGGCGTGCGGGGCTCCCCCGCGCCCCAGCAGCTGCCCTTCCGTGCGGGGGTGGCCGGCGCGCCCGTCACCAGCTGGCTGCTGTACGACACAGCGTACACGGAGCGCTACATGGGCCTGCCCGCGGAGCAGCCGCGCGCTTACTCTGCCTGTGATGTGAAGGAGCGGGTGGGCGGGCTAGTGGGGCGGCGCTTCCTGGTGGTGCACGGGTGGATGGATGAGAACGTGCATGCCGTGCACAGCGAGGAGCTGCTGCGACGCATCGAGGTGGAGGGGCCCGCCCTCGTGGGCCGGGCCGCGGGGCGGTCTTTCAGCCTCGGCCACGAGTTCGTGTTTCTGCCGGGGGAGCGGCACGCGGTGCGCGGCGCGCTGCGGCAGTGGGTGCAGCACTCGACAGTCGCGTTCCTGCGGCAGCACGTGCTGGGCACGCCTGCGTGAGACGAGCACTCCCCGACCCCATGGCATGTCAGTGCGCGCCCGAGGGGCCGAGGGGCTTCTACTTGACGCGTACTGTGCACAGTCTAAGTGCCACAGTGCACTGGCAGCCGATCCGGTCCGACAACTTGTTGAACCGGGCTGTGACTCGGAGGCCGAGGCGACTCGGAAATCCTTCAATAATTTTGAATCTGTAGTCCACGCCGCTTGAAGGACAGCTGCCTGATCATGCGTCTCATAAATGTTCATGCTTCAGGTTGCGGTTGCACGAGCAGCAGCACGATTTCCGTCCGTCACAGTTCGAATCTTCTCATTGGCATTTTTGTTGCACTCCTAGCTGATACTCGACTTCTCACGCCATATATGTCTTTTTCCTGGCTGCTTGATGAAATTCGGACCCATTAAGCTCTCATTGCGCTTCTTGTTTAGTAAGATTTCGTGTGTTCGTGGCCACTCTGCCAGCGGCTCTGGTTGAGCTTGAGCAAATGCACTCCTCACTCTTCCATGGCTGCTAGACGAACGGCTTTGCGAGTATCTTTCCCATATTTAATCGTGGATCGACACAAGAAGCGCGAGCAAGTGTCGCAAACCAGGAATGACGACGCTGGGAGCTCCACCGGTGGCCCGCCCGCCCGCTGCCGCGACCTTCGTCGCGGTTGGCCCGCAGGTTGTAGAGTCTCGCATCGTGGTGCACAGTCCAAGTTCTGCGGCTGAGCCGGTGCCCGTGTCTGCTGCGGCCCTGCAACGCTCGCGGGCCAGATGGGCCCTGCTCCTGCCCTTCATGCCGCTTCTCATGCGGACGGTGCGCTCCGACCCCGAGGCTGGCGGCAATGGGCGCAAAGAGACCTTGTCGCGTGAGCTCGACGCGTTGATCTACATGCTGCACACAAACGCGCACGAGAAGGCCGTGCAGGCCGAGTTCGTGGCCGCTTACCACCCCATGACCGCAGTGCTTCTCGTGGTGCAGTGCCTGACGCACGTGGCGTGTGCGATTGCATACTTAGCGGCCCTGCTGCCGAACGGGCACGTGGGGATGGGAGTGAGCTACGCGGCGCTGCAGGCGGCCTTCGCCCTGGGGGCTGTGCTGTTGCTGGTTGTAGATGCTCGCTCGTACGCGCGGCTGCGCAAGCAATATCATGGCACGTTCGTCGGATTGACGGACACTCAAGTGGAGAGTGAAGCGGGCTCCTATGTTGCAAACGGGTGGCGATCCCTCGCACTCAGTTCTTGGCTGCTGCTGACGGGTGCCCTCCTCTGGGGAACGCTGCTGCAGTCGTGTCTCGGCTCACCCAACGGCAACGACTTCGGGCTGTGCGGCGGCGCGGGGTCCGACATCCTGGTTCTGGCGGTGCTGGTGATGGGGCATGCCCTGCTGCTGGGCACCCTCTGCCTCGAGTACGCCTCCACGAGCAGGCACGCGTGCGCGGGCGCCGCGCTCCTCACAGCGGGCACCATCGCCTGCCTCACCGTGCTCTTCGCGCTGCCGCAGGGCGGGGTGCGTGCCCCCACCTCCACCGCATACCTGGTGCTGCTGTACGTGCTGCTGGGCTTCGCGTGGTTCGCTGCCTCGGCCAAGGCCCTCGAGCGCAACGTGCAGATGCGGCGCTTTGTGGCGACCGTGCTGACCGCGGAACAGCAGCTGCTGCCGGTGCCAGCGCCAGCAGCTTTAGGGGCAGCGGCTGCAGTTGAAGGCACAGCGCCCACGTTGATGGGTGCACGTGGGGCCGCCGCCGTCTCTGCTGTGAGCCCAAGCGACGCGTCGATAGTACCTGCTGCAGCGGGGGCGCTCCCAGCTGTCGACTTCGGCGGGGCGGGCGCCGTGTCTGCAGCGTCCTCCGCCTCGCGGGGATCAAGCGCCGCAATTGATGGGGCGCACCGCGCGCGAAGACCGTCTGTGACGTCTCAGTCCCCACCGGTCGCCCTCTTGCAGGTGACGGAGGCCGCAGGTGTTGCTGCCGTCGCGGGCAGCAGAGCCAAGTCCGTGCAGTTTCCCGGGCTACCGGCGCCCGTCCCAGAGGTTGCTGCTGAGACGGCTGCCGCTGCGGCATCGGCTGTTGGGCAGCCACCGGGGCAGGCAGAGCAGCCAGGGTCGCGGGAGCTGCTGCCGCCAATCCGCGCCCCGCCGCCCGGGCCCACCCCGCTGCCCACTCCCTACTACGGCGAGGAACAGCAGCGGCAGCACGACGCGGAGGTGGCGGAGCGCCTGGTGCACAGCATCGCGGGGCCGCTGCGGGACTCCATCCACGCGATCACCGCGCTCACCAGCCAGATGCAGCGGCAGCACGCGAAGCACAAGGGGGCGCGCGCTGCGGCGAGGGCGCGCCTGCTGCAGAGCGCCATGGGAGGCGGCCAGTTCCCGGAGAGCGCCGCCAGCGCGGCGGCAGCGAGCATGGCCGCTGCGGAGGCCGCCGCCGCTGCGGGGCGCGAGGAGCGCGAGGAGGAGGACCTGCAGGACCTGCTGGAGCTGGCCCACAAGGTGCGCGACCAGGTGCAGCTGTGGGAGAGGGACGTGGCGGCCTCCTACTCTCCGGCCGGGCATGGAGGGGAGACTGGCAGCGAAGAGACGGCTGACGGCACGCCAGCGACCGGCTTTGAGGGTGGTGACCGCTCCGCCACCGCCTCCGCCACCAGCGACAGCGCTAGCGCGGAGAGCCCTCGCGAGGGCCTGGAAGCGGGGTATGCGGCAGGGCCAGGGCTGCTCACCGGCCCCGCTGCCCCCAGCCCGCTTGCGCTGCCCTCGAAGGCGGGCACGCCGGACTTCAGCTCGCCGCGCAGCGGCGCTGCCGGTGCGCTCGCGCGCGCGGCGCCCTTTCCTGCAGCCGCCGCTGCCGGCGGCGTCTACCCGGCCCTCACGTGGCTGCAGGGGCCGCAGCAGCCGCTGCCCTGCCCTGCCTCGGTCAGCATCGCCGGCGCTACGCCGGGCCGCACCCCCGGCTCGAGCTCGGCGCGGGCGCAGACCCCCGGGGCGGGCATCCTGCGTCGCGGGCGCGGCAGCGGGCCGGAGGGGCAGGGCGACCCCTTCGTGGTGAGCACGGCGGGAGCGGTGGGGGTGCGCGCTTCGCCACTCTCCCCGCTGGCGGGCTTGCACGCTGCGGAGCGGCACGGCAGCGGGGCGGGGGGCGTGTCGGCCTCCTCGTCCAGGGGCCGAGGGGCGAGTGTGCTGGCCGCGCACCCCTCCACCGGCTCCGCCTTTAGCCCCGGGCACGCCGCGCAGCAGTCGCACGGCCGCGACAGCAGCTGGCTGATTGCGCGGGCAGCGGAGGGTATCCTGGCAGGGCGCGGGCTGCTGTCCGGCGCTGGCCCGGGGTCGTCGGGGCATGTCAGCTCACTCAGTGGCCGCGGGACTCCTTCGCTGTACGCCGCCGGGGCGCTCGGAGGGGGTGCAACCTCCACCCCTGCTGCTAGCCCCCCAGCGGGCGGCCCCCCTGGGCCTGGGGAGTGGCACGGCGGCGCCCCGCCCCGCCTGCTGCGCGCCGTGAGTCTGCCGGACATCATGCACGCGGAGGGCGGGGAGGGGCCGGCGACCTCGGAGGCGGTGCAGCGGGCGGTGCGACAGACGCTGCTGCAGCGCTACGGCAGCGTGGGCTACGAGGCGGAGGGGCAGCACCAGCAGCAGCAAGCGCCGCAGGGCGAGCCACAGGGGCAGGCGCAGCCGCTGCAGCCGCAGCCGCTGCCGCTGCAGCCGCCGGCTGTGCGCGGGACGGCTACGGCTGCACCCACCGCGCGCACTCCGGTGCCCAAACCGCGCCGGAGCGTATTGCAGCAGCTGCTGCAGGGCGGGCAGCCTGGCGCCCCCGCAGCGGGCGAGCAGTCCCCGGAGGCGATCGCCGGCGCCTTGGCTGGTGGGGCGGGCGTGCCCGTGCCCTCCGCATCGCCGGGGCTGCGGGCGCCGCCTCCGGCCGGCGGCCAGGGCCGTGTCGTGTCCAGCCCCGCGGCCATGTCGCGAATGCTGGGCCGCCCCGAGCAAGCGTCGACGTCGGCTGCGCTGCAACTCCCGCCCGCCCAGCCGCCCGCACTGCCTGCCGCGCTGCCTCCCGCCCCTGCGCCGCCCCTGCGTGTCGCGCAGCCTCCGCTGCAGCCTGCGGAGGCGCCTGCCCCAGCCTCCCCTCCGGCGGCGGGGCCTGGCACCCCTCGCACCCCGGTGAGCACCCCTGTTGCTGCGCCGACGCCTAAGGCCGTCGCTGCCGCGCAGGCCGCCGGGGTGGACGCAGGCAGAGTGCCAATCGCCATGCAGATGACCTCTCCGTCCATCTTCCGGCGACGGGCGGTGGTGCTGACGCAGCAGCCGCTGGCGCCGCAGATGCAGCAACCACCCGTCCCGCGGGCGCAGCAGCGGGCAGCGGCTGCCCGCCAGACTGTTGCGACGCCGACCGCTGCCGCTGCTGCTGCTGAGGCGGCTGCTGCCACTGCTGCGGAGGCGGCTGCTGCCGCTGCGGCGCCACAAGCGATTCCGCCACAAGCGATTCCGCCACCGGAAGCCGCGGCTCCCCCCGTGGGTGGCCTGCAGCTGCTGGAACACGTAGTGCTGCCCCCTGCTGCTGCAGAGCCCGTGCAACAGCAGCAGCCCGCTCCAGCTGCCGCCCCGCCCACCCCTCGCCCTGCCAGCCGCGAGAGCGCCCGATCCCGCGTCTCCTCCTCCGCTGCCTCCTACGCCTCCTCCGCTGCGGGCAGCAGGCACAGCGGGCGGCGGCGGCGGCACAAGGCAACGCCTCGGCCCGGCTCGGCGGCCAGCCGCGCCCCCTCGGGTGCGAGTGCCACGGCTCCCGGCGCGGCCAGCCCCGCCGCCTCCGCAGCGCCCCGAGCCCCTGCGGGTCTGCCGCGGCCCGCCCCTCGCATCCGCACCAACATCTACGTGTCAGAGTCCCCGCGTGCGGGGGAGGCGCAGCAGGCGTCGCCGTCCGCTGCGGCAGCGGCAGGGCACGGTGTTGGCGAGGCAGCAGCGGCAGCAGTCCCGCTTGCGGCGCAGTCGCCGCACATCCAAGCCCCCTTTCCTGCGGCCGCGGGAACAACACTGGGTTCGGCCGCGGCAAGTGTGGTGGGGGCCTCTGCCGCAGCCACCTCGCCTGACGGCGGCAGCGAGGCTCCTTTCTTGCCGCCCCCGCTCGCTGGCCTGACGCGCGCCGTCTCCCGTGCCAGCGTGGGCTCCTACAGCGTGTGCTCCACCTGCGGGGAGGTGCTGTACGACAGCGACTACGCGTCGGAGGACGGAGAGGGGTCGGCGCTGTCGCCGGGCTCTGGCGGCTCCTCCCCCGCCTGGAGCCAGGCATCCCCGGGCGGCCACGCCGTGGGGGTGTCGCCGCAGGCGGCGGGGGCGGAGGGCGGGGCGGGTGCCGCGCAGCCTCCCGACGGTGCCGCGGGCGTGGTTGCGGCTGCCTTCGCTGAGGGGGGCGCGGCAGGCGGGCACGCCCACGCCCACCACAGGCACGTGAGCCACCGGGGCTTGGTAGGCGCGCTGCAGACCGCAGAGGCCCACGCAGTGGACCAAGCGTCTGCCGCCCCGTCGTCGGCGGCGGGAGGCGACCTCGGGGTGGTCAGCGTGCGGGTGCTGTCCCCTGGCCACGGCGGCGGGGAGGGCCCTGCGGCTGCCCCGCCACCCCTCCGCTCAGTGGCCACCAGTGACACCCTGCCGCAGGTGCCGCTGAGCACCACGGGGGCTGGGCTGGGGCTGGGCATGTTTGGCACGCCCTCCCTCGGCGCGCTGGGCGCGGGGGCGGTGACGGACCTCGCCTTCGGCGGCGGGGAGGGCGGCTCCGGCATGTACGGACAGGGGGTCGTGGGGCGGCCCGTGCTGGCGTCGGAGGCGCGCAACGACATCGAGTATCTGTTTGACTACGGGCACGAGCGGGAGTACATACAGAAGCGGCGGGCACGCACGCTGCAGCAGCCGCCCGGCTCCGCGGCAGCGGGCGCGGGCGGAGCGGGTGGTATCGCTCGCACTGTGAGTGGTCGGCCCGCCCCGGAGGGCCCCGCCAGCGCCCGCGGTGCGGGCGCCGGACACGGCCTGGGCGAGGCGGGCGTGCCTGCGGACACCCTCCGCGGCGCAGGCACCTCCCACCTGACCCAGGTGCTGGGGCTGTCCGGCGTGCAGCTGGCGCCCACCACAGTGCGGGGCCAGCTCACGGACGCGTCTGCGGTGCTGCTGGGGGTGCCTCCCACCGCCGTCAGGGGGGCAGGGGAGGCAGACTCTGTCGCCGTCAAGTCGGCCGCGGGCGCAACGCCTGGGGCACCCGCAGGCGGGCCTCAAGCCTCCATGCTGCGGGTGCAGGCGCAAGTCGCGGGCGGCAGCGGGACGGAGACCACCACTCCCAGCGTGTCCGCGTCGACGGCAGCGGGGAACACGCCGGTTACAGGCGGCACGGGGACGGCCTCCGCCAGGACGGAGTCCTCCGTGGAGGAGCCGCACCTGCTGCACCCCCTCGCCGTGGCTGCCGCGGCCGCTGCAGCCGGCGCTGCCGCCTCTGCGCGAGAGACGGGCGCCGAGGGCCGCCGGCCGCCAGCCTCACCTGCTGGGAGCAGCCCTCCCCGTGAGGAGGAGGTGGGCGCAGGCGTGTTTCCCACTGCCGCTGCTGCAACCGCCGCCGTGCCTTCCCTTGCCGCTGCAGGCGCAGCACCGTCTTCCCTCGCCATCGGTGCCCCTTCGGTCGAGTCGCCACGCGCCTCCTCTGAGGCGGGCGGGAGCCCCGTGGCCACGCCGTCAGCGACGCCAGCGGGCAGTGTTGATGCAGCGGCGGCGCTGCGTGCCCGCATTGGTGGCGCGCGCGCTGAGGGCGGCGCTGCAGCGGGCGCGGGCGGCGGGGCGCACCGGCGCGAGCCCCTGCCAAAGTTCAACCTCCACTGTCTGGTGGTGGACGACGAGAGGGTGAACCGCAAGATCGCAGGCCGGTACCTGCAGCAGCTCGGGTGCACGTACGAGGCGGTGGAGGACGGCGACGAGGTGGTGCCAGCCCTCGTCATGAGCGCCCGCCCCTTCGACGCCATCCTGCTGGACATCCTGATGTCCCGCACCAACGGCATCGAGGTGTGCCGCACGCTGCGGGAGCAGCACGTGGAGATCCCCATCATCGCCGCCACCGCCAACTACTCGCACAAGGAGAAGGCCATCTACCAGGCGGCGGGCTTCGACCGCGTGCTGCAGAAGCCCTTCACCGTGAAGGATATGGCTGCCGCCCTCGCCTACGCCACCAACGTGCAGCTCCAGCGCGGCATCAATCCCGGCGCAGACAAGGGCAGCGAGGCGTCCACGGCGAGCGGCAGCACCGAGCTCGCCGGCGACAGGGGCTCCACGAGTCTGCGGAAGGCGTCCGACCATGCGTCGGAGGGCAACGACGGAGGCCGCGTGAGCAGCTCCCATATGACCCGTCAGTCTGACAGCAGTACTGTCTCTGGGGGCGTCGGCAGCACTGTCTCTGGAGGTGTGGGAAGGTGAGCCGATCACGGTTTGCGGTGCAAGGGCTGCTCCTTCAGCTCTTTGATGCCTTCCGCGGCTCTCTCTGGTTCATGCCTGGTGTTGATTCTGTCAATGCTGCCTCACCCATGGACCGCCTTAGCGTCGGCGCCATCTTTTCTCAATTGTCTGTGTTGGCTCTGCTGCCGCCAGCTGGCTGAGGTGCGCCGCCACAATCACGCTCACTCACCTTACGTCTTCTTGCTGCTCTTCCGGCGGCCTCTTGAGGCCTTCCGGTGCTGCCAACGGCTGTCGCATTGGCACGTGCGCGCGTTGCGTCCTCACACTAGCGCTTGTCAACAGCGCATCTGGCGGCCGCGGGATGGTGCTAGGAAGCCACTTGCATGCGAATAGAACTACTTATGAGTGATCTATGGATGCTGGGGTGACTGTGTTGTTACCATGGCCATGGGAATTTAGGCAAGTTCGTCTTTTGAAGTGTTCAGACACCACACCACGACACAGCCTTTCGCACTCCAGCCCTAGCTGCAAGTCGTTTCCCAGCAGATGCGTTGCGAATCTTCGCTCAGTGAGGCTCATCGTGCTCGACTGGCGTGTGCATGACTGCGACGCAGAGCGCATGCATATGCTGTAGCCTTGGCAAGCATCCAGATCTGTGCCTCGGATATCGATGTGGCACTGACATATTGGTGCAACCCTCTGAATTTGCCGTCATATAATATGATGCATGGTTTCGAATCACCCCAATTCGATGCTGTGGACGCAAAAGAATAGTTGAACGCTATGCGCCAGTCTCGAGTGCAAGTGCTGCCAGTGACTCGGCGCAATGATGATTCGCCTACGTACGATACCGACCCGCGAGCGGTGTGCCCCACGGGATGTGAGGCAGCCAACTCGCGCCAAAAGCATCACGGCGCCTCAATGGGTATCACACAGCACGCTTGACCACTGCGGCACCGCGACATGGCTTGAGATGACTTCAAGTCGGCGCTGAAATCGGCTTCACGTTGTGGAATGCGCTGCGTGGCAGTTGCAACTACTCGGACGGAACAACAAGCGGTTCATGCGGTGCGGCGGGGTGGGGAGCCTCAAGTGTCCGTGCATCCAGCAGCCGTTGCTGGCGAAGGGCTGCCAAGTCCGTCACTCCCACCATGTCAAGCAGGATGGAGAGGTCTGCGGGCAGCCCGTTCTCCTTCATGAGGTACACCTGCTGGAGGGCCGCGGAGCGGTCGAGCCCCATGTGCACCGCGGTCGTGAACAGGTGCTGGTAGCGCGCGGTGACCTTGTACGTGTCCAGCCAGCTGAAGTCCCCCGACACGAACGCGACCTCGGGGTCGGCAAACAGGGCGGAGAGCGGGATGTACACCTGGGGCACGTACGCGTCGTTGACCCCCTCGGCGGCATCCAGCGCCCCGGGGAGGGGCAAGGCGAACCGCACGCAGACGTCCGGCCGCAGGTAGCCCGCCCACAGCCACGAGCGCATGATAGAGTCGCTGAAGGGGCCCTGCGGCCGGTCAGAGTCGTCCAAGTACATCCACGAACCCTCTTGGGCGGACGGACTGCTCCCTGCAGCAGCAGCTGCACTGGCACCGGCCACTACGATCGTTTGTCCGTCGGGCGCCAGCACGCCCACCTCCGCGTCTGGCCCTGCCGTTGCGTTAACGGGTGCGTGCGAAGCCACGTAAGCGATCTCGCCCGAGGGCAGCACCACCTGCGTGAAGCTGGGGCTCTCCTCGTCATCCTCGCCCTCCTCTTCCTCCTCCTCGACGCCATCGTCGTAGCCAGCGGCAGGTCCGCCGCGAGAGTCGCCCAGCCGAAACAAGCGAAGCAAGCGCTCTTGCACCGCGGGGCTGCACTGCGACAGGATCTCCTCGCTGACGCCCCCAGATGCCTCCACGATGGCGGCGGCGTCGGTGAGCGACAAGCCGGTTCCGGCCGCTGGCTCCTCCTCATCCTCTCCAGCGTCCTCGCTGACCGCACCAACCAGCCCGCTCGGCCCCTTGCGGGCGCGGGGGGCGTCGCTCCCCCCTGCGCCCTCGTCCCCTGCCCAGGCGACGTGCAGGTCCACCTCCAGCGACGCCTCCGCTGCAGCGCGCGCCGCAGGGGCCATGGCGGCCACCAGGTCCCGCCTGCGCGCGAGCAGCGCCTCCGCCAGCCGCTGCATGTCCGCCGCGTCCCGCATGATGATGCAGTCCTGCTCGTCCACGGCCATGCCCACGTGTTGCGCGTTCACGGAGATGGCGTGCATCCACGCCTCGCAGTCCGCCTCGGAGGCCGCCTGGAAGACGTGGTGCGTGCGGCCCGTGCGCACGATGAAGCAGTGCGCGCGGGTGGTGGCGTCGTGCGCGAGGGAGCGGTGCACGGCGGTGGACTCCGCGCCCACCTTGGCCACCTCCACCCAGCCCGTCAGGGGGATGACGCCCTTGGCGCTGCCGCCGGCCTCGGGGCTCGCCCCGTAGTACGTGATGTGGGTGGGCTGCAGCACAAAGTAGCGGCGCTTCCAGGCGAGCGAGCCCAGGGGCGCGCGCTCGCGCCACGACGCGCGCTTGCGCTTGTGCAGGTAGCCCTCCTTGCGGATGGGGCGCGCCCCCGCCCGGTACATGCGCAGCAGCGCCACCGTGTCCGTCGTCTCAGGCGCGAAGCTGCCGAGCAGACCCACCGCGTCCGGGTGCGCGAGGCAGCGCTCGAGCGCCTCTGGGTCGCCCAGCACCGCAGCGGGCGGAAGGGGCGCGAGCCGCTCCTCCTCCGGCACGGGCAGGTTGGAGGCGTCGCCGCCCTTGACGGCGCTGTTGACGGCCTGCGCCCCCTGTGCCAGCTTGTGGGCTACCCCTGCCGCTGCCTTCTTCAAAAAGCCGAGCACGCCGCCAGAGCCGCTCGCAGCGCGCCCGTGCCCCACCGCGCCGTGAGGACCCCCGCTCCCCGCGCTGTCCGAGCGGCCTCGAGCAGAGGGGCCGACCTCCACAGCGCCGTCGCTGCCGTCGGCGCTGCGCAGGCGCGCCCCCGCCGGCGCCTTGGCGAAGAGCGGCTGCGCGGTGAGCCTGCGCAGGGAGAGGATGCTGCGCTCCCACTTGAGCAGCCCGATGCCCAGGCGGGTGGGGTGCGGGGCCACCGCCAGCACGGTGAAGGGCGTGATGATGAGGTGGCGGGGCACGGCGTAGTCCTCCTCGAAGGGCTGGCGCACCGCGAAAACCGCCACGCCCGCTGCCGCGCCCCTCCGCACCATCTCGCCCACGTCCACCAGCAGCGGCGAGCCGTACAGGGGGCTCAGGTGCAGGCTGAGGTCGAGCCCGCAGCCGGAGGCGGCCATCAACGCGTCCGAGGCCGTGGGGGAAGCGGAGGGCAGCGCACCCGCAACAGCCGCTGCGCTGCTCTCGCCGACGCTGCCGCCACTGCCGTCGTCGGTGAGCACGGACGGCCGGTGAGTGACCGCAGGGTCTTCCACACCAGCAGCCTCGGTAGTCTCTGCCGGCACCGGATCGGCCATCGCTTCGCCTGCGGCGCTGGGGCCCTCCTCCGGCGGTGAGCCTGGGCCTGCTGCTGCCTCGCGAGACGCTTCGTCTGCACTCAGCGCCGGTGCAGCGGATGCGTCGAGCGCAGACACCACAGAGCCGTGGAGTGCTGCGGAAGCCGACGCCGCAGCGCTGCTGCTGCTCCCCGGCAACGCTGTGCCTCCCTCCCCGTCCCCCTCCCTGGGCCTGCCCGGCGACAGCATCGGAGCGAAGGCGCGCGTAAGGCGCGACAGGTCTATGGCCAGGTTGGCGAAAGCGGCTGAGGGCACGGCAGAGGGCACCTCGGGAAGGTCGTCGGGGGTTGCCTGCGCGCCTGCGGGGCGGGGGGTGGCGGGGGCAGCGCTGCCTCCTGCGCCCGCAGCGGCTGCGACCGCCGCTTGCGACGCCGGAGCGGCAGGGGTGCCCGCAGGGCCAGGGCCGAATACAGAGGCTGCGCGGGGCGGCAGGGGAACCGCGCCTGCGCCGGACGTCGGGACAGCGGAAGGGGTAGCTAGCCCAGCAGGGGCAGCCGATGAGACAACACCCAATCCTGGCGTGTGTATGCCAGCAGGCGATGGATGCCCCGCCACGGCCAGCAAAGCAGCACGGGCCTTTTTGTCAGCTGCCGCGGTCTCTGCCTGCCCAGCAGGCACAAATGATTGCCACGCTGCGACTTGCTCGGACACCCTGCCCCCCGCTGACGGCGCACCAGTGTCGGACGATCTCGCCTTGCCAACAGCCGCTCTGCCACGCACAGCATCTGACGCGTCAGCTGGTCGAGCAAACAGTTTCTGGGCCGTGCTTTTTGAGACAAAGTAGATCTTGCCTTCTTCGACAACCTTTTTCCACTCTCCGGGGAAGTGCTGCTCTATGTCAAGGTAGCATGTTGTACACAGCGCCGGTCTGTAGAACTGGGAATGAAATGCATCGCAGGCGCGCCCCGCGTCGCTGCAAGACGTGGCAGCTGCCCCAGCAGTAGCTCCTGCAGCGGGGCATGGGTCGATCGAATCCGAGAGTGGGCGTGAGTCAACGGTCACGACGCCGCGAACAAGGCAAGCCATGCCGAGCGTGAGACCTCGATGACGATCATCGCAACATCCATGACTCTATCGTGAGTGGCGGTGACGCCCGCACTGACCTGCGAACATGGCTGCGTCACCCATGTCGTACCAGCTCTGCTGGGCGCGGCACGGGTTTCACACGAAGAATTTGAAAAATCGACACGGCATCCAGGAACCGAATAGCGAAAACAAATAGGAACGTGCAGATTGCGCTGATGACTGCCATGTGTAACGCGACGACTTGATAACGAGCGAGAGTTCGGCGGACGTCCGCGTTCCGAGTGCAGTTTCACTGATCGGCATGTCTGATACCTCGGGAGTCAAGCGCGTATGTGCACCGTGATCGTGCATGCGATGGTGGTGGGTTCAGTAGGTTTCGCGGTATCCTCACGAACTTGCACGATGTGATCAACTTGAGTGATCGTGCCGCTGGCCACGGCACTGCCAGGCAGTGCCAGCGCCGGCCCGGGGCGTCTCGCTCAATTCCGAGGTACGAAGTGGAGCACCACCACTCTATCGACGCCACAGCGTCCAGAAAATTAGTCAACGGTGACGCCGGCGTCGTGCAGGCAACTTGAAATGTGGGTTGCGCGAGTAAGATTCTCCGTATTGTTGGCGCGCTGCTGCGCGCGCGTGGCGACACCGAGCAGTTGCCAATCGGGGAGGCATCAGGTCTCGGTTGCGAGCAGCAGCCCCAGCGTGCCTCCGCAGCAACCCGTGTGGGCGGCTGCCCACCGCGGGCTCACGCCTTGCTCTCAGCGGCGGGCGCGGCCTCCGGCTCGGCCGTCAGATTGCCACGCAGCGCCTGCTCGCGCTCGATGGACTCAAACAGGGACTTGAAGTTGCCAGCGCCGAAGCCGTTGCACTGCAGCACAAGGAGGGGTATGAAGCGGGGCAAACAAGCAGGCGGAGCGTGAGGACGGCAGGCGCACCTCGATGGAGCGGCGATTCTCGCAAGCAGCAGCTCTGCCACGCACCCCCTCGCGCTGGATGACCTCCAGGAACACGGTGGGCCGGTCCTGCAGCGGCTTGGTGAAGAGCTGCAGCAGGTACCCGCGGTCGTCGAAGTCCACGAGGATGTTGAGGCGCTGCACCTCCGCGAGGTCCTCCTTCACGGCCACGCCGCCCGCGGCGAGCCGCGCGCGCAGTGCCTCGTAGTACGTGTCCGGCACGCGCAGGAACTCGACGCCGCGGGCGCGCAGGTGCGTGATGGCGTGCAGGATGTCGTGCGTGGCGAGGGCGATGTGCTGCACGCCGCTGCCCGCGTAGTAGTCCACGTACTCCTGGATCTGGCTCTTGCGCAGGCCCTTGGCGGGCTCGTTGATGGGCATCTTGACCACCTCGTCGTAGTCCGCCATCACCACGGAGCGCAGGGACGAGTACTCGGTGTGGATCTGGCTGTCGTCCACGCTCCAGAAGCGGTGGAACTGCATCACGCGCTCGTACCACTCCACGGTGGGCAGCATGCCCTTGTCGGGCATGTTGCCCACGATGTGGTCGATGCGCTCCAGGCCGATGGCGGGGGTGATGGACAGCAGGGGGTCGGCGGGGCCCGTCACGGCGCGGTACCCGGGCAGGAAGGGCCCGCTGTACGAGCCGCGCTGCACGAAGGAGTGCAGGGTGTCGCCGTACGTGCGGATGGTCGCCGTCACCACGCTGCCGAACTCGTCGCTGCTCTCGGTGGGCTCCAGCACGCTGGTGGCCCCACGCTTCACGGCTGCCTCGTACATGGCGCGGCAGTCCGCGACCGCGAACGCCACGTCCTTCACGCCGTCGCCGTGCTTGGTCAGGTGCGCGCCGATCTCGTCGCCGAGCACGGTGGTGGCGCCGGGGTTCAGCTGCGAGGAGAAGGCGAACAGGATGCTGCCCATGCGCACCACGTGGGTCACCACGTCGCGCGAGCCGGTCTGCATGTGCAGGCGATGAGAGGGCGGAAGGTTGTTGCGCCATCAAACACGTCCGATCGGTCGAGCTTACCCTGGCATAACAGGCGCAAGACACGATCAGCGCAGCCTTCACAAAATAGCCGCACGAACGCACCTCCAAGCCGCGATAGGCCACCGGCGTGAAACCAAACCGTGCCACATACCAGCTCGCCGCTTGCTTTGCATTGCCCACCCTGCACGTGCATGGGAATGGGAAGTGTGTGACCCAACAGTGCGGACAGCAGGGGCCCCAGCGCGCAAATGCGGCACAACCCAGCCCCGAATCGGGACTCACCACCAGTGGATGTGGTCGAAGCCGAAGAACTTGCCGTAAGTTGGCTCCTCGCCGCGGATTCCCTCGTAGCTGGTCTGCAGGCGCGTGGGGAGGGACACGATCGGGACATCACCGTCTGAGAAGGGGCCACCATTCTCACAGGCTGGAAGAGAGTCGAATCAGCTTGCGTCAACGCACCATTGTTGCGATGGAAATCCGGAATAGAAGACGTAACTTAGTGCGCGTCTGCTCGATGCGTTCGACGAGGTGCCCCTCGTACACTGTCAACGCTGCCCTTTGTCAAGTTCGCAAAAGCAGGTGTCTGCCTGTCTCCACAGTTTTGCCAACTGTCACCGTCAGCCTGGCGTGTGCCGCCAAACTCACCACGACGCATCAGCTGCTACTTCTAGAAAAGCCGGTCCAAAGTGTTTCTCCTGTGTCATTTTCGTCGAGTCCGCCCGTGCAGGTCGCCGTCACACGGTTTGCATTCGGAGCTGCTTTCCTGCTTGCGGCCCCCGGTTGTGTATCGATCCTTGACTCCCAATCTCTTGCCTTTGCCTTGCGTCTTACCGAATGGGGGCGGAGTCATCCAAAGCGAAGGGCAAGCTGTCTGCGGACGAGGCGTTTCACGTCGTAGACGATAGCGGCGCATCGGCTGGCGACAACAAGTTTCTGGACATGTTGCGGACGAACCTGTCTCGCCTTATTGTGTATGCGGATGGCGCCGACCCCGAGTTGCAAAAGATGGTTGCGGAAAAGTTGGCGAACGAGGCTGTCGTACCGATGCAACAGGCTCAGATTGTGGAGCTCGGCGGACTCAAACTTCTGACGCCGCTGACGAGAGCGAAGGACCCGGAAATTCAACGGTTGGCGGTGCATGCGCTTGCGAACCTGTCGGTTCTTCCAGAAAACCAAGCGCAAATGGCGAAGGAGGGAATCATTCCGGCCCTCGTTCCGCTGCTCAGCAGCACCCACGAACTGGTTCAGCGGCAGGCCGCCAAAACGTGCGCCAACATTGCGGTCAATGCCGAGAATAAGCGCTTGATTGCTGCTGCGGGTGGCATTCCCCCGCTCGTGCACCTGGCAAGCTCTGGCTCGCTGCCGGTGCGCATCGAGAGCGTCGCAGCGCTCGCGAACCTCGCGGTGTCGGATGAGAACGAGGCGGCCATTGGATTATGTGGTGGCATTGAAGCAGTGGTTGCTGGCCTGTCGTCGCCGGACACGGAGCTGCAGAGCCAGTGCGCTCGTGCGCTGCGCAATCTATCCGTCAACGAGGATAACAAGCGTAAAATCCGCGAGGCTGGCGCTGTGGAGCTTCTGGCCAAGCTGGCCGCTTCCACTGATGCAAATGAGAAGCTGCGCTTGCAAGCGCAGCGCGCTCTTACGAATCTTGGAGAGGGCGAGGCGTAACCCTGCCTCGGGGGAAACTGGTGGAAATTCGTGCCGTCCTGCAGGAGGCAGTGAGGCCGGCAGGTCTTTGAATCGTCGACTCTTCCGACGATTCTATGCGTGTGTTACGGCTATCCTGCTGCTATTTGTGCCAAACGAACCCAACGTGTGTCTGGTGGAGGCCTGATGCAGCGAGCAGTGGCTTGCCGTGCGTTCGCTGCGCTCTCTGCACTGTTAGTGGGTTTGAGGTTTGCCAGTGGCTTTTCGGCTGTTGTGATTCCACTGTAGCGTGAAGATTTCCAAGTATCGCACCATGCTCTTGTCGCATTCGTAAGAGCATGTCTTAGCGCATCACTGCGCGTTTCTGTGGACCGCGCACGGGATGGGGTCCGTGAACCTCACCCCATTGCAGCCTGAGTGCGGAGGCAAGCGTCGTGCATGATTGTTCCACTGACCAAGTCGAGTGCATCAAGTACACTTGCGCGACATACCAAGAAACCAACTCGGAGCGTTCTTAAGTCAAGCTTCCATGTCCAGGATTCGTGTTATATCCGAACTGGGGTTTACGTTGTGTTTCACCACATGTGTGGGTGCCTTCGCGGCACCAAAAGTTCCCGTCGACAACTTGAAGCTGATGTATGCGCGGCGCCGGCTTCCGGTTGAGCATTGATATCTGTCAAACGCAACAACGCTCAAGCGGTTGAAACTGCAGCGTGCTTCGCATTCTTGCTCTGTACACAGCCGAGTAGCTCGCGCCGGAGGTGGAGAAATTCGAGCAACTTGTTGAGCGGCGCAAAACCTGTGCCGGCACTACGTAATTACAGGTGCCACAGTCTGAGCGCTCCGAAGACGGAAGAAGCTTCAGCGCGCAAGGGCAGGTTGCAAACTCCGAAATATGTGAGGATGTTTCGGCGGCTGTCTCTGTCAGATGCTGCATCATGCGTTCCTTGGGTAGGTGTTGTAGTTTGTGGTCGTGCAGCCAACTCATACAGAAGCGGACGACTCGACAAACGTCACGACAGCACCTGGGGGAACACATGCCCAACACTGCGCAGCGCAGCAATCCACTGCTGAGTGAGGAGCACATCCCCGGCTTGCAGATAGCCTCTCTCGTACAAATCGATGGTGAGCTCCTTGTAGCGGCTTTGTAGGGTCCTGCCACTCCCGCGCCATTCGCGGAGGCGCTGGACCAGAGCTAAAGACTACAAGTTGTAGTACAGGTCCTCCTCCGCCTGCATATCCGCTAGCGGGTTGCGGAACTGATCGACACGCGGTGGCATGAACGCGATCGAGCTGCCGACGTCCCAGAGCAAGCGCTGCGCAATGTAGGAGCGCCAGATGTCGCTGACGCGGCCATGAACCTGCAGTTCGCAGTAGAGCACGTCAAAACACCGTGACGAGATGCAACTCACAAGCACGATGAAACTTACGAGCTCGGGCCAAAGCACGCTCAGCTCTCTCGACGACACAAACGCAAGAAAATCAGTGTATTTTGTGTGCGATATGACTCGCCGTGACTGGAAGGAGCAAGGACCAGAGAGCAGACTGCAGCAGCAAAGTCGCTTGGGCGTTATAGGGCACCATCACGCCCGGCGGGATGGCTATCGAGCGCAACGACGAAGGGGCGAAGGAGAAGGGCGTGACGCGAGTCAGTCGAAAGATGCCGTCCACGTCGGGCTCGTTGTCTGCGAGAGACTGCCAGACCGACACGTTGCGTACCACGGCGTCAGTTGCGGGCTCAAGCTCGTGGACGCAAGGTGAGCGGATCAAATTCAGCGGGTAGCCACGCGGCCACGCCTCCACCTGGGACGCAGGTGCGTCCATGTGAGGATACGGATTGAACGCTGCGCAGCCAGCCTCCACCCGCGGTGTTACAACAGTCTGAATGGACGACACGTCGAGTGAAACCTCAGACTTGAGCGAATTGTCATCGTCAAAATCCCACACTTGCTCCGCGCCGTGTAGAACCGCGTACAAGTAGCCGATGTTCTTGCGTCGAAAGTGGCGCCAAGGCAGCAGCGAGAAGAGAGCGGGGAAGTCGGCTGCCATCCTCTTTTGCTGCAGAACATCTAGGAAGACGGCCCGCTCGCCCAGGTGCGGGAATGGCGGGGTGCCGTCATCTCCGACGACCACCAGCGCCCAATCCGCAAGGCGAGCAACGCGGGCGATCGCCTCACTGGGTGGGTGGATCGTCGTGCAGACCGCCCACTTCCTCGCCGTGAAGCCAGTGGTAAGAACCCGCTCAACAGCAGGCTCCACACTGGTGGCAAACAGCCGAGCACCGTCGAAGTTTATCACGCGATCGCCCCGGAACAAACGACCAGTCACCCCGGACACGGCTGACTGGGGGGCCGCAGACAGAGTACGGAGTATTCCCGGCAGAGACTGCTTGATGACATCCCAGCAAGTCACGACAAGGGCCAGGCTCAATGCCAAGATCAGCGCACACGGAAGACCCACCGCCCTACTGCCGCAGACGGCTTTGGTGTGCTCGCGCTCAAGACCCATCCCAACTTGAAGCCGCGCTGTGAATCAGCCTGTGATGCGGTTGCTGCCAGCAGTGCAGTTCGCGTGCAGCGTCACGTGGTTGCTCGCACCAGCAACGAAGGTATCCAGCAGATGGCAACACCGCCACGGCCACCGATACGAGCGCAACGGGAATGCTGGCCGCACGCTGTGTCGACAACGCCGCGTTGCGAAGCATTGGTGGAAGTTTCCGTCGGGAAACTTCTGAGACATCGAGCGGTGGCCACTCAGCATTCCAAAAAAGCAAAGCTGGGTGTGATGCTGAGCGGTCTGCCCGAAGATCAGCTGCATCAATGCATCTGGAGACCTCATCGGATGGCAATCATGACATCATCCGATCGGTCACTGCCGCGATTCAACACGGTTCGAGACTAACACATCAGGACAAGAACGTGCCTTTCCAGTGAAAAACAGCTTATGTCTGCTAATTGCAGCGGAGCAACGACGTGCGGGAAAAAAAACTCGAGCTCCACGACTCCGCGAAAAGTTGCCCGGGCGT